>ERZ808278.426-NODE-426-length-28734-cov-4.063426_pt1 | contig 28734 bp, 28 predicted proteins | sample MGYA00521239_ERZ808278 | MGnify/ENA primary metagenome ERZ808278 (study PRJEB31516, sample SAMN03275600) | gut metagenome | biome: mammalia-associated habitat; material: feces | host: Papio cynocephalus | place: Kenya | collected 2012-07-17 ... | reverse complement strand
GCGATGTCAGTTCGTTGCTTAATTTTTAATATTTTCTACCTTGAGACTCTTTTTTTGTGCTGTCCGTACAATTTGGGGCAGTGCATATTGCCGCAAGTCCTTTTTCTATATATTTTACATATTTTACATGGGGAGCAGAATGGATGCAATCAAAAAGTAGACCAGTAGGGAAACCGCGTCTACAATGGTGGTGATGAATGGGCTTGCCATAACCGCCGGATCAAAACCGATCCGCTTTGCCAAAATCGGCAAGGTACAGCCAATGATTTTGGCAAACAATACGGCAATCACAAGTGTGATGCAGACCACCAGGGCAATTCGCACCGTAATATCCGGATTCAGCAGACGGTCGATCAGCATCAGCTTGGCAAAATTCGCCGTTGCCAATGCGATGCCGCAGAGCATTGCGACGCGAATTTCTTTCCAAATGACAGCGAAAATATCTTTTAGTTCAATTTCCTGCAAGGACAGACCACGGATAATGGTGACAGAAGATTGTCCACCTGCGTTTCCACCGGTATCCATCAACATCGGAATGAATGCAATCAGCGCGGACTGCGCAGCGAGCGCATTCTCAAAATGCGTAAGGATCGCACTGGTAAAGGTGGCAGATACCATGAGCAATAACAACCAGGGTATCCGTTTTTTCCATGTTTCCAAAACGCCTGTGCGTAAATAGGGTTTGTCGGTCGGCAGAATTGCCGCCATTTTTTCAATATCTTCCGTTGCTTCTTCCTGCAAAACGTCCACGACATCATCTACGGTAACGATGCCGACCAGCCGGTTTTCGCTGTCTACGATCGGCAAAGCGGAGAAGTCGTATTTCTGAATGATCTGCGCGACCGTTTCCTGATCGTCCAATGTGTTTGCGGTAATGACATTCTCCTGCATGATGTCGCCCAAAACGTCGGTACCTTGGGCAACCAAAAGCTGTCGCATGGATACCATGCCGATCAGCCGCCGCCTTTCATCTAAGACATATCCGTTGACGATGGTTTCTTTATCCATCGCGTCCCGCCGCACTTTTGCGATGGCGTCTGCTACCGTACTGCTTGCGCGAAAATCAATAAATTCTGTCGTCATGATACTTCCGGCAGAATTTTCCGGATAATGGAGCAACTGATTGATTTCACGCCGGGTGTCTGGTTTGGTTGCGGCAAGCAGGCGTTTTACTACATTTGCTGGAAGTTCTTCCATAAAGTCAGCCGCGTCGTCCGCGTACATCATACTGATCAGTTCCGCGCCTTCTTTTTCTGACATGGCGGATATGATGGCTTCCTGTACATCAGAAGGGAGATAAGAAAAGACATCAGCGGCAAGATCTTTGGGAAGCAGACGAAAAATGCGGATGCGGTCCGCCGCATCCTCCATTTCTTCTAAAATGGAAGCAATGTCTGCTTCATTATAGGAGGTAATCTGTTGTCGTAATCGGCCATAGTCCTTTGTTTCCATAAGTTGCTTCAGTTCGTCTAACATTGCAGAATCCTCCTTTTTTTATATTTGGGCAAAAAAGTCCAAAGAAAAAGACGCACCGCAGTGTAGCCACATGGTTGCATCTTTTTCTTTCTTCATTATAGCACTTTTTGCGCGGTTTGTCAAGTCGGAATTTTTGTGAGTGTGTTCTTGTCGGAAAGCCGCGCAAACGCTTTCCCACCTTGACAGAATCCCATTTTTTTGCTACAATGAAAGTATAGAATCGTAGTGGGATTGGTGCCGATAGGCAAGAAAGGAAATAATTTTGATCGAAACGAAAGGGATGGAATCGTGGTATGATTTATGTTACCGGGGATACGCATGGAGAGTTCTCCCGTTTTTGTGATGTGGCATTTCCGTTGGAGTCTACACTTGGTGCAACCGATTATGTGCTGGTATGCGGAGATTTCGGTTTTGTGTTTTATCCGGAGGGAACAGCAAAGGCGGCGCGCCAGAAGGAAGAACTGGATCTTCTTTCGCAAAAGCCATATACGATTTTGTTTATAGACGGGAATCATGAAAATTTTCACACGCTGAATGCTTTTCCCACAAAAATGTGGAACGGCGGCAGAATTCATCTTTTACGCCCGAATATCTTGCATCTGATGCGCGGTCAGGTTTATACGATTGACGGGAAAACGCTTTTTACGATGGGGGGTGCATACAGCCGTGATCGATTTATGCGTGTAAAAAATCAATCGTACTGGGAAGAAGAATTACCGGATAACAGTGAGTATCGCGAGGCTACTGCCAATCTGAAAGAAGTGCAAAACAGGGTAGATTATATTTTTACACATACCGCACCACGTCAGATCATCCTGCAATATCTACGCAAAATACCGGATCCGCATGATGCGGAATTGACCGGATTTTTTGATTGGCTGATGGAAAATGTTCAGTTTTCTCATTGGTACTTCGGACATTGGCATACCGATCTTGCCATCGGCAAGCGTTTTCACGCGATGTATATGGATACGGAACCGCTTGCATCGTTACCACTTTCCAAAACAAACGCTTGACCACAGCAAAGCAATGCACATCCCGTTTCTTTTCGCATACACTGTCATTGAACGGTCCGTTTGAAGTGAAAACGCAAGTGGTCGGCATTGCCGGCAAAAGAAAGGAAGAATCGGCTATGTGTAATGATAGAAATCGTCCATGCGGTTGCAGCGGAAACACGCAGGGAAATTCCACTGCGCGTCCATGCGGGTGCGGGAATACGCAGAACACGCAAACGCAACGTCCGTGCGGATGTCAAGGCACGCAAGGAACGCAGACACAGCGTCCTGGCGGATGTGGATGCGGAAATTCCGCCAACCGTCCGGACACGATGCCGCAGATTCCGCGCCCGCCGATGGGGAATGATCCTTCTGGGGTGCAGGGAACCGGCACGCAGCGTCCGGGAGGATGCGGATGCCAAAATCGTCCGGCGCAACAAAATGGCTGTGGAATTTGTCGGATTCTGCGGTGCATTTTCGGCACGTCCTGCCGTTGTAACCGTCGGTAATGAGGTAAATGCACACGGGGAAGCGCATGGCGTTTTCCCGTGTTTTGCGAAGTAAGATCGGACAAGCAGAAAAAATCTATCGTGTAACCCAACCTTTTTTCCTGAAATTGCGTCTTTTTTATGAACCCTCAAAAAGAAAGGATTTTCGTATGAACGTATATTCCGAAAAACAGGATGCCACATTGGTAGATCTGACATTGCTGGGAGATGCGCACGCCTATGCAGAATTGGTCAACCGATATGAAAAGATGGTGCTGAATGCCGCAAGATCAGCAATTCATAGCCCGTACTTTGCGCAGGATGCGGCACAGGACGCATTTGTTTCTGCGTGGGTGAATCTCTCTGCCTTAAAAGATAAGGCACGTTTTGGCGCATGGGTATGCACAATTGCAAAACGGCAGGCACTTGATCTTGTGCGGAAATATGCCTCCTGTATGACAGAGGTCTGTTTTGAGGATCTTGCAGACTGTATGGCGGAATCTTCTGCTGTATTTTCCGAAGAACATGCAGAATTGCATGAAGCAGTAGAAAAACTATCGCCAAAACTGCGGGAAACGGTCAGACTGCATTATTTTGAGGGATATGCTGTCTGTGAGATCGCAAAATTGCTTTCCGTACCGGTCGGAACAGTGAAATGGCGACTTTCAGAGGGAAGAAGATGTTTACGGAAGGGGTATGGTATGACAGATTTTCATTATGAAGAAACAGAAACGCTGGTTGCCCGTGTGATGCGACAGGTGGAGGTATTGAAGTATTTCAGCTTGCGAAATGATCGTCGTGGATTTGAGGAAGCTTACCATGGTTGCCTTGCGGCAGTAGAAAAACTGCCGGATGAAAAAAGCAGACAATCCGCGTATGCGGACGTATGGATGCGCGGATACTGGTGGCTACCCGGACAGGCAAACAAAGAGAATCTGGAGAAAATCAAAGCCGCGGCAGAGGCGGGGCATAACGAAGAAGTTATGCAGAATGTGATTGCAAATGAAATGAAGCAACTTCCGATACGCAAGCGCATGGAGCAACGCATGCAGACGCAAATTCCGTATCTGGAAGCACATAAGTTTGAAAAAACGCTTGGATTTGCATGGTTTTGGCAGGGACAGGACTGTATGGCAAGCGGGAAAACACAAGAGGGATTTTCCGCGTTTTCCAAGGCACGGGGTTATTTACAACCAACAGATGTATACTACGCGAATACCTTGGCTGCGATCGAGATAGAAAAACGGGTACAAGATCTGCAAAAAGCAGGAGTTCCCACTTCTCGGTTTCAGTATGTTGCAACCGGTGAACGATATACCTGTATAGATGGCAAATGGTATTTTTATCAGCAACCGGGGTATGGCGGCGGCAATTTAGAACAACGGGAAATGGAAGCTTTGTTTTACAATGCTTCCCGTTGCGACGGATTACTGTATGATCCCTCCCTCGCTCCCGGAGAAAATCGGACGGATAGTGGTCAAACTGTACGTCTTATGCGTTCCCTGCAAAAGGAAACCGTGAAAACCGCCGCAGGGGAGTTCCCGGATTGCATCCTATATTGCATAGAGTTTTCCGAGGATCGCCTGCAACGGGTGGAAACTGCATTTTGCGAAGGGGTGGGAATTGTTCGTCAACGAATTCTTTATGCGGATAGACAGACGACATGGGAATTGCGCTCTTATGCCAAGAAAGGTGGGGAAGGGGCGTTGCCGTTTGCCGCGGGAAATCGCTGGGAGTATGCGTGTATAGATGTACCGGAGGTGGAGTATGCGGTGTCTGAAAACATCTTTGAAGTCATCTTTTGCGACGGGCAGAATGCCGTTCTTTCGCATACGCACCTTTTACAGGTGCGTACATATCGAGCGGATGTTTGGGAAGGCGCCGTTTTACAGGCGCGGAATGAATACGCATATAGACATGCGGATGGACGCGAAACCCTTTTTGACGTCAGAACGTCGCTTACCCGTGCGGCACAACTTGCCAAAACAAAGCGGCAAAAGATACATACGGCAATTTTGTCCGATGTGTTGGAACGAATCTACCGCGGAGATCCGGAGACAAATCCGAATTATACGCAAAAAGGGCATTGGGATTTCTTTTCTGTCAGGAATATCAAACAAAACGAGGAAAATATATCGCTTGGTAGCAAGTATGCCCGGTATCATGCAGAATGGAAAGATATGCAGGGTGTTTCGGGGGAACAGTCGCAGATTTTACATAGTGGATTTTATGATCTTTTGCAGGAAACGATGGGATGTTTGTATGACTCGTGTTGGAAAGCGGGTTACCGTACAGAAGCAACGTGTAGGATCGGCGGATTTCCCATGCAACTGATTGCAGAATGCACCGAGGCGGATGTTACCGTACCGGCAGGAACGTTTTTGGGGTGCATGCATCTTACGGTACAGTTACAGGGAGAATTACCGGGATATGTCCGTTATCGTGGTGGAAGAAAAGAGTATTGGTTTGCGCCTCATGTCGGAATTGTTCAGTTTCGGTCGTGCGCGCAATCAGGATTTGCGCAGGCGGATTTTGTACTGACGGAGTATGTCGGAAAAGGGGATGGGTATTTTCCGGTTGAAGATGGTTTGATGCGTCATTACGAAGCGATCGGACTGACGCACGGATGGCATGGCGCTGTGACCTATACATTGGATAAAGATGAAAACGGAATCGTTTTGTTTGCAGATCAGTTGGGAACACAAGATCGTGCAGATTATGAAGCGGCGCAAGAAGCAAAAACGGCGCATTCCTAAAAAACTGTCGGTGCGAGGAAATGCTTACGGATTCATCGCATCGGCAAATTTTTGCGTTTGTTTGAAAAGGGACTGAATTTCGGAAGGCGATTTTCCGAAATAGGTTTTGAAAGCTCTGGCAAAGGTGGAAAACGCACTGAATCCGCACAGATAGCAGATTTCCGTGATGGAATATTCACGCGTCGCAAGGCATCGATAGGCATAGCGTAACCGCAGGCGGGTAAGATAATCCCAAAAACCGATTCCGGTTGTCTCTTTGAATACTGTACTGAAATAATGCGGACTCAAATGCGCGATTTGTGCCGCGTCCGTCAAAGTAAGCGGTTCCCGAAAATGTCGGTGCATGGTATACAAAACGGTTTGGATTGAGGATGGGGTTGCGGTTTTGGAAAAAGATTTCGGCAGAGAGCGAAACAATAAAATCAGGATCGCACGGAGCAGACTGCTTTGATAGGATACGGTATAGTGATCCGGTTTTTGCAGGCTTTCGCAGGCTAAAGCGTTGAAGAATCCGGTGGAAGTCGCCAATTCTTGCGCAGATAAGGAAATGCAAACCCCACTTTCCGACAAAAGCGCATCCGCACCGTCCGTATTCGGACAAAATTGCTCGGTGAACATGAGATTATAGTATTGCAGGGGAGAAGATGGGGTGACGCTGTGAAAATCTGCGGGAGTTAAAAAAGTGATGCTTCCGGGTTTCAGCGGATAGGAAGTTCCGTTTAAAATCTGCACTCCTTCGCCGGACAAGATCAGTTCCATTTCAAAAAATTCGTGCGCATGCAAAGGAAACGAGGTATCCAGCGTCCGTTTGGTCACACAGAAACCGGGTTGTCCGACGTACTGTGCGTGAGAGAGAAGTTGCGGTTTTATAGTATGTTTTTTCATAGAAAGTCCTTCTGTCGCTGCGAAATTTTTCTGTTTTTTCAGTATAGCACAGATTTTTCTGAATTGCAATCTGAAAAGCGGAAAAAGTGATAGGAAATTCGTAAAAAATGAGATGTAATTTGCATCTGTTTACGGTATCATCAAAGCAGTAAATCAGAGATTGATTTGCAAATTCGCAGAAAGCGGGATATGATTTATGAAACGCAGTTTTTCTTTAGACGGAACCTGGCAACTTTCCTATTATGATGCGACCAAAATACAATATGAATCAGAAGCAGAAATGCGCCACGCACAACTTCCCATAATTGCGGCAGAGGTGCCGGGAAATGTGGAGCTTGACCTTTCCCGCGCAGGGATTTTACCGAAGGACTTATTCCGTGGTATGGCAACCGTTGCGTCGGAACAGATCGAACCGTATGATTTTTGGTATACAAAAACCTTTGACGCGCCTGTGTGCGCAGAGGGGGAGACGGTGTGGCTATGCTTTGAAGCGGTAGATTGCCTGGCGGATTATTATGTCAATGGTGTGTTGGTATACACTTCCCGGAATGCATTGATTCCGCAGGAGTTTGAAATTACAAAATATCTTTGCGAAGGGGAAAACCGCGTATCCGTGCATCTGCATTCTTCCTTGCTTGCCGTTCTCAATCAAGACATGGATGAATACCGAACAGTTTGTTGGACTACTTTGCCGGAAGCAACGGCACTGCGCAAGCCGGCGCATTCCTTTGGATGGGACATCTTTCCGCGTGCAATCAGCGCGGGACTTTGGCGCAGTGTGCGTATGGAAGTGCGGGATGCCTATCAGTTATTGCAAGTGGGATATAAAACACAGTCGCTGTCCGATCTGCAGTTTTATTTCAGCTTTACTGCCCCCACAGCACAAGTGCTGACAGAGGATTTTTGTGTGACGGTTCACGGTGTATGCCGGGATTCTTCGTTTTTTGGTGAATGGCATGCGACCAAACGCACATTCGGTATTCTGAATGTGCATGTAGATCATCCAAAATTGTGGTGGCCCTATGGTTATGGGGAAGCCAATGTGTATGATACGGTGATTACGCTTTCTGTACGCGGAAAAGTGCTTGCGGAGCATAAGATGAATGTCGGCATCCGGGAACTCACCTTGGATCGGACGGATTCGCTGGATTGTGAAAATCCTCGTTTTCGGTTCCTTGTCAATGGCACCGAAATTATGTGTCGCGGTAGCAACTGGGTGCCGCTTGATGCGTACCACAGCCGGGATCGGGAACGATACCCGAAAGCGTTGGCACTCGCTACGGAAATCGGATGCAATATCCTGCGTGTCTGGGGGGGCGGAGTTTATGAAGCAGAGACATTCTACGATTACTGTGACCGCCACGGAATTCTGATTTGGCAGGATTTTATGATGGGGTGTAAGGTCTATCCGCAGGATGAAGCGTCTATGCGGGCATACACAGAAGAATTTACGACGGTGATCAAAGCATTACGCCACCACCCTTGTATTGCTTTATGGGCAGGGGATAATGAAATCGACACGATGTTTGCCATGATCGGTCAGAAACCCTCTTTTAATCTGATCACGCACAAACTTTTGCCGCAGTTGGTGCAACTGCACGATTATCAGCGTCCGTATTTACCGTCCTCCCCCTATGTGACGGATGAAATGGTGACGCCTTACCGGATGGGAGAAACCATTTTACCAGAAGATCATTTGTGGGGGGCAAGAGATTATTTCAAGGCGGATTTTTATCGGAATTCCAAGGCATGTTTTGTCAGTGAGACAGGATATCACGGATGCCCGTCTCCGGAGTCTGTCGCTAAAATTGTGGATGAGGAAGCTGTATTTCCGATTCACAACGCCCAGTGGACTTTGCATTCTTCCGACCAGCGCGGGAACGACTATCGGGTGCGTTTGATGGAAGATCAGATCCGACAGCTGTTTGCGTTCACGCCGGAGAATCTTGCGGATTTTTCACTTGCTTCGCAGATTTCCCAAGCCGAAGCCATGAAATATTTCATTGAACGCATCCGCATCCGCCGCCCGAAAACCGGGGGCGTGATTTGGTGGAATCTGCTGGATGGTTGGCCGCAAATGTCGGATGCCGTGGTGGATTATTTCTTTGAAAAGAAACTGGCATTCTCCTATATCAAACGCGCACAGGCGCCGTTTACCATGATGATCGGAGAACTTGCAGACTGGCACTATCCGCTTTACGCGGCAAATGATACCTTGCAGACCTACAACGGTCATTACTGTGTAACAGATCTCTCCGATGGCACGATCCTTGCGCAGGGAGACTTTACAATAGAGCCGAACCGCACCAAGCGAATTACGCGTTTTCGGATGTTGTATTCGGAAAAGACTATGCTGTTGATCCGTTTTGAAACCGAAAACGGTGTCGGATTCAATCACTACTTGGCAGGCTACCCCGCATTTGATTTTCAGACTTATTGCCATTGGATGCAAATCATGCAGAATGAGATCGGAGAATGAAACAAATGTATTATCTCGGACTAGACATTGGCGGTACCAAATGCGCAGTATTAGCCGCGGATGCGGCAGGACGGATCTTGCATCGGGAAGTTTATGCGACGCAGCCCCCCATGCAGATGCTTCCGCAACTTTTTCAAACGGCAAAGGGATGGAATTTGCCGTTTGAAGTCGCGGGAATTTCCTGCGGTGGACCGCTGAGTGAAAAAGAAGGCGTGATTCTTTCTCCACCGAATCTGCCCGGTTGGGATGCAGTGGAGATCGTTGCGGCAATTCAAAATGCGTTTGGCATTCCGGCATATTTGTGTAACGACGCCAATGCCGGCGCACTGGCAGAATGGAAATTTGGTGCCGGCCGGGGCGTAAAGCACCTTGCGTTTCTGACATTTGGAACCGGGCTTGGCGCGGGACTGATTCTGAATGGCAGATTATATGCCGGAAAAAGCGGAAATGCCGGAGAACTTGGACATTGGCGTATGATGCCGTTTGGTGCGGCGGGATACGGTAAAAACGGTTCGCTTGAGGGATTTTGCTCCGGCGGTGGATTGGCACAGCTTGCCAAAACAGAGGCGCTTGCGGCACTGCAACGCGCAGAGGTACCGGCTTATTGCAAAAGCGCCAAAGATTTGGATACGGTAACAGCTAAAACGGTTGCGGAAGCCGCTTTTCATGGAGATCCGACCGCACGGGAAGTATATCGGCTCTGCGGAGAGATGCTTGGCGCGTCACTAGCGTTGTTATTGGATTTGTTGGATCTTGAAAAAGTGGTGATCGGCGGGATTTTTCCGCGTGCACAGGCGTTGCTTTGTCCGGCGATGGAAGCCAAATTGCAAACAGAATGTTTGCCGCAGGTTTTGCGCGGATGCGAAATGGTACCGGCACAACTAGGGGAACAGATCGGAGATTTTGCGGCAATTACGGTTGCGATGCTTGGAAAGGAAGGATTGTTATGACAGACGGAATTTCAGTGCTTAAAGAATGGATGACGCGTTATCCGGAGCTGAAATATTGTGAGCGTGCGATGACTGCGGCATGGAGAATGCTGACGGATTGTTTTGCGGCGGGAGGAAAATTGCTCACTTGCGGAAATGGCGGGAGCGCTGCCGACAGCGGGCATATTGCAGGGGAACTGTTAAAGTCGTTTCGCATGGCACGACCGATTCCGGAGAGCGATCGCGCCTTTTTGACGGAGAGTTACGGCGAAGAAGGAAATCAGCTTGCCGATTGGCTGGAACAGTCTTTGCCTGTCATTGCTTTGCCGGATCAAACGGCGGTACTGACTGCTTTTGCAAACGATGTATGCGCGCAGGCAGGATATGCACAGTTGGTGTATGGGCTTGGGTGCCCGCGGGATACGTTTTTGGGAATCAGCACCTCCGGAAATTCCCAAAATGTTGTATACGCGGCGCAGGTTGCAAAATTAAAGGGGATGAATGTCATAGCGTTGGTTGGGGAGTCGGCCTGTGCATTGGATCGGATTGCAGATATTACGATCCATGCACCCGCATTGCAGACGGCTTATGTACAGGAATATCACTTACCGATTTATCACGCGCTGTGCGCGGCAATTGAAGCTGAGTTGTTTGCGACAGAGCATGAAGAAGAATCTTGTTGATCTTCTGAATGTGCAGATTAAACAAACCGGATTCTGCAAATCCATTCAATTTTGGATGGTATTCCAATTCCGTTTATGGTATACTAATAAATAAGTGATGCGTACAGAGGTAATTTTTTAAGCGATGTATGCATTCCTTTTCCCAATATCCGTAAAGGAGGAATGGTATGCCGAACGATTACACAAAGGATTCTATTAAAACGGCGTTTATTAAATTGTTAAATGAACGTCCGCTCAGCAAAATCAGTGTAAAAAGCATTGTAGACATCTGCAATGTCAGTCGGAATACGTTCTATTATCATTTTCAGGATATTCCGAATCTGCTGGAGGAAATTATTATGGAAGCGGCAGACACCATGATCTTAGAGAATTCTACTGCTAAGTCTATGGGAAAATGCATCGAGTCTGCCTATGAATTTGTCAAACGAAACCGGAAAGCGGTGGATCATATCTATCATTCTGTAGATCGTGCTGCCTACGAAGATTTTTTAATGCGCATGTGTGCGCATACCGCGAAAGTACAGGTGGATGATTTACTTACCGATGTGACGATCCCGCCGGAAGACAGAGAAGCGCTTACTTATTTTGTAAAATGTCAGTTTTTCGGACTTTGCATGGACTGGACAAGAAACGGAATGCAGGAGGATATTGTGGCAAAGTATTATCGCACTGTGCGATTGCTTTCCGAAGTTTCGCTTGAAATGTTCCCGCCAAAATAAAAAATTGTATTACAAATCCCCCCTGAATGTCATAAAATGTGACATTCAGGGGGGATTGTCAGTTGTCGGCAAGGGACTGCCTTGCTATAATAAAACTATATGGAAAAAGGGGGGGAGACGGATGCATTCTGTTATACCGATGCGTATCGCAAAAATCGGTCATGTGGTACTTGCCGCAATTCTGTTTGTACTTGGAATTCTGCTGATTACCTATGCGGAATTTCCCAAAGAGGTTTGGGAACCGATTTGCGGAGTTTTATTGATTTGGCTTGGCGCAACGAAAATTACGGGATATCTTTCTAAGGATCTGTACCGTCTTGCGTTTCAATACGATTTTGTGTATGGATTTATTTTGATCGGAATGGGACTGATTTTTCTTGCACGTCAGAATCTGACTGTGGAAACCAGCGGACTTCTGTTTGGAATTGTCGTATTCAGCGATGGCGTCATCAAAATACAAGTTGCCCGCCATGCAAGAAAATTTGGGATTTCGGTTTGGTGGATGATTTTTGCCTTTGCGATTCTCGGCGTGATTGGCGGATTGTTTGTTGCCATTTATCCCACGGACAGCGTAACAACCCTGACCACAATTATGGGAATTGTTTTTGTGATCGAAAGCTTTATGAGTGGATGTACGGTGATTTCCTCCGTGCGTGTGGTGGAATACCGCGATCCGCAAGTAAAGCAAACGAATTCGCCTGCCTCCGGTTTGAAAAAATGTTCTTCCGGCGATATGCATTCGTAGATTCGATTTCGGAATATACAGCATGTGCCACTTTTCTATATTGACCATAGCAACATTACGTTGTGGTAAAAGAAATAAAAATTCATGTAAAGAGAGGATACCTTATTATGAACGCAAACGAAGTAAAAGCAAAAATCAAAGAGATGCTCTGTGATCGTCTTGGCATTGAACCTGATGCACTGGAATATGATACCGTTTTGTTTAATGACGGAATCGGACTGGACTCCATTGACTCGCTTGAGATTATTTCCGCGATCGATGAGGAATATGGCGTTTCTATGACGGGTGTCGGAAAGGAACATTTCCGGAATATTGATGCACTTGCCGCTTACGTGATGGATCACGCGGAGCAGTGAGAAAAATGGCAGAGAAGCAGATCAGATGCGTCATTACCGGACTTGGCGTTATCAGTGCAATCGGGAAAAATGTGCAGGAGTGTTGGGACAGTATTCTTGCATCAAAGTCCGGAATTGATCATACGCATACGCTGGATACCACAAATTGCTATGCTGATTACGCGGCGGAGGTCAAGGATTTCCATGAAACGGATCCGGATATTGACCGCGCGACCGCGTTGTGTTTGAAAGCAACGGAAGAAGCCGTTCATGATGCGGCATTATCGGATTTTGGCGATGATCCGCGTGTCAGTGTAATTATGGGAAGCTGTGTCGGCGGCGGCAGAAGCTTGGAGCATTATTACACGCATGGAAAAGAGAGCCGTGATGCATTGAAAATGCCGATTTCACCGGTTGCGAATCATGTGGCACAGGCATATCATACCGGCGGTGTTGTCACAAATGTCGCCAATGCGTGTGCTGCGGGAACCATCAGCATTGCCTATGCGTCTGATTTGATCCGTGCAGGAAAAGCGGATGTTGTGATTGCAGGCGGTACTGATGCATTTTCCTCCGTGCCGTACTCCGGATTTCTTTCCCTGCATGCGTTAGATGAACATTCCTGCTCTCCGTTCAATCATTCTCACGGTATTACGCTGGGAGAAGGGGCTGGTGCGGTGATTGTGGAATCATATGAGCATGCGAAGGCACGCGGTGCGCATATTTATTGTGAAGTCCTTGGTGCCGGGATCAGTAGCGATGCGCATCATATTACCGCACCGCGCCCGGATGGAGAAGGGCAGATGAACGCCATTCGTGCAGCCATTGCGCATTCCGGATTGACAGCCGCGGACATTGATTATGTCAATGCGCACGGCACCGGAACCGCGAAAAATGATGAAGCGGAATTTTTATCGTTACATACTATTTTTGATGCGGAAACCGATCATCTTTCTGTGAGTTCAACTAAAGCCATGACTGGGCATTGCCTTGGTGCGGCTGGCGCGATTGAGGCGGTTTTTGCTATCAAAGCTATGACAGAAAATACAGTACCGCCGACGCTTGGGTACAGCGAAGAAGATTTGCAGACGCTTGCCGAAAAAGCCGGAAAAATTGATTTCTGCCCGAATGTACCAAAAGCAAAGCCATTGCATGCGGTTATGAATAATTCTTTTGCTTTCGGTGGAAATAATGCCAGTATTGTATTCAGTAAGCAAACGGCAAAGGTACCGGATACTTCCGTAAAGGATGAAATTGTTGTGACAGGTCTTGGCATTGTATCACCGCTTGGCAATGGCAAAGCAAAGTATATGCTTGCTTGTAAAGAGGGGAAGATGCCGGAGAAATCCTCGGATGTGGAAGCAGAGTCTGACGGAATCGTTGGATTTGCCTCTGAAATTGGTGTGGCAGACTATGACGCACTGAATCTGAAGATGGCGTTCTATCGAAAACTGGACCATCTTAGTCGTTTACAGGCAGTGTCCGGCATGGATGCGCTCCGTGACGGAAAATATGCAGTTACAGAAGAAAATGCCACCAAGATCGGCATGATTGTCGGGACCTCCGAAGGTGCGCTCAGTCCAAGTTGCGATTTTCAGGAGATGATTGTTCAGCACGGAAATGCCGGCGGCAGCGCATTCAAATTTCCGAATACGGTATATAACGCTGCAGGGGGATACCTTTCCATTTGTGCGGGAATCAAAGGCTATAATGTAACGGTTACCAATGGAGCGCAGTCCGGATTACAGTCTGTCGCCTATGCTATGCAGGTGATTCGCAATGGCTGGGAGGATGCGATGCTTGCAACTGGAACGGATGAGAATAACACGATTATTTCTGAGTTATATCAAGGGCTGAAGCTTGTCACAAAGGAACCGGTGAAACCGTATAGCAAGCAAACCGCTTTTACACTATCGGATGGAAGTGTTTCTGTTTTACTGGAAACTGCAACATCTGCTGCATCTCGTGCTGCGACGGTGTATTGCAAGGTTACTGGTTATGGTATGGCACACGGAAGCGTTCCGTTTGGCACACTCCGTGGATCGGAGCATGGTCTTGTAGCCGCGATTCAAAATGCATTGACAGACGCCAATATAACAGCCGCACAGATTGATGCAGTAATCGGTTTTGCAAATGGGCATACAACAATAGATGCAATTGAAACTGCAGGACTTTCGCAATTCTTTGATCTTTCCAAGATTCCGGTGCTGAGCGTAAAAGAGCGTGCAGGCGAAGGACGTGCGGCGGCGGCATCTTTGGCTCTTGCACATGGTGCGCTTTTGTTGCATGGGGATCTTACCATGGAAACGGATGCCTATTTTTGCAAAGATGGCAAGCAGGAGAAAGTTACGATTCCTGCGGAAAAACTACGGAGAATTCTTGTGGTTTCCTATGCTGCCGGTGGTTCTTATACCGCGGTGGTTTTAGAAAAATAAGGAGGACATACGATGAAAGTCGCAATCGTAACGGGAGCTTCCCGCGGAATCGGAAAAGCCTGTGCGATCCGATTGGCGAAAGACGGATATACAGTGGTCATAAACTATGCACATAAGGAAGCAGAGGCTCAAAAAGTACTTTCTGAAATCGAAAGTGCAGGCGGCAGCGGCATGATCTATCGTGCAGATGTTTCTGATTTGAACGAAGTGAAAGCCATGATGCGGGAAGTCGGAAAAACCTACGGGCAAATAGACGTGCTGGTGAACAACGCCGGAATCGTGCGGGACGAATATCTTTTGATGCTGAATCCGGATACGCTGGATCAGTGTATGAATCTGAATGTCAAAGGATATTTTTACTGTGCACAACAGGCGGTGCTGAAGATGTTCCGTAAAAAGAGCGGCGCGATCATCAACATGTCCTCGGTCAGCGGAATTCTTGCGCTTGCGGGACAAAGCGTTTACAGCGCAACCAAAGGCGCGGTCAATTCCATGACGCAAACCATGGCAAAAGAACTTGCGCCATACGGGATCCGCGTCAATGCTGTCGCACCTGGCTTTATTGAAACCGAAATGTTGGATGCTTTACCGGAAGAAAAGAAAAAAGAATATTTAGATGTGATTCCGATGCATCGGCTTGGCAGTGTTGAGGATGTGGCAGGAATCGTTTCTATGCTTGCATCAGACACCTGTGCCTATATGACCGGACAGATTTTGACGGTGGACGGAGGAATTTCCCTATGATGAATATTTACGGCGTCAATCGACACCTGAAACAACGCCCGCCATTTCAGATGATAGAACGTGTGACAGAGCTTGTACCGGGCGAACGTGCGGTGGGGATCAAGACCGTTTCGATCAATGATCCGTGGTTTGCCGGACATTTTCCGGATACCCCCATTTTACCCGGAGTATTGATTGTGGAAAGTTGTGCACAGCTTTGCTCGCTTACTGTAGAATCCCAAGAAGATTCAAATGAGAAACTATATGTTTTATTGAAAGTGGACGCGTTTAAGTTTTTAAAACCCATTCTGCCGGGAGAAGTGATGACGATTACTGCAACCAAAAAAAGCGGCGGTGGACCGTTGATCTCTTTTGACGCTGTGGTAACCGTAGACGGACAAACCAGAAGCAAGGGATCATTGGCGTTTACTTCCATGGATCGCAGAATGCTGGAATCCGTAGGAGCGGAGGAACCAAAATGAAAAAACTTGCGTTTTTATTTGCAGGACAAGGCGCACAAGCCGTTGGAATGGGGCAGGATATGGCGATGCAGAACGCAACTGCCAAAGCGGTTTTCGATATGGGAGATGCCTTGTGCCCCGGAATTTCTGAAATCTGTTTTATCGGTGACAGGGAAACTCTGAATCAGACGCAGAATACGCAGCCGTGCTTGTTTTTAACAGATCTTGCGATTGCAAAAGCATTGCGGGATGCCGGTGTGGTGCCGGATGCGGTTGCGGGATTCTCTTTAGGAGAAATTCCAGCGCTTGCATTTGCCAAAGCATTTTCGGAGGAAGAAGCATTCCGATTCGTTTTGCTACGCGGAAAAAACATGGGGGCGCAGTCCGCACTGCATCCCGGCGGGATGGTTGCCGCATTAAAACTCAGCGCGGAGACGGTAAATATGATTTGTACCCGTTTTTCCGAGGTTTGGCCGGTAAACTACAACTGTCCGGGGCAAATTTGCTGTGCCGGAAGCAATGCGCAGTTAGACGATTTTTGCAATGCAGTGAAAGAGGCCGGTGGCAGGGCTGTCAAATTACCGGTCAGCGGTGCGTTTCACACGCCTTATATGCAGGATGTGGCAACGGTGCTTCGCGATTTCCTGGAAAACGGAAACTTGCAGAAGCCGGCGATTCCGGTGTATGCCAATCGTACCGCCGCCCCTTATCCGGCAGATCATGCAAGCATGGTGGAGACACTTTCCATGCAGGTATGTTCTCCGGTGAAATGGGAGAATACACTGCACGCGATGTTCGCAGATGGAATTGACACCTTTGTGGAGGTTGGAGCAGGCAGTACGCTTACCGGATTTGTCCGTCGTACGTTGCCGGATGCAAAAGCTTTTACGGTAAATGACTTTGCAACTTTTGAAACGGTACGAAAAGAATTAGCGGAGGGATCACACCATGCCGGTAGCACAACTACAGACACAAACGTCGGTTTCTGAACAATATCGCGTTTGCCCGAAATGTAAGGAAAACGTCGTGCAGTCCGAGTTAGACCGAAATGCATATATCTGTCCGCACTGTGCGGCATATCTGCCTATGCCGGCAAGAACACGGATGACATGGCTTTCTGATGAAAATACTTTTACGGAACTGTTTGGAGAAAAGATTTTTACCGATCCGATTCATTTTCCGGACTATATCGAAAAGTTTCAGTCTGCGGAATCAAAAAGCCATGAAAACGAAGGCGTACTTTGCGGTGTAGCGGAAATTGAGGGGTGCCGCACGGGTATATTTATCATGAATCCGGATTTTATGATGGGATCCATGGGAACCGTTGTCGGTGATCGCATCACCGCACTGTTTGAATATGCGATTACACAGAGATTGCCGGTAATCGGCTATACGGTTTCCGGTGGTGCGCGGATGCAGGAGGGAATGTTATCCTTGATGCAGATGGCAAAGGTATCCGCCGCGGTGAAACGGCACAGCGATGCCGGACTGTTATACATAGTCGGAATTACCGATCCCACGATGGGAGGCGTGACTGCGAGTTTCGCAATGCTGGGAGATATTATTTTTGCGGAACCGAATGCCAGAATCGGATTCGCTGGGAAACGCGTGGTAGAACAGGTGACGGGTGAAAAATTGCCGGATTCTTTTCAAACTGCGGAATTTCAGTTGCAGAATGGATTTTTGGACGAAATTGTTCCGCGTGCACAGCAAAAAGCACATCTTGCGAGATTGCTTCGGTTGCATGGGTGCGGAAAATAAATCCGGAACTGAAATCAAAACAAGAAAGGATGCGGGAAAACCGGTTTTCCGGTTGGACCGTGTGGCACAAAAATGACGGTTTACGAAAAAATCTGTCGTACCCGAAAAAACGGTCGGGCAACGGCATTGGATTATATTGAATCCGGTGATATTTTTACGGATTTTTGTGAGCTTCATGGGGATCGTGCTTTTGCGGATGATCATGCGGTCATCGGTGGAATTGCGATGCTTTCGGATATGCCCGTCACCGTGATTGGAATTGAAAAAGGGCGGAATCTGACGGAACGACTTTATCGGAATTTCGGTTGTGTGTTGCCGGAAGGATACCGCAAAGCACTGCGTTTGATGAAGGAAGCGGAGAAGTTTCATCGTCCGGTGATTTGCTTTGTTGATACGCAGGGAGCAAATTGCGGAAAAGGCGCGGAAGAACGTGGTGCAGGAGAGGCGATTGCCCGCAATCTTTTTGAGCTTGCGACGTTAAAGGTACCGGTAATTACCGTTATGATCGGAGAAGGCGGAAGCGGCGGCGCATTGGCGCTTGCAGTGGCAGACCGTGTCTGGATGCTGGAAAATGCATATTATTCCGTGATTTCGCCAGAGTCATGCGCAAGTATTCTGTTCAAAGATCCTACCCGTGCGCAGGAGGCAGCAGAACATTTGAAGCTGACTGCAGATGATCTGTTGGAAATGGAAATTATCGAAAAGAAGATTCCGGAACCGCAGGATTTTACGGTAGAAGCGGAGCGGAGCGCATTCCTTTTGGACTTAGGGCAGCAGCTTTATCGGGAATTGAAACATCTGCAACATATGGACACCGACAAGATGCTTGCGGAAAGAATTGAAAAATATCGGAAAATCGGTCGGTATGCCGCTTATCTTCCGGTACAGAAGAAAACATCGAGGTGGCATTTCCATGGACGTTGAGCAAGCTGCCAAAAAGGTTTTGGTGTTAAACGGTAGTCCGCACAAGGAAAAAAGCACAACCATGATGATGACCAATGCATTTGTGCATGGGATGGTACAGACCGGGAAATACACTGCACAAACCATACATATTGCAGACCTAAAGATCATTCCCTGTAAAGGTTGTCTTTTCTGCTGGGGACGCACGGAAGGGGAATGTGTCATAAAACAGGATGATATTCCGGCGCTGAAGCAGAAAATTATTGAATCAGATGTTGTCATCAGCAGTTTCCCGTTGTATTTTTTTGAAATGCCGGGACAAATGAAGGTCATGACGGATCGCCTGCTGTCTATGGTCGGGGCATATCACGGTCAACTGGTACCAACCGACGGCGCACCCGCACATGAATTACGCTATCCGAAACCGGGGAGAAAACTCATTCTGATTTCCGGATGTGCCTATACACAAACCGAAGATGTATATAAGCCATTATTGTTACAGTATGATTTGATTTGCGGGAAACAAAACTACATTCCAATCCTTTGTCCGCAGTTAAAGACGATGATCGACAACGGTGGCGGGCGCGTGGAACGCACCGTTGCAAGATTTGTGTCTGCTGGAGAAGAATTTGCGAATACCGGCGCGTTATGCGAACAAACCCTGCATGCCATTACCCGTCCTCCTTTTTCCAAAGATGTGTATCAGACGATATTGGAAAATGTTTGGCGTGCGGAACGGGAAAAGGGAAAAGCATGAAACGAACAGGTTTCTTCTGCTTGGCGAATCAAAAAAACAAACACGATTATTTTATTTTGCCGTCCAAAGAAAAGGGCGGCACATTTTTCGGAGGAATATGACATGATACGTCTTGCGATCGATCTGCTTGGCGCGGATACGCCTGAAGAAGAACTTTGCCGTGGTGCGCTATCTGCACTTTCCAAAAATCCGGATCTGTTTTTATATTTGTGCGGCAGTGCCCAAAAAGTGAAACAGCTTGTAGAGGCTCAGCCTGCCCTTGCCATGCGTTGCGAAGTTGTGGATTGTCCGGTCGCTGTGACCAACTATGACAACCCCATGGACGCTTATCAGCAGGAAGACGCTTCGATTGTAAAAGCGATGAAACTTGCCAAAAATGGCGCAGATGGCGTCATTACCTGTGGGGCAACAGGGGCGGTATTGGTTTGTTCCATTATGATTTTAGGAAAGTTGCATGGATTACGCCCAATCCTTGCAGTGGAATTGCGCAATGCGTGCAATCAGCCGCTTTTGTTATTGGATTGCGGTGCGAATATTGATAGCCGACCGGAGTTGTATCTTTCTTTTGCCCATCTCGGTGATGCCTACATGAAATGTATCGGATATGAAAATCCGCGGATTGCGTTACTGTCGAATGGTGCGGAAGATACCAAAGGATGTGAGGCGGTGAAAGCGGCAAATACGCTTTTGCGTGCCTATGACGGTATCCGGTTCGTCGGAAATATTGAGGCAACGCACGCACTTACTGGTGAGACGGATGTGATTGTTTGCGATGGATTTCACGGCAATATTTTGCTAAAATCTATTGAGGGAAGCGCCAAAGCCGTGCTTGCAGAACTGACGCAGAATATGCAGCAGATTCCGCAGGCAACAGAAATCTTGGAAAATGTCAGACGAAAATATGATTATAACACGCAAGGCGGCGCAATGCTGCTTGGTGTGCGGAGATTGGTGATGAAAGGACATGGTTCTGCGACTGGTGATGCGGTGGAAAATATGATCGTAAGAGAAGCAATACTTGCGCAAAACCGTTTTTTGCAGAAAGTAGAACAGACAGTTTGACACAATTTGTAAACAAATTGTGAATATTCCCCAAAACATGCCGTGTATTCTTTCGATTATGTTATACTGGTTATGGTTTTTGTAATGGATTCTGTTGACCGGAGGAAATAACATGAAAATCAAAGTATGTAGTTTCAATTTACGCACATCTTGGGGGGATAAGGGCACTGTAAACGATTTTAATCATCGGAAAGCAAGAATTGAAACGGTTTTGCGAACAGAAGATCCGGATCTGATCGGGTTTCAGGAAGTGGATGACGAAATCCGGTCATGGTTGAAAAGCACACTGTGTGATGTGTATGAATTTGCAGGTTGCGGCAGAGAAAAGAACTACCGTGGGGAATGTGCGTTGATTGCATATCGGAAAGATCGGTTTGAAGCATTGGAAACCAAAACCTTTTGGCTTTCCTCTCAACCCAATGTTCCGGGTTCCACCTATGGTATTGATCAAAGCGGCTGTCCTCGCGTCACGACGGCAGCTCATTTGAAGTGTCAGGATTCTACGCAACCGTTTTGGTTTTATAACACGCATTTGGATCATGTCGGCAAGATGGCGCGATTGTTTGGTGCAATGCAGATTTTGCAGGATATTTCCATTCATTCTGATTCTGATCCTTTCGTTTTGACCGGCGATTTCAATGCGTATCCGGATGCACCGGAGATCAAATTGTTGCAGGAATTCCGCGGAAAAACGGTGGAAGCTACAAGATTTTTGACGGGGACGTTCCATGGGTATGAAAAGGAAACGCCGCAAAAGATTGATTATATTTTTACGGATTTTCCTTGTGATCCCACGCAAAGTTATTTGATAAAACCGGAAAATATCAATGGAACATATATTTCCGACCATTGCCCTGTGTTTGCTTATCTTGACCTATCGGCAGAATAAAAATGAAAAATCTCCGGAATTCTCTTGCAATTCCGGAGATTTTGTTATATAATACATTTATTGCTTTGCATGGAGACGATTTTGGATCGGAGTAGCTGGTATATGATTGATATTTCCATTTTATTTTCCAACGTGGCGTTGCTTTTGCTTATGATTATTCCCGGGATTTTACTCTCCCGTACCCATCTTGCCGGAGAAGGATTCGGGAAAGGCATTGCCAATCTGATTTTGTATATTGCACAGCCGGCAATGATTATTCGAGGATATATCAGAGAATACGATCCGCAGGTCATGCGGCGCGCATTGCTTGTGATGTTGTTTTCCTTCCTTGCGCATATGCTTTTTGCTGGAATTGCGTTTTTACTTTACCGAAAGGGAAAAGAAGAACCGCAACGCAAGGTGTTGCGGTATGCAACGGTTTTCACCAATGCCGGCTATATGGGTATTCCTTTGATATGCGCGATTTTCGGAGAAGAATATGCTATTTACAGTTCGATCTATGTAATGGTATTCAATTTCTTTTGCTGGTCGTTGGGATGTTTTCTTTATACGGAGGACAAATCCTATATTTCGCCGCGAAAAATGTTCCTGAATCCTGCTTCGATCTCTACTTATATCGGATTTGTATTTTTCTTTACGCCTTTGAACCGTTTCATCGCGCCGCTTCCGGAGGTGTACGGATTTACGGATGTTTTGAAAAGTATTCCGTATTCGCTGATTGAAGGATTACAGGCGTTGGTTGCACCGCTTTCCATGATGCTGATCGGATTACGATTTGCACAGATCGATTGGAAGGAGGCGCTTTCCGATCCATGGTTATATGGGTATTTGGTGATCCGGATGCTGATTTCCCCGGCACTCATTTGGCTGCTCATGCGCGGTTTGATGCAGATCCCGGCATTGAACGATCCTGTTGTAACAACGGTTGTTTTGCTGTCTGCCGCTGCTCCTGCCGCAACCGCTACGTCCATGTTTGCGGAAAAATTTGACGGGGATGCGGTTTATGCAAGTAAACTGGTGTCTGCCAGCACCTTGAGTTCCCTGGGCACGATGCCGTTGGTGGCGTTATTGCTTTTAATATAATGAAAAGCGAACAAAACTGAGTCAAAGAAAGCGATCCTGTTAACAGGATCGCTTTCTTTGCTTAGGTGCTTATAAATCCAAATCCGCAAAATTGAATTTCGGCGGTAAAGTAGGGGTGTGTTTCAAAAGATCATACCGGAATCGAAAGCATCGTCCATCACACGGTACTTCTTTTTTTCTCTTACGGCAGTAGACCGTTTCCGCATCCTCATCTGCAGAATTAGCAAATTCACAATAAACGCAGATAGATGGGCAATCAAAGGCTTCTTGTTTTTTCATTTTCGATCCCCTTTCTTAGAACTGTTTTTTGTAGTATATCACAATTTTCGGAAAAAGGAAAGAGGTTTCTGAAAAAAATTACAATTTGTTTGACACTATAGAGAAAGAAATGGTGCGATCAGATATGCCAAAATCGCACATAGCGCGCCGGAAAACAACTTTCCGTAAAAATAGAAGCGCAAGGATAACTGTTCTGAACTTGCAAGCGAGGCCACCTGAAATGCAACCGAAAGACCGCCAAAACCGACAAATGCGCCGCAAAGGGCGAAAGCAAGACGTGGTATCGCGGTGCCATATACAGTGAGTGCCATCGTGATTCCCTCGGAAAATTCAAGAATGCCGCATCCGCACACTTGCAGAAGCGTCGGAAGACCAACGGCTGTCCCGACTGTCACAAAAGCAAAGCTCACTAACTTAAAAAACAGTAAAAAACCACAAACGGTTAAGGTAGCGGATGTGGCATGTGTCACTGCTTGTGCCAATTCTGATCCGACAGAGGCAAGCGGTTGTTTTGGGAAAAATCGTCCAAAGTTTTGCGTATGATTGCGCGGACGAAACAGAATGCCGGTTGCGATGGCTGCCGGAATCTGTATCAGAAAGAAAACCCAGCCGACTTGTGCGGAATGAAAGTATAAGGCTCCGATGGTACCTACTAAAAAAGCGGGACTGCAATGGTTGCAAAAACCGAGCAACCGTTCACAATCTTCTTTGGTGCAGGCACCGTCACGATAGAGTGCGATTGCGGTTTTTACTCCCAGTGGAAATCCGGCGCTCAGTCCTGAAAAAATCGCGCCGACGCAAGCGGACGGCATGGCAAATAAACGGCGTACCAAAGGAGAAAAAGGACGGCTTAGCCACGAAATATAACCGCATCGCACGCTTAATTCCGTAGCAACGCAAAAAGGAAAGAGCACGGGGATAATTTTTGTACCGCAAGTAAGTAGAATTTGGGAGCCTTGTTGAGATAATAGCGCCGGATTTTTCAAGAAAAAAGCGAGAAAAAAACTAAGTGCCAAAAAAAAGCAAATACGTCCGATAAATCCGGTATGTTGCTTGGCAAGATACTTGGCATGCATTTTGAGTCCCCCGCATAGATATGATTGTAACAAACTATATGGGAATTGCGGGAGGAATATGCGATGAGCAGGGAAAAGGGCAACGGATTGCAACGGCTTTTGCGAGGATTGGAATTGCCACCCGAAATGGCGATGGGACAACCGCAGGTTACATTTTCCGGTATGCGGGAAGTGACCGCGGAACCTTGCCGTCGATTGCTGAAATATGATTCTACGGAGATCTGGCTGTCCTTGCCGACCTTTGTGTTGAAGCTATCCGGCTCTGAACTTTCCTTACAGTATTACCGCGCGGGTGCAGTGCGTGTCGGTGGAAAAATTATGAGTGCACAGTTTTGTCAGACGGAGGAACAGCAACATGAAAAATAAACAATTCCGTTTACGCGGGTGGTATGAGATCGCACTTTCCGATACCCAAGATCATGCGGCATTTTTAAATTTGCTATTGCGGGAAAATCTATTTTATGAAAATGCGTATCACGATGCAGACGGCACTTTGCATTTGCGGATTGCAAAGCGGGATGCGGATGCTTTGGCACGGGCAGGAAAACTGGACGGCTTTTCTGTGATAATCCTGCATACCTACGGATTTTGGGAATGGATCCGACGATATCGGCACAGACCGGGAATGCTTTGCGGGATTTTGGTGTTTGGGCTGATGGTTTTACTGTCCGGAAACTTTGTTTGGAAAGTGGAAGTGACCGGCAATACCAATTTGACAGAAGCACAGATCCGGCAAGGTTTGGAAGCACTTGGGTGCGGGGTTGGCAGTTACCTTCCACGTTTAGACAGGTATGCCATTTCCGACCGGTATTTACAGGCAGAACCGGGGTTATCTTATGTATCGGTCAACCGCAGAGGCAACGTATTGCATGTTGTGGTACGGGAACGGGCGGTGACAGAGGAGGTGGATGATTCCACTCCCTGCAACTTGATTGCGGCGGAAGACGGCGTCATTGTTTATACAACAGTAAACGATGGCACGTTGCTTGTCAAACCGGGAGAAGTTGTTCGTGCCGGCACATTGCTTGTCGGCGGTGTGATGGAAGATACACAGGGAAATACTTTTATGACACATGCGACGGGGCATGTATACGCGCGGGTTGTGCGCACCATTACCGTGGAATTTCCCTATGAGGAGACGGTTGTTACTGGTTATGAAACGGTAGGAAGCGAAAAAATGCTTAAAATTTTCGGAAAAACCATAAAAATTTCAAAAAACTGTGGAAATTTACCCCCAACTTATGATACAATACAAACAGAGCTTCCGTTGACTTTCCCCGGGGGAACCGTATTGCCGTTTTCCAGAATTCAAACCTCTTTCTTAATTCCGAAAACCGAACGGAAGGTAAATGAAAAATCAGCTTGCGAAACACAGGCGGAAAAAATGCTGTATGCAAAGTTATCTGCCTTATCTTTAGAGGCGGATATTCAAAGCCGACAGATCTTGTTCGCAGGAGAAGCAGGGCAGGGATACCGGATTGTGTGTGAAGTCGTGCTGATTACGGACATTGCACAGGCTCGTACGATTGAAACTGCGGCTTCGTAAAACGGACGGCTGCAAAACAGATACAGTAGGCTTGATAAAATAGATACAGGAGAAGAATATGGTGCAAAAAGCGATTCTGACTGATTCTACCGAACAGACTGCGGCAATTTTCGGGGACTTGGATGCCCATGTTAAAATGATAGAGCAGGCATTCGACGTCACAATCCTCAATCGCAGTACGGAAAAAACGCTGGGCAGTGCAATTTGTGTAGAAGGGGAGCCGGAGGCAACAGAGCGGGCAATTTTAACATTGAACTATCTGAAACGTATGACGGCGTTGCATTCTCATCTCAGTGCACAGAATGTAGAATATGTGATTGGCATGGTGCGGGATGGAAAGGAAGCGGAATTAAAAGAGTTTGACGGAGACTGTCTGTGTGTGACCGTGCGCGGAAAACCGATCTTGGCAAAAACGCTGGGACAACAGAAGTATGTAGACGCCATTCGGCGTAATACGATTGTTTTTGGCGTCGGACCTGCCGGCACGGGAAAGACTTTTTTGGCAGTGGCGATGGCAGTTTCGGCACTGCGAAGCAAACAAATCAGTCGGATTATTTTGACGCGTCCTGCAGTGGAGGCGGGGGAAAGACTGGGCTATTTGCCGGGAGATTTGCAGAGCAAGATTGATCCGTACTTGCGTCCATTATACGATGCGCTCTATGAAATGCTTGGCGCGGAAAACTGTATGCGGTACCAAGAACGGGGAACGATTGAAATTGCACCGCTTGCTTATATGCGCGGGCGAACATTGGACGATGCCTTTATTATTTTGGATGAAGCGCAAAATACGACGCCGGAACAAATGAAAATGTTGCTGACAAGACTTGGCGCACACTCCAGATTGGTGATTACCGGTGATGTAACGCAGACCGATTTGCCTCGCGGTACCCGCAGCGGTCTTGTAGAAGCTATAAAGATTTTGCGGGAAATTGACGACATTGCCGTACATCTTTTTACGGAACGCGATGTGGTACGGCATAGATTGGTACAGCAGATTATTCTTGCATATGAAAAATATCAGAACGCGCAAGCAGAAAAGAAGGAAGTTTTAAATGAAAAATCTGAAGAAAAAATGTGAATCCGGTGAAATCTCGAAAAATTCTTTACGGGTAATGATTACGAATGAACAGGCGGAGTTGCCCGTTACGCCGAAGTTACGGGGTTTGATCCGTCGTGCGGTGCGTGCCGCCTTGGATTTTGAAGATTTTGAAAAATCGGCGGAAGTCTCCGTTACGATTGTCAGCCCTGCACAGATCAAAGCTTTGAATGCCGAGCATCGACAGATCGATCGGGAAACGGATGTCTTGTCATTTCCGCTTTTGTCCGAGGAAGATGCCGGAGTCGGGGATTATGACGATGGAGCGGTTGTTCTTGGCGACATTGTGTTGTCGTTGGCGCAGGCGCAGGTGCAGGCAGAGGAATATGGGCATTCCCTTGAACGGGAGGTTGCGTTTTTATGTGTGCATTCCGTATTGCATTTGTTGGGATACGACCATGAGAATCCGGAAGAAGAAACGGAAATGTTTACGCGGCAGGAAGCAATCCTAACTACAATGGGGCTGACACGGGACAAACAGGAAAGAAAGGGAGAAGTGTAAAAAATGACTACGAAGACTGGAATGATTGCGATTGTTGGGCGTCCGAACGTTGGAAAAAGTACGCTTTTGAACGCGTTGCTTGGTGAAAAGTTAGCGATCGTTTCCAAAAAACCGCAAACAACCCGTACCCGAATTACCGGGGTATTGACACAAGGCGATACACAATATGTTTTCTTGGATACGCCCGGAATGCATCATCCGAAAACACGGCTTGGGGATCGGATGGTTCGCTCTGTACGGGATACGATTCTTGGGGTTGACGCGGCGATTTTGGTGGTAGAGCCCAATTCGCAGGTCGGCGATATTGAGATGGGACTTTTGGAACGCTGCAAAAAAAATGAGTTGCCGGTGCTGCTGGTAATCAATAAAACCGATGTATTCAGTCGCGAAGCGGTCGGACAAACAATCGCCGCATATTCCAAAGTATTTGACTTTGTGTCTGTTATTCCGGTCTGTGCGATGAAAAACCAAGGCATTTCGATCGTACTGACGGAATGTCGCCCGCTTTTGCATGAGGGGGCATGGATGTTTGAAGAAGACGCAATTACCGATTTACCGGAACGGCAGATCGCGGCGGAAATCATTCGGGAAAAGTTGCTGCGGCTATTGGATGAGGAAATTCCGCATGGCACCGCAGTGGTGATAGAGTCTTTTACAGAGGAAAAAGCAATGCTCCGTATCCGCGCTGAAATTTTTTGCGAAAAAGAATCGCATAAAGGCATTATTATCGGAAAAGGCGGTGCAACTCTGAAAAAAATCGGTACTTACGCAAGAGAAGACATGGAAATCTTTTTTGACACGAAGGTTTTTTTGGATCTGTGGGTGAAAGTGAAAGAGAACTGGCGGGACAGCGTGACTATGCTGAACCAATTTGGGTTCCGTGCAGAGGAATAATCCGGTATGCCGTTTTGTATCAATGGGCTTATTTTACGGGAAATGCCGGCAGGCGAAAATGACAAATATCTGAATGTCCTCACGGCAGAGCGCGGGAAGCTGTTTGTTCGTGCAAACGGCGTCCGCCGTTATCGGAATCATTATATGCATGCGTGTCAACCGATGTGCTATGATGAATTTATACTGGAGGAAAAGAACGGGAAGTTTTGGCTGAAAGAAGCCGCAGTCATAGAATCTTTTTATAAAGTGCGGGAAGATCTGGAAGCCCTTGCGGTTGCGCAGTATGCATTGGAAGTGACCAATGATGTATGCGTAGAAGAAAGCGAAGAAGCCGCAATGCTGAAACTGATTCTCAATACGTTGTATTTGTTAACCAAGCGGCAGTATCCGGTGGCGCATATCAAAGCGGTGTTTGAACTGCGGTGTATGGTGGAGGAAGGGTTCATGCCGAATCTGGAGCGTTGCAGCGTCTGTGGATGCAATACAGCAGACTCCGAATTTTGGTTGGATTTGATCGGCGGCGTGATGCAATGCCGACATTGTATGGAGAAAATGCAGAAGGAAGCGCCGTTTCAAACCGATGCTGACGGTTATGCGTTGGATCGGCCGGCGGCGGTTTTTCGGCATTTGCCTTGGGCTGTGTTGCTTGCGATGCGATATATTTGCTATGCCGATCCGAAGCGCGCATTCGCTTTTTCGCTGAATGAGCAGGATGCCGCAGAGTTATACGGCGTATGTGAGAATTATCTGATTCAGCAGTTGGAGCGTACATTCCCG
>ERZ808278.425-NODE-425-length-28910-cov-4.986553_pt1 | contig 28910 bp, 25 predicted proteins | sample MGYA00521239_ERZ808278 | MGnify/ENA primary metagenome ERZ808278 (study PRJEB31516, sample SAMN03275600) | gut metagenome | biome: mammalia-associated habitat; material: feces | host: Papio cynocephalus | place: Kenya | collected 2012-07-17 ... | reverse complement strand
ACGAGCCCTTATAGGGCGGAAAACAAACCACCGGCTTAGCCGGTGGTACTGATTTCTTATTTGAAAACATAATAGAAAGATGTTAAAATTTTATTATTACTATCAATGGTCGGGGCTTGCAAAAATGATATAAAAAGAAAGAAGGTATGGGGTTGGAAAATAATTCATTACAGGATGGGCCTGTTTTTGAGACCCTTCTAAAGTTAATTGTTCCTTCATTTATTACGGTAGTGGTAAGTTCTTCGTATTCAATCGTAGATGGTATCTTTATCGGAAGAAAGTATGGGATAGCTGGAAATTCGACGTTTTCCTATATTTTCATTCTCTATTCCCTGGTATTTTCAATTGCGTGTCTAATTTGTCAAGGAGCACCTTCGCTGCTTGCGATTAAAATGGGGGAAAATGATGTAGATGGAGCAGAGAAAATACTTGGGTCATCAATATGCAGTTCAGTGATAATTGCCATGATACAGGCAATATTGGTTTATGCGGGGCTGAAGCCGATGATAAAAATACTTGGTTGTTCAGAAATGTATACAGGTTATATTATGCAGTATTTTCAAGTGTTTCTGCTTCTTGCACCAATTTATTTCGTGAATCATACTTTGTTGTATTGTCTGCGTTCACAAGGTATAATAAAGCTCATTTTTATATGTAATATTGGTGCCTGTTTGATTAATGTTATATTAGATCCTGTTTTTATTATTGTTTTAAATGGAGGTTTTAGAGGAGCAGCATTTGCAACAATATTAGCCAACTTTTCTAGTATGCTCTTTTGTATCTGGTGTTATACCAGTGGAAAAGCAGGCTTGAAGATAAAAGTAAAGTACATAAGGCCAGATTGGAAGAGTACGATAGACATGTTTGCTATAGGTGGAGCGTCTTTTTTGACAAATCTCCTTTATACAATCATTTTGGTTTATTATAACAAGATGGCGAAGTTTTATGGTAGTACCTATGGACTAGCGGCACTAAGTATAAATTCAACGATCTATAAATATTTAACTGTGATAATGAATGCCATTACGGTAGGTATGCAACCGGTAATATGCTATAACTACGGAGGAAAGATGTATAACCGTGTGTTGGAAGCGCTGAAAGATTCCATAATTATTGGTTTGGTTATTTCTACAGCATGTTATGCTGTTGTACTTATGTTTGCCAATCAGATAGTTGGATTATTTAATTCTGAACGTGATTTTATTGTATTTGGCGGCAGAAGTTTACGTTTGGTTTTGCTTTGTCTTCCACTGCAAGTGTTTTATACAATAGGAGTAGCTTTTTTTCAGTTTATTGGAAAGGGAAAAATTGCCACAAGATTTGTGCTTTTGAGACAGGTAGTTTTTCAAATGCCAATCGCTTTTTTGTTAACTTCTAAAATAGGTGTAAAGGGACTGTGGCATTCCTTTTGGATTTCTGATTTATTATCATTTGTAATTCTGGCATTATTTTTATTCTATGAAGTAAGCCGTTACCAAAAACGTAGTATAAGCAGTACTACATGAAAACTATTATCAATTAGAATAAGGCGACCCCGTTGACTTTTTGCACGAGATGTGATATGGTATTCCTAAATAGAAACACTATTGTAGAGGAACCTAAATGGAATTTATTGATACATTATTAGAGTTTGGTTTAACCAGACAAGAGGCAACTATTTATCACACTTTGCTCGTGCATGGTGAAGTTACAGGATATGAAGTTGCGAAAATTACCGGTATATCAAGATCTAACACTTATAACGCTTTAGCGGGGCTTGTGGAGAAAGGTGCTTCTTATATTATTGAGGGGCAGGTAACCAAATATACCCCGGTAGATGTGAAAGACTTTAGTGCTAACATTATTCGGAACTTGACGACGTTAAGAGAGGACTTAATAGATAATGCACCTAAGAAAGCCGTTGAAAGTGAAGGCTATGTAACGATTAAAGGAAAAAAGCATGTTATGAATCAGCTAAAGAATATGCTTCTTAATGTGGAACATCGTATATATATTTCAGCAGGAAAAGAATTACTTGAGTCCGTAAGTGAGGAACTGAATGAATTAAAAGATTTGGATAAAAAGGTTGTGATAATCACAGATGAACCAGCATTTGTATTGGAAAATGCAACCGTTTATTTGAGCGATACAAAGGTCTGTCAGTTTGGTGTGATTATAGATTCGCAAGAAGTACTGACAGGAGAATCTGACCAAGGTGAAAATACAGCATGTCTTTATTCTAAGAATAGCAATTTTGTTGCCGTTTACAAAGAAATGCTTAGTAATAAGATTAAATTAATTACCTTACAAGGAGGAAATGAAGGATGAAACATCCATTTGTAACATTAGACCAAGTAAAAGAAATGACAAAACAGTATCCTACACCATTCCATCTATATGATGAAAAAGGAATTCGTGAAAATGCAAGAAAGTTAAAGAAAGCATTTTCTTGGAACAAAGGATTCCGTGAGTATTTCGCTGTAAAGGCAACTCCAAACCCATTTATTTTAAAAATACTACAAGAAGAAGGCTGTGGAACAGATTGTTCCTCATTAACAGAGCTTATGATGTCAGAAGCATGTGGCTTTAAGGGAAGCGACATTATGTTTTCTTCCAATGTAACACCAGCCAAAGAGTTTCAAAAGGCAAAAGAACTAGGGGCTTTCATTAACTTAGATGATTTTACACATATAGACTTTTTAGAAAAAACAGCAGGAATTCCTGAAACCATTTTTTGCCGTTACAATCCAGGCGGATTCTTCAAATTAGGAACGGACATTATGGATAACCCAGGGGATGCAAAATATGGTTTTACAAAGGAACAGTTAATTGAAGGATTTAAAATCTTAAAACAAAAAGGTGTAAAACATTTTGGTATCCACTCCTTCTTGGCTAGTAACACTGTTTCGAACGAATACTATCCTATGCTTGCCAAAATACTATTTGAATTAGCAGTAGAATTAAAAGAAAAGACAGGCGCAGATATTAAATATATCAATTTATCTGGTGGTGTCGGTATTCCTTATACACCAGACAAAGAGCCAAATGACATAATGGTAATCGGTGAAGGAGTTCGTAAGGCATTCGAGGAAATTCTAGTTCCAGCTGGAATGGGTGATGTTTCAATTTTTACAGAACTAGGCCGTTTTATGTTAGCACCTTATGGCTGTCTTGTTACGAAAGCAATTCATGAAAAGCACATTTATAAAGAATATATTGGAGTCGATGCATGTGCTGTAAACTTAATGCGTCCTGCCATGTATGGAGCGTATCATCACATAACTGTGCTTGGTAAAGAAAATGCGCCTTGCGACCATAAGTATGATGTGACTGGTTCCTTATGTGAAAATAATGATAAATTCGCGATAGACAGAATGCTTCCAAAGATTGATATGGGGGATTATCTTGTCATTCATGATACAGGGGCACATGGTTTTTCAATGGGATATAATTACAATGGAAAATTAAAATCTGCAGAAATTCTGTTGCAGGAGGATGGTACAACAAAATTAATTCGTAGAGCAGAAACTCCAAAAGACTATTTTGCAACATTTGATTTTTGTGATATCTTGGATGGAGTAAAATACGAATAAGACCATAATAGATTAAAAGTTTGTTAGGATTTCTTTCATAATTAGTTATATGAAAGGAGTCCTATTCTTATTTTATGGAATTTTTATTAATTTATTTTGCCTAAGTGCCGATAATAAATATGAAGAAATAGAAGGGTTGTGGTGAAGATGAGAATAAACTCAATTAATAAGGTAGACCAGATCTACCGAAAAACAAGTGCTAAGAATAATGTTACAAGCACAAAAAAGACTACATCTGATCGCATCGAAATCTCCACAATGGGTAAAGATTTACAGATTGCTAAGAAAGCAGTCAGTGAAGCGGATGATATAAGATGGGATAAGGTGAATGACATTAAGAAACGTATGCAGTCTGGTACGTATAACGTTTCCTGTGAAGAAGTAGCTGAAAAGATGGTTGAAAGCTATTTTGACACTTCAATTTAAGTAGTATAGAAAAAGAGAGGTTTAGTTAGTGGCGAGTCTTATTGAAGAGTTGATTGATACATTGGAAAAAGAGGATAATATCTATGAGGAACTTCTTCCAGTGGTAGAAAAAAAGGCACAGATTATTATTAAGAACGACTTAGAAGAACTACAGCACATCACGGCTGTAGAGCAGAATTTTATAGACCAGATCACAGGTCTTGAACACAACAGGAATAAAATTATCTCTAACATAGCGATCGTTATGAATCGAAAGGTTGAAAGTTTGAATTTAAAGGCAATTGTAGCTATGTTAGAAAATCAGCCTACCGAACAGGAAAGGTTAGGCAATCTACATGATGCTCTTATTAAGAAACTCGACAGACTGAAGGAATATAATCTTCAGAATAAAGCCTTAATTGAACAATCATTAGAGATGATCGAATTCAGTATGAATGTAATACAAAGTGACAGGGTAGCACCTGTTAATAACTATAATAAATCTGCATCAACTCAGGATATTCCAATTAGCCAGATGGGAATGTTTGATGCAAAACAATAGAATGAATTTGAATTAAAATGCAGGTTAAGCCTGCATTTTATATAGAGAAAAACAGACATAATTGGAAGGCATATAGGGAACCAATTAATTTAGTTTATATAGAAGAGGTCAGATAAGTATGGGAAATATTATGACGAGTATGTGGACTGGTGTATCAGGACTCAAAGCAAATCAGTCAAGTTTGAATACAGTCAGTCACAACCTAGCGAATATCAACACAGAAGGTTATGTAAGACAGCAGATAGTAACAAAAGATACCATTTACAATACAATGGGAAATACACATATATCTATGTTACAGGTTGGATATGGTACTAATATTCAGGAAATTAGACAGGTTAGAGATGTATTTCTAGATAAAGCTTATCGCATCGAAGTTGGAAGACAAGGATTCTATGAATCACAGAGTGAAGCAACTCAGGAAATTGAAACGGTTTTAGGAGAGTTAGAAGGTGAGGCATTCCATGATGATATTTCATCCTTTCGAAATACATTACAGGAGTTAGCCAAAGAACCAGATAGTATCGTAAAGCGTGCTGCTGTTGTATCCCAAGCAAGTACGCTAGTTGAACGTTCTCAAAGCATCTATCAAGCATTTAAAAAGTATCAACAAAATCTTAATACCCAAGTACAGGATAAAGTAAATAGAATTAATAAAATCGGCAATCAGATTAAAAGTTTGAATGAACAGATTGTTCGTTATGAGTGTGCATCCGAGAATGCCAATGATTTACGAGATAGCCGTAACGCATTATTAGATGAACTCGGTGAAATGGTTAAGATAACATACTCAGAAGATTCCACTGGTAATGTGAACGTTAGCATTGAAGGAAGGCAATTTGTATGGGATAAAAGTGTTTATGGGCTCACAACAAAAATGCCAGATGATGAAGCGGGATTATTAGAAGTTGTGTGGGATGATGGGCAGAATACGCCTTTATACGATTTAACACAGCCATGTAAGAGCGAAAATAACTCTAATATTGGTTCTTTGAAAGGTTTATTAGTTGCTAGAGGAAATACAACAGCCAATTATACAGACATTCCAGTTCGTGAGAATTTCGCCTCAGAAGCAGATTTTAATGATGCAGTGAAAAAGTATAATGAAGAAATTAACTCTTCCGTTGTTCGTAATACGATGGCACAGTTTGATCAGCTGATTCATGGAATAGTAACAGCTATCAATGACGTATTATGTCCGAATGTTACTTTTGATAAATATATGGAGAATATGGGATTGGATAAGGGAGCGACGGGCTTATCTGTAACAGACGCAGACGGAAATAAGATTGACATGTTTAAGGTTCATGTATGGGATGAAAAGAATGCACCAGTTGGTATGGATGCTGAAAATACCCCTCGTGAAGAATTATTTGAAAGAAAATATACAAAACGTTACACAGAAGCAACGTTATCTTATACGGATGAGAAAGGTGTTGCGCAGACGAAAAAGGTATATATCTATAATGAGGAAGATCCTAAGGATATCTATTCTTTATATACGACAGATCAGATTCAAATTAATGAAAGAATGCAAAGGGAAGTATCCTTGCTTCCGCTAAGCAGTACAAGTAAAAATGGCAAAGAGGATGAATTTGCATTTGGCAAATGTCAGGAACTTGTCGATACATTTAACAAGAAAGGCTTTACGTTATCACCTAATCAGCTCACAAAATATACGTTTGCAGATTACTATACGGCTTTTGTCGGTGAAGTAGGGACGAAAGGAAAAACCTTTGAGTCTATGGCAACAGAACAGCAGACAGTAGCTAGTAATATTGACAATCAGCGTTCAACTGTTTTAGGGGTTTCCTCAGAAGAAGAACTAACGAATATGATTCGCTATCAGTACGCTTATGGTGCCAATTCAAAGTATATTAATGTAATCAATGACATGTTAGATACCATTATTAATTCAATGGGTTAATTTATAAGAAGAAAGAAGGGTAAAGTATGGCATCCACATTTTTTGGATTATCAATTGCAACATCGGGTTTGTATGCAAGCCAGGCGTCTATGAATACAACAGCTCACAATATTTCCAATGCCAATCGTGAAGGGTATACGAGACAGAATAATATTGTGAAAGCAAACAATGCAATTTCAACTAATAACACATATGGTATGATTGGTACAGGAGTTTATACAGATAGTATTGTCCAGATAAGAGACCAGTACTATGATACAAAATATCGTACGCAAAATGCTATCTATGGCAATTATTCAACACAGGAATATTATTTGCTTAGCATTGAAAACTGCATTAGTGAAGTAAATGCAGAAGGTATTACGAAATCATTTGATAATTTTAATACCGCAATGCAGGAATTGTTAAAAGATGCGGGTGACAATACTAAGAGAACTCAGGTTTCCAGTATGGCAAGTGGATTTACTGAACTTGTGAATTCCATGGCGAATACATTGGAAAAGCTGCAAAGTGACTGTAATGAAGAAATAAAAACTTCTGTAGAGCAGATTAATTCTCTTGCAGAACAGATTGCTTCTTTGAATAAGCAGATTAATACGATTGAATTATCAGGACAGAATGCCAATGACCTTAGAGATTCCCGTAATCTTTTATTGGATCAGCTTTCCATGTATGCAAACATAACTACATCTGAGACAACATTGGATAATGGAATGTCTACAATTTTTACAGTAAGATTGGATGGACAGATTCTAGTTGATAATTATGAGTACAATAAACTGGAAGTAAAACCAATGGATATTTACTATAATCAAAATGATATTGATGGTTTGTATAATATTGTTTGGAGTAACGGACAGGAATTTAATGAAGTAAGTGAAACATTAGGTGGAAAACTTCAGGCATTATTCCTAATGCGAGACGGCAACAACCTTGAAAATGTAACTGGAAAAGGGACAGGTGCCGCGGGAAGTACCAAATTAACATTAACCGATACAAATTGTAACGATTTAAATAAATTATATATACCAGCTGAGAATGGTGTGGTTAAAATTGGAGCAATGGAATATCACTATTCCAGTTTTAGCTGTACCGTCAAAGATGGAAAATACACCTATGAATTTGAATTGACAACTCCACTTTCAAAAGGAGTAAATGGAGAAGATGTTGAAATCGGAAAGAGTGTGACTACAAAAGGTATTCCATTTTATATGAATCAGCTTACTAATTTTGCAAGAACTTATGCGAGCAACTTTAACAAAATTCATAATGATGGTCAAGATATGAATGGAGATGCCGGGGTTGATTTCTTTACAGGAAATCAGGCGAATTCTACAAGGCAGTATGAATTTGATGATACAGTTAAGGACTTTACATTCAAATCGGTTGTGGACCCAGATGCAGATAAGAATGCCAATGACAATCTTAATGCAACATATTATAGTATCACTTGTAAAAACTTTACTGTCAATAAAACAATTGTGGGTGACCCTAACAAAATAGCATGTACTTCAAAAATTGTTGATGGTGTAAGTAAAAATGAGATACTTGAAAAGCTGGTTGGACTTAAAACAGATACGTCGATGTTCAAACAAGGTACACCAGATATGTTCTTACAGAAACTTACAACAGATTCTGGTACAGATGCGAAGAAAGCAACTATATTTACTAAGAGTCAGGAAAATATCCTTAAGGTTGTAGATAATCAGAGAATGTCGATATCAAGTGTTGACCAGGATGAAGAAAGTATGGATTTGGTTAGATTCCAGAATGCATACAACCTTTCATCAAAAGTAATTCAGACAATGAATCAGATTTATGATACGTTGATAAATGGTTTAGGTATCTAAGAGTAAACAGAAGGAGGGAAGAACGACTATGAGAGTAACAAGCAAAATGATGAATAGCAATGCTTTAAATAATATTAATCGAAATAAGACGAACTTATCAAACCTTGCGAATCAGTATTCTACACAGCAGAAAATACAGCGTCCTTCAGAAGATCCTGTTGTTGCGGTTCGTTCATTAAAATATAGAACCAGTGTGGCAGAGTTAGAACAGTATGCAAAAAAGAATGTTCCAGATGCTATGAGCTGGATTTCCAATACAGAATCAGCTTTAGCAAGTGTCAATGAAATACTTACCAGTATGAACACATATTTTAACCAGGGTGCCAATGATACCTTGGAGACATCAGAGCGTGATGCGTTAAAGCAGACATTAACAGAGTATAAGGATCAGATTTTCCAATGCTTAAATTCAGATTATGCAGGAAGATATTTATTTACTGGTTACAGAACGGATACATCTCTAACTTTTAATGAGCCTTCTAAGGATACTTTATATAAAATTACAGAACCTTTTGAGTTTACAGATATACAGACGTTTACGTATGTAAAAGCAGATTTGAATTTTGATGATACCACTACTGCAGTGGATTATGCAAGCAAGGCTGCAACATCACATAAAGGTTATAAATTGAATCTTGCTTACGATGATATCAAGGGAAAAGATGATGCAACTTACAAGCCAGTTCTTAGATATGGCGATAACGCTGCTGATAAATTGGATCTTGAAGTCGTTTCTGTGTCGGATAAGGATGCGTATGATATCGGTAGTAAAAAAGCTGTATTAATTCAAGAAACTGGGGAAATTATATTAAGTGAAGATACTTATAAAATGCTTAAAGATGCACCTAAAATTGAGGTTGACTACTACAAAGATGAATTTAACAAAGGAGAAGTAAGACCAGAGCATTATTTTGACTGTACAGCAACTGGTCCAGATAATATTCCGTTAAGTTATCAAAAGCCAAAGGATCAGCAAATTCAATATGAAGTAAACTTTAGTCAAAGTATTACAGTGAATACATTAGCCAATGACTGTCTTGATTTTAAAATAATCAATCAGATAGATGATATCATCAATCAGATAGAGCGTGTACAGAAAGTAGAAAATAAATTAAAAGATATTGAAAGTAAAATAAAAAATGGTACGTATACTTGTTCGAAAGATGATATAATGGAAGCGAAGACTCAGATGGAGAATGAGTTAGCATTAGAGAAAAGCGTTTTACAAGAAAAGTACGGCAATGGTATCACCACAACTACCAATGCGCAAGCTAGTGTAAATAAAGCAACTGCTGACTTGGGAAGCCGTTATAAACGTCTTGAACTTACAGAAGCTAGACTTGAGGACCAACTGACTTCTTTTAATGAAATGTTGACAAAAAATGATACAGTTGATATTGAAGATGCCATTGTGAATTATACTGCAGCATTGACTGCCTATAATGCTTCTTTAAATGCGACTGCAAAAATTGCACAGAACAGCTTATTAGATTTTCTATAAAATGAAAATCTGATATGCGAAAGGAGAATTGAGTGTGTTAATTAAGACAAGATGTTTTGGTGAAGTCGAAATCGAAGAAAGTAAAATTGTGGATTTTCCAGAAGGGATATTGGGCTTTGAGGATTTGAAACGATACACACTGATATACGACATAAAAGAAAATGGAGAGAAGGCTAAAATTGCATGGTTACAGGCTGTAGATGAACCTGAGCTTGCGTTGCCGGTAATTAATCCGTTTGACGTGAAGAAAGACTACGACCCAGTTATTCGTGACGCATTATTGAAAAATTTGGGTGATATAAATTCTGAGAATGCCGTAGTGCTATTAGTTGTAACCGTGCCAAGCGATGTCACAAAAACAACAGCTAATCTGAAAGCACCAATTATCATTAATTCAGATATTCGAGTAGGGGCTCAGATAATTACAGAAAATAGGGATTACGTTATTAAGTATCCGATTATAAATACGAATGATAAGGGGGAAGAGTAATGCTAGCCTTATCAAGAAAAGTGAATGAATCCATAGTGATTAATCAGGATGTAGAAATAACAATTTTGGAGATCAAAGGCGATCAGGTTAAGATTGGTATCAATGCTCCAAAAAGTGTACCTATTTTCCGAAAAGAAATTTATCTGCAGATTAAAGAAGCCAATAAGGAATCAGCAGAAAGCTTGAGCAACGTAAATAAATTAAAAGACTTATTATAATAATTTGAAAGAAAGATGTCTGATTTAGGGCATCTTTTTTGATTGAAACATCTTACTATAAAAGGAAATTTTAATCGGATATTATATCCTAACTATAAAGTTCTGCGTTTACTATGACGATAAATAAGTTAGGAAAATGAGATAATGGATTATCTTTTAGATTACATGGAGGTGAAAATGTATGTTAGAAAGAGTAAATGGAGCAAATCCAGTAAATACGAGTTCAACATATAGCAAGCAGACTGGTGCAACAGTTAAAAGTGTATCAGATAACAGACAGGAAATGAACAATGTGGTAAGTGATACAACAAAAAGTGTGGATGCAAAAACCAGCTCAGCTGATAATGAACGAGTAAAAGAAGCGATTGAAAAGCTGAATTCGGATATACGATTTAAGAGAACGGGATGTGAATTTACATATCACGAGGAATGTAACCGTGTATCCATAAAGCTTTATGATACTAATACCAAAGAAGTGATTCGAGAGATTCCTTCTGAGGATACCATTAGAATGCTTGAAAAACTTAATGAATTGGCAGGTTTGATGATTGACGAAAAGATGTAAAAGGAGGTTTTCATTATGACGATTCGTATGACCGGTATGTTTTCAGGATTAGATACCGATGCTGTTATTAAGGAATTGGTAAATGCCCAAAAAACTAAGAATAAAAAGACCACAGACAAAAAGCAGAAGCTTGAATGGAAACAGGAAAAGTGGAAGGATCTGAATACAAAGTTATATAAACTATATACAGATCAAGTTAGCAATCTTCGTTTGCAGAAGAATTATTTGACTAAGAAAGCAACTGTATCAGATGATACAAAAGTTTCTATTACAGCAGAAAAAGATGCTCCAGAGGGTTCCCATCAGGTTTCGGTAAAACAGCTTGCAAGTTCCCAATATGTAACAAGTGGAAAAGTTACAACAGCAGATTTTAGTGGAAAGACAAAACTGTCTGATATCGGGTTTACAGCGGGCTCTTCTGTTATTACGATAAAAAGTGGGGATAAGGAGCAGCAGTTAGGTATAAGCAGTTCCACAACCGTAGACGACTTTATAAATGCATGCAAGAATGCGGGATTGAATGCAAGTTTTGATGAAAAGCAAAAGAGATTCTTTATAAGTTCAGCAATGAGTGGAGTAGATAATGCCTTTTCTATCACAACAGGAAATTATACAGCAGAAGCGGCCGCAGCAAAAGCAGGAATTGAAGCACTAGTTAATATGGGAGTTTCAGACACTGCCTTAGAGACGGGCAACTGTATGATTGCTTTGCAACATGGCGGAGATACTCAAAAAGAAGAAGAAAAATTAATTAAATATGCGAAAGAGAATGCCAAAGCAGATGCAACTTCTAAGGCAACAAGTTATTATAAGGAGTTAATTACAAGAGAAACTGTACTTGATGAAGATACAGTAAAGAAAATTGAAGAGAAGTATGCTAGTGTTGAAGACGAAACAGAGCGTACCAAGAAAATAGAGGAAGCTAAACAAAAAGAATTAGATTCCCAGATAAACAAAAAATTGAAATCAGATGAATATCAGACAAAGATTAAAGATGCTGTGAAAAACGGTCTTTCAGAAGATGAAATTTCCAGTGCCTTAGGAACGACTGATTCTGAGCAGATAAAAGCATACTCTTTTGCAAATCAAACTGAACGTGATTTGACTGCAGAGAATGATATGAAGACAGCTATCAGCAACTATAAGGCTGCATATGCTGGTGGTGGTAATGTTTCTACATCTGGTTCAAGTCCACTTGCTGCATTAGGTTTAGGTGAGATTGCTGGCGGAACTACTGATTTATCAGAAGCCGATACAGGAAGCTATACTTTTGTAGCAGCAAAGAACAGTATTATCAAATATAACGGTGTTGAATTGGAAGATGCATCGAATACTGTTTCTGTAAATGGATTAACACTTAATCTAAAAGGTGTTACGGATACTGCAGTATCGTGTAATGTTGCTCGTGATACAGATGCAGCTTATAATATGATTAAGGATTTTGTAAAAGGATACAATGAAATCCTAAAAGAAATGAATACTTTGTATTATGCGGCATCAGCTCGTAGCTATGCTCCTTTGTCTGATGATGAAAAAGGAAGTATGACGGATGATCAGATTGATAAGTGGGAAACTAAGATTAAGGATTCGTTACTGAGAAGAGATAATACGTTAGGTTCTATTACATCGGCCATGAAAAATGCATTGCAGAAAAGTGTCACAGTAGATGGTAAGAATTATTCCTTAGCTTCTTTTGGAATCCAGACATCTTCTGACTACACAGAAAAGGGATTGCTTCATATAATGGGTGATGCTGATGACACACTGTATAAGGATAGTACCAATAAGCTACAGAAGGCATTGGCTGAAGAGCCTGATTTAGTAATGGAAGTTATATCAGGTGTAGCGAAAGAGCTTTATTCTGCAATGGCAGACAAGATGAAGAAGACTTCTTTAAGTAGTGCTTTGACATTCTATAATGACAAGGATATAAGCAATCAGATAAATTCATTAAATAAGAAAATTTCCAAGGAAGAAGCCGCATTAAAGGATCTGGAAGACAGATACTATAATCAGTTCAGTAAAATGGAGACAGCGTTAGCTAAATTGCAGCAACAACAGTCATCTTTGGCAGGTTTACTTGGCAATTAATAGAAAATTATAAGGCACGATAAGAATGAAAGAAATGTGGAGGAGAGAATTATGCCATTTAACGCCGCAGCAGCTTATCAGAATAGTAAGATACAAACAGCATCTGGTGCTGATTTAACGTTAATGCTTTACGAAGGTGCTATAAAGTTTTGCAATCTTGCAATGTCCGCACTTGAGAAGAAAGATATCCAAAGTGTTAATACGAATATCCAAAAAGCGGAACGTATTATTTTGGAATTACAGGTAACGTTAGATCGTAAATATCCGGTGGCAGAAGATTTTGATAATGTATACAAATACATTCAAGGAAAATTATTTCAGGCCAATATTAAAAAGGACCCAGAACTGCTGGAAGAAGCATTAGTTCAAATCCGAGATATGCGAGATATTTGGAAACAGATAATGGTAAAAGGCAGAACAAAATAAACTTCAGAAAGGAGAAAAGGTTGAGTAATATTGTATATGTAAAAGTACTGGCTGATTCCTTACAGAAGAAGTTTACTGCATTAGAGTCTATATTAAATATAACAAAAACGCAGGAAGAACTCTTACAAGAGGAAGATTTCGATGAAGAATGTTTTCTTGAAACCATTTCAAGCAAGCAAATTTATATTGATCAAATTACAGAATTAGATAGCGGTTTTGAGGTTATTTATAACAGGGTGAAACAGGAATTGGATGCAAACCGTTCCTTGTACAGTGCTGATATAACAAATATGCAGAAACTGATTGCTAAAATTACTGAATTGGGAATCGATATAGAAGCTTTAGAGAAACGTAATAAAGCACAGATGGATAAAATTTTGGAAGAAAAAAAGCGACAGTTTGGTGGAATGCGTATGAATAATAGTGCAGCTTCAAACTATTATCGAAATATGATAAATCAACAATACAATCAATCTTATTTCCTGGATAAGAGAAAATAGAAAAAAGCTGGTGTAATCGAGTAGATATACGGTTACATCAGCTTTTTTAATGCTTAAAAATCCCTTTGCGAATCCTACTCTAGTCATGAACAACCAGGTAGAGATTAATTAATATACTGAAATGCAAAATAGGATAAAAAAATTTGATAAAATACAAAATTAGTATTAAGTAATGTCGAAACATGTCGATATATATGGTACAAATGAGTAAGTGAGTGATTGAATGTTTCACTGCTCATAGTAAAATTCCAAAATAGTAAGGATGCTATTTTTCATTTCATGGAGGAAATAAGCAAATGAGAATTCAACACAATATGACAGCTGCTAATACCAATAGACAGCTAGGAAAAACAACAGGTAACTTAGCAAAATCTACAGAAAAATTATCTTCAGGATATGCAATCAACCGTGCTGCAGATAACGCTGCTGGTTTAAAGATTTCTGAAAAAATGCGTGGACAGATCAGAGGTTTAGAACAAGCTTCTACAAATGCAGAAGATGGTATTTCTTTAGTTCAGACAGCAGAAGGTGCTTTAAATGAAACAACTGCTATTCTACAAAGAATGAGAGAACTAACAGTTCAAGCTGCCAACGATACAAACGTAACAGCGGACCGTAATTCTATCGCAGAAGAAATCGCTGAATTGGAAAAAGAAATCACACGTATCGGTGATGAAACAGAATTCAACACAATGAAATTAATCAACGGTGATCAGACAGGTGGAGTGAAACTTCAGGTTGGTGCTAACGAAGGACAGAACATTACTTTTACTATCGCTGATATGAGAGCAGATGCTCTAGGTGTAAATGATATCAGCAAAGAAGTTGGAAATCACGATGATGCTTCTGCTGCTATCACTACAGTACAAAAGGCTCTTGATAAAGTAACAGCTCAGAGATCTGCTTTAGGTGCTACACAGAACAGATTAGAGTACACAATTTCTAACGCTGATAACACAGCAGAAAACTTAACAACAGCAGAATCTCGTATTCGTGACGTAGATATGGCAGCTGAGATGGTTAAGTACAGCAAAGACAATATCCTGCAACAGGCAGCTCAGTCTATGCTTTCTCAGGCTAACCAGTCATCACAAGGTGTATTATCTATTTTAAGATAATAAATAACAATGCTTGATTAGGGTTTATACCCTTTTCATATAAATACCATAAGATAAATCAAATAAAGTACTAAAGATAAAATTATCATAGTAAATTTTCAAAATAGTAAGGATACTATTTTTCATTTCATGGAGGAAATAAGCAAATGAGAATTCAACACAATATGACAGCTGCTAATACCAATAGACAGCTAGGAAAAACAACAGGTAACTTAGCAAAATCTACAGAAAAATTATCTTCAGGATATGCAATCAACCGTGCTGCAGATAACGCTGCTGGTTTAAAGATTTCTGAAAAAATGCGTGGACAGATCAGAGGTTTAGAACAAGCTTCTACAAATGCAGAAGATGGTATTTCTTTAGTTCAGACAGCAGAAGGTGCTTTAAATGAAACAACTGCTATTCTACAAAGAATGAGAGAACTAACAGTTCAAGCTGCCAACGATACAAACGTAACAGCGGACCGTAATTCTATCGCAGAAGAAATCGCTGAATTGGAAAAAGAAATCACACGTATCGGTGATGAAACAGAATTCAACACAATGAAATTAATCAACGGTGATCAGACAGGTGGAGTGAAACTTCAGGTTGGTGCTAACGAAGGACAGAACATTACTTTTACTATCGCTGATATGAGAGCAGATGCTCTAGGTGTAAATGATATCAGCAAAGAAGTTGGAAATCACGATGATGCTTCTGCTGCTATCACTACAGTACAAAAGGCTCTTGATAAAGTAACAGCTCAGAGATCTGCTTTAGGTGCTACACAGAACAGATTAGAGTACACAATTTCTAACGCTGATAACACAGCAGAAAACTTAACAACAGCAGAATCTCGTATTCGTGACGTAGATATGGCAGCTGAGATGGTTAAGTACAGCAAAGACAATATCCTGCAACAGGCAGCTCAGTCTATGCTTTCTCAGGCTAACCAGTCATCACAAGGTGTATTATCTATCTTAAGATAATAAAGAACAATGCGTGATTAGGGTTTATGTCCTTTTCATATAAATTACGATAAGATAAATGAAACAAAGTACCCAAGATAAAAGTATTAAGATACAAAAGGAAGGGGCTGTCATAGTGATATGCCCCTTAAAACTATAAAAATAAAAAAAATTCAAAAAAACTATTAAGTTTCTTTTGAACAATCCGATATATATTACAAATGTAAGAGTTACATATTACATCGACAGCAGGGCTAGACATAATGTAGGAATTAATCATTTAATTAAGTAGCATGGATGCTACTGGAATTTCAAGGAGGAATGAATTATGAGAATTCAACACAATATGACAGCTGCTAATACTAACAGAATGTTAGGAGTAACAAATAACAACGTTGCAAAATCTGCAGAAAAATTATCTTCTGGTTATAAAATCAACCGTGCAGCTGATAATGCAGCTGGTTTAAAGATTTCTGAAAAAATGCGTGGACAGATTAGAGGTTTAAATCAAGCTTCTACAAACGCTCAAGATGGTATTTCAATGGTACAGACAGCAGAAGGTGCTTTAAATGAAACAACTTCTATTCTTCAAAGAATGAGAGAGTTAACAGTACAGGCTGCTAACGATACTAACGTAAGTGCTGACCGTACTTCCATCAGTGAAGAAATCAAACAGTTAGAAGATGAAATCACACGTATTGGTGCTCAAACTGAATTCAATACAATGAAGTTATTAGATGGAACATTAAAAGATAAGAATCTTCAGGTTGGTGCTAACGAAGGCCAGAATATTGCTTTCGAAATTGGTGATATGCAAGCTGCAGCTTTAGGTGTAGATGCTATTGATGGTAAGGTTAGTTCTTATGCAGATGCAACAGCTGCTATCACAACAGTTGATGCTGCTATTACAACTGTAACAGCTGAAAGATCTAAACTTGGTGCTATCCAGAACAGATTAGAGCATACAATTGCTAATGCAGATAATACTTCTGAAAACTTACAGACAGCTGAATCTCGTATTCGTGACGTAGATATGGCTGCTGAAATGGTTAACTACAGCAAAGACGGTATCCTTCAACAGGCTGCTCAGTCTATGCTTGCTCAGGCTAACCAAGCTTCACAGGGTATCTTATCTTTATTAAGATAATTGTCTGAAAATTAGAAATAAGGCTGACTATGTCAGCCTTATTTTTTTGCATTATAAAGTAGAAAAGGATTTATTGTAAAGTGTAATCTTGCTGATAATATTTTGGATCAAATAGTCGATATAGAATTATAGTAGAAAAATATTGAACATAAGGTAAAAGCTTTGATATAAAAAGAGGCTAGTATGGAGCATAATAAAAATCTTAGGATTATTAAGGAATTAAGAGAATAAGAACAACAGAACTAGAGGAGTGGCGTATGAACATTTTAGCGGTAATTCCAGCAAGAAGCGGTTCAAAAAGTGTAAAAGATAAGAATATCCGTAAAGTCAATGGCAAGCCAATGCTCTCATATTCCATAGAGCATGCAAAGAAGAGTAAATACATTAATCGAATTATTGTAAGTACAGATAGTGAGTTGTATGCTGGTATAGCAAAGGAGTATGGGGCGGAAGTTCCATTTATACGTCCAGCAGAATTTGCAACGGATACGGCGCTGGATTATGATGTTTTTCTTCATTGTCTTTCCTATTTGAAAGATAATGAAGAATATGAGCCTGATATTGTAGTACAGTTAAGATCTACGTATCCAATTCGCAATATTGAAGATATTGATCGAATGATAGAAATGTTATTAGAAAATCAGGCGGCCGATTCCGTTCGCAGTATTGCACCGGCCAAAGAGATTCCTTACAAAATGTGGCATAAAGATAAAGATGGAAGAATTACACCATTGATGCAAGACATTCCGGAATGTTATAATATGCCAAGACAGGAGCTCCCAAAGGTGTACTATCAGAATGCGTGCATCGATGTATTTCGTGGAAGTGTCGTGTTAGAGCAACACTCTATGTCAGGAAAGCATATTCTGGGCTATGAAATGTCTCATAATTATGATATTGATACCGAAGAAGAATTTCGAAAAGCAGAAGAATATATACAGATAACTTCTGGTAGAAAAAGATTTGTATTTGATATTGATGGTGTTGTGGCACAATTTGAGCCAGCGTTAGATTATGCAGTGGCAAAGCCCAATGAAAAAATGATTCGTATTATGAATCGATTATATGATATGGGAAATGAAATTATTCTGTTTACAGCAAGAGGCTATGTGACTGGTAAGGACTGGTCAGAAACCACCAAAGAACAGCTAGACAGGTGGGGGGTAAAGTACCATCAGCTGATTTTTGGAAAGCCAAACGCAGATTATTATATAGATGACAAGATGATAGATATGTTTAAGTTATATGATATATTTAATGAATAAGAGAGAGAGGAAATAACTTTTGAACGATTCTATACAAAAGCTTTTTTATGAAAATCAAAAGATACTTCAATTAATTGACTATGCAGTAACGCATTTTCATGTACAGAATTTTGACAGAGGGTTACGTTTAGGGAATGTGATATTAAAACAGTTCGAAGAATTAGTAAAAGACTATGTGGATCTGTCAGAAGAACTGAATAAAACAGGAATGATAGTAATTGATGTGCAGCAAATCAATGGCATACTTATGGATATTCTTAAAGCTCAACAGGATATGGATTATATCTTACTTGCTGATTTGTATCAATTACAGTTAGCACCTTATATAGAAGCAGTACAACAGGCTGTTTTTCAATTTATACCAGAAGAAGTAGAACAATTTGACCATTACGATATTGAATTCTGTACCAATGGAGAATACACATTGGTAAAAGAAGTGGATGGTAAAAAATTGTATCTTCATAGTAATCATAAACCAATGTATGCTGCCTTTGAATTGGCAAAATCTTGGTATAAGCAGGAGAAGTCCAAGTATGTTATATTTGGATTTGGTTTGGGATATCATGCCCATATGTTAGGTGCATTAGATGAAACATTAGAAATCACTGTTTTTGAGATGGATCAAGAAGTGATTGCTTTATCTGACAAATATGGTGTGAAAGAAGCATTCCTTGCTAATCCAAAACACAAACTTATTTACGACAAAGACCAGTCTAAATTACTGAATGAATTATCTAAACTTACAGAGAACGGCGCCTTTGTAATTCATTATCCTTCTTTGCAGCTTATGGAGAGCAGCGATTTAAAAATCAAATTAGAAAATTATTTTATTCAATATAGTTCCGTAGAAAATCAAGCTAGTTTAATGATTGGTAATTTTAGAGAAAATCAAGCCAATGTTCCAAATACTGTTTACGAATTAAAGGATAAATGGAAAGGAAAAACGGCTTATATTGTGGCGGCAGGGCCTTCTCTGGATTATAACTTTGAACAATTAAAAAGGGTTAACAAAGAAAACAGCATTATCATTGCTGTAGGAACCGTTTTCCGTAAAATGGTCAAAGAACAGATACCAATTGATTATGTAGTCATATCGGATGCAAATGTGCGAGTGAGAAGGCAGATTAATGGAGTAGAAAATCAACAGATACCATTACTTCTTCTATCCACAACCAATTATAGATTTGGAAGAGATTATCAAGGACCAAAATATCTGATTTATCAGGATGATTATGTTTTAGCAGAAGAAGCAGCGAAAAAACTGAATGGTTTTACTTGTAAAGTAGGTGGTTCTGTATCCACAGTTGCGCTTGATCTTGCTGTGAAAATGGGATGTAAGAAAATCATTACAATTGGTTTGGATTTAGCTTACACCAATAATTATGTTCATGCGTCGGATACCTCAAGACGTAATATCTCAGATGTGAAGAATCTGAGGGTAATAAAGGACATTTATGGAAAGGAAGTATATACAACTTGTTCTATGGACAAATACCGTGAATGGATAGAAGAACATATTAAGAACATCAAACATGTTGAATTTTACAATGCTACAGAAGGTGGAGCAAATATTAGGGGAATGAAAAACGTCTTATTGAAAGATGTTATCGAGTAGGAAAGAGGATGGTATAGTGAGTAATATTTTTGAAGACTTATTTATTTTTGAAATGGCCAATAGTCATCAAGGGAGCGTAGAACATGGAATTGACATCGTTCACGCAATGGGTAAAATCGCACGTAAGTACAATATCAAAGCAGCTGTAAAGCTACAGTACAGAAATCTGGATAATTTCATTCATCCTGATTATGTAAATCGTAAGGATATTAATCATGTGCCAAGATTTATGAGTACAAGATTAAATTATGATCAGTTTTCTCAGATTGTAGATGCTGTTCGTGAAGAAGGTATGCTTACTATGGTAACACCTTTTGATGAGGATAGTGTGGACTGGTGCATGGATCAGGGAATTGATATCATTAAAGTGGCAAGCTGTAGTGCCCTTGATTTCCCATTGCTTCTTAAGGTGGCTCAGACACATAAACCAGTAATTCTTTCCACTGGGGGAAAGACTATATCAGATATTGATAAGATTTATAATTTCCTAACACATAAAGGCTGTGACTTTGCATTTATGCATTGTGTAGCTGAGTATCCAACACCGATGGAACGTCTGCAGTTAGATTTTATTGATAAAATGAATCGCAGATATCCTCATATTACAATAGGATATTCCGGTCATGAAGATCCGAATGACAATATTGTGCCAATGCTTGCAATAGCAAAAGGTGCTAAGATTTTAGAGCGTCATGTTGGTTTACCAACAGAGACGATTACTTTGAATGCTTATTCTATGAATCCATCTCAGGCAGACAAATGGGTAGAAGCTGCATTAAATGCAAAAAATATATGTTCCTTAAAGAAGGAAAACGAAAAATATATTAGCCAGGAAGAAATTGATTCCTTACATTCTTTAATGCGTGGCGTTTATTTAAAACACGATGTTGCTAAGGGGCAGGAGATTACAAGAGATGATGTGTTCTTTGCAATGCCATGCTTTGATAAACAGATGACAAGCGGTGAATTTTACGATGGAGTGATTGCTTCCAAAGATTATAAAACCAATGAAGAGCTTCATGAGAAGAAGAAAATTACAGATATTCACTTAGTACGTAGCGTGATTCATGATGCAAAAGGTATGCTTTATGAAGCGGGAATTGCTCTTGGTAATGACTTTGAAGTGGAATTATCACATCACTACGGAATGCAGCATTTTAGACAGTTTGGTGCAATTATTATCAACATTATTAATCGTGAGTATTGCAAAAAATTAATTATCGTATTACCAGGACAGTATCATCCTGTACATGCCCATAAGGCAAAGGAAGAAACATTCCAGCTCTTATATGGTGATTTGAAAGTAAATATAGATGGAAAAGATATTTTCATGGAACCAGGGGACATTCAGACAGTATTACGTGGAGAGAAACATTCCTTTACCTCTTCAAAGGGAGCAATTTTCGAAGAAGTTTCTACTACCCATGTTAAGAATGATTCTTACTATGAAGACCAAAAGATTCGTGTTTTAGATCCAATTGAGAGAAAAACAATTTTGAGAAGATGGTAAAATAAGAGTAGAGCGTAATTCCTAGAAAGGAAGTACGCTCTTAATTGATAGTCCCTAATAGATTATAACGATTACTTGATAGGGCAAGGCTTGACATAAATAAGATAGGAGAAATTACTTGAAGAGATTGACATACTGGATGCAGATTTTTCTGCTCCCTATCTATTGGTTTTCTTTTTGTACAATTCGGAAGAAAAACATTTGGTTGTTTGGAAGTAGTTTTGGGAATCGCTTTGCAGACAATCCAAGGTATTTGTACATGTATGTGTCTCAGTTAAAGAAAAATGAGACAAGAGCTATCTGGATAAGCAAGAAGAAAGAAATTGTAGCATTTTTAAGACAGAATGGTCTGGAAGCATATTATTATAAGTCATGGAAAGGCATGTTCTACTGCTTACATGGAGGAGTTTATATCTTTGATAACTATTCAAAAGATATTTCCTTCTGGCTTTCTGGCGGGGCTAAGAAAGTGAATTTGTGGCATGGAACTGGCAACAAAAAGATAAACTATGATAATAAATTTGATACATTACGTCATCCTAAAAATAAGAGGGAAGCATTTAAAAATTTTCTAATTACCATATCCAATGAAAAACCATCACATTATGTATTGGCAACATCGGAAATCATGGGAGATATTTTCTCATCCGCATTTCAAGTGCCAAGAGAACATATTCTAATTGATGGATACCCTAGAAATGATGTTTTATTTGAGAATTATCCTGTTAAGCAAGTACTAACGGTAAAGGAAGAAGAACAGGTAGAAGTACTGAAACGAGAAAAAGAGGATGGGAAATATAATATCATGTATTTGCCTACATTTCGAAATTCGGAAGAGAAATTTTTTGAAGTTATGGAACTGGATCGATTTCATAGATTTTTAGTAGAGCGTAATATTATGTTCTATGTGAAACTACATCCGAAATCAAAGTTAATACGTGAATTTGAAAAACTTCAATATACTAATATCCAAAATATTGATGTAACAATTGATACGTATACCATTTTAGGTTATGCAGATATGCTTGCTACGGATTACTCATCCATTCATACAGACTTTTTGATGTTAAATCGTCCATCTGTATTGTTTACGTATGATTTAGATGAATATACAAAAGATACAAGAGAATGCTATTTTAATTATGATTCATACATGCCAGAGCTTCGAACATACACGATGCAGGAATTCATGGATGGTATAGATTTGGTGAAGGCAAAGGATAGCTGTGAAGAAGGAAGGCTTCGCTTAAGAGAAAAGATGTTTGCTTACGCAGATTGTAAGGCATCTCAACGTTTATATGACAAAATAAAACAAATTGCACGCTAACTGGAGGAAGAGACATGAATTTTGCAGTTGTTTTAGCAGGTGGAATTGGTTTACGTATGGGAAATATGGAAAGACCAAAACAATATATTGAGCTTGGAAATAAGCCAATTATTATTCATACAATCGAGAAATTTTATGTGTATCCGGACTTTGAGAAAGTAATCGTGTTGTGTCCGGAACAATGGATTCATCATACACAAAATTTAATTCAGAAATATATCGGTAAGCAAGATAATATTCTTGTGATACCAGGTGGAAACACAAGAAATGAAACCATTATGAACGCCATTGGTTATATTGACGAGCAGTATGGGGTGGACGAGGATACTATTATTGTAACCCATGATGCGGTGCGCCCATTTTTAACCCATCGAATCATTGAAGAAAATATTCAAGCAGCAAAACAATATCATGCTTGTGATACGGTGATACCTGCTACGGATACTATTGTGGTTGCAAATCAGGATAAGCAAGGGATCTTTGACATTCCAGATAGAACCATAATGTACCAAGGGCAGACACCTCAGTCCTTTAAGGCGAAAATGTTAAGAGAGCTTTATGATTCTTTAGCGGAGGAAGAAAAAGATATTCTTACGGATGCAGCAAAAATCTGTGTGATGAAAGGGCAGTATGTGAAACTAGTACGTGGAGAAGTATTTAATATTAAGATAACCTATCCATATGACTTGGAGGTTGCCAAGTCAGTGCTTGGAGGTGAGTAAATGTTGAATACGGTTTATCGTCTGGTTTCACCTCGACGTTTTGAGGCAGCTTTTCAGAATCTTTCTTTAGGAGAGGATACGGTTTTAGTCAGACCAGAATATTTGTCTATTTGCCATGCAGACCAGCGATATTATCAAGGAAAACGTAGTCCTGATGTATTAAAGAGAAAACTTCCTATGGCTCTCATTCATGAAGGAATTGGTTCTGTAGTATATGATGCATCCGGTGAGTTTAAGAAAGGACAACGAGTGGTCATGATACCAAATATTCCAACAGAAGAAGATACGGTAATTGGAGAGAACTATCTTAGGAGCAGCTATTTTTGTTCTAGTGGTCATGATGGATTTATGCGTGATTATGTGACACTACCTAAAAGTCGTTTTTTGCCTATTGAGGATTCGATACCAAATGAAGTTGCCGCATTTATAGAGTTAGTGACGGTATCTTATCATGCCATTATGAGGCTGGAATCGATTCGACATACAAGAAATGAAATAATCGGCGTATGGGGAGATGGAAATCTTGGATATATTACAGCACTTTTGCTAAAAACAATGCATCCTCTTCGAAAAGTTGTTATAATGGGAGTAAACGAAGAAAAATTAAGTAGTTTTACATTTGCAGATGAGGTTCATCTGGTAAATGATTTAACGGCCTATTTCGTTATGGATCATGGGTTTGAATGTGTTGGGGGAATCTATTCTGAGTGTGCAATTAATCAGATGATTGATGTAATAAAGCCAGAAGGAACAATGTCGCTGTTAGGCGTTTCAGAAACCAATGTAAATATTAATACAAGAATGATTTTAGAGAAGGGATTGCGTTTGTTTGGAAGCAGTAGAAGCGGTCGACAAGATTTTGCTGGAGTGCTTAGCTTATTATATCAGCATCCATCGTTAATTCGTTATCTTGAAACATTGGTTCACTCAGTCATTGAGATAAATAATATGCAAGATATTGCAAAGGCATTTGAACTGGATCAGCAGAAACAAGTGGGGAAAACAATACTAAAATGGAATATTTAATAAGGGGATGATTGGATGCATGTGGGAATATGTCAGTATGAAATTCAGTGGGAAAACAAAGAAAAAAATATGGATAAGGTTATGTCATATATCGCAGAGGCAAAAGCACAGAATCTTGATATTATTTTTCTTCCTGAAATGTCATTGACTGGTTTTTCCATGGAGGTAGAAAAAACGAAAGATGAGTTTGCTTCTGAAACTATTAAGAAGTTTCAGAAGATATGCAAAGAACAGGAAATAGCAGTAGGATTTGGCTGGGTAGAAAAAGTGGGAGAAGTAAAAGCCCATAATCACTATACCCTTGTTGACAGAAACGGAGAAATGTTATCGGATTATGTGAAAATACATCCATTTCGATATGGGGGAGAGGCTGAGTATTTTGAAGGTGGAGATACAGTAGAAGCCTGTAAGTTAGGAGAACATAAAATTGCCACTGCCATCTGCTATGATTTGCGTTTTCCAGAGCTTTTTCGTATTATGGATAAAGATTGTACTGTTGTTGTGGTCCCGGCAAATTGGCCAGCATCCCGAAAGGAGCACTGGAGCTGTTTATTACAGGCGAGGGCGATTGAGAATCAAATTTATGTAATAGGCATAAATTGTGCTGGTACAATGAACGGTACTTATTATTCAGGCAATAGTGCAGTGTTTGACCCCCTTGGAAAGTTATTAGTAGAAATACATGATAAAGAGGGGATGATTTGTGCTGACATTCCCAATGACGTAGAGTCATATAGGAGCAGCTTTCCGGTTCGCTTGGACCAGAGGATTGAGGTAGTGCATAAAGTTGAAAATGGAGGGTGTACATGATTTTTATTGTAATTGCTAGTGGTATCTGTGTGGCAGATTTGCTTATTAAGTATTGGGTGGAGAAGAAAAGAACATTTGCAGACAAGACCAGTATTTTAGGTGGTCATATCGTAATAGAAAAGAGTCATAATAAGGGTGCGTGCCTTAATTTCATGGATAAAAGGCCCAACTATGTATTAGGAATTACAGGAGTGATTTTTGGAATACTACTTTGTTTCTTTGGATTTCTGTTGTCAAAACCAAAACAGGGACTTGCGAAACTTGGTACTTCATTTCTCGTAGGGGGAGCAGCTGGAAACTTTATTGACCGTATGCATCGTGGTTATGTTGTAGACTATTTAAATTTTCCAAAAATAAAAAGGCTCAAGGATATAGATTTTAATATATCGGACTTATTTTTGATTGCAGGTGGATTTTTAATACTGTTAATCAGTTTCGTTTACAAAGAGAAATAACATCCATAGAATTTATCAAGAAAGAAGAGGTGTAGAGCTAGTACAACTCTTCTTTCTTTGTATAATGCACATATTAATTAATATCCTGTATATCTTAGTATAGAATATAAAAAGATTTCAGGTGAAGAAAATGAAACTGGTACGTAACGTAAAACTGCTTTTTAAATGTGCCATTATGGTTTCCATGTTACTATTGGGGGTATCGTTATCGGCTGGTGTGGTAAAAGCCAAGATACACGAAGAAAAGAATGGGGAAAATCCTGTATCCGCTACTTATGAGATAAATTCCAAGGATGTTGTACCACTATCCGTCAAAGCAGATGTTGATAGGAAGATAGGGAAAGAACTAGCGATATCTCTTGATTTAACGTTTCAATGGTATGTGAATCAGAAGAATGATAATGTGAATGGAACCTTGATACCTGGAGCAACCCAAATGGAATATCTCCCGCCAGTAGATGTGGCAGGAACAAACTACTATTATTGTGTTGTGAGCAGCAAGTTTGGGAAAATAAGAACAGAGTTTTCAAGTAGTACAGCAATAATTCAAGTAACGGTAAGCAAGTATTATACGGTTTCCTTTATATCCAATAGTAAGGCTGTGGTGCCTGCACAAAGGATTAGGAGTCATTCACTTGTTACGAAACCAAAAGTAGTTCCAGAAGAAGGATATGTTGATGTAGTATGGTATGAGGATGAAGCTTTTACTAGGAGATTCAATTTTTCACAACCAGTGACCAAGGATCTGACTTTGTATGGCAAATGGGATTTCGATTATTCTGTTTTACAGGCAGCAGTTAATGAAGCAAAAGCAGCATTAACAGATGCAGGGTATATTTCTCGTTATACTGCAGAGTCTGTACAAAGGTACCGTGAGAAAATAGAAGTTGCCGAAGAGGTAATCGAAAAGAAAACTGCTCCTTCCAAAGAAGCTATTGTGGTAATGGCAAATGAACTTTATGAAGCAAAAAACTATTTAATTATTAAGCCGGAAGAAAGACCGGTACCACACATAGAAAATGGAATAGCGCATGTTACACTGCATGGAGAGGAACTTACCATTCAGGATTATACAAAAGGTGCTGCTTTCAATCAGGAAGCAATCTTGAGATTTGAGGAAAAGAGTAAATCGTTAAAAGCAAATACAACAGAGCAAAGCGCTCCAGTTATAACGGAATCAGGTTTTTACACATTCTACGTAAATGATTTTTATGGAGATGATTTTTACCTGATTGTTTATTATGACAGCAGATTGGGAGTAACTAGTTACTTTGACTTAAGCGAGTTATCTTATGAAATTCAAAAGGCTCAGTCCTTATGTGAAGGGACTCCAGTTAATCAATCGGGTTTAGGAGCGGGAGAAGCCTACACAACGAAAAAGGCTAAGGATGCACTTTTAGAAGCTATAAACAAAGCACTATCCAATCTCTCTAAGATTCAGTCTCAGGAAGATATTGATAGGATGTTAGCAGAACTTAGAGAAAGTGAAGCGGCATTTGAAATGAGAATGCAAAGAGTATTATGGGTAACTGTTTCTGTCGAAGGCTCTACAGTTCGAGTGCATCCAATGGAAAACTGCAGAGTAACGAGAGTACAGTTTAATGTAGATAGTGATGGTAATTTAAAGGAAGGTATCTGGGGAAAATGGGAGAGCATGAGAGAAGAGCATTGGGATACAAAGTATAGTGATTTTGTATGGCATAATGTAGCGGATGGAGTTTATACATTTGTTATTACACAACGGGATCAGAATGATAATATTTTATGGGGATTAAGGACATTTACGGTTACTGCTTCCAGCACAAAGGAAGCAGTAACAGAACGTTACATGAGAGAGCAGATAGAAAAAGTGGAATTAATTTGGAATGCTACGCCAAAAGCAAGTGATGCTGCAGAAGGGGAAGTATGTGTTCCAGATGCAGTTCATAATCATTTGAAAGAACTAATCGAAGAGACAAAGAAACTATTACAATCGTCTGGTAAAACATTTACTACAATGGTTTATAAAATGTTTGATCTGACTGCAGCAGAACGAGATTTTCTAGCAAGCAGGGAAGAAAAAAAGGCAATCAGTCATGCGGTTGAGATATCCATTCAGAATGGTGTTATATTGGTAGAAGGTAAAGATTTATATGCTTGCAGTAGTGTGAAAGGTGAGTTTCATACAGAAGCTGAGTACAAGGAGGCTAAAGTCATTTCATGTAAGTTAAATGGCGGTGTTGGTACTATGCAGACGTCTTCCAATGGAATCTATACCGTCTGTCTTGTTTTTAAGGATGCTGAATGTGAATATAGGCAGGTTGAAGTGTCAGATACATTGGAAGCAAAAGAACAGGAAGGAAACATTATACTTACTTACAAAGGAAATGCAGATGTTATTAAAACAAGATATGCATATGATGATGGAAGTGAGAAGCCGAACTTTAGAACGTATAAGGGCTTAAAAGAAGAATTAAAGGCATTGGGCAACGGAATACATATTATTAAAGTGAAGTATGCCGATGGTGAAGAAGATACTTTGTACCTTGATGGAGCAAGTTGTACTGCCCCAGTTGTATTGGTAGAGGATAGACAGCTTACAGCTTATGATTATGGTTTCGACATCGAAGTTGCATTATATGCGAAAGGACACTTTGCTTCTTGGGAGGAAATGTATCAAGACGTTTACAATATAGATGAACTTAATAAACCAATGAATACAGAAGAATTTGAGAAGGGAGAATATACTTTTTATTTTCAAGATAAGAATGGTAAAGTATATTTTAAATATATCACGATTGAATAGAAAACCTATAAGTTAAAAAAGAAGGCTCTATAATAAATGTTGGGGTATGTGAATGAACTCATTCACAACTCCGGCA
>ERZ808278.424-NODE-424-length-28942-cov-4.323087_pt1 | contig 28942 bp, 23 predicted proteins | sample MGYA00521239_ERZ808278 | MGnify/ENA primary metagenome ERZ808278 (study PRJEB31516, sample SAMN03275600) | gut metagenome | biome: mammalia-associated habitat; material: feces | host: Papio cynocephalus | place: Kenya | collected 2012-07-17 ... | reverse complement strand
TTTTTTGTGCACCTTTCGTTTTGCAAAAAGTGCACCTTTCGTTTTGCCGATTATACGTGTCGTCAAAAACACGTGATGATTATAGAGATACCTCTTGCCCGAGCAGATTGTATAGTCTGCCGTTCTCTATGATAAGAACTTGCCCGTTGCGGAGCACTTTACGGGGAGTGGCATCAGACATAGTTGCCACATTCTCCACATCGGTAGATGATATAAACTGCGCTTCAATGGTGAGATTGCTCTCTGCAACAAAGGTATATGGATTATCGGTCTTGCCGTTGCTCCAGCGGGTGAACACATAGCCGCTATTGGGTGTAGCCGTTAGCGTTACGCTCTCGCCCTCGAAGTATGTGCCGCTGCCCGTAACGATACCATACTGCGGGTCGCACGTAGCGGTAACCGTATAGGTAGTCAGTTCACTCAAAGAGCAGATGTTCTGCCGTCCCCAGTACTCGTGTACGCGGTACTTGTTCACACACGCTGCCAACACATAGATAGGCACACGGCTGTTCATACCCGCAAAGGTGTTCGCACTGATAGTCGGCACACGCTGTGTCTTGCATACTATTTGATATATACGAGGTGCATTTAGAAAGACACTATCGCCCATAGTATCAATGTTTTCACCCATGACTACAACCTCCAAGTTGTCGTTGCCCGACAGGGCTTTGTCAGCAATATGCGTAATGCTGTTGGGCAAGGTGATATTTGTCAGGCGGGATAAACCTGTGAGACAACAAGCCCCGATAGAGGTAATGCCTTCGGCAATGTTCACTTGCTGTATAGAGTCGCGGAACAGCCGCCATGGCACATTGTCCCATGCGTAGTCATACATCGTACCCGTACCCGTAATACTCAATACCCCATTGGAATACTGCCACTGCACTTCCTCACCACATGCCAACCCTTTGGCAAAGTAAGCCTTTAGATTGATACCGCTATCAGGAATTGCTGTTGTATGCGGGTTATCAATACTACCATCACTCCAAAATGCAAAAGGAGCAGTTGAAGTTGGGTATGCCTGTACTACTAAGGAATCACCACAATCCATCAACGAATCCACAGGCAAGGACCTTGTATATCCTAAGGTCGTATCCGCACTACTTACAGAAACCGGTAATTTGTAGGTGTTGTATTTATCCGATGAAAATCCTCCCCACTGTATTGATTGATAATCATCCAGATAGCACTTAATAACAACAACGGATTGTGGGTACGTAGAGGAAAAAGCATAAGCCTCAACTTCTGGCGGAACAGGAGCAAGAACAATTAACTGATTCAGTTTATTGCAACTAGCAAATGCTCTGCCTCCAATACTTGTCACACTTTTTCCAATCGTAACATCGGTAAGACCGGTGCAACCATAGAAAGCACTACCTTCAATACTCGTTACACTATTGGGAATAGTGATAGAGGTAAGACCCGTGCAACCGGAGAAAGCACTATATCCAATACTCGTTACACTATTGGGGATAGTGGCAGAAGTAAGACTTGTACAATCTTTGAAAGCACTACTTTCAATACTCGTTACACTATTGGGGATGGTGACAGAAGTAAGACCGGTGCAACCATCGAAAGCACTATTTCCAATACTTATTACACTATTTGGGATAGTGACAGAGGTAAGACCCGTGCAACCAGAGAAACCGTTCAAATACTCTACACTATTAGGGATAGTAACAGATGTAAGACCGGTGCAACCATCGAAAGCACGCCATCCAATACTCGTTACACTATTGGGGATAGTAATAGAGGTAAGACCTGTGCAACCCTTGAAAGTTCTTCCTGCAATACTCGTTATACTATCGGGGATATTGATAGAGGTAAGACCTGTGCAACCGGAGAACGTCATCTCGCCAATCTCAGTTACACTATTAGGGATAGTGACAGAAGTAAGACTTGTACAACCTTCGAAAGCACCTTCATCATACTCAGATGATACTCCTTCTATCTTCTTCACAGAGGACGGAATGACAATTGATGTCAGATTAGTACAATTTACAAACGTGCCTTTCTTAATTACCTCCAATTTGTCAGAAAGATTAATGCTTTTCAGGTTAGTGCAGCCATCGAAAGTATTCTCTCCAATACTCGTTACACTATTTGGGATAGTGATAGAAGTTAGACTTGTGCAACGACGGAAAGCATAAATTCCAATCCACGTTACACTATTGGGAATAGTGATAGAGGTAAGGCCAGTGCAACCATCGAAGCCGCTCAAATATGTTACACTATTGGGAATAGTGACAGAGGTAAGACTGGTGCAATCATCGAAAGCATTACCTCCAATACCCGTTACACGATAAGTAGTGCCATTGTAAGCGACGGTGGCAGGGATTGTGACAGAAGTTAAGCCGCTATAGTTATCAGAACCAGACGACTCACATGTTACTGCCACTGTTTTTTCCCAACCACTTGTAATGTCATAATACAAGTCACCATACTTAAAACTATACGCGAAGAGGTTACTGATGGCACTCAGTGCCACCAGTAACGAAAATAGTTTGGTTTTCATAATACGCTTTTTTTAGTAAGTATTACCTCTTTCTCCAGCACTTACGTTCGTCATTGTCGAATCCGCCATTGATGTTAGCAGACCACGAAGAACCTACATACTCAATAGGGCTATTCGGCTCTTCTGAGATTAGGGTTAGAATTCTACTCATGCGCCCGTGTGGTGCTCCTTCTCCTTGATGTCCATTACAGAACTCCGAATACAATGTTCCGTTGTTGTTCGCAATGAACTGAATTACTGCATGCGCATCAAAGATACGCCCTTGTGGGATTTCGTTTGTGATAACGTCCATAATCGCGTTACGCATGTCTTGATGAGTTGTACTCATAAGCAATTAAATTTTGTTTGGGTCGGCGGCACCTCACAGACCCATTGATAAAAAACAAAGCGTGGTACCTTATCCTTGTTAGTTCTCTCTCTTGCGGTTCCGGTAAGACCTTCCAAATAAGAATAAACAATAACGCCCACGCTGATATGTACAACAACACACGAGGGTGTATGATTATACACATCAATGGACATCTATTGTACTCTGCTTTGGATTTGCTGAAATTTACCGGATTTCAAGAGACCAAAACAAACGTCAATAAACGCCGTTTATATCCATAAGTGCAATGCCCCTCCGGACATTTGCGGCACAAAGGTAGTGATTATTTTGCAGATATGCAAAATAATCTGTTAAAAGGCAAAAAGTATTAGTGACTTATGATTTGCGGATAAGGTCGGACAATAGCCGATATACTTCGCGCAACTCGGCGGATGGGAGGAGAGAGAGGTGGTGCTGCATCACGTTTTCATCGCCTCGGCGGGCGGGACCCGTTTGGGCATCACGGGGCGAAAGGGTGTGCACCTTGGCAGCAGTCTCGTCTATCAAGGGCAACAAGGCAGAGAATGGGATGTGTGTGCCGCGCAAAATATCATTCGCAATACCGTACATCAGATTGGTAAAGTTATTGGCAAAGACACCTGCCACATGCAAGCGTTCACGGTCGTGTTGGTCCGCCTCATAGACATGGGAGGTGATAGTCAGCGCCAACGAATAGACAGCACTCACATCATCAATGCCCCGCGCCTCGAAGAAGACAGGCACAGAGGAGAAATCCCCAATGATATGCGCTTTGCTGAAGGTCTGAAACGGGTAGAAAATGCCGGCATGCGGTTTGTCCGACCCAAAGACAGACAGCGGCATAGCACCCGAAGTGTGCAGGTGCAAAGCACGCTCCGGCACATGCACCTGCGACACAACTGCTGCCAATGCCTCATCACGGACTGCGTAGAGATACACATCAGCGTTCTGCGGGATAGCGTCCAAGCCCTCGCGACTGCTGACCATAGTGCACTCGATGCCCTTGCGCCGAAAGGCATAGTCCAAATTGGTGGCTACATTGCCACGACCGATAATGATAATACGCATATATAAGACTCCTCCCACCCCCTCAAAGAGGGGGACTTAGTTCCGTTAATTTCGCCAATGCCAAGTACTACAACCACGCGCTATCCTCCCATTATCCACCCGTTAATCACATACTAATCACATACTAATCACATACTAATCACATACTAATGTCATAGTCTTAACCCGAGATTGGCACGAGAGGTACGCGAAGTTGTGTGCGGGCTTACAGTTGGAGGTTCTTGTAGAACTCCGTAACCGCCACGATGCCGTTCTCCCACGTCTCGAGGTCCATCGACTCGTTGGGCGAGTGGATGGCGTTCTGCTCCAAGCCGAAGCCCATGAGAATCGTCTTCACGCCCAGGATTTGCTCGAAAGAAGAGATGATTGGAATACTGCCACCTCGGCGGGCAGCCAGCGGACGTTTGCCGAAAGCCACCTCAAAGCCCTTCTCGGCAGCCTTGTAAGCAGGTATGTCAATGGGGCAGACATAGCCCTGACCACCGTGCATAGGCGTCACTTTCACGCGCACACCCACAGGCGCAAGTTGCTGCATATAGTCGGCAAAGGCTTGGCTGATACGCTCGTGGTCCTGATTAGCCACCAGACGGCAACTGGCTTTGGCAAAGGCTTTGGACGGCAGGACGGTCTTGCTGCCCTCACCCGTGTAGCCTCCCCAGATACCGCAGATGTCGAAAGACGGGCGGCAGGAGTTGCGCTCCAGCGTGGAGTAGCCCTCCTCGCCAAAGGTGGCATCCACGCCAATGGCACGGCAGTAAGCCTCTTCGGAGAATGGGATTTGCGCTATCATCTCGCGCTCGGCAGCGGGAATGGGCAGCACATCGTCGTAGAAATGCGGGATAGTGATGCGTCCGTGCTTGTCCACCACCTGCGCCAGCATCTCGCAAAGGGCGTTGATAGGGTTCTTGACAGCACCTCCGAAATGCCCGCTATGCAGGTCGCGATTGGGTCCGTCCACCTCGATTTGCCAGTACGCCAGTCCGCGCAGACCGGTGGTGATGGAGGGGGTGTCCTTGCCTATCATGGAGGTGTCGCTGACGAGAATGATGTCGCACGCGAGGAGTTCCTTGTGCTTGTGCAGGAAAGCCTCAAGCGACGGGCTGCCAATCTCCTCTTCGCCCTCGAAGATGAACTTCACGTGGCAGTTCATAAGCCCCTCGCGCACCATGTACTCGAATGCTTTGGCTTGTATCATCGCCTGCCCCTTGTCGTCATCAGCCCCGCGGGCATAGAGACGACCATCGCGTATTTCCGGCTCCCACGGGTTGGAATGCCACTGGTCCAGCGGCTCCACAGGCATGACATCATAGTGCGCATAGACGAGGACCGTCGGGACGTGCTTGCCTGCTTGGATATCGGGTGTGTACTCGGCATAGACAAAAGGATTGCCATCAGATGGCATCACCTCGGCTTTCTGACAACCTGCCGCCAACAGCAGTTCGCGCCAACGCTCGGCACAACGCAGCATATCTGCCTTATGCTCAGGCTGGCAACTGACACTCGGAATACGGATAAGACTCGCCCACTCCTCGTGGAAACGGGGGCGGTTTTCAGCAATGTAGGAACGGATTTCCATGGTAATTATGAATGATGAATTATGAATGATGAATTGCAACCTGTGCGGGGCACCGCGGCGGTAACCGACCAATGCGGCACAAATGGGCATTTTATATAAAAAGTGTTGCATTGCTGTTACGCGAGAAAACTCCTAAAAAATAGGATTTGAGGTGTACCGACCCTTTGTAATCCAACCGACTCATCGCTATAGCCTTGGCTAATCACGGCGTAGAGTATTGGCACGCCATCGGATAGGCATTTACCTCGTTTTGATTTTACTGTTGAGTTTTCCGGTCTCTGAGCAATGCAACACTATATTTACGATTTACGAATTTACGATGTACTATTGGGTTTGTCTAATTGAACCGCCATGCCAGCGTGAACACAAACCGGTGCGTCCGTGTGGCGATGTCGAATGGTTCCGCCTGCATCTCGGTGGCGTACTGGTGGATATCCTGCCAACGATACTGGTAGGCAGCGTTGAGCAAGAACCAACTCCAGCGGTAGCCGATACCGACCGACGCATATTGCGAAGTGCGTGTTACGCGGAAATCCGTGTCGGTTCGTATGGTATTGTAGTCCAATTCCGAGATAGGGTCTTGTTTGGAGAACGTCGGTTCCAACACATATCCGCCGTTGATATACAGACCTTTAACGATATTCACTTCTGCGCCTGCACGGAAAGTGTGCACATCCGTCATAGTCTTCCAGTGGGCGTAGTCGTACTGCAGCGACAGCATCGCGTATTGCAGCACTTGCACTGCCACGCCTGCACTCACGCGCATCGGCATCACCCACTGCGACATGGACTTGCTCATATCGGGCGTCAGCACCTTGGCGGTCAGCGTGTCCAAAGTGGCACTCAACACCCCCTCGGTACCCATACTGATGTTCATCACGGTCGGGGTCTGGAACGATGCACCCAGGCGCACCCATTGGCACGGGCGGTAGATGGCACCTATCGTAGCCCCGAAGCCCACGCCCGAAGCCGACAGGCGACTCTTCAGCAGCGACTCGTTGGTGTTCGACATGTGGTATGCCGTTTCAGTCAGCGACATCTCCTTGCTATAAGTCAGTGTCGGTATGTTCAGCCCCAATCCCACGTACCATTGGTTGCTGATATTCATCGCCCACGACATGGTGTATTGGTCCATATTGCCCGACTCCTGCACCGACAGCGACGAGTAGTTCCAGCGCACCGCAGGCACCCATTGGTCGCTGCCATCCGACTGAGGGTCAATCAGATAGGCGTTGTAGCCCATGATGCTCAGCCACCCAATTTCGTTGTTGTTCCACAGGTTGTTCATATAGTCGTCGGTGGCTGTCAAGTCATTCTCTGTCAGCCCGTTGGTCATCTTGCATATCGTTGCTGCCAGCCCCGCATTGCCCTGCCCCTCTGCCGTGATAGTGCGGTTGAAGTTCGCCAGTCGGTGTGCGCTGAACATCAGGTTGTTGAATACCACACCGCTGAGTTTGTTCGGATTGCCAAACGACCACACTACCGCCACTTCGGGCGTGGAGAACTGGTATTGATACTCCTGCGTCCGTTGCCCGACTTGCGCGGTGTAGTCCCACATCCGGTCGAAACTCACGGACACCTCCTTGCGCCTGTACAGACCAAGCCCCGCAGGGTTGTCCAATGCCGCTGTAGGGTCTCCGCCTATCGCAGTCATCGCACCACCCATACCCACATAACGTGCCGAACCCATCAGGTCGCGTTGCGAGAACCGCTGCACGTCCTGCGCCTGCAATGCCGTTGCCAACATCGCAGCCAAAACGAAATATGTGAGTCTTCGTCTCATAACTATTTGTTTATCACCCGCATACGAACCGTGTCAGGGTACTGCTTTGCGGGCTGTGCCACCGTGTCGGGCTCGTCAATGAATACCAGTTCTTTCGCGTGCTTGTCGTAAACGGGCTCGCTGCTTACCGGATCCTCCGTGCTCTCCAAGCCCACCCAATAGTACGCATCGTCCACATAGATGTCGTTGTCCGCCTGCAACAACGGGCTTCCAACTGCCGCCAACGCCAATATCACTATCCACACACCTCGTTTCATAGTCATAGTCTGCGGAAACCGATTATCTCACGCACATCTTCCAGCGTCTTTTCCGCGCTCACACGCGCTGCTTCAGCACCAACGGCAGCCACCTTCGACAGGTACGCCTCGTCACTACGGAACTGCAATATCTTCTCGCGAATCGGTGCGCAGAAGGCGTTGATGTCCGCTGCCAACTGCTTCTTCATATCGCCGTAGCGAATGGTCATGTTGTTGTATTGGTCGTTAAAGTAGTCGTATGTGTCCTTGCTCGACACCAACTCCATGAGCGTGAACAGGTTCTGTATCGGCTCCGGTTTTTCTTGGTTGAGCATGGTCGGCCCCGCATCGGTAACGGCACTCATCACTTTCTTGCGGATGGTCTTCTCGTCGTCGCACAGGTAAATGGCATTGCCTTCCGACTTCCCCATCTTGCCCGTACCGTTCAGCCCGGGCACTTTCACCGCCTTGTCGTTGAAGTGGAACGACTCCGGTTCCTTGAAGTACTCCACCTTATATATACGGTTGAAACGGCGTGCGCACAGCCTTGCCATCTCCATATTCTGCTCTTGGTCCTTGCCCACCGGCACTTTGTCCGCGCGGTGAACCAGTATATCCGCCGCCATCAGTGTGGGGTATGTCAGCAGCCCCGCATTCACGTTATTGGGGTTTTGGCGCACTTTCTCCTTGAAACTCGTCACGCGTTCCAACTCGCCGAGGTACGTATTCATATTGAAATAGAGGTACAACTCCAGCACCTGCCGCACGTCGCTCTGCACGTATATGGGAGCCTTCTCGGGGTCGATGCCGCATGCCAGGTACTCCGACAGTATCGTGCGCACCGAGTCGCGGATGTTCTCGGGGGTCGGGTGCGTGGTCAGGGAGTGCCAATCCGCGATGAAGAACATACAATTGTACTCATCTTGCATCTTTACGAAACTCTTCACAGCCCCGAAATAGTTGCCCAGATGCAGGTTACCTGTCGGGCGGATACCACTGATTACCTTTTCCATACTCTATATATTAAAATATCTATACATTCCGAATGCTTTCACACTCGTGTCAAACAGCAAGGGATACGCAAGGGATGCGCAACCGATAGGCTACCCTTATGCACACCACGCCTTTAACATCTTTTATCCTCAGCCCCCCTCTATCGCCCCGCTCCGCAACGTCCTCAGCACTTTCGCGCCCCGCGTGCCGACTCAATCCTTGCTGTCCAAACTAATCGGCAGCGTCCTGCTGATACGTTGGTCGAGGGCGGTCAGCGTCTCGGTGTTCGTCACGCCGGGAATCTCCTGAATCTTGTTGTTGAGCAATACCATCAGGTGTTGGTCATCGTGCGCATACAGTTTCACGAGCATCGAGTAGGCACCCAGCGTAAACTGGCTCTCCACCACCTCGGGAATCTTTTCCAACTCCGCACTCACCGACTTGTAAAGACTGCCCTTTTCCAAAGTCAAACCCACATACACGCACAGGTTATAGCCGAGCATCTTGGGATTTACGCGATAGCACGAACCTACAATCACCCCGTTATCAAACATTTTCTGCACACGTTGGTGTACGGCTGCGCGGCTTACGCCCACTTGCTCTGCCACGTCCTTGAACGGAATACGTGCGTTCTGTGTAATCACTCGAAGGATTTTACGGTCCAACTCGTCTATTCTTTCTGTTGTTTCCATAATGGTATTATTGTTGTTTAATTATCATTCTGCGTACAAAAGTACTGCTTAATTTTGGTATATACAAGTTTTTTGGTACTTTTGTGCGCTAAAAAAGTGCGTTTTGTGTCAAAAGCACACATACTGAACGATATACAACATGAATACAGACCTGACGGAATACATTGAGCAGCACACCACTCCCGAGCCGGAGGTGTTGCGCCAAATCACTCGCCATACCAATCTCGAGGTACTCAATCCCCACATGCTTTCGGGGCATGTGCAGGGACGTTTGCTGAGTATGCTGAGCCAAATGATTCGTCCTCGCCGTATCCTCGAACTGGGCACATTCACAGGCTATTCCGCCTTATGTTTAGCCGAGGGCTTGGCACCCGACGGCACCTTGACCACCATCGAGCACAACGACGAACTCGAGGACACCATCCGTCACAACCTGTCCCTCTCTCCTCTCGGCACCCGCATCAACCTCATCATCGCCGATGCCAAAGAGTACCTGACATCCCTCGCGACCCCAAACGCAACCATAGACAACGAAACGAAAATACCCGCCAATACCCCCTTACACGAAGTACCATACACTCGCGCAGCGAGTAACCCACATGCAGTAATCCACGTGAGCGTAGCGAACAAATTCGACCTCGTCTTCATCGATGCCGACAAACGGGAATACTGCACTTATTTGGACCTTGTCTATCCTCTTGTGCGCACGGGTGGTTGGATATTAGCGGACAACACTTTGTGGGACGGGCACATCATCGACCCTGCTTACGACCACGACAAGCAAACCCTCGGTCTCCGTGCTTTTAACGACAAACTCTCCTGCGACAACCGTTTTTCGCAAGTTATCCTCCCTCTTCGCGACGGACTAACCATCATCCGCAAAAAAACCACCTCTCCACAGTAAAAGGTCATTCCTGTTACTTGTGAAGAAGTGGTTCTCACTTGGCAATACCACATTCTGGGTTTCAGAAGGCGTCCATTGGGTCTGCGGAACGCCCCCACTCTACTATTATACACCCTCTCGACAAGGTCTCAGTAACCTCTCGGACAAGCCCCGCAATCTCATCAATGGCAATCCGGGCAAAAGCCTAACCATCACCTAACTGCCATTGACCTCACCGACTATTCGTCGTCATCATCAATGTAGTGGTTATGTGTATCTTTGGGCTCCTTTTTGGTCAGTTTGTAGTAATAATGTGCATATCGGCCACGACGACTGCCTTTCTTGCCATAACCATATCCGTAGCCATAACCGTAACCATACCCATAGCCGTAGCCATATCCGTAACCGTATCCATAACTGCTTCCTGCAGTCTCACGCGGAATATCCGACAGCACGACATGTATCTTATCTTTGTGATTAACTGCCAGATTCTCAAGAGTTTGCTTGGCAAACGCCTTGTTGGTCTTCAGGCAACGGACTACAAATATAGTCACGTCGGTCTGTTCAATCAATGACAGCGCATCAGGCACCTGTCCTACGGGCGATGTATCTATCACCACAAAGTCATAGCGTTCGCGTAGGATACCGAGCAGTTCGGTCAACTTGTCACTACGAATCAACTCACCCGGATTGGGAGGTACCGTACCGGCACAAATGACATCAAAACCTAACTCCGCATTGTGAATGATAATATCATCCAATGTGCAATCACCTATCAGGTAGTTCGTTACGCCCACCGTGGGTTCCAAGCCCAGTTTCTCGTGAACATTCGGTTTTCGTATATCCATATCCAACAACAGAGTCGGGTGCCCCGTCATGGCATATAGTGCTGCCATATTCGTACACACAAAGGTCTTTCCGTCTCCCGACTGGGTGGAAGTGATGGTGATGGATATCTTGGTCTTGCGTTGTACCAGAAACTCTATGCGCGACCGTATGCCGCGTGACATTTCCGCATAACTTGAGCGCGGACTCTTCTTTACGTAAATCGGGTTTTGCGAACGAACATGGCGCAACGTACCTATCAAATCGAAATTGCTCAGCCGCTCCACCTCTTTCGGAGTGCGCACCTTGTTGTTCAGCAGTTCCGACAATATCAATAGCAGCAGCGGAATCAACAGACCGATAGCCATATAGGTCATCGTGTTCTTGCGTTTCTCTTTGCTGTTCATAGTGCGTGTGGTACGCGCGCGGTCCATCACCTCATTGTCGGGCATATTACTTGCTTTCTGTATCTCAGCCTCGGCACGTTTTTGCAGGAAGAACGTGTAATAGTTGTCGTCTATACGGTAGTTGCGCTCTATAGCCACCATCTGCAGTTCCTTTTTGGGCAGGTTCTGTATCTCGCGCTCCACCTCTGCCAATCGGTCACTCAAATCCTGCTTTTCTATTTCCAATGAGACACGCATCGACTTCACTACCTCTGCGATTGCCGTCTTCACGTTCTCTATATCACTGGTGTATTTCGCATAGTACACATTCTTCTTCGTCAACTCGCCGCGTTGTATCTGCAGGTCATTCAGTTGCTGTACCAATTGCATCAGCATCGACTCATTCAACCCCAGTGTAGAGGGGGCAACCACCGCCCCTTGCTCTATCTGTTGGTTGAGGTAGTTGCTCAGGTAGTCCAAGTAGGTCTCTTTCAAGCGCAGAGCCATCTTCTGCTGGTCGTACTGACTGGCCTTGCTCATCAATGTGCCGGCGTAGGAATTGACATCCACAAACTTGTTCTCTTGCCTGAAACCGGTCATAGCACTCTCGCTCACAGTCAGACTCTGCTGCAGCACTTCCAACTGCTGATTGATAAACCGGATAGACTTGTCGGCTACCTCATTCTTGCGCTCCAAGTTCTGCAACAGATAGATATCCGATAGTTTGTTGATGAAATCGCGGTCACGCTCGGGTGTCACACCCACCAACTGCAAAGCCAACACCGTACTACCTTGCGTCACGAAGTTCATCTGCAACCTGCTGGAGAACTCCAGTGTCAAATCGTCACGGCTACGGAAACGGAAATAGATATGTTGCCCTGCACGCATCAGATTCTCGGTAGGCCATATAGTAGCAGTAAACAACGACGTATTCAATACTTCCCCATAGTGTGTAACATACGAGAACGGCAAATCCTCTCTGGTAGTGGTTACCAACAGCGAACCGTCGTCCTGCGCTGTGCACTTGAATAATACGCCATACCCCACAGGGTCCACACGGCTGTACTCCACGCTGATAGGGGTTTGGCGGTATATATTCCTTGTCTTGAACCGCCCATGCGTGATGTATTCCACATTCATAAACGGCAGCGAGTCCACCGTTCTGCCTATCAAGTCATAACTGCCCAATATAATCAATTGGTTGTTGACATTCTTGTACCCTGCGTCCACGCCAAAGCCTTGCATCAGCACTGTATTGCCGCCCATACCGCCGCCATACTCCTTGATGATGAGGGTGCCGGTAGTCAGGTATGTCTCCACTACGCGCTTGTTCTTCAAATAAGCCAACGTGAAAGCAATAATGCCTGCTATTACAAACAAATACCAATAGCGGATAATGCGGAAGACCCACTCCATTATATCGAAGTTCGACTTCTCTTCCTCTACTGCATATCCGTTTTGAGGTATGTTATCTTGTGTCATAACTATTTATATTTCAGTTTGTTGTTTACCAGATGCCGGGGATATAATTCAGCACCGTCACCAATAGCGATACCGAACTGGTTATCAATCCAAGGAATGCGCTGTAACTGGCTTGCTTGTAGAAACTGCCCTTGTCACGGCTTACGTATATCAGGTCATTGGGATAGACATAGTAGTACTTGGAATCGATAATGCTGTTCGTCCTTATATCAAACTCCAGCACTTCGGGTTCCGCATTCCCGTGCGGACGAATGATACGCACGTGCCTGCGGTCACCGGAGTTCATCAAATCCCCTGACATAGCCAACGCCTGGAATATGGTCATCCTCTCCTTATATATACGGTACGTACCGGAGTTGGCATCACCCAGCACCATAAACTGTTTGTTGTACAATGCCAACTTCACATCGGCATCCGGTATTATCTCGCGCAATGCCTTGCGCAGCGTATCCTGAGCCTCCATCTCAGTCAGCCCCTCTATTTTAAGGGGAGATAAGAACGGTATATCCACCGTTCCGTCGGAGTATATGCGATAGGCATTTGCATACTGCCCTGCCCCACCCGAGTTGGCGGACAAGGTCTTGGCTAATGTCTCGTCCGTTGTGATGACACGATAGATAATCTCGTCGTTCACCTGCAGGCGATAAGGCTCGTAGGCTGCCGAATCGTAGTGCGGCAGACTCTTTCTGTCTTGCAACAGCCCGACCTGACGATAACTGTAGCAGCCCGTCAGCATGGTACTCATCAGGAGAGCGATTCCTATTTGTTTCCAGATTGCTTTCATATCCTCTCCCCTTTACTGCTTGTGGTTGTTCACTGAATTCATAATACGCACCACCAATCCATATACAAATCCGCCGAATGCCAGCGTAGTGGCTACTACACTGATGGTCGTTGTTACTGAATTGATACCGAAACTCTGTCCCTTTATCTTCTGAATATAAATCACATCGTTCGGTTCTATATAGTAATACTCCGAGTTTACGATATCCTCTGAACGCACATCGAATGTCATTATCTCGGTCTTACCCTCCTTCTCGCGTACGATACGCACCTTGCTCCTGTCCCCGAAGTCACCTATATCGCCTGCCATGGCAAGGGCTTCGAATATCGTCACTTTCTCTTTCGGAATCGAGAACACACCGCTCCCCCTGTCGCTAATCACGCTAAAGGAACGGCTCACGATATTCACCTCTACCGACATCATCTGGTAATCGCCGTAACTCTTTATGAATTGTCCTAATTCATCTTCCAGCAGGTGTTTGACTTCGCGTGTCGTCTTTCCGCGCACCTCTATGCGACCCAGCATCGGGAAGTCTATCGTGCCATCGGCTGCCACCAGATAGGTGTACAAATCGTATGAGCCGTTGCCGCCGCCCATAGTCTGTTGCCTTATCGTAGCACTGCTCACCCCATTGCCCGACGCATTGAACATCGCGCTCACACGCTCGTCCACCGAATATACATACACATACAGCCTATCACCTGTTCGTATCTGATAATCCTCGTAGGACAACGTATCGGCATATTGGGGTATGCCATGCGCACCCGCTTCTTGCATCAGGTTCACCTTGCGGCTTGTCACACACGATGCCATCAGCACAGGCAACAATAGCAGATATAATATCTTCGTTTTCAGCCTCATATCATCTGTTTTCTGTCCAACCAAACGGATGTTTTGCCAATGGCAAACGCGCCAATGGGTGATAGTCGCCCACAAGCCCGACAGGCTCTGCGTGACGTATCTCGCTCACTATCTCTATACACGGACGAGCCTCCGAGATACGGAAACCCTGCCCTGCCAATATACGTTTGTAACTCTCGGTATGCAATTCCGTAAAGCCCTGACTGAATTCAAACTCCTCACCGTCTATACTCAGCGTACGATATGTACGCTTCTCACCTTCCACGGCATTCTCCGGCAAACACTGTGCATTGATACTCAAGAAATAGCGTACACGTGCACGTTTCAGTTCCAGATACCCTGCCACACGGTCAAACGACATCACATGCACCACATTCTTTTGCACCGGACCGAATATCCACTGCAGCATGTCATAGAAGTGCACACCTATATTGGTCGCTATACCTCCGGACTTGTGTATATCGCCTTTCCACGAACTATAGTACCACTTGCCGCGGCTGGTGATATACGTCAAGTCCACGTCATAAATCTTATCCTTTGGACCCGACTCTACCTTTTTCTTCAGGGCTGCTATCTTATCATGTAGGCGCAGTTGCAGTATCGTATAGGCTTGATGCCCCGACTCCTCCTCCAACTCCACCAGATTGTCTATGTTATACGGATTCAACACAAGCGGTTTCTCGCATATCACATTGCACCCGAGACGCAAACCGTATCGGATAAAGGCATCGTGCGTATAGTTCGGGGTGCATATCGACACCCACGACAGCGGGTCATCTGTTCTCATCTGCTTCGAGCAGAATCGGTCAAACTGCTCGTTCTCTGTAAAGAACGAACAATCAGGGAAACTGCTGTCCAATCGCCCCACAGAATCAAACTTGTCATAAGCCACCATCAGGTTGTTGCCTGTATCAGCGATGGCTTTTATATGGCGTGGTGCTATGTATCCCGCCGCACCTATCAAGGCAAAATTCAGTTTGCTGCTCACTTTCTGTGTATTTATTGCTGTTCTACCTATATCTGTTTGCTACTTCCTTACACCTGTTGTCTTTCACCACAATTCAGCGTATAAAGCCTGCAAAGTTACCACTTTTTACTGATATATGCAAATTATCATCACTTTCCCCTACCCTATTCATACCTTATCCTTGTGCGTACCAAAATTATTCGCTACCTTTGCAGGAAATATACGTAGTTATATTACTGATATGTTACTAACTGAAATTATCCAAGCCATTCGCCCTCTGCGTGTGTTGGGCAAGACACACATGGCAACAGAGATAGACATCTCATATCTGCTTACAGATAGTCGCCAATTAGGTTCCGAACCCGACAAGACTTTGTTTTTCGCATTGCGAACAGATAAGAACGATGGGGCAAAATACATACCGGACTTATATATAAAAGGTGTGCGCGTATTTGTTTCCGCCGAAGACAGTGTCACGAAATATGGCTTGTCCGCTCTTGCAGAGGGTGATAATAATGCTGTTATCATTTGTGTATCAAATCCTTTGCAGGCATTGCAGGACTTGGCGGCATACAAGCGGTCGCTGTACACGTGTCCCGTAATCGGTATCACAGGCAGCAACGGTAAGACGGTGGTCAAAGAGTGGCTGTATCAGTTGCTGAAAGACGACTACCGCATCACGCGCTCGCCCAAATCGTACAACTCGCAGATAGGCGTGCCGCTGTCGGTTTGGCAGATGAACGAACAGACACAACTGGCTATCTTTGAGGCAGGTATATCCGAACCAGGGGAGATGGAACGGCTGGAGCGAATCATTCGTCCGACCATCGGTGTTATCACATATATCGGTGCGGAACATGGAGAGAACTTCCCATCATTGGAGGCGAAACGGGCAGAGAAGATGAAGTTGTTTGTGCATTGCCCCGTGGTGATTGAAGACCCGACGCATCAGAATGTGCGCACGTGTGCAGCGGTGATGCGTGCCTTGGGCTATGACGAGGAGACTATCACCCATCGAATCCTGCACCAGACGCATGAGACGGTGCTGCAAATCAACCTGTCGGCATTGGTGGACAATGTGCGCTACTTCCGTTCGCTGCTGCGCCCGACCACGAAACTCACGTGTATGGTCAAGGCGTTTGCATACGGGGCGGGCAGTGTGGAGGTGAGCCAAGCCCTGCAACAATGCGGGTTGGTGGACTACCTTGCTGTGGCAGTGGCAGACGAAGGGGTGGAACTGCGGCGTGCGGGTATCACGCTGCCCATTATCATTATGGACCCCGAAGTGGCGGCAATGGACCTCATTCTGGAGAACAACTTGGAGCCGAATGTCTATTCATTCCAATCGCTGGAGAACGTTATCGAAGCCGCATCCACAAAGGGATTGGAGCATTGCCCCGTGCATATCAAGATAGATTCGGGCATGCACCGGTTGGGATTCTATCGTGAAGAGTTGCCTCGCCTGATTGAACGCCTGCAATCGCAGACGGCAGTGCAGGTAAAGAGCGTGTTCTCGCACCTCGCTGGCAGCGACGAACCGCAGTTTGACGAGTTCACGTTGCAGCAGATACACTATTTTGATGCGTGCGCGGAGACCTTGAAGGCAGGACTCAACTATCCGATAATCAAGCATATATGCAACACGGCAGGTATTGAACGGTTTACGCAATATCAGTTTGATATGTGCCGTCTCGGCATCGGACTGTACGGGTTCTCGTTTGCGGGCAAGAAACTGCGCAATGTATGCACGCTGAAGACCACCATTCTCAGCGTGAAGACCGTGCAGGCGGGCGAGACGATAGGTTACGGGCGACATACCACCCTCACGGAGCCACGGCAGATAGCGGTGATACCTATCGGTTACGCGGACGGTTTCGACCGCCGTTTCTCCAACTACGGGGGCGAGGTGCTGATACGCGGCAAACGGTGTCCGGTGGTGGGAAATGTGTGCATGGACCAAGCCATGGTGGACGTTACAGGCACCGATGCGCAGCCCGGGGACTACGCCACCATCTTCGGCGATGCGTTGCCCATTGAGGAGTTGTCGGACAAGTTGGGTACGATACCTTATGAGGTACTGACATCCGTTTCGCGCCGTGTGCAGCGCGTGTATTTCTACGAGTAAGCGGCTATGAGCGAGGCAATTAGTTGCGATAATCTCACTATCGGCTACGGCACACACGTGGTGCAGTCGGCTCTCACGTTCTCCCTTTGCGAGGGGGAAATGGTTTGTATGTTGGGTCCCAACGGGTGCGGTAAGTCCACCTTGCTGCGTACCTTGGCAGGCTTGCAGCCGCCTTTGGGCGGGACATACAGGTTGTTGGGTGTGTCTTCTGAAAAAGCGGGGGAGAGCAATGCGGAGCGTGCCAAGCATCTGGCACTGGTGCTGACGGAAAGGCTGAGTCTGGAACATACCACCGTGCATGATGTGGTGGCGATGGGACGGTATCCGTATTCGTCATTCTTAGGAGGATTATCTGCTGAAGATGAGGAGATTATCGCAGACGCGCTGCAACGGGTGGGCTTGCAGGATATGGCAGATACCTATTTCAACAACCACAGCGACGGGGAGAAGCAGCGAATCCTGATAGCCAAAGCCCTTGCGCAACAGACACCTGTCATATTGCTTGACGAACCTACGGCACACCTCGACCTGCCCAACCGTATACGTACCCTGCAACTGCTCAGGCATTTAGCGCACACACAGGGTAAAACCATACTTATTTCTACCCACGAACTGGACTTGGCACTGCAATTGTCGGATAGGATATTGCTGATGTATGATGGTGGTATTCAGTTAGATACGCCAATAGCACTGCACGACCGTGATGCCTTCACGGCAGCATTCAAGATGGATATCTTCCACCCTTTGTAATTCTTTTGTAATTCTCTTATAATCACCTATTCTATCATATAAATAGCGTCTCGGCATACGCCGAGACGCTGCAACACATACACTATCAAGCCTTGTTATATCGCGTTCACGAATTTAACCAGCGCATCGCGGTCTTCCTTGGACAGGTTGTAGAATTTCTTTGTTGACTCGAGTGCGTCGCTCTCCTCGCTGTAGCCGTGCCACATAATCGCCTCCACCACGTTGCGGGCACGGGTGTCGTGCATACGTGCCTCATACGCGTCGCCGGTTATCTTTCGGTGCAGTCCGCGTCCCCACAGCGGTGTTGTACGGCACCAGCCGGTACGGATATCCTTCTCCATACAGAGTTTGTGCTGTACAAAGTCGGTGTAGGGCCAGATGGTCTGGTAGGGATAGCGCGGCATATCGTTGTTGCGGGTGAAGAACTTGTTCGGGTCCTGTATGTAGTCCGCTCCGGTTGTCCACGACGGACGGTGGCACTCGGCGCAACCTATCTGCGTGAACAGTTCGCGTCCGCGCAGCACCTCTTTGTCCTTTACGTTACGTGCGGCAGGCACAGCCAGACCGCGGTGCCATACCATAAAGTCAGAGTACTCGTCGTCCGACATCTCCACCGGAAGGTCGGTACTGGTCAGATAGTTGTAGATGTTCTGCTCCACGTTGTCGGTAAACCACTCGGCGTGCTCGTGCTTCGGGTCAATCTTCTCGATATAAGCGGGGAAAACGGCTTGCACATCAGGGTCTTTCGACGAGATGGTGGCGTAGTTCTTGCCTGCCAAGTCAAGATAGTGGTAGCGGCGGTCGGGGCGGGGTACGTTGGGGGTGTTTCATATAGCGTTTGCGCCCGCAGCGTCCAGCAGCGGTCCGCGCGACATGGCGTAGGTGTAGCGGCGTACGTACTTGGTGCCGTCGCCCTGCTTCGAGTTGGAGTAGTACGCCCCGTCTTTCCAGTTGCCGCCTTCGAACCATGCACTCTTCCAGTGCTTGAGGTAGCCTGCGGCGTAGGCTTTCTCCTCTTTTGCCCATTGGGCGGTGATAGAGTCGTCGGGGATAGCGTCGGTCAGACCGGTACCGAAGATACCTATCGTGTTCTCGAGGCGCACCTCATACTGACCGAGGTCGAGTTGATCGGCACCGTAGATAGCACTCTCGGGCATAGTTACCTCGGGGTAGCGCAGTTCGAAAGGTTCGCCGTCGGCAAAAGCCATTTTGTCGCCACTGGCAGCGCAGGTGCTGACCGTCTTCCACGTTACGTGGATTTGGCTCTCGTCAATCGGTGCCTTGAACGGTGCTACGGCATGCAGTTGCGGCATACCTGCCACCCATGTCTTGTAGTTCTCCGTAGCGGGGTCAAAGATAACCAACAGCGTACCATTACCAATCTCCGTACTGTTGTATGCACCTTCAGCCACTGACTTGCCATGTCCGTAATTCGGGTGGCAGTGCAGACACGACGAACGCACGTACACCGGTCCCAAGCCGCCACGTGTACCCGTGGTGTTGCTCATAAACTGCTTCTCGAACAGCGCTTCACCTGCTTTGAACGACTCCATCCAGTTGCCGTTCTCCACCGATGGGGTCGGCTGCTCGTAGGCGTTCGAGGTTGAGAGAAATGACGTACCGAGTTGACCGCCTGTGTAGTACCAATCGGGCAGTTCGGTGTCTTCATTGGTGGGCTCGTTTTTACCGCCCTCCTCAATATGGCAACTTGCCAGCGCAAACACGCTGACAAGCATACCAATCATCAAATAAGAACGTTTCATATAATTCTTAATTCATAATTCTTAATTCATAATTACTCCTGTTCGCTCAGTTTGGCGTTTACTTTGTTGAGCACGTCCACCAGGTCGGTACCTACCACCTTCACTGCATTGGTAGCCTCCGAACTCTTGGCGTTGGTAGCAAACGGCTCGGCAATCTGACCGATAGCGGCAATAGCGTCCTCAATAGCCTTTTTGCACTCGGTGTCGAGGTTGGCGTCCACCGATTTGATGTAGTCCGATACCGAAGCATCGCCTGCATTGCTGCCGCAATATGCGTTTTGGATAGAGCGGATGTTGTCCCGGAAGTCCTCGATCGAGTTGAGCGCATACGGGCTCTCGATGTAGTTGCGGTCTTCCTCGCTTGAAGCGTTGTTCGGACGACCTATCTTGGTGTTGCCCACCTCGTCGGCGATGTCGATACAGCCCTGAATCAGTTCCTCGGCAGCCTCCTGGTAGGTAGCATATATACCGCCGGTAGCCACTTTCATATACGAGCCGTAGCCCTTGGCGAACTCCACGCCGTAGTCGATTTCCGCCTCCTTGAGGATAGCCTGTTTCTCTTTGGTTACATTGTCCACGCCAGCCCACGAAGCCTCGAGAGCCACCGTCTGGTTGCGCAGGTCTTCGGCTACAGCCACCAGGTAAACCAACTCGGCACGGGTGTAGGTCGCGATGTCGTGCGTGCGTACATTACTCTTGTCGGCGTTGTCGCTGGCATAGAGCATATACTCCACAGCGTGGAAACCGAGCAGACCGTAACCCAGTTTGTCGCCTACATAGTCGGCACCCTGCTCCTCAATCTGCTTCATCTGCTCTGCGTTGCCGAGCATGGCGTCCATACCGTCTTTGTCCAGAGGCCACGAGTCGATATGCGGGTCGATGTTGTGGTTGGCAGCGGGACCGAAAAGGAATGCCTCGCTCAACTCCCAGTAGCGGCGGGCAGCCGTCCACGACTCGGCAGCAGCCTTCACGTCGGCATCGGTCAGGGTCTTTGCCTCAAACTTGTCGAAGATGTTTTCGCAGTTCTTGTAGAGGGTGATGGTTGCGTCCGACAGGTTCTTGTAGGTGGCAATCACCGTGTTGTCCACATACGGTGTCATCGCTGCCTTCAAGGCTTGTTCTTTCTTTGACAATATGGTAGTGTCCTTGGGATTATCCTTAGGATTTTCTACGCCATTGCCATTGTGCTCACACGAGGTCAGACTCGTGGCTGCTACTGCGAGCAGCGTTGCATAAAAGAAAATCTTTTTCATTGTTGTTTGTTAATTATTATTACATTATCGTTTGCTTACCCTTTTTGTACCCTGTCCATATACCTAATATCGGCTACCTATCCCCCACCATATACCCCCTCTTATATCTCTTTTGTACTCTGTCTATCTCTTGCGCATCTCTTGCTCATCCCTTGCTGTTTTGCCCGTATCTGTATAGGACCCTGCGTATAGGATACGTAGAACATACGTAGAACATTCGTAGAACATATAAATACTTTATCTATACTTTTGTGCTGCCTCTGTAGTACTCATATCGGTATGATATTGGACTTTCCCCGCTCTCTACCCACTATCCTTTGCTCTCTACCTCCTCCCTTCCTATTCACGCTGCAAAATTACTGCCTTTCGCCCCCGCGGGCAATACCGCAATTTACTGAAATTCCGCTCCTCCATATCCCCTGAAATAGGGATTTGCATGGCAACCGCCCATGCCCCGGGCGTTATTCCTGCAGTTTTGCAGGAATGAAAAATTACGTGTACCTTTCCTCCATAAAACAGCGCAGTGTGTTATGAATAAAGCACTATTCCGTTCTTTAAATAGGCAAAAAAAAGACGAAAATGGGAAACGCAAGCGAGTTGCTTTGGAGGTGGATTTTGTATGCAATATGGGCTACTATCGCACCTACATTCAGTCAGCGTTTGCAATGGAGAGTGATGCCAAACAAGCACAGGAGTTGGCATCTCTTTGTCGCTTGCGTGACGGTTTTCAACGTGTGCTGGTAGCAGGTCCTTTACAACCTACCTAATATGAATGAGGATGGGGTATATATCGTTAACATCTTTGATTTTCTGCGCGACCCATTACGTTACATCAAAGAACAAGTACATATCATAATACTATACGTTAAGGATTGGCAGAATTTTATAACAAAAGCATTGATAATGCACTGCGTAGATTGTCTCAGTATGTCAAAATAAGGCCATTAGGTGTATAAACAAAACAAACCGAGGCTGCCGTGTGGCAGCCTCGGAGTATCACCTATCGTAGCAATTAGTGAGATATGCTGCGAAAGGGTACTTCGTTACAAATTACTCGCAGAGTTTGTATTTTCCTGCACTATAGTCGATGTTAATCGTAGTTTCGGTACCAAACTTGATGTTAGGATTACCAGCCCAGTCTTCTACACCAGTTTCCTCATTCTTTACCAGAATTTGGATTTCATTAGCCCATACATCTGCACCTTCTGCAGGAACGGCTACAAACTTGAACTCATCATTTTCTGCAGCCTCTACAACAACTTGATATGAACCATCCTCTTGCTTTGTCATTGCAAACGGAGTAGCCCAATTGCTTGCTTCAAATCCACCAATGATAGCAGGCTCAAATCCACCGCAGTTCGGGGCTTTCAAATTAACAGTGTACTTCGTCAACTCAACGGTAACACATTCGCTCTTCTGCCAACCACCGATTTCCACATATACAAGACCTGCACCATTCACCTGAATGTTGCCATCGCCTGATTTGCAAACAGCAGCAGAAGTATATTTGGTGTCATAATCCCAATCAATGGCTTGACCTTGCCAACTGCCATCGCCTGTATAGATAAGGCAAATTTTACCGGCCATATAATTTTCAACAGCATTTCCGTCAGCATCCGTCCCAGCCCAGGCAGTAGCACCCAACTTGTAATCAGCAGTATACCAGTTGTCGTATCCCTTGATAGCCGTGAACTTCACGCACTCATCAGGACCTACTTGAGCGTTCTGCTCTGCATTGCAGTAGGTGTTTTCGCCCGACCATGCAGCACCATCGAATGTACCCTTGAAAGCAATACCATTGCACTCGGAACCTGCGGGGATATGGATTGCGAAGCGAACCATACCTTCTGCGGGTTTGTCGAGGTCGGGAGTACCACCTTGTTGGTCGTCCGGCTTAACGGTCTTGGTCAGTTTGCCTTCAAATGCGACAGCACCCTTGATGGTGAGGTTGATGTTCTTCTTGTCACCGTCAATAGCAGCCACTTCAACCGTTGTGTTGGTGAGGTCTGCACACTCGATAGTACCTTTACCGGTAGAAGCATCATAAGACAACGTACCGTTTGCTGTTGTAGCATCTACGGTTAGTACGACTGCGTTGTCAGCAACTTCCAAAGCCACCTTGGCGGGCGTAGCGGTTGTGCTCTCGTACAACCAATAGCCGTTCAGATTCTTCAGATAGTCTGCGTTCTCTGTCTTGTCGCATCCTACGAATGCGAGAGTTGCGACAGCCAAGGCTGCCATTAAAACTTTCTTCATAATCGAAAAAATTTAGTTAATTTGTTTGTTAATTAGTTTATATCAAGACTCTTGTCTTATTTTGCATATCCTTCATTCTGAGTCATATTGCCGTTAGCCACAAGGTCGGTCTCGGGAATAGGATAAACAGACATATAGGCGTCTATCTTTGCCACATCGGTGTTCCAACTATTGTCGGCATTGAACGAAGGCTGTTTTTTGGAGTTGCTGCCCGAACGACCTTCCCAGTTACGAGTACACTTGTCTCCTGCGAACTGACCAAAACGAACCAAATCAATACGACGACGTCCCTCATGGTAGAACTCGCGCAACCACTCGTCCAACAATTCGTCTTCTGTCAGTGTTGCCAGAGCGGCAGCATTGGCGCGTGCACGAATCTTGTTGTTAACAATATCCAAAGCATCCCCTGTTTTTCCTTGACGGAACAACGCCTCTGCCAATGTCATATAGGCTTCCGCTGTACGCATCAAAGGCACATCGGTGTCGGTGTATTTGGAATCGTGTTGGGGTGCAGCACCTTCCAATGTGATGGGTTGCATATTGGCATCGTACTGCGTGGAATAGCGGTTGGTCCATTTGCAGATAGCCCAACAGGAATCAAAGCCTTCACCGTTGGCGGGAACCATACCATTGAAGCCTTTTACATTCAATGTACCATCCCCAGGATTCACATTCGTAGCACAGAACATAGCACGGTCATCGCCTGCCACTGCAGGCATAGCATATTCATCCTTGTCCCCACCCAGCCGGATAATCTCTTGACGTGTCTTATTGGGGAAGAACACCTTGACCAATTCAGGGCAAGCACGCCAGCAACCCCAGTTGTTATCCGAATTACCGCAATCGTTCATCTTCTGATTACGGCACGAGTTGATAGTGTATTGACTGCCTGCATAACTGCGGATATATGCACCATCGCAGGCTGCCAAGAATATCATCTCTTCGGGTGCTACTACATCATTGTCGCCCATGAATATCTGCGCAAAAGGCTTGTGCAAATCGGGGCATGTAGCAATAACTTTGCGGGCATATTCCTCTGCTTTTTCCCATTGTGCGGTGCCCGTATATACTTCTGCATTGAGGTAGAGACGCGCCAACAGCATATTGGCAGCAGGTTTCGTGGCACGATAGATGGTGGTCTGTCCCTTGTCATAGAGGTCGCTAATGAAACCATGGTCGGCATCTCCAGTTACCTGATAGTAGGATACGGGAGTTCCTTTGACCGTATTGTATGTCTTGCCCGAGTGTCCGCCCTCAACCTCGTCTATCAACCACTGATACAGGCTCGCACGTGATATTTGCTCCGGATTGTTTCCTGCCACGGTTACCGTGAAAGGCACATTACCGAACATATCCAACATGTGATAGTAGTTCAGTGCGCGAATGAAACGTACCTCTGCGCGCTTGTGAATCATCTCCGCGTCCGTAGTTCCTTCAGTCAAATCCAAGAAGTGATTGGACATCGTCACTGCGTAGTTGAGACGGTTGTACAATTTCGACACAAACGGATTGGCAGGTCCCCATGACAGGGTCAGCAGGTCAATACAACCTGCATCGTTGTGCCAAGTCCACCAACCTGCATCGGTAGGGAACTCGTTGAGTACACACAACGTGCGGAAGAATCCAGAATATCCTTCGTCATCCGTGATAATATCGGCATCGCCGCCACCGCCTGTGTTACCTGTCTGCACAAAGGCGCAATACAATTTGCTATACAAAGCATCTACGATTTCTGCTTTGTTCTCATCGTTCACCTGCACGGCGTTGGGGTCAATAGGCTCCAAGTTCATACAAGCAGACAACCCGAATACCGCTACTGCAGAAAGAACCCAATTTTTTATATTTGTTTTCATATTATTCATTTAGTCAAATAGTTAGAAGGTAAGATTAAGACCTACAACCGTAGTCATACAACGCGGGTACATATTGCTGTCGATACCGCTGGCGATTTCGGGGTCAAGTCCTTTGTAGCCCGTAACCACAAACGGGTTGCTGACGGTGCAATATACACGGCCGTTGATTTTTGGGCGTTGGAACGAGTAGCCCACCGTGATATTGTCACAACGCAGGAACGATGCGTTCTGCACGAAATAGGTGGACAGCACACCATTGGTCTCGTTACGCAACTGACAACCGTCGGTATAGTAGGCATCATAAGCCTGTTTCAGGATGCTGTGGTAGCCGTCGAACTTGGCATCATAAGCCGTGGTAACATATTGCAGTTGGTCTTGCAGCACCGAGTTATAGACATAGTTGCCTATGTTGGCACGCAGCGTGATACCGAGGTCCACTCCATAGAACTGGAACTTGGTGTTGAAACCCATCGTTACAGGAGCCGCCGAACTGTGATAGAATATCTTGTCGTCTGCTGTCAGTTGGTACTCTGCGTCGGTAGGCAGGGCATCGGGGTGGTCTTGGTCCACCAGATAGAGCAAACCTGTCTCGGGGTTCAACTTGCTCTCATATACATAGAACGAGTTTGCGGGGTGTCCAACAGCATTGGCTTGCACCTTTTGGTCATTGCCTATGTTGGACGATGACACGTACTCATAGTACCCCTCGTGGTCTGCACCGGTCAGATTGACAATCTGATTTTTGTTCCACGTTACGTTGTAGCCGATGTCCCACTTGAAGTTCTTCGTATCAACGGCTACTGCATTGATAGAGAACTCCACACCGGTGTTGTAGAGCGAACCTACATTCTTGATGACCTGCGTCTTGAAATTTACACCTGCTGGAATATCCACAATGTTAATTAAGTCATCTGTGAAGCGATAGTAATAGTCCAACGCTCCGGAGATACGGTGCTTAAGGAAGGCAAAGTCAATACCTGCGTTGTAGGTCGTGGTCTTCTCCCACGTCAGTGAGGGGTTGTACTCACTGGGGCGATAAGTCTTGTAATATACGTATCCGTCGCCGCCAATCACGTAGTCGGTACCCTGCGTCTTACCGCTCAAGTCCACATCGTCAGCCTTTTCGCCCATTGTGGACCATGCACCGTCCTGATTCTGCTTGTACACAGCTAAGTATTGAAAGTCGCCTTGGTTTAGGTTCTGCTGACCCGTGATACCATAGCCGATACGCAGTTTCAAGTCGTCCAACCAATTGACATCCTGCATAAATGCCTCTTTCATCTTCCAACCCAATGCTACAGACGGGAAATAGCCCCAGCGGCACGAGGGGTCGAAACGGGTAGAAGCATCCGCACGAATGGTAGCCGTCAGCAGCAACTGGTCCCAACCTATATAATTGGCACGACCAAAGAACGACAACAGCGCACTCTGCGTGCCATAAGTGTAGTTCTTGTAATCACGCATCGTACCACGAGCGAAGCATCGTTGTTGGTTTCGGGATAGATACCGTTGCTCTCGCTGTAGGATGTGCGATGGAACTTTTGATACTCGCCACCCACCATCACATCGAAGTGTTGTGTGGTCGTAAAGTCCTTGTAGTATTGCAGATAGGCATTGAACGACAGATTGTATTTGCTAATCTCCTCCCAACCTTCGTTGCCGTAGTAGCCGTATGTGGTGTTCTGTGAATAAGGCGACCATGATGTCTTCTGTTTGCCATACGAATAGTCCGCACCGAAGTTGGCATGGATACGCAGGTCCTCAAAGCCGTGTATCTGATAGTCTCCCTCTATGTTTCCTACAAACGCGCCCGAGTTAGCACGGTCATTCTTCAAGTTGAGCGTGCTGACAGGGTTAGCCGCAGTTTGCGTGTTGAACATATAACTCCATGTCGCATCGTTGAGGGGCGCACCTGCCTGTGTACGTCCGTAGTAGCCGCCGAAATGCTCCAGCGATTCGTCGTACACGGGTTGCGTCGGGTCGTATGCTATGGCTGAACCCACTACACCGCCATCTGCATAACGGTTGTAAATATACATGCCCTTGGCATTGATATTGAATGTCAAGTGTTTGTCAAGGAATGTCGGTGACAAGTTCATCGCAGCCGTTACGCGCTGCATATTACTAGTCTTGATAATACCGTTCTGGTCGGTATAGCCGATAGAGAAGCGGTAAGGCATATTCTTCGTGCCGCCCATCAGCGAGATGTTGTGGTCGGTAGAGATGGCGGTGCGATAGATTTCTTTCTGCCAGTCGGTGTCCGCTCCACCCAGATAGTTCAGCACTTTCGGGCGATACGAATCGGGATTGTCCAATTTGTTATTGTACAGGAAATCAGCATACTCGCGCAATTCGTCGCCGGTCATCACGTCTGTCATCTTGGTCAGCATACCAAAAGACACATTGCCCGAGTAGTTCACCTTCAGTTTCTGATTGGCACTACCTTTCTTGGTGGTGATGATAATGACACCGTTGCTAGCACGGCTACCATAGATAGCGGTAGCAGAAGCGTCTTTGAGCACCGTAAAAGTCTCAATATCATTCGGGTTTACCATTGACAGCGGGTTGGCTACACCCTTGATACCGTCGTTGTCCATAGCCAATCCGTCAATTACAATCAGCGGGTCGTTGCTTGCGGACAACGACGAGCCGCCGCGGATACGGATAGTGGCTCCACCGCCCGGAGTACCATCGGAAGAGGTTACTGTAACGCCGGCTACCTTGCCTGCCAGCATATCGGTGGCGGTGGTGGTCAGACCTTTGTTCATGTCGTCGGGTTTGATAGCGGTTACCGAACCGGTGGCGTCGTTCTTCTTCACTACGCCGTAGCCCACTACCACTACCTCGTCCAGCAACTCGGTGTCCTCGCCCAACTGCACGCGCATGTTGGCAGCAGCCTTCATCTCCACCGACTTGTAGCCCATGTAACTGATTTCCAATACCGAACCATCCTTCACCGTGAGCGTGAAGTTACCGTCAAAGTCCGTAATCGTACCATTCGTGGTGCCTTTCTCCACCACATTGGCACCGATGATAGACTCGCCTGTTGATGCGTCAACCACTGTTCCCGATGCGGTCGTCTGTGCAAACGCTGCCATTGGCAACAGCAACAACGACAACATCAGTACGAACATAAAGTGTTTGTTTTTCGTCATCTTGTTAGATTTTAGTTGTTAATATATTACTTTTTATACCTTAAATAGCTGATTATCACCCGCTCCCTATCCACTAATCCCTATTTTACATACTGTATGTTAGGTAAAAATCCACCCCTGTAAACTGCCACTTTTACCCGACAAACACCCCTATTCTTATCAAAATCTCCTCGACTCAATCTCGTGTTAGGTGTATGAGATTAGTATGTGATTAGTATGTGATTAGTATGTGATTAGTATGAGATTAGTATGCGATTAGTATGTGATTGCCGTGAGGATGTCGAATGGATAAAGAGACTTTCAACAGGACATTAACACCTTATTGTTTGCAAAGACTATCATCTCTACAGATGTTTGGGCGGTGATTAAATGGCTTTAGCGAAGCGAAAA
>ERZ808278.423-NODE-423-length-29074-cov-9.608877_pt1 | contig 29074 bp, 23 predicted proteins | sample MGYA00521239_ERZ808278 | MGnify/ENA primary metagenome ERZ808278 (study PRJEB31516, sample SAMN03275600) | gut metagenome | biome: mammalia-associated habitat; material: feces | host: Papio cynocephalus | place: Kenya | collected 2012-07-17 ... | reverse complement strand
TGTCTTGCCCTTGTTGATATCCAGCAGTCCCTGCGCTGTGCAGGCTGCTTCTGTTATGTTGTTGTTCTTCCACCAAGCCCACAGCGCAGACAGGCCAGCTGCCACCTGCGTTGCCACCTCTGTGAATGTCGTCTCATCAAATGGGATGGGGTTCTTGCCTGCTACTGTCAGTGCCGCATTCACTGCCAGTAATACCATTACAAGTAATCTGATCATTGCCTTTACTTTACCGTTTGTCTTCATGTTGTTTTCCTCTCTTTCTGTTACGCTGTCCGTCGCCACATATAGCAGGTTATGTATGGCGGCATGTTGTTGTGTGCATTGCCGGTTCCTGTGCTTGCCGTTGACCCGCTTACAGTGTGACTGTGACTTCCCGCCGATGCAGCTGTACCGCTTACACTATGTTCATGTGCTCCTGATGATGCAGCTGTACCACTGACATCATGGCTGTGACTTCCTGCTGAATTCGTGATTTGAGAATCTGTCCCTGATACACCACTTGTGCTGGATGTACCTAATCCCAGATTAGAACTCGAAGTATTATATTTATTCCTGTAGTATCCTTTGTGCGTATGACTTCCTGCTGATGCAGCTGTACCACTGACACTGTGTTCATGTCCTCCTGCCGATGATGCTGTTCCACTTGTGCTGTGTGTATGACTGCCGGAATCGCTTGTTGCCAAAGTTCCTTTTGCATGTGAATGAGCCGGCATTTCTCCTGTTGACAGAGTATGTGTCTTTTCACCGCCTGTCTTTCCTGCTGCACTGAAATCACTGTCACTTGAATTCACTCCGACCGGAACACGTCCGGATCCCCATGATTCCCATGTGCCACCAAGATATGTTCCGGGGTTCGTGTTTACAGTACTCATGAACACAGCACCTACAGGATAGATCAGATTCAATACCTGTGTTTGTGAAAGTCCACCGCCAGCCTGGGACACTTTACCGTCAACGTATTCTTTTGTTGCTATGTCTTTGTTGTCTGTTACCGGACCTAAATATTTCATACTGACTCCTTATATATACAACACGTATATCCATATAGAAAGCTGCGATTCAGCCTGTGCTATACTTGCTTTGAAGGTAGGCCCATCACATTCCCAGTCAACAATCACCGACTCGTATCCATCACCTTTAGAATCATCATAGTACATAGCCTCAACAGATAAAATCGTTGGAGAACTTACTGACAGTGTTGCCGTTGCACTCATGTTTGATGGATCGATAGCAAGCTCTGCTTTCTTCAGTGCAAGCGTAGCATCAAGCTTGGTTTTATCAGCTGCACTCATCAGGCCTGCTGCATTTGTTGTTGCCGTGTTGCTGGGTAATGTTATTGTATCTGTCTGTGCACTTGTGAGGTGCCCTGTGATATCTACTGAAAAGTATGGGATGTTAAGAATGTCGCCAAAGTAAACTGTTCTATCACCGCCTTCACCATATGAACCTGTATCCACACCACTTTTCTTATGCGTTATATTCCTTCCAGTTATCACTATCGGACTATCAGCTGTGTATGTATCAGCGAGTTCATACATATTCAGAAAGCTATATGCAACTGTATTATTATTACTGTTTTTCAACGCAAGTACCAGTACCGGCTTACCTTCAAGGCTTGGGTCCGTACTACCCGGATACTCCTCACCGGCCCATGTAAACGACTGAACAAACTCTGTCTTTGTCAGGTCAAGAAACTGTTCCTTAGGCAGTGCAGCTATTGCATCCTCTATAGCTTTTTTGACAACTTTATTCTGTACAGGATTTGTACTGGAATCAGACAATGCAGTATCAACCGTGATCGTACCGGCCACAAGATTTGCAAGCTGCTCTTTCTCAGCGTCAGTATAATCATTCGATGAAAGAACCTTACCTGCTACTTTATCGACCTTGTTTCCAAGAGCTGCATTGACTACTTTATTCTGTACTGGATTAGTACTTGTGCTTGATAATGCAGAATCGACTGTTATCTCAGCACCTCCAAGAGGTTTCCATGCACTGCCGTTCCACTGATAAGCTTTCTTGTCAGCAGAATTGTAGTAATACTGTCCTTCTTTAGGACTCGTTGGTGCAGTTGCAAGGCTCTGCATAACTACATTCTGGACCTCGTTCTTGTTCATGTCTAAACTGACTAATACTTTTTTACTCATTACATTCTCCCTTAATTGAATATTGCTTTGCCTGAAAATGGAGCCTGGAATCTCAGGATACATTTATTCAGACTTACGTATTCTACTTCACCAATAACTTCTGTACCGGCAGAATCTACAACAGTCACTGCCGGTTCTTTACCAAGATCATGTGTCACTTCCCATGTATCAGAAGATGTTTCCTGCTTATGGACATAGTGCTTGTCACTGCCGGTTCCTTTTAGTGATTCCAGCCATTCAGCTTCAGTGCCGGTGTAGCCGTGTTCCTTTGCTATTTCATATGCTGATTTGCCAGGCCTTCCCGGTTTTGCATTGAAAAGATACTCCGGGATGTTTTCCCGTCCACCTCCGCCATCTCCGACACTGTTCAGAGCCCTTTGTACTGATTCAGCCAGCGTCTGTATCTTCCGCTCAGGACTTGCGGCGGGATCCTTGTCATATTCTATTATCATCAAAGCCTCCCTTGCCGGTATACTCTCACAAGCGACTCCACCTTGCAGTAACCTTTCCCATCCATCCTTATAGCGAACCTGTTACACCTGCGCGGGACTATAGGGATCGTTATAGACCGAGCTTTCTCTGTTCCTATGCGCTCCACCAGTTCCCACTTGCCGTCATCGACGCTTATCATGACAACAAGCTCAGAAAGATCATCGAGCTTCACACGCAGCTTGAATTTTGAATATACCTTTTTATTCTCTATAAACTCATCAAATGGGCCGAATTGTGCCATCCACTTTATATCATTCGTCGCCGCAGGCTTGTCAGAGTCTATCTCATATATGTAGTTATCCTCTGCTATGTAAAGCAGTTTTCCTTCATGATATGCAAATGACCGTACACGCAGATCATCCTCTTTGTGCCACAGCAGCCGGTTTGTATCATAAACCAGGAACTCAGGCTTACCGTCATGAAGCAGGGATACGAAATACTTGAAACGATCTGTTCCTGCGATAGCATTCTCATATTTCCCTGTGCCCAGATTATCCGATATCAACGTCGGTGTGCCACCTGAATAAGCCATGATCCCCACACGGGATTTATAAAAGACAACATCGTTTATTATCGCAAGTGATTTGCTGCTGCCCTTTTCCAGTGCGTGACACTCCATAGTGTCAGTCTGATAATTAGCCGGCTTGTTCCCGAAAAGCCTGTGTATGTAATCTTCCTTGAAAAACAGCAGATGTGAAGAATACATCGCACATCCTGTCCACTCCCCATCGGTACCCTGAGTCGCTGCATATGAATCCAGCGCCGTGGACTGATAATACTGCCAGTTCGTAGGATCACCAAGCTTGCAGGCATAAATCGTATTATCCGCATTGGATACACCCCACAGACGGTTATTTGCTTCTATGACATGATCAAGATCCGGGCAAAGCCTTTCAACTGTTATACGACCACTTTCTACAGATACCTCGCTGGTTCCTTCCGCTATGATATTTATAAATGTGTCATCAGGGAACTTTATATAATCCCCTCCGACCTCCTCTATGACAGCTGATGTATTACACTCAGGCTTCTTTTCGACGGTGAGTGTGACTGCATCCCCGGGACTGAAATTCATCTCTATATCATCTACGTCAACAGAACGCTCTCCTGTAATCTCATCTATTATCACAGAATACACATTTTCTCTGAATAAAGATCCCTTGTCATATCCATCCCCTACACTCAGTGTTGCATCCACAGTGAGTTCCTGGCTTGCAATATCCACCACAGTACCTGACGAAAGCTTCCATGTTGCCCATCCCTTACTTTCTGTTATTGTTGTCCCTGCAGGATCAGATGGAGTATTAACACCAGTTGCTTCTGTGGTTGTTGTTTGCATATAAAATATTCCATTAGCCTCAAAAGCTTTGCCTATTTCAAAATAAGCGGACAAAGAACGTATTCTTTTAAACTTCAGAATATATCTACCTGCCTTGCTTCCTTCTGATATTTTAAAGCCATTCTCCATGAGGATTACACGTGAGTTAGGTCTTGTAATGATCGTCTCCGTCGAAAGAAACGTCACCTTCGATGAGTCTATCCTGCATGAAGTCTGCATATCCAGCTTCTCTTCGATATTGCCGAACTCTCCGAAAGAGCAGTCTTCAGTATCACGTACACTGAACCAGCATTTCTCCGGGAAAAAGCATATCTTGGAATTGATAGCTACCATACGTGTCTGATCAGAGAACTGCCCCTCATTGCCGTATTCTCGGCCATCGTAATAAAACACACCCTCACTTATCACCGCCAGCTTTGAATCTTTTACGATCATCGCTGTCGGCTTCTTATAGCGATCTGAATACACCGCTCTCGGTTTTCTCTGATACAGGCACGGGTACTCATCCGAAGACAGGTTGAGCATATCTCTCATCTCGCCGTCATCTATAACAGCTTTCTTATTCAGTCCCTGAAACTCAAGGATTCTTTCCTGCTGGGCCTGTAAAGTATAGGCCAGTGTTGCAAGTACCATATAATTACCACCAGTTCCTTATCTGCGAAGACCCCGTCTGGCCGCCTCCGCACCGTACAACATACTTCTTCCATTCATCAAGATCTTCTTCGAACTGCACCTGATTGTTCGAATATGACTCATACTCCTCATTCGCATAATCTATTTTCGCTTTGAGGAATGAAAGATACAAAACATCATATGGCGCTGGGACCAACATCGTTTTATGCCCGTCTTCCTTCCAGTCGTATTCAGCCCTGTCATCCTTGGGTATTTCAAGATATTCAGAAACGACAGCCTCTATCTCATTCACATACCGAGTCAGATCTTCAGTCTCGAATCCATTAGGCTTCTCACGATTGACAGCCTCTATGCATTCCGATAACCTCATGGCACACCTCCTTTTTCATCTATTATAAAAACCACGTCATCCTTTATCTCCCCTATGTCTTATTGACAGCTATCCGCAGCGCATCTATATCTGCTGCATATATGACATCACCCTCGGATTTATCCGCTATACCCACGGGATTTACAGCAGATATAGCAGCTTTCATCGAATTATAGGCTCTTGCAGTGATCCTGTCCCCTGCTGCTACCTTTGGTACATTCAGCGACAGGCCGGCTGCAGAAGCTTTCGCCAGTGCATAATCTCTGAGCCTGTTCCACTCATTTGTCGTTATCACAACAGGCGCACCAGCGACCTTATCCGAGTCCCACACGAAGTCATCGCGAACATACAGTGAAACCTCATTGGACAGGTTTACTGTACCGCTGGCAACATTGTTGTTCTTACTGGAAATACGGAACGTCACATTAGTGTTTCCCTCCGGAGATGTTACTGCGATCGGCGAAAGTATATTTGTGACTGTAGCGACCGTTTCCCATCCGGAACCCGTGTTTGCCTGTATAGTGTATACTGTTCCGGCAACATCTTTATCGGTCATCCATCTGATAACACACACCCTGGTCCCCAGTTGCTGCGTTATGTCAGTTATGAATGCCCGCGGCACAAGGTTTGAATCCTCCAGTGTCCTGACAGATGCAGTCAATAACCTGAGGGTCGTATCTCCGTTCTTTATAGCTGCTTTTATGTCATAAAGCTCATTCGATATCAGACCGGTTATCGTCATTGTTTCTGATGCAGAACTGTTCCCTCTTCTGGTGAAGAGCTTATACTCACTGTCTGACTCTGAGTTTTTCTTATACCAGACATCCAGTACCCTTTCATAATTCGGTGAATCGTACATCCCGGACAGACTCAGGGTTATATATGTAGCCCCCGCTGTAACTGATAATTCCCCCGTCTCCTGCGCCGTTGTTACACTTACCGTCTTGGTGGATATGACTGTGCCTGAAGATGATTTTTCACGTATCACAGCTTTCAGTGTATACGTCGTGTTCGGATAAAGGCCTGTGAAGTTTCTGCTGATCGAAGTCGTTTTTGAGCTTCCTGATATACTAGTGGTCCCCACAAGAGCAGAACCTCTGTACCAGCAAACTACCCTTGTATATCCGACAGCACTTGGGAGACCTGACAGCGTAGCTTTTGCAGCCGCCTGAGTACTTGCCGTTGCCGTCAGTTTAGCCGAGCTGTAAGCAGCATTTCCTTTTGGTATGGACAGGCTGTTGCATGTTCTTGAGCTGAGTTTTCCTGAACTGCCGGTCGAATCAGTACGAACAACTCTGAACTTTATTCCTGTCAGTGATGTCTGCATAGCAGTAAGGCCGTCCACAGTAAATGTATCACTGGCGGAGTGGTTGCCGGTACCACTCCATGAGGATGATGTTTTTTTGATCGTTATGCTCCTCCATGAGCCACCTATATAGACCTGACCTTTGAGTCCTGCCCCTGTACCCAGCCATGACTCAGAATACTGTAAATGTGATTTTATTGTGACCTTTACTTTTACCGAATCCTCTTTCCTGCCGGAGTCTTCCGCAGTCACTGTATAATACACATAAGGGCTTCCACTGTCAGATTTTGTGCTTGATCTTAGTGTCGACATATTTTCCTCCTTATGCGAAAGTAGCCGTTGCAGTTGCTTTCCATGCAGATCCGTTATACCATTTGATCGAGTTGCCGGATGCAGTGTCTATCCATAATACATCTGTTCTCTGCGGAGCTGTATCACTTGCTACATACACACCTCCTACTGGTATGTTTCCTGATGGCGCACCGATATACAGCTGTTCTGTATCCGAACAGAATCCGAATTCTCCAGTTGCAAGATCAGGCAATAAGTCTTCAATTCCTGTCCTGATCTTTAAAAATTTCACATTTGCTCCAGTGTCGGTAAACTTACCGGCATCAAAGTCCTGTGTAGCATCACTGACAGCAGTGTCAACATATGTTGTACTTGCAAGGCCGAGAGTCGATATTATACTGGAGATGATCTCTGCTGATGGTTCCTGGGCAAGCTGTGCGTATGCATATGCCTGTTCCATATATCCACGAGTCTGATCGATGTACTCTATAGCATGTTCCAGGTAAGCTTTCAGCTCTGCCATATTCTCTGCAAACATACTGGCTCGTATCTCCTCGTTTTCTTTTCGTATTGTCTCTGCCTCGTTCCTGTCTATCTCCTCATTCGCGATCTTCATGCATTCGTTCAGGATCGTTCTCAGTGAAGAATAATCTCCCGTAGACGACACATCGAAGCTGTCATCATCAAGGATATCGCCGACATAGTAATTTATCCGCGCAGAAGTCAGTCTCCTGCCGTTGCCATATACGATGACTTCTGCAAAGTGTGTCCCCTTAAGGACTGTTGCCTGCCCGCTGAGCGTGAAAGATACTCTTCCTGATGCAGGATCCAGCACCTGTATGTTATATGGATTATTGTTCTCGTTTACTTCCGGATCATCTGTTATCATAGCCTGGATATGATTCCCGTCGGGTTTCAGTATCTCTATGAGTACACCTGTATATCCTGTGAAATCAAACGGCTCTGCCCCGTCCATCAGCCTTGCATGTATTATGTTCGCTGTATCATGCTGCATGATCCCATCCACGATCTTGACATTGTTGTCCTTTATCGGGATCTGGCAATAAAACTGCTTGTAATTCATTTTTTCTCCTTTACAAAAAGAGGCGGAAAACTCCGCCCCTCTTACGCTTATGTCTATTCGCTGAGCTGATAGCCCTCTCTCATTCTTGCTGCATATGTATCCTGCTGCTGAGAATGTTCCCAGATCTCCGCGATCTTCCTTGGGACCATTACTTTCTGCCCTCTCATTATCTGAGTGGTCTCTCCATTCAGAGTAATGTTCACTTCGTTTCCTTTGCCCTCAACGTATGGAATGAAGAGTTCGACTTTCTCTTCTGCTCTTTTCTTCTGAGCTGCAGTCTCACCCGCAGCTTCAGGCTTCTTATCTTCTTTTTTGAGCTCAGCCTCGACCTCTGCTCTGACTTCCGCCTTGAGTTCAGCCTTGATCTGAGCTTTGAAAGATTCTACATCGAATGCAGCTTCAGGTTCCTTTACATCCTGGGCATCCTGTACTGCTGCTTCCACTTTATCTTCCTGCTTTTTAGTGCTCATAGTACCTCCTTATCAGTTTGCAGATGAGGACAGCGTTGCTGAGTGCTCGATCCTCACCATGTATTCCTCCACGAGTCTTACAGCTGTTTTGACTGCTTTCCAGCCGACCGTTGCTCTCTGATTGAGTGGATCTGCTGTGCCGCCTGATCCCAGCTGCTTCACGATAGTCTCAAGACCTCCGCCTTCGACAGTTGTCGTTCCGAATGCATTAGCGCCGAGAACGATCGTTCCGTATACCGGAGTCACTGTCTTACTACCGCCTGCCGGAGTATATTCATGGCTCCATATCTTTGCCTCTGTAGACTCGACGAATCTGACACCGAATATCTTTCCGATCTCACCTTTGAAGAGCTGTTCTGAGCCTGCATACCTGGAAGCTGCTATCCACTCATCATCGTTCCAGATATCATATACTGCATCCGGATGGATCAGAGCAACGTAGTATCCATTGATCGTCTCCGCATTCTTTGTCTTCAGATCACGCACCGCTTTCTTGATATCCTTCACTGTAAGCACATCAGTAGCTGCTATATTGTCTCTGGATGTCTTCGAATTGACATATCTTACATTCGTTCCGCCACACAGAACCTCTCTTGTGATAGTGTCAAGTGTTCTTCCTGCCTGGGAGGCTATCAGTGTGAGGGTTTCCTTCGCGATGTTATCTATAGCTGTGAGCTGAAGCATATCTGAAGTTGCAACATAATCACCATACTGTGATACTGTAGCAGTTATAGAAGTTGCATTCAGCTTTCTTCCGTCAGGTGTAACACCTTCAGTGAGCGGTGTCAGTGCTTTCGGAAGTGCCGGGAACTGCCTGAACTCGATAGTCTTACCACCGTTCTTCGGTATGTTTCTCTTCTGACCGAACTGGTCATGTATGAGTTTTGCCTCGGCAAGCCTTATGAGGGTCTTGTCGTAGAACGTTTTCATTTCCACACTGAGGCTCTGGCCTTCAGTTGCCTGAGTCGTAACATTCACGTTCAGATCAAACATGTGAAAATGCATTGCTTTGATTAATTCTTTTTTCATCATCTTTCCTTTCCTGCGAGATGATGATTACAGGTATATTTTTTCTCCCTTTTCTACCCTTCTCAAAATCTCGTCTATATCGTCGTTTGTAAACTTCGACGGATCCACCTTCCTGACTACTGCAGCCTGCTTTGCAGCACCATTCTCTGATGGCCTTGCGGCTTTCTGTCTGAAGTTTGCCACAGCCTGCTGCTTGCTTTCGCTTGCTGACTGCTGCATTGCCCCCGACAGGATCTCCTGCATGTGCGCGATCTGGAATGCTGTTGCTACATCATATCCGCGGTCAAGAGCATTGCAGAATTCCTCATTCGCAAGCTCCTGACTGAGATCGAAGTTCGGAACACTCTCACGCAGCTGTGCAGCCTGCTGATCCCACTGGGCAAACATCCTCTGCTGTTCCTGCTGACGCTTGAACTCCTCCATCATGCTTCTGCCTGCCTGAGCTTCGAGTTTAAGCTTCATGTTTTCCCGGAACTTCTGCGCTGTTATTCCTTCCTCCTCTGCTGCATTCGCATACAATCCGTCATCACTTTCTATTGCTTTATGCAGACCTTCTATATCTCCGGGATCGATACCATAAAGCATATACAGCGGCGCCGTTGCTTCCTGATATGCATCGATAAGCTCCTGATTATCACTCTGATTCTTGAAGCGTGAATCTATTGCACTCTTCACATGGCTCCCGTACTGCTCTTTGAACTTTCCCTTGATCAACTCTTCGAATTCTGCATTGAGATCTGCACCCTGTGCATCATCTCCGTTTGTGTCAGCGCCGACCTGACCTGCACCTTCAGTATCCCCCGGCTGTTTTCCGTAAACTACCGTCGATACATCCGATGCCCCTCCTTCGGAGGAACTGGCTCCCTCTCCTGCACCACCATCATCAAACATATGGAAGTGAAGTGAATCTTTGATATTGTTCATGATCTGTCCTTTCTGCGTTTTATGAGCGCGACCTCAGTATGCTATGAGTATATAAAAAGAGGGAAGATTTCTCTCCCCCCACGTCAGTCGCCACATAATATCCTGATATATTTCGGATACTGATCCTGTACCACTCTGAATTCTTCCATCGCTGTCTCAAATACAGTTCTGTCCGCAGCACTCGGCGAATCCACCCTGTACATAACATTGCCGTCCTCGAATATATTACCGCTGTCATATGTACCTGTTCTCTGCAGATACAATGCAAGAAAACTGCATATTGCTGATGTTATCACACATACATCGTTGTTACCTGTCTGCGGGTGCCTGTATCCTGAATGACCACAGCACCTGAACATTATCTCATCTTCACTTATTCTGCACTCTAATTCTGTCATACTATCTCCTTATTCCGGTACAGCCTGCTTTGCAGCCTTCACCCTTGCATTCCTGGCCTGAGTTATTTCCGTTGAATCAGCCTTTGCAGCACGTTCCTCTGCAGTTCCTTCCATTGTCTTTCCTTTGCCGGTATCCTGACTCTGAGCAGGGCTTTCAAGCCCTACACTTGCAGCGATACCCGGCAGCTGAGAATCCAGCTGCATTATGGTCTGTGCCATAGCGTTGAACTGCTTCATCATCATATCATTCTGCATGATCTGGGTCTTGATACTGTCCTTGCCTTCAAACTCCATCATATCTATGGCCACAAGGCTTGCTGTAGCATTCTGAGGATTGAACCATCCCATGTTATACATTTCCTTTGCAGTCTCATTCTGCGCAGCCCTGCTGAACGGAGACTGCTTCTCAGCCGATATCTTTATGTCGAATACCGGCCGCCTGCTGTCTGCGTTGATCTGCTCATTGTTGTATGTCACAAAATCATGCCCGCCTGACTGACCGTCTATGCGGAACGTCCTATCCTCAGTATAGAACTGCCTGATGAGTTCAAGCACCATATAACTCACATCCTCAGTGGATGCATACTTTATGCGGTTTATATCCCGCGGTATCTTTGCTCCTGCTTCCTGCATGGAAGCTATCGCCGATGCTGCTGTTACTCCCGCGGCCGTTCCGCCCTGAGAAAAGTCTCTGTTGGCCGAAGTCTCTTTGAGCTCATCTATCTTCGATTCCTTCTGGTTCACTACAAACGAAGGTATAGCCTTGACCTCTATCTGCCTGAGACTGCTGTCTATATCTGCGCCCTCAAAATCTATGAGCGGTTTCGACCAGTCCAGCAGAGTGTCCTCATTTATACCGCAGCCCTTACGTTTCCACCACCGCGGATTTGCTGTCATCATAGCCACCTTTGTTATATAGCTGTCCAGAGCATCCACTGTCATCTGCGGATCCTTCATGACATCGACCCAGCCAAACCCCCACGGTGAATCCTTTACCGGAAACATCGGAGTCACCACAAAAGGATACTTCCCATGCTCATAAAATCCATCCTGATATTCCTCGTGATTCTCAGACGCGAACAGAAGTTTGCCATTGCAGAACTTACACATATGCAGCACGGTCTTTGATCTTGTCAGCCACTCACCTGTCTGCGGATCATCTATGACCGGCACCTCCTGCATCGCTTTGTAATAGCAATCGACCACAAGTGATTTATTATCTGTGTTGATCGCATCATCATGAGCATATTCCGTAGTATATATAGACTTTCCCGTAACGATATCGACATCCGGATATGCCGCAGCAAGTTTCCTGTCATCCACCAGTGCGACGTTGAAGATATACGATGAGTCCTGTATGTCCTCTATGCCCGGTTCCCAGAACAGATTATGTACATCCACCTGCTCTATAGCTATGTCGCCCAAACCGTCAAGCTTATCATTGTCCCAGAATACACCCACTATCTCACCGCCGGTTATCAGCAGATCGTATGCCGTATTGGAATATACTTTCTGATACTTGTTCTGCTCCAGTACCACAGGTATGATCTTTGACAGTATCTGCGCATCCTGCTCATCATCCTTTGCACGCGGCAGTATATTAGGTTTCGGGAAGCTGTCCATTATATCCGCATGTTTATTTATTATGCTGTTGAACAACCACGCAGACGCGGCCTTTTTGTCCCTGTTCTGTGTCTCTATATAGTTCCAGTGTCTCTGTTTCCACCACTCATAGTTCTCAGTAGCCTTTGTGTCCACACTCTTCTTTCCCTGCATGTACTCACGCAGTACAGCATCAAATTCCCTCACATCATCTTCGGTTATTGCCTGTTTTTTCTCTCTGTCTTCACCCATCATGAATCCTTTCTTATACGTACTCGTATCTCCTCAGCCGCGCTTTCTGCTGCTCTCTCACCATATTTAGCGGATCATCGATATTTCTGTGATCTATATTCCTTGTCGGCCTCAGCTCTTCTGCTGCTATCTCATGCTGCATATTCATATATCGCCATTCATCATATATATGATCCTCACATGTCGTATCGACATCTTCTGGATCCGTCTCACTGTATATCAGGTTCGGTATCGTCCTGATGAAATGTTTGCAAGTGTTGAACACATAAAACATCGGCACACCTCTGTCATCGAACCTCAGGCGATAATGACACTGCATCTTCCCTGGTATCCTCGTATGATCCCCCTTGTCGAACCATATCCTGTATCCTGCAAAGATATCAGCTATAGACTTTCCTTTTGCCTTACCATCCACCTGCCATATAGCCGGGTCCGCTATACCGTGTATATGCTTGCCCTTCAGGAATATATCAGAATCCTCTATCTCCCTTATTGCCTCAGCCACCTGACCGACCTCCCATTTGACACCGGTATCAGGTGTGCCCGTGCAACCATACAGTTCACGTATGCGGTATATCCTCCGCTCATTATCGACTGCATACCACCCGCAGCTGAACGGTTTCGCATATCCCCAGTCAAAGCTTCTGTATATCGGCCAGTGCCCCGGTATCTCGAACGGATCTATGACATGAGTATGCAGCCTGTCTGCATAGTGCTCAGGATCGTTCCGAAACTCAGTGAATACCTGTCCGCTGAAGCTGTCCCAGTCCCCATAAAGCAGCGCCCGTTTTTCTGCTTCCGGCATCATTCCCAGAGTCGCGATGTATCCGGGGTCGTTATCGAGCAGTTTCTGATTATCGAATACTGTCGCCGGAACGAATATCCTCTTTCGCATGACCTCTATCGAGCCTCCGTCAGGTGTCTTTATAGTCACAGCCTGACTGATAGGTGTCAGAGGCGGCGCCGCTGTTATGAACCGCTCCTTGACCCATCCATGCCCCCGGCCGCCGGGGTTCGTTGTAGCCCTTATATATACCCTTGTCCCGGGTCCGTTAGGCCTTGCTCTTGAATAGAGATATGTATACTCATCATTATCAAAATGCGTCAGCTCGTCAAAACCCACGAAGTCATACGCTTTACCCTGATAATTTATTCGATCCTGCTTTCTGTTCATCGAGCCAAACACGATCTTGGCTCCTGTCGGGAATGTCCATGTATGTGTCGTTGTGTTGTATGCAGCCCCAGGTACTGCCCGCTTATACAGCAGCAGGGATTTGTCTATCAGCTCTGAAAGCTGAGGATACGTCCTTCTCAGTATCAGGCCTTTGTAATGTGGTATATGTATCTGCCTCAGTGCTTCTGCCACCAGAGCATCCGATTTACCGCCACCGGCAGCACCACCATAAAGACATTCGAACTCAGGTCGTTCCATGAATTTTTTCTGCTGAGGCTGAGGTTGCCATATGATATTATTCGCCATCATCTTCCTCCAGCACCGGAGCCAGTATCACGATACCATGTTCACTTGTATCTGCCCCCATGTTCTGCCGCTTCTGATCGAGCTCAAGTCTCTGTTCCTCCAGCCTTATCCTGCGCTCTGCTATATCCATAGCCTGTTCTTCCTGCATAGTCCTGATAGACTGCATGGAGCGTTTCATCTGCTCAACGAGCCTGAGTGTCTGTGCAGCTTCTTTCAGTGCTTTTGTATCCACTTTATCAAACACGCGTTCTTCCGCATCCCATTCCTCATGCTTCCCGTTCTTTTCACGAGTCTGTATGATATGCCTGTTGAATTGCTGTGTGTCGGCAAGAGTCTTCGCCAAGATATCCGATATCTTGTCAACTGCATCGATTTCCTTCATGAGTTCATTAGCCTGTTTTGTTACCGTTTTTGTTACCACTTTCCTGACCACACGATCACGGTACTTTTCCCTTTGCGCCCTCCACTGCTCTTTTCTGCTTCTCTCATTGATTAATCTCTGACTCACACCATATTTCTCATGTAGCCCTCGCAGACTGATCCTGCCTGTTATATATTCACTTTTTATCTGCTCCCAGTCATACTCGGGTCGTTTTGCCATAAAAAAAGTCTCCCTCCTATACCGTAATGATATAGAAAAGAGACTTTGACCTCTCCCCTATCTGAAGTAACTCATCGGATCGACAAATCTACCGCCTTCCTTTACACCGAAATGCAGATGAGGTCCTGTTGAATTTCCTGTGGAGCCTGACTTGCCTATCTCCTGCCCCTTGCCGACCACATCACCGGCCTGGACAGTATATCCTTCAAGGTGTCCGTAGAGAGTCTGTCTGCCGTTGCCGTGATCTATGATGACACAGTTACCATAGCCGCCATTCCAGCCTGCAAGTGAAACTTTGCCTCCATCGGCAGCAGCAACACTGGTTCCTGTCACCACACCGATATCTATACCCTTGTGATCTGTTGAGCCTATGCCTCCCGGACTTTCCCTGCCGCCGAAGCCGGATGTGATCTCACCATTCACAGGGAATGCGAATTCACCTGAGCTGTAATCTGCGCCCTTGATAGCCTTTGACCTGTTATCAAACAGCAGTCTGTAGCTTTCATACGTAAGGCCTGCCAGTGAAAGTTCCGAAAGGTATTTTCCAGCCGCCTCCTCATCATTCAGGCACAGGGCTTTCTGATATTCCTTTGCGGTATCGCTCTTAGCGATTATCTCCTGACTGATCTTGCCATCCGTATACCCCCTGTCTTTCAGATAATCCCTGTATATCTGCAGCTTGTCAGGATCGCCCTTTTCACCTATGTTTTTCTTATACGCAGTCTGTATCTTGCTCAGAACCGACTTGTCGAATTTATCCACGTCACCGTCGAACTCTTTTAAGGTACTACGCATCCTTTTGAGCTCGTCTATATTTCCATCATTGACGTAGTTCGTGTAATTCTTTGTGACTGCTTTCCAGAGCTTTTCATCCCTCTCATCTCCGTCGAGTCCGCTTATCTGAGATTCTATATCGTGCAGCATCTTTTTCTTTTCTCTGGCGACTCTTTCCTCATCAGTCAGATTGAGTCCGACCTTATTGAGTACATTATCAAGGGTGCTTCCATCCTCGATATCCATTTTGCCCACCAGTTTATCGACGATCCCGCGATCACTGCCTGATCCGTCCTTCTCGTCATCATCGGATTTGCCGGCTTTACCACTGATCTTATCAAGCGTGCTGTTTATCCATTCCTTGCCCTTTGAAACCTTATCTTCACCGCCTGCTTCAGCAGCGAATGCACTCATGAGCTTTGTCTGTATCACATCATACTCACGCAGGATGTTCTTTACAGGTCGTCCGGTGACATATCCCAGTCCCTCTGCAAAATCCCTCATGAGCTCATTCCAGTCTTTATCCGATCCGCCGCCGATCTTATCGAGTATTGCCTGACCTGATTCCATCACCTGTGCAAATCCTTCAAGTCCCATATTCGATGAGCCCCAGCCATCCTTGAAGCTCCATATGTCCTTTACGATCGGGATCATACTGAACGGGTTGGCATTGTCCCAGAAATTAGCTATAGCATTGGCAAGCCACAGATCGAATCCTTCTTTGTCCTCGTCGTCATCATCTCCCGGCTGCTTGCCTCTCAGAGCATCCGCTACAGCCGCAGCAGCCGATACAGCAGCTGCATTTATAAGGAACACATTTGAGGCACCTATGAATTTGCCTGCAGCTTTCACTCTGTGCTTGTTCTGCCAGCATTCGACAGCATCACCGTATGCAGTCTTCATCATGTTGTATGTCCTTGTAGGCTCAGCCATGAACGAAGTCAGAGTCTTACTCATAGCGTCAGTGTTTCTCATTGCCTGGGAACGATGGAATACTGAATCCACCACCTGAGTCTTGTCGAATATCTCCGAAGCCCTCTCATTGCATATCCTGTAGAATTCTTCTGAATCAACTTCCACATCTTTATGCTTTGCCTTGGTCTCAGCACGTACAGCGCCCCAGATCTTGCTCCATGTGTAGTTATCCAGCACTCCGTATATCTCCATCGATATAAGATCCGCCCTGGTCCACTCTTCATTCATCATGATAGCGTCGATATCCCTTGCCATATCCACCTGGGTATTTCCCCAGGACTTCCACCTTGCTATAGGACAGTGATCTATCATGTCCTTATACTCTGTATCTTTTCTCATCATCTTCTTCAGGACAGAAGGTGTATGGTTCTTGGATACAAAGTATACCGGGTTTATCAGCAGGAATGCCCTTGCTATCGCTGTAGGCTGCTGTACCGCAACACGCAGATTGAATCCGATAGCAGCTCTTTTGTAATTGGCGAGCGACTTTGCCATGAACCTTCCTATGCCCTCAGTCTTCATATCGAAGTTGCTCTGAAGATCCGCCATGAACCGTTCGATGTATCTCTGATATCTGCGTCCCCATGCATCACTGATCTTACCTTTGACAGTGAGTCCTCCGGCAGACTTGTCAGTATAGTTATATACCTTCATGAAGTCTGCTATCGCCGGAGCCAGCGCATTATACTGACTCATCTTGTTCACGTGATCCGCAAATACAGTGAATATATCGTCAATAACGATGGTATTGTTCGCACCCTGTACAGTATTCTTTGTGAATCCGAAGTTCCTGATCTTTTCTTTCGGGTTCACAGTCTCTGCATTTGTAGCAAGCCACGTCCTTGAAGACTTTATAGGGAAGTAGTCCTTTTCTGTGAACTTCTCATACCCGTACATCTTCATAGACGCTTCATTGCCCCACTCAGCAGCACGTCCGTTCAGGAATCCCTGCAGCTTGTCTGCCATACTGCGCTGTTCACTTGTCAGCTGTGCAATGATATTCTGCACGTCATTATATGTTATCTTTGTCGATGTGCCCGGAAGGCCTCTTTTACCTCTGATAGCCTCTCTGAACTTGCCTGCTCTTTTTACCTCAGTAAGTACGATACCGCCTTCAAGTATATGACCAAGTGCCTGTTCTCTCTTCGAGCTGCAGTAAAGGGACATGATCTGAGCAACGCTTATCTTTATGTCCTCACCGCTTTCAAGCCTGACAGTCTTAAGGCCCTTGCTGTTCCTCCATCTCTGGATCTTGCTTCCCGGCTTTTTCTTCTTGTGATAGCCCTTGAACAGGTCCTCGAAGAACTCCCTGAGCTCGGTTATGTTGTCGATATGCTTATCGAAGCCTGAACGAAGACCCATGTACATAGTCTCCATTCCGCCGCCCATACGCTCGAAGAGATCCCTTGACGTTATATTCGACTCATTGAGAAGGTCTCCCACGGTGCCCCCGCGCTCGACTTTGTTCTTGCCACGAGCCTTTATCTTCGCGTCCGCACTTTCGATTACACCTTTTCCGATCTCATCTATACCGGCCTTTATGTTCTCATTGAAGAATTTATTGTAGTTGCTGATATTATGTACCACTGACTTCAGCAGTATATCTACAGCAGCCAGATCCTCATCTGAGAGAGTATCTATACTCTCCTTGCCATCCAGCTTCTTTTCGAGAGAGTCTATAAGGTCGAACACATATCCGTCATACTCGAATATCCCGGTATCATCCTCCGGCGCAAGCTCTGCGAATCTCTCTTTCACCCTGGATATACGATTCCTCAGCTCATCTGCCTTTATGGTAGTCTGAGCCTTGTATCCTCTCTTTTCCTGCAGCTGCTTCGATCTTTCAGTCTGAAGGTCGAAGCACATCAGAAGATCTGCGACAGCTTCAGTGAAGGCATGAGGTATATGCTTGTCATCCGTCGGCTTTACCAGTCTTTCACACAGCCAGTCATAATTCTTCTTTATCCTGCCGAATGACTTTGCACGTTCTCTGAGTGTTCTTCTCTTTGCTTCCTTAGCCCTGGCCTTATCCTTTTCTGCCTGGACCTTTTCCTGAGACTTCACTCTCTCCTGCTGGAGCTTTTCCCGTGATTTCTGCTTTTCTTCCTGCAGTTTCTCACTTGATCTCTGCTTTTCCTGCTGGATCTTCTGTTTTGCCTTTTCTTTTTCTGCCGCTATCCTCTCGTCTGCACGTGCGCGCTCTTTTCTTCTGATCTCACGTACAGCTTCCTGGTGTCTTGTCTTTACAAGCTTCAGTCTGGCATCATAGTCTTCCTTCTTCTTGTCAGCCCATGACTTCCACGGTTTACCGAGTGCCGATATCTCCATGAGATCCTGTGCCGTCTGTTTCTTAAGCTGCTCTGTTTCCTCAGCAGCAAGCATCATGTCATAAGGCTCCAGGCTTTCCCTCACGTCTGCGATCTTCATGAGCTGATCCGCCGGGTTCGTTATTTCAGTATCGAACAGTTCTGGATACATCTCACAAAGTTCACCGTACACCTGATCCACCGGGATCCCGTTTTCTTTCACGATCCTGAGTCTGCCGAACTGATCCCTCTTGAACTCCGTAAAATCAGGGATACTGCTCATATCTTCTTCTGATATGACCATCCTCGTTGTCCTGAGATAGTCCCTGAGCTCCTTATACTCATAGAAATTAGCATCATCGACAAAATCAAGGCTTTCGACTATATCTGCTGCTGCAAGATATGCAGTATTCATAGCTGTCGTATAGTCTCCGCTCTTTATCGCCCTGAAGATGATCGACGCTTTGTCTGCAGCGAACTTCACGAGCTCTGATTTGACTCTACGCGGGTTTCCTCTGAGACTGTAGCTTTCACTGTAAGTCATCAGACACCTTACGAGATCGTTCATCTGCTCAGTTACAGACGACTTATCAAGCACCTTGCCATGAGTGAGCTTTTTATCGGCCTTCAGCTTCTCACACAGCTTCTGCAGCTCGTCGTACGTCTGAAGCTTCACCTGTTTCTGTCTGATCTCATAGTAACGCATAGGAGGAACATCGTAAAACTCACCTTCACTCTCGTTGATGTAGTCGAGTACTTCAGACTCATCCGGCAGGGAATACTTTACACTTTCACCGAGTTTTGTTTTTCTTCGTTCATTTCCATAATGTTCTGCTACTGATTCTGGCAGGATATCTGAGTGCATTTCATTGACAATATCCATCAATTCAGATATACTGATTGTATCAGAAGTTAGGGATTGAACCCCCTGATTGGCTCTGCCAATAGCTTCTGATATTTTTTTACCATTAATCGAATACAGGGAATCAAACTCTATCAATTCGGTTTCACCAGTGATTAGTGTTCGTATGACAAAATACGCTGGATATTGTTCACCTGCTTTATTTTGTCCATAACCAAGCAGTATATATCCACCTGCGGAATTCTTATCTCTTGGCTCGATCTCATTGACTTTTACAGCATTTTTTAAATACTCTCCGAGATGTAATGCTATCCTTGCGTTCGTCTCATAGTCTCTTGTAAGACCATGCCTTATCGCAGGTGCTCCAATAACTATATCGTTTTGTGTATCCTCATTCTGTACTACAAGTCTTCCTAAATCATCTGTTTTTCCATATTTTCCGACATTTTTTCTTGCCTCATCTACTATATTTTTTCTCGTTTTGCTTTTTATATCTTCTTCTGATACTTCAACAACTTTCATATCAGGTTTAGATACAAGACTTTCGTAATCTATGTCAGAATCCTCTTTGATAGAAAATCTCACATAGTCTTCCACCTGTATGCTTGGCGAATCTATATCAGGCCTTGTCGCTCTGCGTTCACCTTCACTGTAGTTCAGCCTGTTTGCAGTATCTCTTGCCTCTACCTCACCTGCTGCATACTTATAGAATTCCGCCGGCGACATGTTCCTGAGCTCCCTGAGCTTGTTTTGCGATTCCTGAAGGTCCTTCTGACTGTCTTCAAGCTCATCTACCAGCTCTTCTATATCAGGATCTGTGTCCCTGTATTCGTCCCTGATCCTGCTCAGTTCATCTTCACTTGTGATATCTATATCATCACCGTACTTATTGAAGTATCCGGCCTCGTCCAGTGCATCCAGCAGGTCATCTGCTGCTGATTCATAGTGCTTGTCTGCTGCTCTGACTTCATCCTCTGTTGTAGAGATCGCAGCGTTGATCATATCGAAGTTTGCACCCATAGCGAAGCCTTCGATATCCTGTATAGCGTGCTGTATCTCATGTATCAGTGTGCCGTCGCGCTTTGCTTCCTGGTATTCGTTCCTGAAAAGATCCTCGTCTATCATTATTTCAGAACCGTTCACAGCATATGCACCAGTTGCTCTGTCAAGATCCGCAAGCTTTATTCTCACATCTTCAAGCTGAGGATAGTTCTCAAAGAGCACATCATGCTGGATGATATCTGCAAGGCGGGCATTGCCTCTCTGAAGACGTGTACGAAGCCTTGCAAGCTCCCCACCCCACGTCTCATTGAGATCTGTGAGTTCTTTCTGTTCTGCATCCGTGATAGTGCCGTCCCAGAACTTATCGTACAGATCCTGAAGTCTCGTGTATTCAGGATGTTCTTTCCTGAACAATGCATCACCATTTGTGAACACTTTCATCTGACTGTCGTCTATCTCAAAGCGCCATTTGCCATCTGTGCCAAGGTGCCAGCCGGTTTCTTTCCTGATGGTTTCCGAGCTTTCAAAGTCGTTGTACATCTCCTTTGCCTTCTTAAGCATCTCGTTGTCGGCATTCAGGGCATTATCACCGGCAAAAGAGAATCTTATATCAGGATCCGTAGTAGGGCTCAGATTATCAGTATTCTTTACCTGCTGAGACTCCAGTGCTATATATGCCTTGGTACTTCTTCCGAAACTTCCTGCATCCTCTTCAAGGACGACACCGTCATAGCCTTCCTTATTCAGATATGCATTGATCATCTCTTTGCATTTTGCAGACAGCTCATCCGCCTTTGCAGTCCATTCCTCGACTATTGCATCCTCTGCCTCATATACCTTGTCGAATTCAGGATCATTGTATATATCAGCTCTTCCGGCATCCGGATTATCTTTACTCCATGTCGTGATGAAGTCAATTAAAGCCTTCTTTGCCTCATCGAACTTCTTCCCGTATGTAGCGTCCAGGTTATCAAGTTCCTCACGAACTGCCGCATAATCCTTATCTGACTTCAGTATCCTGTCAAGTTCAGCCCTGTCCTTCACGTTCAGCGGGTTCGTAATGTTGGCATAGAGTGCCATCTGCTTTTTACCGCTGAGGCCTATATCCTTTGACGTAGGTTTGAGGAAAATGCCGTATGGTGTACCATTATCACGCGTACCTGCGCCCTCACGTCTCGTATCGAATATATTAAAATCACCGTCAGTCTGATGATAAAGCACGAGCAAGTCACCGTTTTCATTCCTGATCTTGCTGTCCCTGAAGTAATCTGCCTGCAACTTCGAGATATATTTCCCCTCTGAGTCCTTGATTTCAGATTTTTGTCTTCCCTCAGCTTCCTGCGACTTTTCAAAAATATTTTCATTAAATGAAAATTTCTTGTCATTTCCGCCTGTTTTGGAATCAAAGAACTGCTTTGGAATATACTTTGTCATGGTTTCATCATTGATTTCAGGGAGAATTTCTGCTAAACTTATATCAAGAAAAGCTGAGCGAGGATTGCTTCCCCCCGTCTTTGACGGCATGAACTGTCCCATGACCTCAGCTTCATTTATTTTCTGCAGAGTCATTGAGACATACAGTACATTGTCTATACCTTCCAGTTCTTTAACTTCAAGTTTTACAGGTATGATACTTTCCTGATCTTTGAATGCCGATACCAGGACATATACGTTTTTCAGGTTTGTATTTTCCCTTCTGGTTCCTACATACTTATCTTTATGTACTTCTATAAGTTCCGCATTATTCACAACATCTTCAAAACATGACATCATTTTTGCAAAGTTCACGAATATATCATTACCCTTAACTTCCGTCTGTTTCTTAGTGCTTTCATCAAAATTATGATTTGAATAATTGAATTCCAGATCTATAGAAGGATTTGTATACCCTTTCTTTATTATTCCCAGCTTGGATGCAAGTGGTTTCAATAACTTGTTCGCATCTTTCCTGTATCTTGTTTCTAGCGCATCCAGATCCGCCTCATTCTTTGCAAGACGTTCCGGATTATACTCAACCACCTTTATCTTTTTAGCCTTAAGATCATCATATCGTTCTGACTCTGTCATAGCCTCAGTGATCGAAAATCTTTCGGTTTCTGAACCAATACCTACAGCCGCCCTGTTCTGTGCAGCGACCATGAGACCGTCTGTCCAGAGCTTTGCAGCGTCCTTCAGTATATCCAGCTCTGACAGCAGGGATTCATTGTACTTAGGTGCGAATCCCTGCCCCTCTGCGATCATCGTGCGGAGCTTGTCTATCACATTCCTTATGGCATCAAGAACAGACTGTGCCAGGCTTCTGTTTTCCCTGCACAGCTCATCTATGAATTCCTGGCTCTGTATGATCTCATATGTTGAGTCAGCCAGTATCTCATCGAGGGCTTCTTCTCTCGTCAGCTCAACACCGTTCCCCCTGTACTGGATGATCTTCTGTGATATCGCGTCTTCGATACCTCCCTGCTGGAACCACTTTTCCCTGACGAGCTGCTTGAACATCGCGTACTGTTCAGGCGCGTACTGCTGCATGTGATGTGTTATCTCGTGTGAGAATACATATGCCAGCGGCCTGTCAGCGTTTATGTTCAGGTACATGACACCATCTTTATAGAACCCGTTGGCATTGGTTCCAGCTATATCCTCCACCAGATGTATCTCCAGATTGAAAGTCCTTGCAAGTGTACGGTATACCGCCTGTGCACTTGCGGACACTCTCTTCTTTCCTTCCTTTGAAAGCTCAGATATCACCTTGCCTCTGCGAGCCTTATTTCTTTCGTTTGAGCGACTTTCTTTCAGAGTCTGCCCGATCTTTATCTGCATACCTTTAACGTTGTCTGCGCCATCGGTACGGTCTCTCACACCCGCCTCATATGCCGACTTCTTTATCTCACTGGATACACTCTCGTATGCAGGATTCTTAGTCTTTGCCACATCCGAATAATCAAGGCCTGTCCTGCCTGCTTCATAGAAATGCTCGAATGACACGATATAGTTTGAAACATCATTGCCGTTTCCGACGTTCACATTTTCCATCCCGCTTGAAAAGGCTTCCTGTCCTGCCGTATCATATGTCGGTGTCACATCCTGCTGTATGAGCCCTTTCATGGTGTCCTTGAAGTACTCAGTCTCAGCTCTTGCTGATTCCACTCTGTTCTCAGCAAGCTTCTCATAGAGATATGCACGGGTACCCTGATTTGTATCCGGCAGTGTCTCACCTGTTATCCGTTCATATGCCGTCCTTGCTTCCGGGTTCGCTGTAGTGAACATGTTCACAGTGCTCGTATCTGCTATACCTGTCTGTATCTCTGAAACGGCAGCAGCGATTTCCTTGCTTTGTGCCTCCGGCAGCTGCATCTCACCTTTTATGACTTCCGTATTGAAAGCACTGTACTTCTCATATGTGCTTCTGGTGTTGTCAGCTATCTTCGCATTGCCCTCATTGTCCACACCTACCACCGGTACATAACCGTTCTTTTTGATCATGTTATCCGATGCACGCATAGCGATACCGTATCTCTGATCATCTCTTGCCCGCTGTGACTGCACAGACGAGTACAGTTCGTTTGCCTGACCGGCAACGATCCCTTGGCCGGTATTGACGAGTTCATCATATGCCTGAGCTCTGACGTTATCTCCGGTATCTTCATCTGCTGTCTTGGCTTCGTTTATCAGGCTCTTTATCCCGCCTTCACCGAACATGTTGTTCTCCGCAGCCGACAGCACCTTTTTTCCTCTGTTGTACTCCACGACCTGACCGCCGCCGCCCAGGACTCCACCCATCGCAGCACCGATACTTCCTGCATACAGGATATCTTTCGCTGATGTACTGTGTGGTTTTCCTACAGCATTGGCATAAATAGTATTTGCAACGACAGGATCCAGTCCCTCGGATACCATTTCTTCAAGGCCTTCACCTATGGCCGAAGCCACAGTCTTAGCCCCGTGATATGCGATGTTCTTTCCTGCTTTTGAAGTAGTCTTTGAGACGATCTTATCTATCACCCTGTCAGTGAGTTCATCTGTCGCACCTTTGCCGTACAGCTTCCTGAGCGGCGCCGCAACTGATGATATCTTCTCTGTGCCGACTTCGATACCACCGATCACCTGACCGTATAATTTTGCCTGCTTCTCAGTTGCTCCTTCATCGATTGCTGTCTTCTTTGCAGATCCATATGCACGATTATACATTGCAGCCATCGTGCCCCTGCCGCGTGTCAGCCCCACGTCAAGCCCCAGCTCAACAGCACCGGCGGCAAGGTCTATACCCCATTTACCGGCAGTACCGCTGTTCTTTTTCAGATCCTCTATATCTTTTTCTCCCGATTCCTGAAGCTTGCTCCCGTATTTTTTCAGGACACGATCAGTTACGCTGTCCAGATGTTTCAGCGAAAGATTCTTATTTGCCTTACCTACAGTTTTTTCATAAGCAAATTTATCAACCGCAACTGCGAATGGTATTTCCCGAGAACCAGGAAGCCCGGTTTTCATATATGCCTTATATGCTTCCCGAAGACTGTCTTTGAGCCCGTATATCTGACTTCCGGCATATCTTTTGCCCACACCGGCACCGAAACGTTTTATATTTCCTGCGACCTCTTTCTGATTTTTCTTCGCATCAGCTGAAAGCGCATGAGGGTTCCTGTCAGCAAAACTACCGGAATTCGTGTTGTGTGTCGTGTCTGACCTGCTTCCACGTCTCGAGTTATAAGACGTGGAAGTACTGCTGTTATAGACACTGCTGTTTCTGCTGATCTGATTTACACCTGTATTTGATCTGCTGGCACCTGAACGAGCCTGACTCGTCACTGTATTGGCACTGTATGATCTTGCTGCCGGTCCTGAGTACCTTGGACTTCTGCTGACATATGAGCTCCTTCCGAAACTGCCAGAGCTACCGCCGTGTACTGTTCCGGAACTGCCACCATGTGTTGATCCCGAGCTTGATCTGTGTGTTGAACTGCCACTGGAACTGCTGGAACCGCCGAAGATCTTTTTTCCTAAGTTGGATACAGCCTTTTTCCCTTTTTTATAGGCCGATTTTATACCTTTTTTTATCGAATCAAACATGAATTGTTACCTCTTCGTTCCACCTTTTTTCCTGGCATCATCCTGTTTAGCCATCATTTGATACCACTTGTACTGACTTGAGCTCATTTTCGAGCCACTTGAACCTGAACTACTGCTTGTGGAGCCTAGATAGCTTCCCGTAGTTCCGGAACGGCTCCCACTTCCGGAACTACTACTTCGTTTTAAGTTCTGCTTATCCACCCATTTACTCCAATTGAATTCATCTCTTGATAATCCATAAGACTTGTTGAATTCATAAGCATCACGATTATAGTTTGACTTCCACTGAGCATCAGATACTTTATCACGATACTTCTGATAATCAGCTTCATATTTCCACTGCTTATCGCCGACGTTATCCCTGTATCTTCCGTAATCTGTATCATCAGCTGTCCTCAGTGCATCAAGTGCCGAAAGATCCATGTTGTATTCATTCGTATAACGGTTGTAGGCCGCCTCATACAGTGCCGGTATCTGTGATGCAAGCTGCTGGTTATAATCATTCCTTGCCTGCTGAGATGCAGATACAGCATATGAGGAACCATACCCTCCGTTCAGTGCTGCTGCATCTCCCATAGTGTTACGTGCAGCCTGTTCTCCCTGTTTCTGATACACCTTTGCCATTGCCTGATAGTTTACATCCTTAAGCGGATCATATTCGAATGACTGTCTGTTCGTGACTTTATCCATTGCTGAATTCAGCTGATCCGTATACGCGCTTGAATACGCTTTCGGTATGTACGATGACATATTCGGCGATTTTGCCGAAGTCGTTACTATTTTAGGTCCTGCTATTGACGATCCCTTCGACGATTTACTCGATGATTTACTCGAAGCTTTCCCTGCCATCTTTGTTCTCCTTTCCTGTTGATTATCCCATTGTATAAAAACAGGGGCGATCATTCGCCCCTATGTATCATCAGAATGGAATGTCATCTCCCGACACGGCCTGGAATCCCGGTGGAAGTTCTTCTTCAGGCTGTCCCTGCCCTGCATTTTCTGCATGTCCTCTTCTGTTCTGGTTGTCATCATTGTTCTGGCCGTACTCGAGAAATTCGACGTTGTTTGCCACAACATCTGTAGTGTATACAGTCTGTCCGTCCTTGTTGGTATAGCTGCCTGTCTGTATCCTGCCTTGCACTCCTACCCGTCTGCCCTTGACAAGATAGCGGTCACAGTTTTCAGCCATTCTGCCGAACACCTTGATTCTGATAAAATCAGTCTGCTTTTCCTGTCCCTGCCTCACAGGCCTGTCGATGGCCAGCGTGAAGTTTGTCACCGCCATCTGGTTCTGCCCCGTCGTGTATCTCGTTTCAGGGTCTTTCGTCAGTCTCCCTATCAAAACTACATTATTCATATAACACCTTTCCCATCATTTCTTTTCTTTCGATACGTTTGAGCTGGCGCTCTATTTTATATTCGATCATTTTCTCCACATCATCACGGCAGTTATACACCTCTATAAGCTGATCCAGCATTATCTGCACATCCGCTATTTCCTCTGTGATATCTTTCATCCTCAGTGCCTGAAGTTCCGGCCGGTCTGCCCTGCGATATTTCAGCAGTGCCTTTTGCAGTTCCGCCATCTCCTCTATCGCCAGATCTGCCCTTGAACTTTGGTCATACGTCGATATGATCTTTTTTATGTGTGTGCTATAGTTATTCATTATTCTTCCTCTTCCTGCCAATAAGCTCTGCGACAGTTTCCGCAACCTTGCATTTCACAACCATCATATTTTAAAGTTGTGTCAATGACGCATGGTCTTATATCTATTGCATAGGTAGCCATTTTTACATTTGGAAACAGCTCCCGGAATTTACTTTGTCGTGAGTTCGTTGATTCAAATTTATCATCGTAATTCCGTTTGCAGTTCGCACACAGAATATTACTAAGCGTTTTGGGATGATGAACACATCCTACGCAGCTATCTTCAGGATTTGTATTTGTCATCATCATTTTGCTCCCACCTCTCTGCCACCTCTGCAGCACATGCAGCGTATCCGGCTATGTCGATGAAGTTGTCAGGCTTGTATTTGCCCGTCTGTATACGTGCGATTTTAAGCAGTATCATCATCATAGCCACGTCTTCAGGCCTGAGCAGTACATCGCCCAGGTAACTCGACCACAGATCCGCTATGATCGCAAAGTTGTCTTCAGGTTTACCGTAGCTGTCCTGACGTTCTTCACAGACGGTCTTTATTGCAGTATCTAAGATTTCTTTTCTGTTCATTCTTCAATCACTCCATCCTCTTTTTCATAAAACGCACAGTTCTTGCAGTCGTCTTCATCCGGAAAATCTGCACGATGTTCGCTATAGCCATTGCAGCATACTTCGTTGTACATGTATTTGCAGCTGTCCTCGTCTGCTATGGTTATTCTGCTGCTACCGTCCGGCAGTTCTTCAAGCCATCTGCTCATTCTTCCACATTACGCCTTTTTTCGTAAATTTCTGCACGATACCGGAACGTCGACATTGGCATCTTACAGGCTTCGGCTGCTGCCAGGCCGGTAATTCTACCATTTTTCCATTGCTGGTACACTTCGTGAAAATTATCCGGCAAGGGCTTTGCGATCCTACCAAAACGAACTCCTCGTTTTTTTGCTGCTGCGATACCCTCAGCCTGCCGTTGTCTGATGTTCGCCCTCTCGCTTTCTGCCACGAAAGATAGTACCTGAAGTACAAGATCACTGATGAACGTTCCCATCAGATCTTTTCCCCTGCGGGTATCCAGCAGAGGCATATCCAAAACAACGATATCGATTCCCTTATTCTTCGTAAGTATTCGCCATTGCTCCAGTATTTCAACATAGTTACGTCCGAGCCTGTCGATACTCTTGACACAGAGGATATCGTTTTTCCTTAAGCGCTTTAGCATTTTCCTGTATTGCGGTCGATCGAAATCTTTTCCTGACTGTTTGTCAATAAATATATTCTTTTCCGGGACATGCTGCTCTTTCAGTGCGATCATCTGCCTTTCCTCATTCTGATCTCTGCTGCTGACACGAATATACCCATATATCGCATTCACTCGTCAACCTCACTTTCAAGCCACTCTGTCATTCTCTTCATGCCGTATCTGAGTTCTTTGTGGGTATAAAAGAACATCATCATTTCCTCGACTGTTTCCATTGATTTTATCTTTTCAAATACTGTCATCATTCCACCTCTTCATATGTCGCCTTGAATATATCAGGCCTACACGGGTAAAATTCACCCGCTATGCCCTTGATTATGTAATCACCTTTACTTGCCTCCGTGAGACCTTCGAGCGTACTGATAACTATATTCACTGGTCCTCTGCGAACTAATGCGCCTTTTGCAAATTCCTCGATTTCTTCAAGATTCTCACCTGTCCACTGCACAGCTTCAATCTCGACTGGCTTCTTTCTGTATCTCATCATTCCACCTCCTGGAGCCAGTAGTCCCTTTGACAAGTATCACAGCCCGCTTTTTTACAAAAGGACGTGGAATAAGCTCTTTCTATCCAGCAAGGCGCTATTTTTAGAGCTCCTTTACTGTCTAATGCTGCATCCGGATAATGCTCCAAAAACTCATCTTGCCGTGTCTTCTTTGGTCTGTGCTCCCACTTGCTTGTATAGTCATTGCAGCATTCCGTGCATGGTGACTCGTCTGCGTTTTTGTATTCGTATTTACAGTCCTTACAGGCATCA
>ERZ808278.422-NODE-422-length-29156-cov-4.773410_pt1 | contig 29156 bp, 35 predicted proteins | sample MGYA00521239_ERZ808278 | MGnify/ENA primary metagenome ERZ808278 (study PRJEB31516, sample SAMN03275600) | gut metagenome | biome: mammalia-associated habitat; material: feces | host: Papio cynocephalus | place: Kenya | collected 2012-07-17 ... | reverse complement strand
ACATATCATTGAGAGGGAAGTATGGCTTGCCTGTCTCTCTGTAGATACCAAAGAGAAGCCTATCCTCGCTGTCTGTGATGGCATGGATGAACTCTTCGTTCTCTATTACATTGAAACACTCCTTTACCTCATCATCAATGAGAGACTTTCCTTCCTCCTTGTCGACCTTGGTGTCTTGGAGGGACTGGATGCTTGCTGACAACTCTTCCTTGGCAGCATTGAGTGCTTCGAGAATGTCTGTCTTGTCTTGCTGAGATTGATTGATGATTTCTTGCAGCTTGGCTCTGATAGGTGCAGGAATACCCTTGCCCCATTCTACAGAGCCATCAAGCTGAATGCCAAAAAGTACATGGTCTTCTGCATCAACAATAAGTTTGAGGAACTCTGGAGACTCAATCTCTCGAAAAGGCAAGGCAAACTGGGAGACTACCTTGTCTTCTGAATCACCGAACTCTTGGGCAATATTGGACTTGTCGAACTTCTTAGCCAGCTCTGTAGTCATTGTTGCAGAATCTGCCTTCTTGGCAAGTTCTGCATCCTGCAAAGAATCTTTCTCGGCTTGTGTTTTCTTAGCTTCGGTCAATTCAGCCTTCGTAGCCTTGGTGTCCAAAGCTGCGTTTGTCGCTTGATTGTTCTTGTCAACAACATCAGTCAAATCAACGAGGACACCACCAACTCGTGTTGCGGTATTCTCGCCTGCTTGTGTCGCATCCTTGACGGTTGCAGCCCTTTGTTTGATATTTTCTATTGTTTCCATATTTTTAATCTCCTATAGAGTGAATTTTTACCCTCGTTCCCCTCTGTTTCTTAACATCGCCCTGCTTGGTATTGGCTTGCAGATACAAAAGAGAATCGGACAAATATCTTTCTGCCAACCCCATTATATCATTGTATTGCTTTAACTTGGAATCGTCCACATGGTCAGAATATTCGTCTCTGTGGCGCATTCCACCGCTTCGGCTTATAATTACACCATCCGAGCGCAAAAGCTTCGCATACGTGAAATATGCAAGTGCCTTGCGCACTCCGTTGCAGAAATGAAGCTTCTTGTATTCGTCTCCGTTCTCATCCCACTCCTTGGTGTCCCACTCGCCACCGTCAAGGAACAAATCGGGGACAAAGGAGTCGTCGAACGTGCTATCCCACGGACTCAGCCCAATTGAAGCCTTGAAGTTCGCCCATCCAATTGCTGGAAGGATAAAAGCGTCCTCGCATTCCCGAATGAACTTGGAAACCTCGTCTTCGTCTATGTGTGCGCTTGTCGGTCGTGCCAGCTCTCTAAACTGATCGACCGTTATCAATGGTTTTCTTTCGACCTTTGGCATAATCGTAAATCTTAGATGGTGTTATTTTTCGTCGTCTCGCTGCTGATATACTTCAACGGCTGCAACTTCAATTCCACACTTTGCAATGCTGAGTCTCGCCAAGCCGCAAAGATTTTATTAAATGCTCGCTCGATGAAACGTTGCTCCACGGTCACTTCTCCAGCATAGTACTCGTAGGCATCCCTCATAACTTGCCCCGAGAAGCCAAGCTTGCCGATACGGATTGCGTAGAATAGCTCTTGATGGAACTGTGCATAGATACGTTCTATCACGCTGGCATCCGTTACCGTGAACTCCTTGTCGAAGTTCTTGGTAGGGAATGCGACCACCTTAGGCTCATCCTCATCATTCTCCAGTTCGATGGCTAGAATCTTGCCAGCCTTCTCGTCCCCCTGGAACTGCAAAAGGTCTTCGTTGCAAATCATCTTGCCATCGTCCTCATCGTCTCCCTGCTGGGGTTCTCCCCTCTTGCTGATAAGCATACAAGAGACCAGGAAGTTATTGCGGACGTTCCTCATCTTGACGTTCCCCAGGCCCTCATCGGTCGAAATCTCCGTGATGGCTGCATCATAAATGGCGGTAGGATAGATAAATTTTCCATCCATACTGCACCAAAGGATTTGTCCCTTGTAGGCTTCAATCCCTCCTGCATCCTCAATCTGCTTGCGCACGATGTCGGGGTCGGGGTTGAATACATTGATGCGCTCCACGGTCTTCTCGTTGACCTGCAACCGCTTTCCGTTGCGTGTCTTCTTCTGCGACCAATCGGGATGAATCAAGACGTGCGCCACATACCCTTTGTCGTCCGTCTCCTCCAGTCGGCAATTCTCGAAGGGTACGTGATGCACTTCCGTCACTTGGCAAAGAACGTTGTAATTGACGTGAAGGGCAAAGCCGCCAAACCTTGCAAGGTCTCCAGCCACGTTTCGCAAAACATCGTCCGATGTGTCGCCCTCGTGGTTCAGCTCGTACCCTGCCAAAAGGTCACTGTCGAAGCCGTACCCCTCGATGAATCGGGCATATCTATTCAGACACAACCGAGCAGTACCGCTTGCATCAGTTATCAATGCAAGGTTCTGCGGATATAAGTTATCATATCCGTACGCTTGCATCTTGAAACGTGACACATAGCTGGTATCAATTCTTCGTTTTGGCTTCTTTACCGTTCGTACGTCCATACTTTTTCGTTATTTTCTTTTTACGATGATTATTCTTCTTCGTCTGCTGGGTTTTCCCCAGTAGCTGAGGGCATTTTGTTCTCGATAAGCTCCTCATCGGGGAGCTTCTGAAAATAATCCTCCATCTTTGGGTACTTAGCCAAGTATTCCTTGGCTACCTTGTCGGTCAAGTTTTCGTTCGTAAAAATCTTACCAGCGTAGAAGTCTGGACACGAGATAATGAATCCAGCCTTCATCGTATAATTACATTTCTTTGGCATAGTCTTTTCTCTTTTAAGTTTCAGATAAATTTCAATAACTGCATCGTGGTAGCACTGCTGGCACGATGTCGGATGAAACGTCTTTCTCATTACCTCGAAATAAAGACGTTCTATCAGTTGCTTGTCGGAAGCCGAATAGGGAGCATCGAAACGTTCCTTTAGGGCTTCCGCTTGCGCCTTGGCTTCCTCGTACGTCATAAGCTTATCCAGCTGCTTCCGTCAACAAGCTCTTGTATGCCGCCGCTGTAGCCTCCGCCGATGTCTTGTAGAAGAAATAAGCTGCCTTTGGCACGCTCTCTTCCTCTAGGGTAATCAGCCAGCCGCCCTCGGTATCGTCAGAATACTTGTCATTCTCACCTGCGCTAGCCTTCAATGCTTGCTTGAAGCCGAAAACTTGGTACTCTGCGCTTCCGTCCGAGCCCTTGCTGAGGTTGCGAAGAATAACCACGAACTTGCCGTTCGCCAGTCCGTCAATAATGTTAGCCACAACATCGGGTGTATTGGCGAGAACGACTATCACGATCGTGTTTTTCCAAGAATTGCGATATGTGCCAACGGTTAATTCCGTCTTGGCTCCAGTGAACGGATTGCTTCCCTCTTGTCGGATTTGGTACGCTTTCTTGCCGCTCTTCAAGACGATGGACTGAATGATGTTGTTCTCGACCGTACACTTGGTGAAATCAATATCCTCACGGTTGATGATGATACCATCGCTCTCCATACCCTTTGTTACTTGGTCTTCGCAAGGGATGACGATGTCTTGTGCGATGATACTCTCACAAGTATTTGTTGCCATATATTAATTGTTTTGTCTGTTACTGATATATCACCACCACCCCTTCGGGTAATGAGGATAATTGGACTTAATACTTACTTAGATACTAGTGTCGATTAGTAGGCTGCGTGAATCAAATCGGGTTCGAGCAATGCCGTTCCAATCTTGCCAGTCGCATAGAGATAGTTGCGTCTCTCCTTTTGGTCAAACCAAATATCGAGGTCACTGATAAGGGAATCGGCATCAGTGCCGACCATCAAGTGCTTAGGGTTGCAGAAAACGGCTCGATATGGAAGGTTAATGCTTGCAGTTCCCTTCTCGTACGCCTTAATCATTCTGTCCCAAATGCCAACTCGGGCAATCTTCACTCCGTTGTAGTTAGCAACATCGAAGCCATCGAAGATTTTTTCCCACGGCATACGATCGTGATAAACCTGCTTGATGTCGTAGGTCAAGGCATCAGCCAAGCCTCGGGTCATAAGGAGCACTGCATCTTGGTCGTCGATGATGCGAGAATCAACGTCCATCAGCATTGTGTCAACGAGTGATGTTGCCACTCCCTTCTTGCGGATAGCCGCAATCTGAGCCGCCGTGGTGGTCTCCTTGTTTGCCGCAATCTCTGTTTTGTTCTTGTCTGCGGTCGCTGCAAAGATACGTTTGAACAATCCATCGCAAACATTGAAATAGTTCATATCCATACCAGCCGTGAACTTTCCGCCGCCATCGGTGTCTGCTGCGCTCTCATCGCCAAACCAGCCGTATCGCCAAATCATCTGCTGAATGGCACGGTTCAGTGCTTGGGTGTAGATGGTCATAAAATCGGTGCTTGTAAGGTCGCCGATTGCGGTGCCAGTCTTCAAGCTGTACTCTGCGATTGTACCCTTCAATGCCTCGTAGCAAATCTTGATTGGAATCTCCCAGCTTCCCAGTTTCCAGCGATTCATAGAGTTTGCGATGCCCTTCTCATCATAGGTAGGGTCGCAACCGCCTCCCTTCTTACCGACCATTTCCATTTCGCCAATCAATGCGATTGGGTCATCGTTCTTAACCTTGGCGATGGTCACAAAGCTGGAGAAATTCTCATCATTGTAGAAGGTCTCTTGGATGGCATCCTTGATGCTGGCGAGATTTTCGGGCTGGAGTTTGAGGTTCTCCAGCTGCTTCTTTGTAAATGTACTCATATTTCTCTGATTAAAAATTGGTTACTCGTTGCCCTTCTTGCCCTTCTTCATCTTTTTGAGATTGGCGAGAATGGCGTTCTTGCCGTCCTCAACGGCATTAACATTATCGGATGCGCCCTTGCCGCTTGGCTGCCGCTGCGCTGGCTGATAGTGGCTACTGATACCTGCAAGAACCTTCTCTGCGCCTCCTGCCATCTTCACGGCGTTCAAAATGCGCATATCGTCCTTGCTCTTGGCAAGCTTCTGCGCTCCTGCGAGCTGCGCCTTGGTGTCTGCCAACTGCTGCTTCAACGCTGCGACCTGCTGCTGCAACTTAGCCACGGTGTCGTTGTCGGTCTGTGCGCTACCGCTTCCGCCGTCGTCGCCATCGCCGTCACCGCCTTCTCCGTCATCGTCTGTCTGAATGTCTGTAATTACACCGTCCTGCACGATAATAGTCTTGCCATCGGGCATTTTCCAAGTGCCATCAGGACTTGCCTTGTCGCCAACCTGCGGGTCGCCTTCCTCACGCTCAACGGTCAAAACCTGCCCGTCCTCCGTGTTCAACTCCATCGCCTTTGGCTCTTCCTTGGCTTGTGGCTCTTCCACCACCTGCTCCGCCTCCTCCAGTGACTTCACGCCCAACTTGGCGAGAATCTTATCAAGGAGCGAAGCCTTAACTTCTGTTTTCTTCTCCATTGCTTTTGGATTTTTTTGTTTGGAATTAATAAAACTTTCTATGTTGCGTTTTGATGCGCTTGCACTGATTGCTGGCAAGGTGTCGGCGATGAGACCGAGGCGGATGGCTTCCTTTGTGTCGATGAAAATATCCTTATCCATCAAGGCTTGAATCTCCTCACGGTCGCACTCACACCGCTCAACGTAGGCATCTACCATCTTGTTTTGCCACATTCTCATTTCTTCCGCTTGGTTCTCCAAGTCCTTTGCGTTCAGCTGGTCGCCCAGTGCCCACCCAGGCACCCACGGATTGTGCAAAAGAAGACTGGCGTTCTCGTATGCGTGCCTACACTCCTTAGGTGCTGCCAGCATAATGATTGTTGCCATAGATGCCGCCTTACCCTCGATGGTGCAAGTGATTTTCTTTCCGCTCTGTCTCAGTCGGTCGTAAATCGCCCATCCCTCAACCACCGAGCCGCCATTGCAGAATATTCTCATATCGATGGTATCATCATCTTTTGGAATACTGGAAGCAAACGTATCTATGTCTTGGAAGCAAACACAATCGCCGCCCCACCATTGATACCAAAATTTGTTATCTTGGCAGTCTATGTCGTTGTATATCCTTAATTGAGCCATATTTTCGTGAAATTTTGTTTTAAAACGCTGCAAAGATACAATTATTTTCGATATGTTTATTGATTAAACAGTTAATTTTTTAAAATCGGGCAAAAATTTGTGCTCTAGGCGATTTTTATCGGTGTAGCCTTATAACTTAACACCCAAAGCACAAAAAACGCTTAGAACGCAAATTTGACCAAAATAACTAAATCTTACTAAATCCTGCCAATTGTCTCTATAGTCTCCACTCTCTTCTGTGTGCTCGTTATCTCCTCAACGCTCACAACTGGACGAGGTGCCATCATATACCCCTTTGCGACCGCCGCCGCCAGCATATCCATACCAATGTTACTTCCGTAATTGTTCGTAACAATCGGCACGCCGCCGCCCAACTGATTGAATGCTGACAATATCGGGCTAAACATTGATGTTGCCTTGGCGGTCATTACACTCTCGCCATTGGATAGCCTTGCTGGTATGCTATCGCTGGTGCCAGTACCTGCGCCCGATACATAGCCGCCCACCGAGAAGTTCTTTATAGCTGCCTTAGCCGCTGCAAACGAGCCTTCGACAAGTGCCGTCAGTGCCGCCGCCGTTGCCAAACCTGCAAAGCCTTTTGTCGCCACCTGCCTTGCGACAATCTCTGCCTCGATGTACTTCTTGAGCATATCCAGTGCCGAAACGAGCATAGACTTCATAAACGCCTTGAAGCTCACTCCCTCGCTGGCGAACATCTCATCGAATGCCGAGCCGAGAGCCGAGGAAATCTCTCCATAGACGGATTGAGCGTTGTCCAGTTGCTTCTGTCTGTTTTCCTCATCCCTCTGCATCTTGTTTTCCTCAAGCTGCTTCTCCGCATTGTCATATTCTTCCCAAAGCTTCTTTTGCAGTTCCGCCGTATTGCCCTCTGCATCGAGCTTCGCTTGCAAGAATGCCTTGTATCTCTCCAGTCGTGCATCGAGCGTATTGTCGTCTCCATCGCCACTCATAACATTGTTGTGCTCCGTCTCACGCTCTGCGGTCTCGAACTCTTCTTTCAACCTAGCCGCCATATCCGCTGCCTCCTGCACTAGCTTCTGTTTAGCCTGCACGTATATGTCCATCAACTTCTCCTGCATTTCCTGCGCCTTTTCCTGCCCGATTTGACCTGCTGCAACATAGGTGTCCAGCATCTTGTTAAGCTCTTCCTTCTGCAAGTCCTCTAGGTCTTTCTCATAGTCCTTGTCGCTATCATACATACCACTGATGAACATTCTCTTGGCATCCAAGACTTTCTCCCCATACTCGTATTGTATGAGTGCAATAGCCGCTTGCAGTTCCTTCTCCTGCTTCTTCCTGCGCTCTGCCTCTGCCTTGGCTTCCGCTTCCTCCTTGGCTTTCTGCGCCTTGGTCTTGGCGGTCGTGCCCTTGCCGCTGGCTGCTGGTGTATTCCCACCTGCATTTCCCTTGGTTGGGTCACTACTGGTTGCGCCGCCGTCCAGATTGGCAAGCTTCAAGTGTTGCAAACGTCCCTTCACTGTATTCTCGAAGCCGTCAGCCCATCCGTTACCGAAGTCAACTCCAGCTTGCTTGATGTCCTTCCAGCCCTCCTTTATCAGCCCCGAAAGGTCGAATATCTGCTTAAATCCCGTTTGTGCCTTGGATAGGTCAAACGTAACAATGCCCTCCAGTATATCTAGTGCTCCCTTCAAGCTTCGCCCGACCTGCTTCATTGCATCAATGATAAGATTCGCCACTCCCTTAATCACCGACCAAAGGCTTCTGAATGCCGCTCCCAACGTCTGAATAACTCCACGCAAAAGAAGACTATCGTTGTACCAATCAATGAAGTAATTGATGGCATTGAAAAGTCCCTTCAATATCTGCACCAAAACCTTAGAGCCGAATTGCTTGCCAGCCGTGATGATCGAGCCAAAGCCCTTTTGGGAAAAATCAAACATAGAACTCATATACGTGTTGAGTTCCTTTTGGATGGCGATGTTCTCTTCCTGCACCTTGCCCCAGGCACCAGTCTGTTTCTTCACTTCATCCAAGCTGGTGCTCATCGTATCAAGCTGCTCGATCAGCTGCAAACCTGCTTGTGCTCCCTGCTTGCCGAATACATTCTTCAGTGCATCCGCCACCTGCTGGCTATCGTTCGGAAACTCCTTCAACTTTGCTGCTACCTGCTGAATGATGTCAAACGTTGACTTCGTGCCCTTTGATAATTCCTCTTGCACCTTTTTGCTGGAAATGCCTATATTGTCAAGTGCAGACGAGGTGCCGCTCGCCATTTCCTTGATTTTCTTCGAGGCCATCGTGATTAAATCCATACCTGCATCGCTGAAAATGCCGCTTCGGGTCTGCTGCAATATCGCCACAAGCTGGTCTGCGCTGATACCTGCATCGTGGAACGTTGGCGCATACTGTTGTATCTTATTCAGCATATCCCCCGAAAGGTCTGCACCGCTGGCGAAGCCGTCATTGATAACCTTCATAGCTTCCTCGCCCGACAAATGGAACTGGCTCATCAATGCGTCCGCCGTGCTCAACACGTCTTGGAAGTCCTTGCCCATTACGTCAGCCGTAGCCGCAATGCTATTGCGCATCGTCTCCAGTGCCTCCCCAGTATATCCAGTGAACTCTCGTGTCAGTCTCGTGGCTTGAAGCAATCCCTTGTTGTAGTCATACCACCAATTGAACGCCATCCCTATACCTGCCACCCCTGCCAGTGCCATAAAGACTGGATTGGTAGCCAAACCTAGCAATGTGGAGCCGAATGCCTTTAAGCTAGGCAAAAGTCCCTTTACATTTGTTCCGAGTGTGGCGACACAATTGGCGAATGCGGAAACTTTGCTTGCGGCTTCCCCGACACCGCCGCCACCACCCATAGGAACGACGTGTTGCAAGTCTGCTGCAAGGTCAAGCATCGAATTGTAGTAATTTCCCACGTTGCGATAATATCGCTCCGTCTGCTCTTCCGCCAGCTTCAACTCTTCCGTTATCTTTCGAATGTGCGTTTGCAGTTCCTGTCCCTTCGCTCCATTTCTCTCTGCCCTTGATAGCTCATCGTATGCCTTGGTAGCGTTCGACAACTGGGCACGCAAAGACTTTAGGCTTCCGTCCTGCTCCTGCTCTTGCTTCAAGTTGTTGCGAAGCTCCTTCTGCAAGGCTCGCACGGTGTCCGCATACTCCTTTGTGCTGGCTGCAATGGCTTCCGTGGAAACCTTGTACTCATTGGTAGTTATTACACCGTCCTTCTCCTGCTGCTTCAATTCCTTCTGAGCCGCCTTTAGCTCTTCAATTTTTTCCTTGTAGCGAACGATGCCATATAGCGCATCCTCGTACTTAACCTTGATGTCGAGGATTCTCTGCTCCTCTGTTGCTGATACTGCCATAATGATTTGATTTTAAAATTCCAATTGGAGCAATGTGGCTTCCGTGTAGCCATTGCTCGTTGTCTTTAACTCAGTTACCGCAAAGTAAGCTCCATACTGCGCCAGGTACACAGGAACGGTCTCATCGAAATGCAAGATTTCTGTCTCGCTCAGATACAAGTATTCCGTGATAACCTTTGGCTTCTCCAGCGATTTTTTGATAGTCTCATACCCATCATCGATGGATGCTTGCAAATCAATGTTGAACTGCAACCTTGACTTTCCGTTGTCATCAAGAATATTCGTTATTCTATCCTTGCAGCCTTTATAGTCTCCACCGCTAGACGATGCCTCCTGCTTTGGGTCAAACGAACCGTTCCCCGAGTACGGTGTCTGAATCGGCACCTTGTCGCCATCGCTAGCCGCAAACGGCAAAGTCCACACATTCTGTTCCAAGTCCAAGGTCTCGTTGTCCAGCTGAAAATCCGCATTGTAGCTTCCCTTTACCGTATCGTCTTCCGTCCACTTGTAGTAGTTATGCCTACAGAAGCCGCCATCGGTCGTGTACTCTATTTTGCGAGGCAAATTGCTACCGCTGGAAGGTATTAATCGCTTTGACCAATCTATCGCATTTTTCTTATTGTCAATGATTGCCGAATACTTCACGAAAGTTATCTGCTCATTATTCTGCACCTGCCGTGGGAATGTACCAGTCAGAAGGCTCAAAACCTTCACAAAATCCACTACCTGCACATCGGGCAAATTTAGGGCAATCGGGAAGGTGCCGCCGTATGGAACTTTGTCTGAGTCTCCTAGGTCTGCACTTGCGGTCGCTCCATAGAGGCTCATATTCCTTAGAACGACGTTGTTTGCGTTTACTAGCTCAAACGTTATGATGTCCCCCTCCTGCAACTCCAGCTTTCCGCCGCCATTTATTTCGTGTACAAAATAACCGCCCTGCATTTCCGTGTCGTTGCTGCTAGTGTACTGTGTATCGCTTCCTACAGTGTACTTCTTGATGTAACTGTCTTCATCGTCCCCTTCCTTGTGCTCTGATGTCACGATCACTACAATTTTTGTGGTTGGATAGGAATAAACGGAAACGACCTTAATCGTTCCGTCTTCCAGCGTAAACGTTCTACTTCCCTGCGGTTTGGCTAAAGAAGCATCCCATTTCCAGTTTGCGCTCACATTTAGATTAATCGTGCATCCAGCCTTGACGGTCAATTGGTCTGCCTCTTCACCTTCTGTCTCGCCGAATGCGGAAATGATGGAGTTTATCGAAAAACTCATTTTGCCAAGCTTCGCCTTCATACCGACAAACGAAATGTCAAGAACACCCTCCAGTGTCTTCTCATCTGCATTCTGTGTCACTAGCGGAATGGCTAGCGTGTCGATGTACTCAGTGCATTCCTCATCCCAGCTAAATTTCACTCCACTGCTAGATTTTATCACGCCAAGCACCCACGAAACACTCACCGTTGGCAGAAGAATGCGGCTACCTAGATGCTTGTCGCTAAAGCTGCCACCGCCGCTAGTGGAGCTTCCGCTGCTTGCGCTTGTCTCGCCATCGGTACTTCTTGCAGTTTCTACCGATGAAGAAGAAGATACAGTTTCCTGCTTCCCCTGCCAGTACGTATCTTCTTCTTGATATTGATATGAGTCGTAATCGGCATAAAAATATCCCCTTGCCATTGCATCGCTGAAACTGTCTATCGTGTTGCTCCTATAGAATGGCAATCTGGCTTCATCCGCCTTCATTTCGTTTAGCTTCAAGTTATTTTCCTGCAATTTATCGAACGCTGGGAAAATGCCCCAATAAATCACCACCTCGATTGTATCTGATACGCTGAGGAGCGTCAACCGCCCACCCTTGATGATTTCAAGGCCGTTTCTGAAAAAACGTGCCTTGTGGAAAACATAGGGGTATTTAGTCCCTGCCTTCGGTTTAGCCGCCCAGTCTATCGCCGTCATATTGTGTACGGTCTTCGGGAGATTGATGGTGTACGTGTTATTGGCTGCAATTTTCGTTATGTCCCGAAAAAGATTGCTTTTGATGTCGAGGACGATGTTTGTATTCTCGTCCAAGTCCATCAAAACGCCGTCAATATAAAGCTGCTGATATATCATAGTGATTGGATATTTGTGTTGTTCAAAACCATATTGCAAACAAAATCCTGCAAAGGTGCGGTGCTCTTGGTGTATGTCCCTGCCTTGATGGTCACTGGCTCCCAAACGTCCCCTCCAAGGTATCTCTCAACGTATGGACTGCTCGCCACGTCCTGCAAGAAGTCGAAGGTCTCGCTATCCACCAACGGTGCGCATAGAGCCACCTCGTCCTCACGCTGGTAGCTCTGCCTTCTTCCGCTCGGGTACTCCAGCAGATTGTCCCTCATAAACTCGCCGTCACTGCTTATTGTGCGTGATTCGTCTCCCTCAGTAAATAGCCAATAGCGCACGAATCCGTGGCGGTCAATCCATCGAAGATACGTACCCTTGTCTTCGTCTCTGATGTCTATGCAAAGAAGCTCCTTTTGCGTTCCAGTCACCTTTGCGAAAGTTAGGTCAAAAGTGCCGTCGAAGGTAGCCTGCTCGATGGTGCCATCGAAAAGATAAACCGTGCTATATCTCGCCTTGCTTGGCAGTGCCGAGCTACCAATTCTGACAATCCTACCTCCGCTCACCTCCAAAAGTGTCTTAGGGGTCGCATTGTGCCCTATCATCAATTTCGAAGCTAGCGATACGTACAAATCGAACGAGAACGGATAGTTTTTGAACCACGTAAGTTTTTTGGAACCGTTCCACGTCTCTCCCAGTCTCAACGACCCCCAGGCGAAGAAGGTGGAAAATTTCATACTAGCCATTAAAGTTCCGCTCTCGGAATAAACAGATACTGCTATCGTTAGCTCCTTCCCAAGTCTGCTATACTGCACCTCCTGCGTGTAGTCCATGTCGGCATCAACAATGCCATCGAAGTACGCTTGCACGAACTCTCGATAGTCTATCGTGCTCGAAGCCCCGAACGCATCAACGGAATAACTCATCGTCTTTCCGTCATCGTCAGCAAAATCCAGCTGCACCCTGCTCGTTGAGCCTCCATCGACCTTGACCAAGCAAGGAAGGAACGCCATCCAAATCTCATCCGTGTATTGGATAATGATTCCGTTGTTGGTGTTATATTGTCTCATATTGTCTCATTGTTTAGTTTGATTGAACCAATGCCCAAGTGAATGAGGGAAATCAGACGGTCGCCCAATCTCTTCATTGTCTCGGGTATCACGTTAGAATAAACGTCAGCCCTGCCTCCAGTGCGATGCAGCTTGCTTCCCTTGGTGGCGATGGTATGTGCTATTGCACCTGCCATACTCATATCCCCACGCTCCTGCGGCGTGTACTTGTGCGCTCGCTTGGTCTTGTAGGCGATTGGAGTGCCGTGGATGCCCTTATCTCTCATCCACTGAAGAATTATACCCCTAAACCCATAGGGCACTCTACCCGCCCTTCTACCTGTCTCCAGTACGCCGAACGGCTTGTGTCCCCAAAGGATTGTCTCCTCTTCGCTGGGCTGCTCAACGTGAAGGCTGGCAATTGTCCGTCCGCTGGCATTCTGGCCATTGATGCGAATATGGTTGATGATGAGCTGCTTTGCTCTCTCTGCCTCCTCACGCATTATCAGACTAGCCGCCTTTGGGTCGAAAACGAAAGGTTCCTTTGTCATACGCTACACCCTCCCACCGTCTGCTCTATCTGCAACGAGTACATTATCCCCGACACGATCGTGCTCAGACGCTCGCAAATAACCTCATAGTAGGCATCCGTTATCGGCTCGAACTTCCGTGTTTCGTTGATGGCTTGAAGGAACTTCGCCCCTGCCACCTTCATACGAGTGTAAACCTCCTCGTTGTCCTCGCCGTCCGCTCCCCTTGGCGCAATGTCCAAGAATGCCAGCGCAATATTCTCTGTGTCCTTGACCCTGCCACCCTTGATGGTGGTCTGACCCGACACTGGCATTACGCAAACGATTGCTGGGTACTCCAGTTTCTCCAGCTTCGTGTCCGCTCTATCCCAAGTGTCGAATACATAGGAAAAACCGCTGAAATACTTCTCGGCGATTTCCTTGATGGTGCTCTCGATCGTGTTCATACCTATCTTCGTTTTGATTGATTTCTCGTTTCTTCCGCCGCCAGCTTCTGCAACCGCTTCTCGTACTGGGTGCGCTTGTTGTCAATGTCCAGGCACTTGTATATCCTCAGCCACGGTGTCTTCAACACTTGGTCGTGGTCGCTGATACCCATCCTCACTGCGTACCAGTCCAGCATACCGAAAAGCCCGAACTTCAATTGCTCCACCCCTGCCTTCTTCTCAAGTGCGGTGGGCTTCACGTTCGTGCTCTCGAATATCTTGTTAATCTTTTTCACCTCGCCCGATACCCAGCCAACGAACCTCACCACGTCCGCCGCCCTAGCCTTGTCGATGTCCTCTCTCTTCATGCCAAGGATGGTGGTCACGATGGAATATAGGCTTTCGTTCGTGTCCCCGAGGCTGGACAAATCTATCAGTTGCCCGATTGTTAATTGATTCAGATTCTCGGGTGTCGGCACAGAACCGACAAAAGCTGGACGGGAAAAATCTCCCTCCAGCTTGAAATCTGAAAATGGGGCTACCCTCACCCAGTAGCCAAATGTAGTGTCTTTATCCATAAGCTTAATTGTTAATCGTTATACCTCAATACGTGCGCCCTAGCGGTGCCTAGTCTGTGTTGCCTTAGCTTGTTCTGTGCAACATATCTAACTGCATCTAGTGCGTGATTAAATGCGTCTATCGGCACGTTTTTTAACTCTCCAGTGATTCTGTCTTCCTCCCACTTGTAGTTTCTTAATTCGTGAATGAGATTCAACGAGCGTTGCGTTACGTGCCATTTGTACCGCTGCAATATCTGAATGCCGTTGCGGATGCTGTCCGCTCCCTTAATGGAAGGTTCGATATTCCGTACCCCATAGTTGACCAGCTCTTGGATAGATTTCATTTCGGCGCTATCCGCTACCTTAACTCCTGCAATCGGTTTGATGATGTCTGCAATTCGGTCGTTGGTCAGTCCTTGCAAGTAAGCGACCTCGTCCATATAAAGCTCACCTCCTGCGATGTAAACCTTGATAATCGCCGTTGGGTCATTGGTAAATCCGAAGTCAACACCAGTTCCGACAAGACGTGCATTCTCGGGTATCTCCTGGCACTGCACCCAGTTCGTGTAAACCAGTCCCTTGAGATAACCGACCTCGCCGAGTCCATACACCTTCCACCAGTTGATGTCATTCTTGTAACTCTCGATTTCGGCTATCTGCTGCTCTCCCAAAAAAGGATTGTCCTTGTACGTGCTCACAATCAATTCTGTGTCCTCACGGTCACGCAACCCCCTTTGCTCGAACCAAAACTCGCTATCAGGATTCCAGTCGATGAAGATGGTCTTCGTTGTACGCACGGCAAGTTGTCGGTACGTCTCCCAGTTGATGCGGTTGGCCTCGTTGATGAAAAGCACGTCTCGCCTAGAGCCTTTGACCTTTCCCCAGTCGTCAGCCGAGAAGAAACGGATGACGGAACCGTTGGCGAACGTGAACGTCTTGTCGGTCAGATTCTGAGTGTAGTCACGCTTGGGCTTAATGCCGTTTACCTCCAGCAAGTCGTCGAAGTCCTGCATACAACCACGCTTTAGGTGCGGACCACTCTCGGAAACGATGTCTATCGCCAAGTTTGGCACAAGTTGCCAAAGTACCACAAGGAACTGCATAAGGGAATAGGTCTTCCCCGAACGAGTACCGCCACGGTTGGCGATGAGACGCTTTCCGTCACGGTACGCCGATGCACTTCCCTTGAATACTTTAGTAACTATGTCTATTTTCATTTCTTTCCGTTTTGAATGTCCCCGAGCAATTTTGCGGTGTCGTTGTCGGGTACTTGGATGATTGTACTATGGAACGGCTCGCCGTCCTTTCCAGTTATCTCTTGACGTTCGATGTAGCCCCTATCCTTTAGCTTGGTCTTGGCATAGAAGATAGTAGCCGCCGTGTCGCCGTCTCTGATAAGCTTCAAAAGTGCCGCCTCGCCCACGTCCTTCTGTGTCTCCATTATCGCCTCCGCCTTCTCCTTGAAATCGGGGTCTTCGTTCAGCCAGTTATAGTAGGTCTTTCGTCCTACCCCAGCTTGGAGGCACGCCGTATTGATGATGCCGAGCGTCTGCTGCAAGCACTTTAGAAGCTGCTCTTTCTTTTGTTCCCTTTGCTTCCTTGTCATAGGCTGCGTTGTCTGTCTGTTTGTATATGTTTATTTATTGCTCGATATTCACGTCCCTTTGGGTCTCCTGCTATGAGCAATCGGTAAACCGCCGCCCAAAGTCTCGGGTGGTCGCTCTCATAAAGCTTCGAGTACAACTTAAATGCCGCCTTATATCCAGGGTAGCTCTGAGGGTTAGCGTGGGCTTTAACCATTTCTTCCTTTAGGAGTTTTTTGTAGTCCTTGCCGCCCTCTTCTTCCTTGAACTGCTTGTTTTGCTTTCCGCTTCTGAACATATCGGTGTCCCAATAGAGAAAAGCTAGCTCCACGTTCGGTTCTCTAGCCAGTACTCGCTGATATAGGTCGGGATAGAACTCCAGCACCTTTGGAAGGCTCTTGATGGTGTCTATCGAGAAGAACTGAGATATTCTCAACTTGGACTTCGCTACCCCGACCTTGTACAAATACATATACGTGTCGGGGATTCTCACGTTGTTCTGCAAGATATAGAGCCATACATCGTTATCCTTCCAGTCGTACAATGGCTTGACGATTCCAGATAGCTTGTCTTTCTCTGTGCAAAAACACACTTCACGCTGAATGCTCTCAGCCAACCGAACGCCAGTCAGCGTTGGCAATCCCTTGGAAATGATAGGTGCGAACGTCTGATAGTTCATACCCATCTTGAACTTCGGATGATTGCGCACGGCGAACTTCGGCATCGGGCGTACCCAAACGTTAACCTTGCGAGGGTCCCAGCAGATGAAGGTCTCATCGTTCGACAACTGATTGCAGCAATTATAATGCTTGATCGGGAGGCAGTACCAAACGAACCTTGCCCCGAGGGACAAAAAGCGCATTCTCCACTCCTCCACAATCTTGATAACATCGGGGTACATCGCTTCCTCGTCGAAGAACGTGACAATCAGCTTCGAGAACGGTATGTTGTACTGTTGCATCGTCTTGACGGTCACGTCAGCCAAGCAAAGACTATCCTTGCCGCCCGAGAACGAAAGTATAACATATTTGTTCTCCGTGAAAATCTTTAGGATTCTGCGCTTGGCTGCCTCCACCACGCTAACCCCTACTCCGTATCTAATCATAGGCTCTAGCTTCTTAAAATGATTTTTGCCTCCGAGTACCTTTGGTCTTTAATCAGATACTTCAAGAATGCCGTTCTGTCAAGCTTGGATAGTCTAAAGACTTCCTCCTTCTTCATTCCCAGCTTCTTGCAAATATCCTCGATTGGCACACCGTCGTTGATGAGCCCTTGCACGATGTGTTCCATAGGCTCTAGCAGGTGCGTTCCTCGGGCACGGTTGAACGTGATTGTTCCAGCCACATCGTCTGCCTTGTTCTTGTGGTCAACGATAACGACAGGAATTTTGTTACCTAGCAATGTCTTCAACGGCTCACGCCCAGACACCATCCATCGATGAAAACCGTCGATGATGGTGTAATCGGGGCGAATGACGATTGGAAAACAGAAGCCATTGTTCAGAATACTCTCGGTCAGAAGCTGCAGATTGTTCTCCAAAACCTTGTTTGGGTTGTAATCGTTTGGCTTGACCAAGTCTCTGTCTATGAACTGCAAGTTGCGCAATGGCGCAAACAAGTCTCTCTTTTCCTCTGCCATAAGCCTAAAGTGTTATTTCCTTGCCGCAATGAGGGCAAATGATTGTACGTGCTGTTGTGGTGCCTTGGTCAAACTCGGCGATTGTCGCCTCCTGCTGCTCCGCCTTTTCCTCGGGCACGTCTTCCTGCGCCGCCTCTGATGCGCCGCCTTGTGTCCCTGCCGTTGGCTGCTCGGCTGGCTTGGAGTAATCCACACCGAAGTTATCCACGGTCGCATTGGCGTTCCCATTGATGATGGTGTTGACGAAATCGTCATTGAAGCCGATGATGTCTCCCTCGCCAATGCTCTTGATGATTCCCTCCACCTTGTCGTAATTGACGAAAGAAAGTGTCTGCAACTTATTGTCCTCCAATAGAAGCTTCTTTTTCTGCTTCTCGGTCAATCCGTGCATCACCACCACCTTTGCCTCGGTCTCCTTGTTCAGAAGGAGTGCCGCCTTCTTGCCGTGTCCGCAAAGGATAACCATATTCTCGTCAACGATGATTGGATAGTACTGACCGTATCTATCCATACTCTTCGCCAGTCCCTTGATTTGCTCCTCGGGATGGGTGTTAGGGTTGTCGGGGTTGTCAATCAACTCCGAAATCTTCACGATCTTCTCTTCCTGCTTAATCTTGCTTTTTGCCATAATTGTTATTTTTTGATGTTGTTAATAAATTCTTGCGCTGATACAATGTGCTTGGCTGCATCGTAAACCATAGAGGGATTGATGTCCCAAAGCTCCTGCCATCCGTTCTGTACCGTTCCAACCCATTGTCGAGCCGCCCACACGCCAGTGCCAACGATGAAACCGTTTTTCCAATTGTAAATAGGTGGCATTTGGTCGTTCAAGAAGTAATGGATAACCGCCAGCACGTCTTCGTGCCTCCACTTGGAGATTGGCGAGAATCTTGTTACTCCCTTTCCGTCCGTGTAGATGTTTTGACCTGCCCCCCCAACGTGGTTTCCGTCTTGAAGACGACGACCTAGGCAGATGATGTCTAGATGTTGTTCCTTGAAGTATTTAGCTTGCCCTCTGTGCTGGAGTATATGAAACCATTGCGCTGCATATTTCGATTCTTTCGGGAAAAGCATATTCGGGTGCCTGGCAACATACTCCACATCTAACTTCTCGTTATCCACGATGGTCAGCCCCTTTGGTGCGTGTTCCTTGCACCAATCAACAAAAGAAGGATATTCAAGTTTCGAGGCCGTACAAAGTACGCATCGATGTATTCCTGCCTTCTCGCATACCACCTGCAACGCTAGACTGTCCTTACCGCCGCTCCAAGCGTACGCAACACTTTTTCCTTTGGTCTTTGCCTTTATGTCTGCAACCGCCTCTCTAACTAGTTTTTCCGCCTCCTGCTTGGAAACATACTTCTCGATGTTGTGCCACACCTCCAAGAAGTCTTCATTCTTGGAGGTCTGTTTTCTTCCTAACACATATTTTGCCATAAGCCTAGTTGAATTGAAGTGCCGTGCTCACCTGCACATTTCTAGCCCCAGCGTCATATTTTAGCTGGAGCCAGTCGAAATCAGTTACCTTGATGCGTAGGTTTGCCACTACGCCCTTTTTGTTACGCAATGAATATCCAACATTACCAACAAGCTTTCCATAAGCGTAGCCGCCAACGAATTGCAGTCTATCGGTATCTGCGAACTTCTTTCCGTCGTACATATTCTCCCAAGTGCCGTCAATCATAAATCCAAGTGGCAGCTTGTATGTAGCCGAAAGGGTATGCTTGTACTCACCAGCCTTGGTGTCATAGATGGAACGTGATAGCACATAGAACTTCTTGGCGATGTTGTAGTTCAGCCAAATCTGCGGGATAGCCGCCTCCTTGTTCGCATTGTACTGGAACACTGGAGTAATCGAGAAACGCTCCCCTAGGTCTTGCTTGAATGCCACGAAAGGCGCATAAGAGACGTTCTTGGAGTCGTCGGTGGAGATTGTGACTGGAGACCACACACGGAAACGTGTTGGCTGCGTGATTCCGTCGTACACCTGCGCCGTTGCGCTGAATGCCGCCGCAAAGGCTAGCATAAAAGTCAAAATAATCTTTTTCATTGTTTTTCGTTTTATTGTGTTATTGTTATTTCTTGTTGCCAAAAGATACCGCCATAATGCCCGATGCGCCGATTGTAGCCAGCGAGCCAGCGAGAATCATCGGAATGTCGCCGTTCAGATTTCCGTATGCGAACAAAGGAAGTCCAACCGCCAAGCTCACGATGATTCCGTAGAAGATACCCTTCTCGCTCATTCTAACGCCCTTGATTGCAAAGATGGTAATCAGCATAACCGAACTCCTCAGAGTGCCGTAGAAGAGGAATAGATACGTAATAGTTATGCCTGGGATATTGGCTACACATACCGCCAAGACCGCAACAATCACCATCGCAATGCGTGACACTGCCACGCTGCTCCATCTGCGACCGCCTACAATCACGCTGTCCTCTGTGTTGCGCTCATTCTTTCCTAGTGCTCGCATTATTAGGTCGTGTCCTGCCACGCTCGACACGGCGCAAAGAATACTGTCAACTGTAGAAATCAGTCCTGCCAATATCATCAAGAAGAACAAATAGAGGAACCATCGAGGGGCAAAATTGATAACTGCCATTACGTTGACCAGCTGAGTGTCCTCGACCTCGATTCCTGCACCTGCGACAAAGAAGCCGAATGCCGCCAATGATATTGGGACAATGGCGAAGATGAGTGCCGCCGTTATCATCGTCTTCTTGACCTTGTCGGGCTTCACGCAAAAGACACGCTGCCAAAACATTTGGTCTCCGAACGTTCCAGATAGCAGTCCGATTGTTGTCGGGATTCCGAATGACAACATCACCGCCACGCCGTTCTCGCCAAACAAATTGCCAAAGTCTCCAGTGATACCGCCAAGTCCTCGCACGAACGTCCCTGCATCTACGTTAGAGGAAATGATTGGCAATCCCATCAGGAGCACGGCTGCGATGAATGCCATCTTAACAAAGTCGCTGGAGATACATCCTCGTATGCCGTTTGCCATCGAATAGAGCAAAGGGATAGCTATCAGCATAAGTGTCGTTGCGAAGAATGGCAGTCCAGTAATCTTGTGAAATATCACTGCACCTGCCAAGAGCTGCACCGCCATCGAGCAAACCTGCAAACCGAAGCTCTCGATCATAAACATCGTGTGCGCTCTCTTGCTGTACTTCTCACGTATGTAGTCGCTGAATGTCCAGCCGTTCGGTCTGAGCTTTCTCATTTTATTGGCGAAGAACGCAAACAGAATGAATGTAAGCACATTTGGCACTACGAACCAAAAAACACCTGCGAAGCCCTGCGTGTAGGCTTTTTCCGCCGCCGTGAACATACTAGGTGCCCATACCCACGTCGCCGCCATACTGAATGCCGTCAACCCCCAAAGGGCATTGTGGTTAGCCACCAAGAACTCCTCCTTTGTCTTCTCCCTGCGCTTCACGCAAAGAATACTCAATAGGACAAAACTGAAAAATACCATAATCAGCAATAGTCCGTCTTTTTCACTTAAAATTTCCATATCTGTCTTTTTATTTGTGTAAATCGTGCCGATGAACCCTCCTATTTTTCCCGAATTTCCCCTCCATCGGCTTCGTTTGCCTTGGGTGTGTAGTTTTACACCGAGGAATTTCTACGGCTTTCTAGGTACGTTCTATGCGTTTTCTTGATGTTTATTGCAAAAACACTGCAAAAATACGCTTTTTATTGAGACTTTGTATTGTTTTTATTAATTTTAACCTAATTATCGAAGCTCCCGATTGTCTTCTTCAAGATATTGATGGGCTTCTTGGGCATAACACGTACCGTGAACCCTGCATACACCCAAGCAATCAGGAGAGCGTCCCTTTGGTCTTGGTTCATCCGTGGTAGGTCTCCGATGAAGTACTTGAGTTCGTCTTGCGTTATCTTTCCGTCTTGACCGCTCCAGCACTTTTTGAGTGGTTTGATAACTTGGCAGTCGATGCCATTGTGCTTGCACCACTCAGTTATCAAGATTCCAGTCTGATGATTCATTCCAGTGGAACGTCCGATGGCAGCTGCCTTTCTTGTGCTCATAAACTTTCCCAGTACGTGCCAGTTGGACTGATTGAGCCATCCGCCCTCTATCACGACTTTTAGTGTCTTGCAGCATTCGTTCATATATCGAAGGTAGTCCAGCAATTTTGGAAACTCCATCTTGTAGGTCTGAACGTTTTTGTCCGAGTAAACGACACCGACTCCGCTTTGATTGATGTCTGGGTCGATGCCGATTACCACTTTCCCTTTTTCCATTTCTATTTAGTTTTCTGTTTTGTTCTCTGTTTTGATGTCGTTTTGCTCTCATTGTTATTCCGTGCGCACGTTAGCCTCTTATAGTCTAACTCTTACCCCCCTATAGTCCCCCCTCTCTCAATGACAACTGTTTGCCGAGGGGTTTTGGCTACGGAAAAATCGGGGTAGTGTCTGCTGATGCAAAATAAAGAATTTACCGAATGAGATTATTTTTTGTTTATTGCGCAAACACTATTCCCCGATTGTAATGAATTGATAATTTTCACAACTCAGTTATTTTCTATGTCTTCATATCAACACCTCGCTTTCTTCTTTTTCGTTTGGGCTGGCTTCATTGCTTGCGGCTCACGTCTTTCCGTGGGGTCAGATTAATAATAATAATTACTTTGTTCAACTTACGTTAGTTCTGCCGCTTTATTTGATGCCATCCGCTGGTTATTCACTTGCCCCGTCTGCTGGTGCCAGCTCGGGAGCGTTATCTTGTATCTCTGATTTTCTTTTGTCTAGAAGCCACTGTAGATGCGCCACCTCGATCTGGTCTTTTACATCGAGGTCTTCGAACTGCTCTGTCAAAAACTCCTTCTTTTCGCTCGTTTCGAGCTCATCGAAAAAGTCCTCAATCTCGATTGTTACATCGAGTTCCTTTGTCACTGAATGCTTATTATCCATAAAATTTGCGTTTTAAAGCGTTTAAAAATTGTTTGACTTATAATTTACCGTCCGAGGCATTAAAACGTCTCAGAGCGACTAATTTTGCCCTCCTTGGTCATTTCTTCGGCTTCCAGTCAATCCCGAGTCGCTGCAACACGCCAGCCTCGTAGAACCTTTCGAGCGATTGCTGGGCTGGTCGGTTGCTCGGATTCTTGCGTAGGTCTTCGAGCATTGACGAAATGACAACTCTGTATTTGTTGTCTTGGCTCTGCTGCTCGTTCCCCTGCGGCTGCTGGTGCTTGGCTTCCGCCCATCGCTCCCCGATTGTCTCCCTGCCAGTCTCCAGTGATTGGTTACCCTTGGCTGCTGGCTGCTGGTGGCTCTCTTCGTTGTCGTAATTGCCCTCCAGCACTTTCGTGAAGTTCTGCTCGTTGCCAAATATCCAATCGAACTTGCCGACCCAGTTTCGGGAATTATTGCCGTTCATAAAGTCGGACCCCATCGCTTGGTCGATGGCTTGCTTTAGCTTCGCCTTGTCGCCGCCACACTGCCTCAATCTCGCCTTGACCATCACCTTGCGGTTCTCGGTCATAAGGGTCAACCTTGGCATTGCGCTGCCTGTCTTGTCGTGCTGAGTGTTCCAGTACTCCTTGATGGCTGCATAGTCAATCCCCGAGCTTGAAACCTTGGCGGTTCTCTTCGGTGAGTCCGAAACTTTAGTTTTGGACTTAGAAGCTTCTTTAGAAGATTCTTTATTAATACTATCTGTTACGTTAGTAACATCATTATCATTATCATTATCATTATCATTATCATTATGCATTGCAATTTGTGCATTTGTATGCAATTGCATACTTTTGCATCCATTTGCTTGCTTTTGCACGATGTCGGGTGCTTCTGCATTCAATTGCTTTTTGTTCCAGCGTTTTTGTGCATTTGCACGTAACTTTTCGCACTTTTCTTCGTACTTCTTTTGATTTCGCTCAATATCATCTTTGATAAAGGCGAATGATAACTTAACGATTGGGTCTTCTATAGCTGGTTCTTCTCCAGTCTTGGCAAACGTAAGCATACATCTAGTAAGCTTACCAAGCTGCGCATCTGTAAGTTGCTCGAAAACCTTTAGATACGATGTGTATATGATAAATGATTCGCTCATAACTTTTCCTATAATGATAATTTCTTTTCAAGCTTCCGCTTTAGCACGGTTGCCATTCTCAGCTTGTTTAGCTGGCTGCTGCTCATTGTTGGAGACCTTGTGGCGGCATAGGCTTCCAAGTAGCTAATTACCGCCTTTAGGTCTGTTCGTGATATTGCTATCTGCATACTGAATGTTATTACTTGATTAATAATCTTCGTGCCCCCTGCACCTGCTTTATGTATGCAGCTGCCTCTTCGGGGTGGTCGGTCTGAAATGCCTTGGCATCGAACTTCTCGCTCGGCTTGGGTGCTTTCCAGGTCGCCAGCGTTCTTCCGCCTTGGTCGATGATGCTCTCAGCGTTCCCGAAGAACATCTTCAAGCTGTCCTCGATTTCCTTCTGCTTCGCCTCCAGTGCCTTGCCCTTCTCCTTGATGTCCTTCAACTCTAGGAGCATTTCCGCAATCTCCGAAGTTGCCTCCACCGTCTTCCCTACCTCGTGAATTGGGGATTTAAGTAGCACGTCCTGCGCATTGTACGCTGGCGGCTCTTGGTCTCCGATGATGTAGTCCTGCCAAAACTTCGTTATCTCCTCCTTCATCCAAGCGAAGAAGTCGGGGTCGAAGTCGATGTCTCTGTAGCCGAACTCCCTGCCTTGGGTAAGCCAAGCCAACGCTCCGTTCTGATACTCGCCGACCCCGAGGTTCATTTGCAGCTGGCAGAACCAATGCTTGGGCAAATCGTCTGCATCAATCTGCATCTGCGTTGTCTTGCACTCCAATATGGATTTCTCCTTCTCGTTGTGCTTAGCCCCCAGTCTCCAAAAAGTACGATCAGGAGACACACGCATAAACGGTGTGTCCGTGTTCATTATCGTAAAGTCGTCGGTCGAAGCCTTGATGATGGTGCAGTGACTTTCCCTTGCGAAGAACTGGGCCACGGCATCCTCCAGCAGGTGTCCTGCCACCATTGCGAAGTTCTCTTGCTTTGGTGGGTCGATTCCCTTCTTTCGTCTCCACAGCTGGTATGGGGTCTCCCAAGGGTTCAACCCAAGAACGGTGCCAGCCTCTGATGCGCCTATTCCGTTGGAGCGGTTCTTCAGCCACTCCTCTCTTGTCTTGTACTTGATTACTTTCTTCATAATTTTTCACTGAATGTTTAAAAGTGCCACGGATTCCCTTACCAGCTTTACGATCGTATGGGTGCCCACCCCCATAGGTTACTCCGTGGCGATTCGGGCAAACGTTATAACAAATATATTAACTAATATAAAAAGCCTTTGTAAAACCACCCCCCCGATTGGTAGGAGCATTAAATCTGCTGGTCGGGATGGGTGGCTGGCAAAATTTAAGTGTTCTCTTATTTCTTGGCTGCGCCCTTTGCGCCCTGCGAACGCTGCATAGCCGCTTGCGCCTTCTGTTGTGCGTTCTCCGCCGCCTTCTGAGCGTTCTCCGCTATCTTCTTCTGCTCCTTAGGCTTCTTGAAGGTCTCCTCAACGGTTGATGTTCGCTCGTTGATGGCATTGTATGCACCTACGATGGTCTGAATGTCCGCCACCGTCAAGTCCTCACGGCTCTGCTTGCCCAAGTACTCCAGCATCATTCCCTCGGTCACTTGGAACTGCTGCTGCATATAGGCTACCCACTGCTTCCAGCTTTCCTGCACGCCGACCTTGGCGATGTGCTCCTTTGCCAGCTCCTGCACCTCGTTGACAACACTCTTGATGAGTACCATCGGCACAACCTTGCAGATGGCATTGCGCTGGGCTATCGCAACCGCCGCATTGCCGACCACTACCTGCATATCCTGCGAGAAGGTCGAGCCGTACTTGTTGACGATGCTTCGCTTGACCTCCGTCTGGTACGCCACGTTGCTCTCTAGGTCATGGCAGATTCCCTGCGCCGTGATGGTCTTTCCGTCATTCGCAACGATGCGCCCTGCTATGCGAAGATTCTTCCAGCAGGCGGAAATAATCTCGGTGAAGCGAACGCTCGGACCTTCTATAACTGACTTCTGACCAGTCTTGCGGTCTTCACGCTCCAAGTGGTAGAAGCAATTGTATGCAATTGTATCGTCCATCGTGGCAAGTGTAATCATATTCTTCTTGCACTGCTCGATGTCTCTTGGCATTCTGTGCGCCGTGGCAATCTGCATATCAATCTCGCTGCGGTTCAACGCTGCCAGCATTTCGCCGCCATTAACTTGGATAATCTCATTTTCCATAATTCTCTTCTTGTTTTATATTGTTGTTAATGATTCCGTGAAAAAGGACGTGGAGAGTCGCCAAACTTTCAAGAGTGTTATTACGAGTGAACTTCACCCCCCCACGTCCGAAACACGATAGAAAAAAGTAGCCTAAATCAACTCCAGCGTAAGCTGGTCAAGCCTTTGTGTGTCGAACTTGTCAAGTGGTGGATATGTCTCTTGACTGATGCACTCGGGATTCTCCCTTAGGTAATCATCCAGCACGTCTTGGTAGTCCACGCATCCCTCGATGGCTTCCTCCAGTCGCTCGGTGTCATTGTTACCTTCCTTGTGTGTCACTACCGCCGTGTTGCTTATTGGGTCGCACCAAATGCAAATGCTTCCTGCTGGTGTCTCGATGTCCACCCTTGCTACCGCTGGTCTCTGAGGGTCTCGGTCTATCTCCAGCCAAATCGCATCGTACATCTTCTTGCGGCATTCCTCGATAATCTTTGGTCTCATCGGTTGCCTCCTCTCTGGTCGAAAATGTATGACTGAAAAGTCTCCCTGCAAGACTTCAACACCTCGTTGTCCGTTCCATCAAGCGGAATGAGCGGGATATTGTCCAGTGCAACGCATAGGTTGCCACCAAACTCTCTGTACTGCACTCTGCGCATTGCCTCATAATAGCACTTGTTGTTGAGTTTGCAACGGTTCCGTGTCTTAACATTCGCCTTGTGGCTCATAATCAGCCAGCGAATATCCGTCCACTTCACGATCAAGCGGCGCATATTGATTGATAGCTTACTCATAGGGCAACCCTCCAAACTTTCTTTATCTCCTTTCCCTCGAAAACCTTGCGGTTGTCGATTCTTCTGAACTTGCAGTTTATCTTGCCAGCTTGAAGCCAGCGGCGCAAGGTGTTTCGATGAATGCCCAGTGCCTTGCACGTCTCCGATACGGTGTAGCGACCTGCATCCGCTACCCTTGGCTCTTCGTTAGTCATACGCTATGCCCTCCAGTAAATTAATGAAACGACTAGGATGGCAGCTGCCACCGTAAAAAAATTGTCACTCACGAAAAACTCTAAAACCTTCTTCATATCACTGAATGTTTAAAGGGTTAAACTTACTTGTGCGCTACCGCACGTCTCTTTGGCGTGATTACCTTTGCCTTGACCAAGCACGCTCTCACGTTCTGAGGTGTGCAGCCAACCTGCATCGCAATCGCCATCATTATTCGGTTGTCCGAGGTATCGGCAGGTGCCTTTGCTCGGAAATCTGCGAACATCGAAATCATTCGCTTCTTTCTTTCGTCCTGCTGCTTCTGCAACGGTGTTCGAAAATCGTAGTTAAAATTTTCTCCCATTTTTTATTGCATTTTCAATTATTTTCTTTATCTTTGCAAAAGAGTTTTTAAACTCGTTCTGTAATTCGGTTGCAAAATTAAAAAGAAATATTTATAAAACCAAATACTTGTATTTAAATTTATAAATTCTTTACTTTAATTTACTTTTATTAAAAAGTTACATTTATGACTGGAGAAGAAATGAAAATATACCTAAAGCAAAGAGGAATGTCTCTTTCTATGGTAGCCGAGGAGCTAGAAACAAGCCCTCAGAATTTAAACGGAAAATTAAAAGCAAAGTCGTTGAAGGCAGACTTTATCGCAAAGATTAAAGCCATCATCGACAAGTGCGCTCCACCGCTCCCTGCGGAAATGGAGAATGCGGTCATTGGCTCGAACGTCAACGGCTCGAATAGCTCCAACGTCTCCCAGTCCATCGGTGGCGATGCAGCCCTGCAAGCTGAGAACAAATTGTTACGAGAGCAAAATGAGTTCCTGCAAAAGCAAATCGAAACCCTGCTCTCGATTGTCGGACAAAAATAATTCGATTATGGAAAACGAGGACTTCATCGAGCGGAAGGAGAAGGTTCTTCTTGCAGCTCTTGGTAAAAGCTGGCTATGGAAGGCTAGCAGATTGATAATCGGCATCATCCCTCCAATAGGGGCATTTGTGATGCTCATCCACTGCATCCTGCTATCGCTGGGGTATCGAGCGAAACTCACCGAGTGGATTTTCGATTGCTCGTTCTTTGGATTCGTGGCTTGGACGATCGTGTCCCTCGCCTATGGCTTCTGCTGGGTGCATAGGGCATTCGTCACGTACGGCGTGCTGATTTCCTTCTGCATCGACTTCCAGCGTTCCTATGGCTTCGGCTCGCTGCTCCATACGCTGCACCTGCTGATGGTAGCCCTCGGTCTCTTCCTCTTCTTCGTCTTCGTCAAGAAGAAGGCGTGGAATGAGTTCTATAATAGGAATATTAATCATTTAAACGAAAAGTAATATGGGAAGTTTCATTAATGGACTGGCAAAAGGTTTCGTTCGCTCCGCCGTCAATCAAGTCGGACGTGATGCTGGACGAGTAGTAAGCAACAATATCTATGGCGATGCGCATTCCATTCCTCACAGAAGCGTATCGGGAAATAGCTCCAGTGAACGTGTCTCTAGTGTCGGGCAAATCGAGGATGAAGGCATCCAGCCAATCAATCCTTCTGTGGCTGCTGCTTGGTTTTGGGGTTTCTTTGGTTTTCTCTTTAGCATCATCGGTGGAGTTATCCTGCTGATTGTTGGCTACAGAAAACTAAAAAATAAATATACTGCCTATGGCTGGCAATATGAGTCCCAGGCTATATGGGTTGCTGATAGGCGATGCAAGATTGGCGAGCGTTACGATGGGCACCAGCTTTCGAGAAGAAAAATAGAATTAGAGGCTGATGATGAGCAAATAGCCAAAAATGAGAAAATCGCAAAGATATATCTCTATTTTGGATTTGCGGCGGTTCTAGGTTATCTGCTCTTAATGTTCGCTTCAACCTATGTTCCGTCTTAACAATGTTATCTGTTACGAGAAATACCTTCCAGTACTCACCTCCACCGAGGTCGATGCGCTGCTGGCTTCTCGCCCCTCCCTGCTCCAGCTCCAAGACTGGGAGAAAAGATTGAATAACCATCGGGTACGGCTGGATTCTGTTTTCAGCCGTGCCTACTCAAAACAAAATATGATTTATGGCAAAGGAAAATGAAAACGACTCAATCCAGATAGTGGAACGCTGGTTCTCTGCTCTTGACCGCTTGAAGGCTGATGGCTGCATCGGTGGCTTGAAGACTATCACGGAACGTTACGGTCTCAACCGCTGGAACACAATATCCCTGCGCAAAGACCCTGCCGAGTGCTTCGGTCGATTCCGCTGCGCTTGGCTCCAGTACCTAGTCCGTGACTACCACGTCAACCCCCACTGGCTGCTCCTTGGCATCGGGGACTTCTATGAGGTCGGTTTCACTGCCGAAATAGTGAAAAATCTGAATAAAAACTGCAAGAAAAAATCCATAAGCTCCAAGTGATTGAATATCAGTACACTTACGAACCCTATTTAACTTTGCAATGAAATTGAGCTTTTTTAGCACTGAACACCCTTTGTTTGCGGCTGGTGGAGACTTCTCAGTCCGTGCGGCTGGGTCTCAACCTTGCACCATTCGGGCGCACCTAGCCCCACCTAGCTGCAAATTAACTGCAATACAACTGCAACAGAAATATGGCAACACTCAAACTATACTTAGATACAAGAAACAAGCGTGCCGATGGTACGTCCTGC
>ERZ808278.421-NODE-421-length-29191-cov-4.673703_pt1 | contig 29191 bp, 27 predicted proteins | sample MGYA00521239_ERZ808278 | MGnify/ENA primary metagenome ERZ808278 (study PRJEB31516, sample SAMN03275600) | gut metagenome | biome: mammalia-associated habitat; material: feces | host: Papio cynocephalus | place: Kenya | collected 2012-07-17 ... | reverse complement strand
AATTCCCAATGACAAGCACAGGCAAGATTTTAAAGAGAAAATTAGTGGAGATGGTTACAGAACCTAATGCACAGAGCCATCTTGCATAATACATAACAAATGAGTAGTTCGTTGATTTAACATTCACATACCGGAATAGAGAAGAAAGTAAAGAGGAAGAAGCCATGGAGGGCACTTCCTCTTTTTTTACGTATAGGATTAGGGTGTCAGTCTTTGATATAAATTTCTCTCTTTCATCTATATAAAAAAGAAGCTGTCGCTTTACGATTTTTCAATCGTAAAAGCGACACTCCCAATGTAATAAATGATAGAATTCAGTTTTGAACTTATTCATTTTTGAGTGCGAATCGCTTTCACACCATTTAAAATAATCTGACGTGCTTTCTTTGCATCGTCTTTATCTAGGTTTTCTATACCCTTCAGAGGATACTCCATTCCTAAATTTTCATACTTTACGACTCCCATGGAATGGTAAGGAAGTACTTCCAATTCTCTAAGGTTTCTAAATTGTGCGATACTCTGCCCTAGATGAAACAGCTTATCATCATCAAATGTATAGCCAGGTACGATTACATGGCGTACACGAAGTGAGATTCCAGCACGTTCCGTAGCTTTCTGAAATGCTAAAACTGGTTCCAAAGATTGTTTTACCAGTTCTTGATGCATAATAGGATCGCTAGTCTTAATATCTAACATAACCAAATCGGTATACTGAAATAACTCTTGATAAGCTTCATCTTTTTCTGCTGTATAAGTAATTCCAGAAGTATCAAGACAAGTATGAATGCCTTTTTCTTTTGCTTTCTTAAATAATTCAGTCAAGAAAGGAAGCTGTAACAGAGGTTCTCCACCAGTAGCAGTAATACCACCCTTCGTATAAAAACCACGATTACGTTCAAATTCATCTAAGATTTTATCTACGGTCATGGAATCTCCTTCACCTGGTGTCCAGGTATCAGGATTGTGACAGAAAAGGCATCGCATAGGACAGCCCTGGAAGAAGACTACAAATCTTACTCCAGGTCCATCTACAGTCCCAAAACTTTCAAGAGAGTGAATATTTCCTTTATGATACATTCAAATAATTCCTTTCATTTATATACAAGTATTCATAGTTTACAATGTAAGAACTTTAAAGTCAACGGTGGAATAATGGGGACAACTGATTGTAAGAATATTATAAGATTAGTTATTAAAAATAGATGAAAATTCACACTAAAGAGTAAAACGAGTTGTTATATTGTCCAATAATGTGAAATGAAATAGAACATATATTCTAAAAAAAAAGTGAGAAATTGATTTATTAACTGTAAAATGATATTTTAAAAGTACACAAATTGTGAACATGATTTATCCCCCCTTAAAATTTTAAGCATTAGAATACATCAATCATCCAAATAGGAGCAATTGAGTTCCCATATTGATTTTAGAATATAGAAAGGAGAAATTAGCGATGGAAGAAGTAAGACAGGCGCTGTCTGATATTTTAATGGAACTGGGATTTCAAAAAAGACATATTAAAGATTTTGCGATTACAACAGATCAACTAGGAATAAATTCAATAAACTTATTAAGAATATCTATATATCTGAATGAAAAATTTGGTACATCATTAAAATTAAGAAGACGAAATAAGAACAGTCTTCAGGATATTTGCAATCAGGTGGTACAAGAAATTGCATCTAAATGCAAAGAGAAGAGCAGATATGATCATAAAAGTAAGGAGGGAAAAGAATGAAAAGTAAAAGAGGAATTCAAATAAGAGATATTGCAGTATATCATCCGAATACAGTAAGAGATAATCAGTATTATTTAAATCAGTATGAAGATAAGGAACGCGAACTTGCGAAAAGCGTTATGGAAGAAATTTTAGGAAGAGATAGGCGATATGTAATAGAACCTGGAAATGGGGAAAACTCATTAAGTTTAAGTATTGCAGCCTCAAAAGCTGTTTTAGAAAAAACAGGATTGAGCGGAAGTGACATTGATGGAATTATTGTTTGTAGTATCACAGCGGAATATATGAGTCCGACGCAAGCCTTGATGGTTCATAACGAAATACAAGGAAGGGTGGATGCTTTTTGCTTTGATTTACGGGCAGCCTGTATTGGTATGGTTTCGGGAATTGATATAGCTGGAAAGTTTATTAAGATGCAAGAAAATACAAAGAGGGTATTGGTAGTGGCAGCAGAGTGCATGAGTTTAATTTGGAAAAAGGAAGATATTGTTGACTATACATGTTTTGGAGAGGCAGCATGTGCCGTAATTGTTGAAGCTACAAATGACAGCAGTAAAGATATACATACTAGATATTGGAACGATAATCGAACATCTGAATTAATCCCACTTCCTAAAAAGGGACTAACAGAAAGAGTGCTGAACTCCGATTGCGTATTAGAATTTGAACTTTCACCATCAGAGTCAATTAGTTTAGAAAGATGCAAGCCAGAAATTCAGCGCATTTTAAGAGACAATCACATAACATTAGATGATATAAAAATATTTTGCGTATCTCAGCTTTCTAAGCAATTAGGCGAAGAAATATACGAAGCACTTGCAGTACCAATGGAAAAGCGTATTTACATAGGAGATAAATATGGATACACAGGAGCTAACTGTACATATATCTGTTTATATGAAGCAATAAAACAGGGACGAGTAGAGAGAGGAGATTATATTCTTATATGGACAATGGGCTATGGAGACCAGTATGTTGTGAGTCTGTTTCATTATTAGTGAAATATCTATATCGAAAGAGTCTGTTTTGTAAAAATATTGAAATATATTTAGAAAGGAATGATGTAGTGTATAAGGAAAATGAAAAACTATTTAATATTGCAGAGTACTTATTAGAAGATTGCAATTTAAGAAAAGGAAGACAAGATAAAGTAGCTGTTTATTATAGAAGTGAAGTTTATACTTATATAGAATTAAATGAAAAGGCTAATCAGTATGCGAATTATTTAGTGAGTAAGGGAATTCCAAAGGGAAATCGTATTGGAATTTATCTTTACAGCAGTCCGCATTTTGTTGCTTTGTTTCTTGGTGCGATAAAGGCAGGTATTATTCCAGTCCTAATTAATACAAAAATGAATTGTAAAGAAGTTTTACATATAATGGAGAGCACGAGATGTGTATTTTTATTTGCTGATAAAAGATTAAAAAGCAATCTATCAAATTTTAATGGAAGACAAGCACAGAAGATAATCATGGACTACGAAGAACAAACAGGGAAAATGCAAAAAGAGTTCAATGCGCATATGACTAAAAAAGAAGATGAAGCCTTTATTATTTTCACATCAGGAAGTAGCGGAAAACCAAAAGGTGTGGTACATAGACAGGTGGCAATAAAGCACTGTATAGAGTCTTATGGTGTGAATATTCTACAAAGTGAAGAGACTGATATTTTTTATTCGCCATCCCAGTTATCCTATGCCATGGGATTAGGCATTAACTTGTACTTTCCTTTTGCTGTAGGTGCAAGTGCTGTTCTCCAAGAGAATGATGATTTATATAGTGTATTAGATAATTTGCGAAAATATCCAGTCACAAAGTTCTTTGCAGTACCATCAGTGTATAAGTATTTGGACTGGCTAATTCCAGAAGGAGAAAATCCATTTAGGAACAGTAAAATATGCTTAGCTGCAGGAGAAGCTTTGCCTAGATATTTGTACGATGTATGGGAAAATAGATTTAAGAAGTCAATATATCAAAGCTATGGAATGACAGAGACACTTTTTGCGATTGTAGCAGACTGTGATCATAAAAAAGCATTAGGATTACCGGTTTTAGGATACCAAGTAGATATTGTAGATGAGTTAGGAAGAAAGGTAGACACAGGTCAGGAGGGAGAAATTACTGTAACGGGAGATAGCGTTATGATGGCATATTGGGAAAATGAATCGCAGACAAAGAAAGTCTTAAGGGATAGTACCTTTTTCACTGGTGATCGAGGATATCTTGACGAGGAAGGATTACTCTGGTACATAGGAAGAAATAAAGATATGTTTAAACGAAATGGAGAATGGCAAAGTGTAAATCCTATTGAAGAGAATATTTTAAGTAATACAAGTATTATGGAAACCGCAGTAGTTCTTGAAATAGACAAACAAGGAAATAATAAACTTGTTGCATATGTAGCTATTCAATATGATAGGTCATATAAAGAAGTGTTTTCTGGTATAAAAGAACAGTTTCTAATTCAAGGAATGCATAACTATATCCCTGATAGATGGGTGGTTTTAGCCGAAATTCCAAAAGGAACAACTGGAAAGACAGATCGAAATCAGCTGAAGCAAGAAATACCAGTGTATGTTGTTGATAATGATGAGTTAGAGATATAAACAAAGCTATAACGGCAAATGCCCTAACCATTTTAAGCAATTGGCTAGGGCATTAATTCATTTATTACATTGCATCATGGAATGTTCTAGAAATAACTTCATCCTGCTGAGCTTTTGTTAATTTATTAAAGTTAACAGCATATCCAGAAACACGAATTGTTAATTGAGGATATTTTTCAGGATGCGCCTGAGCATCTAAAAGAGTTTCCTTTGTGAATACATTTACGTTTAAGTGATGGCCACCTTTTTCTACATAACCATCTAATAAGCTTACCATATTTTCGATTTGAGCTGCACTAATTTCCATTGTGAATTCTCCTTTCGTCTGTCAAAATATTTTATAAAATATCTATAGGGAAATAACTCTAGGAGACTGGGGAGCCAGTCCCCCTAGAATTATGAATTTGTGAATTAAAGAGATGCGTTTGGCTCGTTACAAGCGCAGTCTAGAGGCATATCGAATTCGATTTCACCCATAGTTACAACGTCATCTTTACCAAGAGCACCTGGGATGATGGAGAAAGTATTAGAGATACCATCCTGAGCATCTTTCCAAGGTAATTTGGATACAGAACTTAAACTTGCAACCGCACCATGTTTGTCACGGTTGTGCATTGGGTTAGCACCTGGAGCAAACGCTTCACCGTATTTACGTCCGTCTGGAGTAGAACCAGTAGCTCTACCGTAAACAACGTTTGATGTGATTGTTAAGATAGATGTTGTTGGAATACTATCTCTGTAAGTGAAGTTCTGACGGATATATCCCATGAAAGTAGAAACAACTTCAGAAGCGATAGAGTCAACGCGGTCATCGTCATTTCCGTATTTAGGGAAATCACCTTCTACTTCGTAGTCAACAGCAATACCATTTTCATCACGGATTGGTTTTACTGTTGCATATTTAATAGCGGATAAAGAATCAGCAACTACAGATAAACCAGCGATACCTGTAGCGAACCATCTCTTAACTTCTTTATCATGAAGAGCCATTTGTAATCTCTCATAGCTGTATTTATCATGCATGTAGTGAATGATATTTAGCGCATTTACATAAACGCCAGCTAACCATTTCATCATGTCTTTGTATGCATCCCAAACTTCATCGTAGTTTAATACGTCAGAAGTGATTGGACGGAATTTAGGACCAACCTGCTTCTTAGAAACTTCATCCACACCACCGTTGATAGCGTAAAGAAGACATTTCGCAAGGTTTGCTCTAGCTCCGAAGAACTGCATTTCTTTACCAACACGCATAGAAGATACACAACAAGCGATTGCGTAATCGTCACCAGATGTTACACGCATTAAGTCATCGTTTTCGTACTGTACAGAAGATGTTTCGATAGAAGTCTTAGCACAGAACTGTTTGAATCCTGTAGGAAGTTTAGTAGACCATAAAACTGTTAAGTTTGGTTCTGGAGCTGTTCCTAAGTTGCTTAGTGTATGAAGGTAACGGAAGGAAGACTTAGTTACAAGTGTACGTCCGTCGATACCCATACCACCGATTGACTCAGTTACCCATGTAGGATCCCCTGAGAAAATATCATTGTAATCAGGTGTTCTTGCAAATTTTACAAGACGTAGTTTCATGATGAAGTGATCTACGAATTCCTGAATTTGTTCTTCTGTGTATTTACCAGCTTTCAAATCTCTTTCAGCGTAAATATCAATGAATGTAGAAGTACGTCCAAGAGACATAGCAGCGCCGTTCTGCTCTTTGATAGCAGCAAGGTAAGCGAAGTACATCCATTGGATAGCTTCCTTAACATCTGTAGCTGGTTTGGAGATATCGTAACCATAGATAGCACCAAGTTCTTTTAATTCTTTAAGAGCTCTGATTTGCTCGCTGAATTCTTCACGGTTTCTTACGTTATCAGGAGTCATTACTGGAGAAGTAGAGTTTAACTGATCCATTTTGTCCTGAATTAAGAAGTCAACACCGTATAGGGCAACTCTTCTGTAGTCACCGATAATACGTCCACGTCCGTAAGCGTCTGGAAGACCTGTAATAACGTGGCTTGAACGGCAGGCACGAATCTCTGGAGTGTAAGCATCGAATACACCAGCGTTGTGTGTTTTTCTGTGCTTGGAGAAGTATTCAACTACTTCTTCGTCAACTTTGTAACCGTTATCTTCACAAGCTTTCATAGCCATACGGATACCACCGTTTACTTGAAGAGCACGTTTTAATGGTTTTTCTGTCTGTAAACCAACGATTGTTTCTTTATCTTTATCAATATATCCAGCTGGGTGGGATGTGATAGTAGAGATAACTTTTGTATCCATATCTAAAACGCCACCAGCGTTTCTTTCATCTTCTAATAATTTAAGGATTTGAGACCAAAGATCTTTTGTTGCTTCTGTAGGTCCCGCTAAGAAAGAATCATCTCCAGTGTATGGAGTGTAGTTTTTCTGAATGAAATCTCTAACGTCAACAGATTTTGACCAATTACCTTTAACAAATGATTCCCAAGCGTTTTGCATTTGAAAATCCTCCTTTAATAATCTAGTTGTGCCCGGTTGAGTACTGAGGACCGGGGCCTGTGTTGTAATATGGTGTTAGTTTAATAAACTTTATGTCGAAAGTCAATAGTAAGAACGTTGCCAAAGATAGACAGAAATATGTGAATATGTTGAAATATGTAAAAAGTAATAAAAAATACAGAATTGTATGCTTGAAAGTACACTAAAACACTAGGTATTAATTTCTAAGAGGCGTAAGGGGGAGGATGTAGGTAAGGCAGAAATACTGAGAATTGAGAAGAATTTTGTATACAAAGTAAAAAGAATATTTTAGTGAGTGAAATGAAGAAATTGTACATTATTGCATACAATATCATAAAGAAATAAAAAAACTCAAAAAAATGTAAATTACACCTTGAAAATGGGAAAATAAATAGTATAATGAAAATGTGGTAAAAAAAACCACTCTATTACATATAAAAGGAGGCACTTAGTATGAAAGAAATGCAAAAACAAGCTGATGCTATGAGCGTTGAATTTTCATGTATGTATTTATGCGTAGATGAAACAGAGGATGACGAATAGTCTAAACTAGTTTACATGCCTCATTAAAATGTGGGGCATGTACTTATGAAACAAGTAACCCTATGATTTTGTAGAAGCCAAAATCATTAAGATAAATTAAAATAAAGGAAAAGGAGGCGAAGAAACATTTGCTTCTAAATGTTTCATTACATAATGTTCAGCTCAATTATAAAAGAATCAGAAGATAATTATTTAATTATTGATGCCTACTACAGTGGAAAGTGGGAAAGTGATAAGAAGTCTACTATTATTTATTTAGAGTTATTAGACTGGTTAAGGAAACATAAAACCAGAAAGATTGAAAAGGCAAGAGAAAGTGTTTATAGCATTTGTAAAGAAAAGTACGGATATGCAGAAGATGAAACAAAAGCAGTTTTAGATTTTGTAAAAGAGAGAAAGTTGCCTCTGACTGGCATTTTCGCTGCTGATAGAATTTTGTCTCAGATAGATTCCTATGAAGATAATGAAATTCTGACCAATCCTACCCCTATTATTGAGGTAACAAATAAATGTAATTATAAGTGCCGCTGGTGCTATGTACCAAACCGTGAAGAAGAAGAAATAATGTCATTGGAATGTATTAATGAAAATTTAGTACAGCCTTTCATTAAACGAGGACTTATTTCATGGTGTCTTTCTGGTGGAGAACCAAGTATGCAGCTTGACCGTACATTAGCAGTTGCAAAAATGATTAAAGATAGTTCTGTGAAGGAATTAGGAGTAGTACCTGAGATTTATCTTTTAACAAATGGTTTTCATTTGAAAGAAAATGCAAAGCAGTATAAAGAAGCAGGCATTACTTCTATTCAGATTGCGCTTACTTCTTCTGATCCAGCTATCGAGAAATACTTAAGAAGAGCTCCAGAAGGCGTTGATTCATTCCAGTGTGCAGTAGATGGAATTAGGGAAGCAAAAAAAGAAGGCTTTGTAACAGAAGTAAATATGGTGCTGCAGCCAAAAGACGAAAATAATGTTACGAATATCAATACAATGATTGGATTATTCGACATTATGAACGACATTGGTATCGATGTGATGAGAATTATTCCAGCTGTTCCAACTGGACAGGCTAAAGTAAATAATATTACATTCTCAGAGGCGGACTATCAGCTTATCGCAGAAAATATGAAGAAGATAAGGAAAAAAGAATTAAAGAATAAGAAGATGATTGTAGATTGCCCAGTAGATCAACCTATTGGAGAAAATAATCCAGTTTACTGCAGAGCAGGTACATTATTCCTTTACATAAACTATTCAGGTCACGTATTCCCATGTAATAATCTTCAGGCGAACGAAGCAGAGTGCTGGAATACAACAATTAAGGAAACTCCAATTGATACAATTTGGACAAAATCTCCTTTATTAAATGATTTTAGAAACTGTAGAACAGCAAGTCTTGCGGAGGGGTGTAAAGGATGCCAAAAACGTTCTGAATGTGTTGGTGAATGTAGAGCATTGTGTTTTGCAAAATACGGCACTTTTGATTTGAAAAAGAAACCAGAACATTGTTATAGGGATGATCTAGATGAAAAAGCAAATTAATTTTATCGAAAGCAACGACCCAGTTATAGACAATGCCATCGTAACGAAATACATTAACTGTACAAAGCATGCAGCCCTTGATTTTCTGAATTATCATGGGATTGAACAAAAACTTCAATACATAATCAGTCCGCTGGAATTTCATTATGAGTGTGAGCAAGAGATGAACATGGAGCATTTATTTGACACATCCAATATAAATGAAACCAACGGAATTCGAATTATCAGAGAGTTCTTTTCCGATTATAAAGAGTTATTTGCTCACTGCAAAAATGCAATTATGAATGAAAGTCCATTACTTATGTGGACAGAGTGGTATTTCGTTAAGGATACAAGGTTTTACAAGAAAATGAGAAGAGATCCACATAATACTTTAATTGTAGGCTTTGATGATGAAGATGAGAAAATCTGCATTAGTGACAGATGGCTAGAGGCTGCTGGAACATTTGAAGATACTACAAGATGGGTAAGTAGCACAGTCTTACAAGAAGCTATCGAGTCTACACAGGGAAATTCTTTTATTCAAAGTTTTCAATTGAAGGAAAAGACAGTTTTGAAGAATGGAGAAGAACTGAAAAAGGAAATGCTGGAGAAGTCGATACACAATATGACAGGCTCAGGTATGGGAATTGAGAAAATGCTATGCTTTGCTAAGGATTTGAAAACTGGTTTCTTAAAAGATGAAGCTGGAATAAAGCCTTATGCAAAGACTATTGGTTCTCAATTATTTAGAGATTACGTTGGAAGCAGATACTTATGGAGTGTATATGTTGCGCAGCTTAATGAGGATGAGCAGATACAGGAAGGTCTTATGAATCAAGCAATAGCCTGGTGGAAGATAATTGCTGTTTTGTGGAGCAAACAGCCAAGTATTTATGAAACAGCATGTATGATTCAAGTATTTGCAGAAAACGAAAAACGCCTTTTGTCACTCGTGTCAGAAAGATACTGTTAACAAAATTATTGTCAGGAGAGTTAATAGAATGGCATCAATACATGAAATAAATAAGAAATTATGCGATATAATTTCAACTAAACTGCAGACAAATGAAGCTTTAGATGTTACAGAATCACTGTATGAGGATGGCATAGGTTTGGATTCCATAGTTTATGTAGAGGTTATCTGTATGATAGAAACACAGTTTGGACTTGAGATTGAGCCAGATATTTTCAATGAATTTGAAACAATTACTGATATCTCTACATTTATTATGGAACAATACAAAAAATAATGGTGGTAAGACGCATGAGAGAAATAATAAACTTTGAAGTAAAAGGTGTATACAATCAGAGAAAAATATGGGGAATAAATTTTTTTGTCCCATTTTTATGGATATTGCCATATGTATTTTTCTGTTATAGTTTCAATAAGTCTGATTCAATTCGTTTTATCATAGTAACGTTGCTTTTGTGGTCGCATATTAGAGGAATATTATTTTTTATAGGGCGTACATTTACCATTCGTAAATGTAATGAGAAGAAAAAACTGCTCATGCATATAGCTGCTCGGATAATGATACATATTCCTCTTTTGTTTATTACACTTTTCGTTATACTTCTGCTTCTGAAAATCCTGTTTAATTTTACTTTTACAGTGCAATTTGCTGTTAATATTTTACCAGAGTATTTCTGTCTTTTAGCAGTAAGCTACGCAGCAGCGATTGGTTTAAATCTGGCTATGACAGGAAAGAAGAAGCACGCATGGCTATTTCGTTTTATCGATACATTTTTGCCGATTTTGATGGGTGTATATGTTCCAATTAGCAGATTACCAAGAGTTATAAAATATGTTACGTATCTATGTCCTTTTACTGGATATCTAGAAGTCATTGCAGGAAAAGCTTGCGGGAATGAGACATATCCATACAAATTTGCTATCTTGCTGATAACAAGCGTATTGCTAGTTGTGATATATGCAGTTATTTTGAAAATGATTGATAGAAAGAAAGTAAAGAAAGCAAGAAAGGAAACTGCGTGGATTGTCAATATAGTAACATTGCTATGCTTTTTATCGGGTTATCTTGGAATTGCGTGGAGTACGGCTGGTGGCAGATACTTACTAGGAGCGATCTGTATGTATACAATGATTAGCTGGGCAGGGAATGCAATGTTCCAACAGCTTGCAAAGGGAAAATATGAGAGACAGGCGTTCTTAAAGGAGATTGTTAAGGATAAGTGGTATTATATCGTGTTTTTGTCAGGTGTGTTAATCATGTCATACAACGTAAGACAGTTAGAGATACTCTTAATCCTTATTATGTCATGCATAATGATTTTTTGTGGATATACTTTTGTGGAATTAATAGCGGGCTGGATAGCAAAACGAGAACTGGGAGCACTATGGTGGAATATATTCAGCCTATTATTGTTCGCACTGGGGGGATTTTCATTCCTGCCATACAGAACAGGTAATATCCTGTTTGGAATTGTTACTCCATTCTACAGTTTTTTTTATGCTATCAATAGTGTGATGTTACATAAATTTTTTTGGACAGTATACGATGTGATTATGATTTTATTTACTATTACTGCTGTAGTAATTCAGGCAGTAAGAAAGGGAGCCGAAAAGGGAAATGAGTGATCGAGATAAGGAACAGGATTTTTTTGCATACAAGAAATGTAGAAGTTATAAAATATTATTTCAGAATAACAGGTGTGCCGATTTTAGTACATACACAGAAGAAGCTTATCATATAAAGGAAATCGGGTCATTAGTCATGAAGGAATATCATGTGAAAGATGTTTCATGGCAGAAACAGAGCTTTCCGCAAAGAGCTGCTTGGATTGAGTATACGGAATCTCAAAGCAGGTGGTTTGATGAACAGGGGAAAACAATTGTATCATTAGCCCATCAAGCATACGAAATTCTTGAGCAAATTGTAGAATATCTAAAAAGCAGACATGTTATTTCCAATATCCAGTTTATGTTTGATGACACACTTAAGGTTTTCTGTAAAAGTAATAATTTTTTTCCATCACAAAAACAGATCAATTATTATTGCATTGTTCAGATGTCGACTGAGACAAAGGGAAAATTATCTAAAAGGGTATTTACCTGTGGCCAGTCAGATGGAAAACTGAACGAACTTATAGCACTTAAAGAACAGATTCATGAGTACGTGGAGGAAAACTGGTTAAAAGAGGAACAGAAAACATTAGCAGAGTTTCAGCCAGGAATATTCGACATTGTCATGAGTCCAGAAATTGCGGCGCTATTTATGCATGAAGCAATTGGCCATTTGTTAGAGGCAGATAATTTTGCAAGCAGTGACTTAAATTTAAAGGTGGGAGAACAGATAGGAGCTAACATCTTAAATGTTATTGATAATCCCACTTTGGAAGGACTTAGTGGATCAGCTTTGTACGATGACGAAGGAGAGATGACAAGGGAAAAATATCTGATACGAAAAGGAAGAATAGAGCAGCTTCTAGCTAATAAAGAATACGAAGGTAAGTTTCCGAATACAACACGAGGGAATGCTAGAGCAAAAGATTGTACCTCAGAATTGCTAATTCGAATGAGCAATACTTATATTGAACCTGGAATAAAAGATATTCAGCCAGAAATTGAAAAAATGGAACATGTAATTTATCTTGATGAGCTGCTTGGAGGAAATACTAATCAAAATCTTTTCTATATAGCTGCTGGAAAAATAACGGAACTTCAGAATGGAAAGATGGTAAGAGAATATAAGGGGAGGACGATAATATTTTCAATCCTTGAAACAGTAAAGAATATCTGCTTTATTGGAGATAAATTAGTCTGGTTCAATGGAGGATTATGCGGAAAGAAGAATCAGAATCTTTCAGTATCTATGGGGAGCCCCCATATCATGATAAAAAATATAGAAGTAAAGTGAGGGAGATATCATGGAATGGGAATATTTTGTACAAGAGGAAAACAAGAGTATCATCAGACTTTCAAAACAAACCTTTTATACATATGATACGAAAATCAGAGAGGACTTGCGCGGACTCAAAGACGGTAAAATTGCGATGACCTCCAATTTTGGAAAGCATAGGGGGAGAGAAGCATTAGAAAAAAACTTTTTGTTCTGGAACAAGTCTGATGTAATATTTCCATCGGGGCAGGAGCCAATAGAACTTGATATTTATGACGAGAATATTGGCAATATGTCTATGGATAAACAGAAAGACGTGGCGCTTGACTTCTATCATCAGTTAGAAAGAGGCTGCGAATGTCAAGATGTAGCAGTGGAAGTGGCAAAATCCATTGTAACTAAGAAATATAGAAACTCCAAGGGTGTTACGTTCACTTATAATAAAAGTATCATAAGAGCTAATGCTCAAGTCAGTTTTTGGGTAAATGGAGAAAAAGAAACAATCGTAGAAAAGAAAGTGTTTACACATCTTGACGTAAATCAATTGTTAAAAAACTGTGTAAAAGAAAAACAAATGTATTTAGAATCCTGTGGTAGTGCAAAAGTCAGAATGAAAGAACCGTATGGCTGCGTTTTGCAAGGGCAAGCCCTTGTTGGAATTTTTATGCCATTAAGAAAATTTTTAAGAAGTAAAAAAGGTATGGTATTCAATCCCTTGGTGAGTATCTTAGATTCTTCACTTGAAACTGGAATGGAAAACAGTTTTCCTTATGACGATGAAGGAATTAAGGGACAAAAAACTGAGCTTGTAAAGGATGGACAGGTAATTCAAACTATATTCGATCTGCAGAAAGCGGGCAAAATAGGTGTACAAAGTACGGGGAATGGAATACGAAGTATGGAAAAGAAGGCGCTGCTTCCGAGATATTCTAATATGATAATGAAAGAAGGAGATGAAAGTCTGTCAGAAGTCATTAACGGAATTGGGAACGGCTTGCTTATTAATAGGATAGCTGGAAATGGGATTAACAATTATTCTGATGGCAGATTTGTTTTAATTGTTGAAGAGGGATTTGTTATCTCTAATGGAAAAATTGCAGGAAGTGCAAAAAATACCGTATTGGAAGGCAATGTAATAGACGTTCTAGGTGGTATTAGTATGAAGCTGGGAAACAAACGAAGTTATGTAGGAAGTGGCATTTATGCACCGTTCTTATATACAGAAGCAATCAAATGCAAGTATTGAGAGGGAGATAAATTGGAAAGAGAAATTACAATTTTGTCAGATTTAAAAAAGAATAGCGACCATTATGAATGGAAAGAACTGAATTGTTTTTACAAGCCATTAGCAATTATTTTTGCTTATTTTAATGAAGAGTATTTTAATCAGTTTTTAATGATGCTTAGTATGCATATTCTTTATGATATCCATGGTGGTTTTCAATATGTTTCAGTGGAAAGAGAGAATATATACGATGAGTTTTTTAAACATTACAACAAGTATATGAAGGATGACTTTCGCATTGAGGCAAGGGAATGGAGAGAGACGGAAAAAGAAAGATTAGGATACAGGATAGTAGAAGAGTTAAAAAAAGGACATCCAGTTCTTGTACCAGTTGACTTATACGAAATATATTACGACGATAAGTACATGAGAGAACATGCCTCCCATTATATTATAGTAAAAGGATGTGATCTTAAAAGAAACGTATTTTATATTTTGGATACGCTACAAGTAGAAAATGGTGAAAAGGCACAGTATGTAGATTTTAAGATGCAAATGAGTTTACTGCTTAAGGCAGCTGTAAAAAATATATTTTGGTCATTTGCGCAAGAACAAAGCGATAGCAGGAATGATATAGACCAAATCATTTTCTCAACTTTGGACAGAGTGCTAAAAGAAAAAAATGCTTACATAGATTCAGAAATATTTGAGTTAAAACCAGAAATGCACAGAAAGATAAATACAAATGAATATGCAACGAAATGTAATATGAGAATTGTATACTACGATATTATTACTCAAATGCTACAAAAAATTAATTTACCTGAAGATGAGAGAACCAGAATTCAAATCAAGCAAGGGGACATAATCAAGGAATGGGGCAAATTGTCCAAAAGTGTGTTCTATCATATACAGAAAGGGAAACTTAATTTTGATGCAGAAAAAGAAAAAGCTGCCGTAATAGGGCAGGAGGAAAGGTTATTAGAAAGTCAGATACTAAAAGTTTTATATCAGGATAGAAAAGCAATTGAGAAACAAGAGACTGAGTATCGGATTAAGAATAAAGATAAAGCACAGATAGATGTAAGCGACGGAGGAATTCTAATTCAACATGACAGAAACCAGCTAGCTAATCTTTGGCTGACAATGGACGAGGCTCCACAAATCTTATATAAAATTTATGATAAACAGGAGTTTTACATACAGACTGAAGTTGAAATAATCTCTGATGGAAACTCTGCTGAACGAAGTAATACGTTTCAGAGCGGAATTATCATCAAAATGGATAATGGACACAAATTCTTATTTGGGTTAGAAAAAGGAGAAAGTCTCTCTTTGTTATCGCCTGAAGCAGAACTAGAGGAAAAGTATTCATGGGAGAAAGATAAAATTACATTGCGAGTCATGAGGAAGGATAATGGCCTGTCTTTTGAGTTTCAGAAGAATGACTTTAAATGGTATTTGTTAAAACAAGTAGAGGAAACGGGAGAAGTGGAATTGGCTGGTTTCTTCTCAAAAACATGGTATCCAATTCCACATAAAGTACAGTTTACAGATATCGGTATTAACGGAAATAAAAGTAAGTAATTATGCCAGAGATATTGTGAGGGAGAGAAATTGGAAGGTAATGTAAAGAAAAAAGAATACTATGAGACAATAAAGGTTGTAGCAATCCCTGTAATTCTACAAAACCTTTTGACATCATCGTTAGGAGCAATTGATTTATTTATGGTAACACGACTTGGGGATGCGTCAGTTGCAGGAATTGGATTTTCCAACAGATTATTTTTAATTCTGATAAGCGTTATAAATGGTATTGCCAGTGGTGGAGCTATTTTTGCAGCGCAGTATCATGGACAGAAAAACAATTTAATGATTCAAAAAGTAATGAAACTCTGCGCGATTGTTAGTATTGGAATTTCTTTGATATTCGTAGTGGCAAGTACAATATTTTCGAAGAATATCATTGGACTGTATTCAGATGATCAAGTGGCAACTATGCAAGGAGCAACATATGTTAGAGTAGTATGCTGGGCGTATTTGTGTACCGCATTAATATCTGTTCTTTCTAGTATATTAAGAAGCATCAAGAGTGCAAAGGTTCCTCTATATGCCAGTATAACTGCGGTGTTGACCAATACGTTATTAAACTTTTTGTTTGTGTACGGTATCATCAGCAGGCATACGGAACGTGTTGAGTGGATTGCAGCTGCAACCGTTATATCAAAGTTAATAGAATTGATGATATTAGTGGTTTATATATTTTCAGATGGAAGCATTTTGAGGTGTAATTACTTCGGATTAGACGTTGACTTAAGTATTATGGTTAAGATATTAAAGAAGGTTGGTCCACTAATACTGAATACGTTTCTTTGGTCCTTAGGGCAGACTTTTTATACAGGAGTTATGGGAAAGGTAGGTACAGAGTCTGTTGCAGCTTATAATGTGGCACAGACAATAGAATCTTTGGCATTTACAATTTTTAGTGGTCTTGCATGTGCAGGCAATGTTTTAGTGGGGCATCTTATTGGTAATGATGAAAAGGATGAAGCATATGATGTGTCTGGAAAACTGATTGTTGTATGCATTGCAGGAGGCATACTGATAGGGGGTATTATGATTGTAATAGCACCAATTGTTTTTGGAATGTATAAACATCTTAAACCAGACACTCGAGTAATGGCTATAAATATTGTACGAATTATGGGACTGCTCTTCTGGATAAAGGTTACCAATATGTTTATAATCCAAGGCGTACTTAGAGCGGGGGGAGATGTTGTCTATACACTGATTCAGAGCATGGTAGCGATGTGGTGTATTGGTGTACCATTCACACTAATTGTGGCTAATGTTTTTCACGTAGGAATTTACATTGTATTAATTTGTACTTTTGCTGAAGAAGTTGTAAAATTAATTGCATCCTATATTCGATACAGAAAGAAAAAATGGATTGTAAATGTTACAAAGAACGAAAGTTGGGAGTGAATGAATTATGAAAATAGCATTTATCATTTTCGAGGGAGTTACGGCACTTGATTTTATTGGTACGTATGATCCGATATCAAGACTTAAAACCATGGGCTTCAAGGATAACCTTGAAGTAGACATTTGTTCTTATCAGAAGACAGTTGATGATTTCTCAAGTAATATTCATTTTACTGATTTAAAAGTCGTTAAAGAACTCTCTAAGTATGACATGATTATTATACCTGGTGGCTTTGGCACAAGAACGCTTATGAAGGAAGAAGACTTCCTTGCTTGGATAAAAACCAGTCGAGAAGATGCCATTAAAGCTTCAGTCTGTACAGGCGCTTTGATTTGGGCAGCAGCGGGGTATTTAAGTGGAAAACATGCAACAACTCATTTTAATTCTTTTGATACGATAAAGGATATGGGAGTAAAAGTTGAAGCTGAAAAACGGGTTGTTGAGGATGGAAATATGATTACAGCAAGAGGTGTTTCAGCAGGAATTGATCTTGGACTTTTCATTTGTGAAAAGATACAAGGAAAGGAAGTTCGTGACAAGATAGCAAGGCAGATGGACTATCATTATTAATTAGGTAATTGCGAAACTCACAAAGCCTGTTTGTAATCTAGAACTAAAAAAAGAAAAATTATGCAAAGCATGAATTCAAAAAATAAAATGTGGACAACTGGGAATTTTGGTGCACTTTAATAAGCCGCAGACATTATTGAGTTGGTAGGACCTAAGAAATTAGAGGTTTTAGACTTCGAATGTATTCGGGATGTTTGATTTTATCTGTCAGCATAACAGTTATTAATTGTGTAATACCTGCAAGAATTAAGTCGGCATGTAATGTTTTTTCATTTTTTGTTCGACGTCCTGTAAAACAGAGAGTATCTTTTATGCGATTGATATCTCTTTCAACTGTAGTTCGGACTTTATAGGTGGAATTCCATTCTTCTGTTCCACGAATTGTTCCAGGATAAGCACGCAAGTTTTTTTCAGAATAGATATAAATCATGCGTCCACATTTACATGAAGTGCAGGGATTTTTAAAGAAGCATTCCCTATGGCTTTTTTAGTCGTTTTGTCATATATCCATTTTATCTTTGGACAGTCGAACTTGAAAGTCAGAATGCTGTTTCGGTATTTCTTTCATTCTGGCTTCATGGGAAGAGAAGAATCATGAGGACAACAGGGGATACCATCTCCGTTAATGGTGTAATTCTGATTTTCAAGACCAGATCTTGCATTCAGCGGAATATATGTTTTTGTGAAATGATTATTATCACCGAAAGTATCACCAGTAAGTAGATTCTTGTAGAGTTCTACAGTATCAAAATGCGGCATCTCCAAGGAATGTTTTAGGATTGAACAGTGGATGCTTTGAAAAGAAATCTTTCAGTGTTGGAATTAAAAGTTTAAAGTCATGCACACACTTATCCTCGTCAGGGGAATCAGATTTCTTTTCGACAACGATGTCAAGATGGCTCGTCATAAAGTCTTTATTATAAAAAGGGATATGGCGGATGATGCCAAGTCCATTGGTAACAATGCAAAACTTGAAGACATAGTAAAAATGGCCATTTATGTAGAGCTGCTTAATTTCAGGCTTGGGAGAGGCATGAGAAGGCATGGAGCCGTAAGCAGCTTTATATGGATTATAGTTCTTATAAGTGTTCGCCTTTGCATAAGCCTTGGGTTGCTTGATAATACGATTTGCGTATTTTGAGTTGTTTTCAGTAACAAATGCCTCAATGCCGGATGAGTCAAAAATAATCATGTCAGCTTTTGGCAGAATCAACAGCCTGACATATGGGTTCGGTAACATCAACGAGGTTATCAAAAACGAGATGCAAATCATCTAAGAAGTCCTGCTTAAAACGAGTGATTTTAGAAGCGTCAGGAACCTTTGTAAAACCATAGAAATCATGAAGTGGTTTGGAGTAAGCAAGAAAAGTTAAAAGAAGCTGATCTGTAGGTATAGAGAAAATACGCTGAATAATCAAAGCCCACAGTAAAGCTTGTAAAGAGTATTTACGGGATCTTCCCGTTGATGCATAGAAATGATTTCGAATGGAATTCGGAATCATTTCATCAATGTCGATATGAGTTTCTAATAGAGAAAGAAACGCAGGTTTGTCATTTTTAAAAATATTTTGGCAATCTGAAAAACATCTGCCAAAGAAAGCTGTTTATATGGTATCATTGTATTAGAATAACTCCTTTCTTGGGTGTAGGTTTATAGTTTTTGGTCAATTCTATTATACCATATCCAGTGAGGAGTAATTTTATTTTTTGTAACATAAAGTGCCGTATTTATGCGGCTTGTAGCGTTTCGCAAACGTCAAATCATTACTAATTAGAAAGAGGTGTTAAAATATGAGAGAAGCGGGAGTTTTAATGCCTGTTTTTTCAATGCCATCCAAATACGGTATTGGAGATTTCGGGAAGGAAAGTTATAAGTTTGTAGATTATATAAAGAAGATGGGATTCAAGGTGTGGCAGATTCTTCCCCTAAATCCGTTAGGCTATGGCAATTCACCCTACCAGCCATATTCCTCTTATGCAGGAGATGAGATATACATAAGCTTAGATTACTTAAAAAGGGATGGACTGTTAAAGGAAGAGATTCATTCCTTTCAAAAAAACAGCACTAAAGTGGATTATGACAAGGTAAGAAGATTTAAGGAACAATACTTAAAGAAAGCATTTGAGAATTTTAATGAGGATAGTTCCTACTTGGAATTCAGTAAGCAGGAATGGGTAAAGAAATATGCCATTTTTCTGACATTCAAGAAAGAAAATGAGCTTAGGTGCTGGAATGAATGGCCTAAGGAGTTTAAAAACTATCTGGAAGACAAAGCAATAGATTTGGCGAAATATCAGAATAAAATTCGCTATGAAATGTTTGTACAGTATATTTTCTTCAAACAGTGGATGGAACTAAAGCATTATGCAAATGAATCAGGAATACAGATAATGGGCGATATACCTTTTTATGTAGGAACAGATTCTTTGGATGTCTGGGGACATAAAGAAAACTTTTTATTAGACGATAAGGGGCATCCAACCTTTATCGCTGGAGTGCCACCAGACTTATTCAGTAAGACTGGACAAAGATGGGGAAACCCAATTTATGATTGGGAACAGTTAAAAAAGGATCAGTATAAGTTTTGGATTGAACGAATTGCATATAGTGGGACCTTATTTGATATCGTAAGAATTGACCATTTCCGAGCATTTGATACCTATTGGAAGATTCCAGCATCTTGTCCTACTGCAGTGGATGGAGAGTGGATAGAAGCTCCAGGGTATGAGGTTTTTGAAGCGTTAGGGAAACAAACGGATGTGAAAATAGTTGTTGAAGATCTAGGAAACCTTCGCCAAGAGGTTAGGGAATTAAGAGACTATTATAACTTAAAAGGAATGGGAATTTTACAATATGCGTTTGGAAGAGATTATATAGAACGTCTACGCCCAAGGGAGAATTCTGTTTTTTACACAGGCAATCACGATAACCAGACAATTTGGGAATGGTATCATGATAAGAGTGCAAAACAAAGAAGAAGAGCCAATAAAATTTTAAAAGAAAGTGGCTGTAAACAGAGAAAACTGTCTCATAGATTTATTTCTTATGCAATGAATACAGTTGCTGAGTTAGTAGTAATTCCAGTTGCAGATATCATAAATCAAGATGGAAGAGGCAGAATAAATACTCCATCAACGATAGGTTCGCCTAACTGGGAATGGAAGTTACAGGATTTTAATGAGTTACAAAAAAATATTCCATCTATGAAAAAAATCATAGCAGCAAGTAAACGAAATTAGCCAATGGTTGACTTATGGAATTGCAAGTGATATTATAACAACAGATTGAACGCAGTCCGTTCATGAAGGGGTACACCACCACGGGTGTAAACTTCATGAGCGAACTGCGTTTTTTTATACTTATTTTTGAAACTACGAAAGGAGCAACCCAACATGATTCAACTAAATGGCGAGCTGATTGCAAACTACGAACAAAAAACCTTACAAAATCTCCTCACCACCCTAAACTACGATCTAACCAAAATCGCAGTAGAAAAAAACGGTGAAATTATCCCCAAAAGCCAATACGATACCACAATCCTAAACGAAAATGATGTATTAGAAATCGTAACCTTCGTTGGAGGTGGCTGATATGTACATAAAAGTAAATGGCAAAACTATATACACAGAATTTACCCACATAAAGGATTTGAAAACAGCATTTTCATGTGGAAAACCTACCAAAAAAACCATCACCATTGTGGATGGCTTCCAATCTGACGAGAATTATCCACTAAGGGAAGGCATGGAAGTGACCTTTATCCACAAAGGCGCAATGCCACCAGTGGATGTACTGGAATCTATGATGTGTGCCAGACATACACCAAAGGTTCACGAAAAAGTAAAACAGGCCCATGTTGCAATTGCAGGACTTGGTGGTTTAGGCTCAAATATAGCCATATCCCTTGCAAGAACAGGGGTTGGTTATCTCCATCTTATCGACTTCGATGAAGTAGAGCCAAGTAATCTAAATCGACAGCAGTACAAGATTAGCCATCTTGGAATGCCAAAGACTCAAGCACTAAAGCAAGAAATAGAAGAAATCAATCCCTATATCCACGTCACCACCCATAACACGCGGGTAGACGATGATAACATAAAAAAACTGTTTGTGCAAGACGGAATTATTTGTGAGGCCTTTGATAAGCCAGAAGCAAAGGCCATGTTAGTGAATGGAATATTAGAGCATTTCCCTGAAAAATACATCGTAGCCGCATCAGGTATGGCAGGATATCAAAGCAGCAATCACATTCAAACGAGAAAAATTACCAGCCATTTTTATCTATGTGGAGATGAAACATCCAATGCAGAACCAGGCAATGGACTAATGGCACCAAGAGTAACAATTTGTGCAGGACATCAGGCAAACATGGTTTTACGGATTATTTTACAGGAAACAGAAGCTTAACATAGAACAAACAAAAGGAGTGTATACAATGAACGACAAATTAATATTAGGTGGACACGAATTCCAATCCAGATTTATCTTAGGTTCTGGAAAATACTCATTAGATCTAATCCAGGCAGCAGTAGAACATGCAGGAGCAGAAATTATAACCCTAGCACTTCGCCGTGCGAACCAAGGCGGAACCGCCAACATTTTAGATTACATACCAAAGGGAGTAACCTTGCTTCCCAATACATCAGGAGCAAGAAATGCAGATGAAGCAGTTCGTATTGCAAGATTATCAAGAGAAGTAGGCTGTGGAGATTTTGTCAAAATAGAAGTAGTCAGAGATTCCAAATACCTTCTGCCAGATAATTCAGAGACTATTAAAGCAACGGAGATTTTAGCAAAAGAAGGGTTTGTGGTTCTTCCGTACATGTATCCAGATTTAAACGTGGCAAGGGATTTGCAAAATGCAGGAGCAGCCGCAATTATGCCATTGGCAGCTCCAATCGGAACCAATAAAGGTTTATGCACCAAAGACTTTATTCAGATTCTAATTGATGAAATCGATCTTCCTATTATTGTAGATGCAGGAATCGGTTCTCCGTCTCAAGCTTGTGAAGCAATGGAAATGGGAGCAGCCGCAGTAATGGCAAATACAGCGATTGCAACAGCAGGGGATATCCCTGTGATGGCAGAAGCATTTAAGAAAGCGATTGAAGCAGGACGAAGTGCGTATCTTGCAGGCCTAGGACGCGTACTAAACAAAGGCGCGCAGGCATCCTCACCATTAACAGGATTTATTGCAGACTAAGGAGGAAAAACCATGGTAGAAGAGAGAATAAATCACATGAAGTACCTTCCAGACATGGAAGTTTTAGATTCTAACATAGAAGAAACGGTAATCAACAAAATGAATGCCTATGATTACGATTCATATACGGAAGCAGATGTAAAAAGGGCACTAGAAGCAACCGTATGTATGCCAGAACATTTTGCCGCGCTTCTTTCACCAGCCGCAACTCCATTTATAGAGGAAATGGCACAAAAGGCTAAATACGAGAAAGAGAAGCATTTCGGTAATTCTATATACATGTTTACTCCTTTGTATATTGCAAACTACTGTGAAAATTATTGTGTGTACTGTGGATTTAACTGCCACAACAAAATTAAACGTGCTAAGCTAAACGAAGAAGAGATAGAAGAAGAGATGAGAACCATTGCCAAGTCAGGACTTCAGGAAATACTGATTCTAACAGGCGAAAGTAAGAAAATGTCTGATGTAACATACATTGGTGAGGCGTGCAAAATCGCAAAGAAATATTTTAAGGTCATCGGTCTGGAAGTGTATCCAATGAATTCAGACGAATACGCATATCTTCATGAATGTGGTGCAGATTATGTAACTGTATTTCAGGAGACTTACAATGCAGATAAATATGAAACACTGCATCTTGCAGGACACAAACGTATTTTCCCTTACCGCGTAAATGCGCAAGAGCGAGCAATACGTGGTGGAATGCGCGGAGTTGGTTTCGGTGCATTATTAGGGTTAAGTGATTTCCGAAAAGATGCATATGCAACCGGAATGCATGCTTATTACATACAGCGTAAATACCCTCACGCAGAAATTGCGTTTTCCTGTCCTAGACTTCGTCCAATCATTAACAACGACAAGATTAATCCAAAAGACGTACATGAAAGACAGCTTGTTCAGGTTGTGTCTGCATATCGAATTTTTATGCCATTTGCAAGCATCACCATTTCAACGAGAGAATGCGAGAGATTTCGTAATCATATTATTGATATTGGTGCAACTAAGATATCCGCGGGGGTTAATGTCGGAATTGGTGGTCATAGTGGAGAGGAAAAGGGAGACGAGCAATTCGAGATATCCGACGGAAGAAATGTACAGGAAGTATATGATGCAATTCTAAAAAAAGGGTTGCAGCCAGTTATGAGTGATTATATCTATGTTTAAAATAGTAGCAGTAACCAATCGAAAACTATGCGAAGGTGACTTTCTTAAACAGATTGAGAAAGTTGCCAGTGAGAATGTAGCAGCTATTATTCTGAGGGAAAAAGACTTACAAGAGGAAGAATACGGAAAGCTTGCAGAATCAGTCATTGCTATATGCGATAGGTATTCTGTGACATGTATTCTTCATACATACCTTAAAACAGCAGAAGAATTAGGGCAATCTGCTATTCACTTGCCACTTCCTGTACTTCGCGAAAACAAAGAGAATTTAAAAGTATTTCAGACCATTGGTGTTTCCATTCATTCTGTAGAAGAGGCTATGGAAGCACAAGAGCTGGGAGCAGCTTATGTGACAGCAGGACATGTATTTGCAACGGATTGTAAAAAGGGATTGCTACCAAGAGGAACTGCATTTTTAGAAGAGGTTGTGAAAAGCGTAAAGATTCCTGTGTTTGCCATTGGGGGAGTCAATGCAGATAACATAGAAGAAATAAAACGGACTGGTGCAGCAGGATGCTGTATTATGTCTGGCTTTATGAAGAAATGACCGGCCTTGACAGATTGTAAGAGCATTGTTACGATCAAGTTCTACTGAAAAGTTGGAGGCGGCAAATGAGTAGAAATGTTCAAAGAGCAATCTGTTTTTGTTTAATCATTGGTATATTAGGAAGTTCTACATTAAGTTATGTAAGTGAGACAGCCACATTTGCACAAGGAAGAAAGAAAAATAAATCCTCGATTATAAATTCAGAACCAAGTGTCACAAATTTAAATTGGAACTACCATATGATACATGCCATACCTGCTGTTTCAGAAAGAAAACAAGCAGAAAAGGTGAAAGTTGCAATCATTGATTCAGGCGTAAATTATTCAGATGATATTAACGTATATGAGAGAAAAAATTTCATTCCAGGTGAGGAAGAATTGTCTGTTCTATATGAAGACTTTAGTGGACATGGAACCAGTGTTGCAGGTATCATTGCAGCAAAAGACAATCAAGAGGGAATTACGGGAATCAATTCTAATGTTGAGTTATATTCTGCCCGTGTACTGGATTCCAGGAATAAGGCACCAATTCACCTGGTTGTACAAGCCATTGAATGGGCAGTTGAAAAAAAGGTTAATATTATCAATCTGAGTTTTACTACCAGCAGGGATTCGAAAGAATTAAGGGACGCGGTAGAAAGAGCGTATGATGCTGGCATTTTACTGATAGCTTCTACTGCCAATAAGGGGAAAGCTGAATACCCTGCCGCATACGACTGTGTGATGGCAGTAGGAGCAGTTGACAGTAATGGAAATGTCAGTACCTTTAGCTCTTCTAATAATCAGATAGAAATTACAGCACCAGGGGAAAAGATTCTATCAACCGATGTATTTGATACCTTATCGGTACATTCCGGAACGAGTCTCGCCGCCGCCCATGTAACAGGTGTTGCATCGTTATTATGGGAAAAGGATATTCATGTAACCAATGATTATATTCGATGTGTTCTTGATTTAAGTGCTAATTTATATGGAAAAAAAGAAGCATATGGATTCGGGCTTGTAGATTACGAGTATGCTAAAGAAGTATTTGAGTTATTACGTCCAATGGCACAGCAGAAGGAAAGATATAAGTCACTTATGAGGAGAGGCTTGGAGCAAACAAAAAATCCAAAGCAAAGAACATTGTCATCTTATGGTGATGTAGACAGTGTAGAAGGCGCCTGGTGTGTAGATGCGCACAATGGAACACTTGGAGACTATACGTTTACCAATGCTCCAAATGGCAGGGCGTATTTATTAGCAGGCTGTACACTTCCAGATAGAAGTGCAATTACTGCATTGCAAGGAATTGTGGATAATCCATATTTTCATGGTAACTGGTATCATGGTTCAGATACAAAGGACGAAAGAAATTACTTTGCAAGTTATTTATACCTAACGGAAATTGCAAGTGCAATGGTACAAGGAAAGAAGATTCCGGAGGTTCCAACACTTTGTAAAGCCGGAAAACCCAATGCAAAATCAGACTATAAAGACTCTATGGAATACATCTCCCATGCAGGAGTGAAGATTCCATTAATTACGGAAACTTATGTAAACAGAAGAAAGAAAATTAAGTGGACAGACATTGAACAGACAATACAAAAGAAGTATGCCAAAAGTTTTGATGCAGCCAATTCAGTTCATAAAGGTTTGATTGTATATGGTATGGCGATGCACCATGTGGGAGATTTATTTGCGCATTCTTCTGTAATGCCAAATGACGCAGGAATTGGGCATATTATTTCTCATGTAGAAGGAGCAGATGAACCGCGGTTTGTAAAGCAAAGATACACAGCAGCAAAACTGGTAATTAAGAATATGCTGTCTCATTTAGATAAGGAACATGTCACAAAATCGGGAACGGGTACGCTTAAAGATTTTGCTCTTAATATGAATTATGGAGTGTATTTTTATGTTCGAAAATTCAGAAAGTATGTGGGACAGATATGTGATTCAGATGAGTATAAGGAAGAATTTATGTATCAATATCTTTTTCTAAGTGACCCTTGGGAAGATGAAACAAAACTTGGATTAGTAAAAAGACAACTTATGAAATAAATGACTTACAAGGCGTGTTCCAATATGATTTCTCTGAGAAAACGCCTTTGTTTATTGCCTTTGATGTTGAAAAAAAGAATTTTAAATAATTTTGTTACAAAGAACAAGATATTGAATGATTAGTAACATTATGGTAATATAGTCAGAGAAATTGATTGTGTGGAGGGGACAATTTTATATGATTAACATACTTATCTGCGATGATAGCAAATTAAGTCTAGATATTAATAAGGCTTATGTGAACGACTTTGTGCGAAAGAGAAAAATTAAAGCAGAATGCTACACATTTCAAGAAATTAATGACAAACTAAAGAAATTGTATCAAACTATGCCAATTGATATTGCTCTTTTAGATATTGATTTTCAACGTGGCGAGGAGGGAATAGAACTTGCCAGGAACATAATTAAACATAGCCCTCTTGCTATTATTATTTTTGTGACAAGTCATGAAGAATATGCGTTAGATGCATACAATTTAGCAGCGTTTGGTTACATAACAAAACCAATAGATGAAAAGAAATTTGAAAGGCTATTTGCACGTGCGTTGGTACAGCTTAGGGGGATTAACGCAATCAAGAATAATCATAACATTGAGTTTGTTGCCAATGGGAAAAAGCAGCTTGTAAAAGAAAAAAATATTTTATATGTCGAAAAGTGTGGACATACTGTGAACATTGTTACAGATAAGCAAACCTTTTGTGTGTATGATTCTTTAAAGAATCTAGAAGGAAAATTTTCGAATATTTTTTTACAGGTGAACAAAGGTACATTAGTAAACCGTAATTATATAACAGAAATAACAAATCAGACTATTTTTATTACGACAGGAAAAAGTTTTAGTATACCAACTCGTAAAGTAAAAGAAGTACAAGAAGCATATAAGAAAACAGCAGAAAATGAATTGTAAACAAGGATACAGTTGCAAAAATGAAGTAAATTTGACTTTTAATGCATGGTTATGACGTATTTTTGTAACTAGAATTACATTTTTGAAATAATGTTGACTGAAATTGTAATATCGATTGTGAGGAAAAGTAAACCGGGGTATAATAAAGTCATTCAATAAGACATGAGGTAACAAGTAATCAGGTTTTAAGAAACGGTATTTATTTCATTCCCCCCCTAAATTTGAGATAAGATATCGACTTGAATACAACTTATGTTTTAGGATTACCAGAACACACAATCAGATGACGCAGTAAAAGTACATAAGAAGAATCTAGATATCCCCTAACGAGAAAAATACGAAGGATAAGTTTGAAGAACAAGGTGGCTATTGTGCGCAAATAGTCAACAAAAGAGGAGCAAGCTTTTACATTTTGAGGTGTAATAGCACGAAATCCATAGCTGTAAGAAAATAGGTCGGAACTTACAGGAGAGCAGTCTAAAGAGAAAATGCAATTAACACAAAGAACTTGACATACCAATGAGGAACAGTTTTAAAAGACACAAAAGTTAACATGTACATATTAGAAATGAATAAGTATTAAAGGGGAGGCTTTCTGAATAGAAGGTCTCCTTTTTAAATTTCTATAAATATCTTGCTTGGGAAAAAACTTTAGCATACAATAAGATGAGAAAGAGTATGAAAGGAGTTTTATCATGATTTCAGAAAAAATGTACCAGTTAGGCAGTCATCGCTCTGTTATTCGTGAAATTTTCGAATATGGTAAAAAACGTAAGTCAGAGATAGGTGAAGATAAGGTATTTGATTTTAGTCTTGGTAACCCAAGTGTACCAGCACCAGCATGTGTAAATGAAACGATTATTGAGTTGTTAAACACAGAGGACCCTATCCTTTTACATGGATATACTTCTGCACAAGGTGACTTTAATGTTCGTAAGACCATCGCAGATTATGTAAATGGAAAGCACCAGACATCTATTGGACCAGATGACATCTATATGACCATGGGAGCAGCAGCTTCACTTTGTGTAGGATTCAAAGCAATCTGTCTTCCAGGAGATGAATTTATTACATTCACTCCATATTTTCCAGAATACCGCGTTTTTGTTGAGGCAATGGGCGGAACATTAGTGGAAGTACAATCCAATCAGAAAACATTCCAGATTGATTTTAACAATTTTGAAAAAGCAATTAACCCTAAAACAAAAGCAGTTATTATTAACAGTCCAAACAATCCTTCAGGCGTTATTTTCACAGAAGAAAGCATTATTAAGCTTTCAGCACTGTTAAAAGCAAAATCAGAGGAATATGGACATCCAATTTACTTGTTCTCGGATGAACCTTATCGTGAACTGGTATACGATGATATTAAAGTGCCATATTTAATCAACTACTATGATAATACATTTGTATGCTATTCCTATAGTAAATCACTTTCACTTCCAGGTGAACGTATTGGATACATAGTTGTTTCAAATAAAATGGAACAGAATAGAGAAATCTACGCAGCAGTATGTGGTGCAGGCAGAGCACTTGGTTATGTTTGTGCAAGCAGTCTGTTCCAGCAGGTGATTGCAAGATGTATTGATAAAACTGCTGATATCAGCATTTACAAGAAAAACAGAGACTTATTATACAATGGATTAACAGAACTAGGTTACTATTGTGTTAAACCAGATGGGGCATTCTATCTATTTGTTCAGGCATTAGAAGAGGATGCAACGGCATTCTGTGAAAAGGCAAAGAAATATGAATTGCTTCTTGTACC
>ERZ808278.420-NODE-420-length-29353-cov-21.094204_pt1 | contig 29353 bp, 39 predicted proteins | sample MGYA00521239_ERZ808278 | MGnify/ENA primary metagenome ERZ808278 (study PRJEB31516, sample SAMN03275600) | gut metagenome | biome: mammalia-associated habitat; material: feces | host: Papio cynocephalus | place: Kenya | collected 2012-07-17 ... | reverse complement strand
TTACCCCTCAGAAGAATCGCACGAGCAACACCCGCAAGAAATTTCTTCATATTTTTTCCTCCATTATTTATTTAATTGTGACAGCACTTCTGCATATTGGGTGGTACTGTCAGCACCCACAACAGTTCTTATGCTACTTTGTCCTTTACCACCAATAGATTTATTAAATTTATCGGGGTCAACAAAATATCCATCAAACTTGCCTTTTCTTTTCTTGAAAATATAATGATCAACTTTATCACCTGCGCCAACAGCGATAGCCGCTGAACGAGTGGTGTAAAATTCTATTTCGCCACAAACTTCCCTGAACAAAATCTGGAAACTGCGCCATGTCTTCTTTAATAGTTGCTCCTTCAAGATTCCTGTATGCGATTCAATAATCCCCATCTGTCTTTCCAAATCAGGACTTTCATAATCTTTGTTTTTCAACCTATCTACTTCTTGCATGGATTTCTTAATGTCCGGGTTGATGTACGTATCGTCATAATCCGGAAGATTTTGAAAAAGGATGATTTTGGCTATATCGTCAAATTCTTTAGCTGAAATAATTATTCCACTTTCCGTTTGAATAAAAGCGCGTTCCATTTCATCGTTACATAGATATATGCCTTTTAATTCAAGGCATAAATCCATTATATTCAAAAATTTCTGCACCATTATTTCATTCGATGGGAAAACCATTTTTTGCAAGAATTTAAGATATGACGCTTGTATTGCTTCAACCGAACCCGAACCATTTTTATCAATCTTCAGGACATCGACACTTGCCATAAACAGCATAGAATCTTTGACCATAATCGGCTTGATTAAAATTTCTTGCCCGGTTTTCAGCTTATATGGAACGGCTTCGTCAAGGGCGAAATACGCCAATTTTAGTAGCTCAATATCAACGCTCACACGATTGTTCAGTGCCAGTATCGCCCATTAAGGTAGCTAATCTAAGCACTGCTCCTGTGAAAGTTTTTGAGTTTCCAATTACGCTTTGCCCACCGATATAACGTGACAAATTCTCGTCCATCGCCATTTTGCCTACACCCCCGATTGTAACGCCGTTCAGCGTATCGAGTATAATGTTGACAAATAAATCGGCTCTTGAAACAGGAATTCCGTTAAAATCGACTAACGCCATTTCCATACCATACAACCAATCAAAACTGTAAAGGACTGAACTTGTATAAAGATTTTCCGGCTGAACCATATAGGTATAAATCTTCAAAAGGCACTTGGCTTCGGCAATTCCATCGTCTATTTGATTTGTGAAAAATACACTATATTGTTCTTGCTTTCCTGTCTTCCATACGAGATTCATCTTTTCAGTGAATGAAAGATTGTCTTTACTTAAAGCATTATAATCATTATATTTCAGCATTTTCCAAAGATTCTCAGCCTTGGGGGACAATGCCAAATATTCAAGTATTCTATAACATCCCATAGGGAGTTGACTTAAAGAATTAAACATTTAATCACCCCATCATACTGACAACTTTGATAAATCTACTTTCCGTAACCGTACCAATGTTCCGCAAGCTTATCATAAGCAATTGGTCAATCTTTAGTCCGGTTATGCGGTATTTATTTCTGTCCAATTGTTCAATTGAGACAGATTTACTGCTCGTAAACATATCAATAGCAAGCGATTGTTCTACGCCGTTCATATACGGCGTTAATGTAACATCAATGCTTTCGTATTGTCTAATCACAGTAAATTCAGGATTCATGGCAACAGTCCATTTCTCCTGTGCTTCACCTATAGTAACTTTACAAGTGGCGTATACTTCGGGATTGCCCTTAAGTACGCACCTGACCTCGGTTTCACCTGTTGCCGAAATTAGCGTCATGCTGTAATTTTCGTCAATAGCGACCATAGATGAATCGTATATCCATTCAATTTCGCGCGAGACTTCTGTGCCATTTAACAGCACAACAGGGTCAAACTGCGCTTTTGCGCCTTGTACGCCTGTAAATGTTTTCATGTTTAGTTTGACTTGATAATCAAACGTACCGTTATCGGCGATTTGATTAACTCTGTCATCTTCTGCATGAATTTCATCAAGGTACATATCCAAATAAATCAACGTAGCGATTTTCTTTTGGGCAGTATGGACAGATTTTTGATAGCCCCACAACTTAAAAGGTCTGCCGTCAAGCATAAACCTTGTATTGGTTTGGCATAATCTCAACGTGTCCTCGTTGCCCTGTAAAATCACCGTAGCGTGATTGTTTGGTGTGTTAATATATCTTGACACTTGCTCAGCAGGTGCGCCCATATCATAATCAACACAGCAGGGAATAGTGACCAAAGCACCATTCATCGGGTCAATTATATTTAGCTCATTTGTACATCTGCGCAAGCTAACCGCATGGGGCAAGCCGTCGTAAGCGTTATCATCATGAATTATCCAATAATCACCATTGTACTGATAATACAGCCCCCTAGCGGTTTTGTAGTCAATACTTCTAAAAATTATTTGGATAAAATCGCCCGAGTTACGTTGTGCCGTAACGGTTGCTTCTGTGGCAGGTTTAATCCATGCTTCCACACAATGGTATGTGGGCAGCCCTATGCCATCCTGCTCAAAAATTGCGCCTTCTTTTTCAGGAGTCTTGGTTGATGTATTCTCCCATTGCTCGTCCTGAAACGCTTGTGTAAGATTCCTGTAATGGTCGTTAGGATTTTCAAGAATTCCTGTATCAATGCTTAATTGAAACTGATTAAACGGCATTTATTCACCGCCTTGCTCAATCAAATGGAATACCACAGATTTCACGGTTTCGTGTCCTGCGCTTTCTTTTAATTCATACAGCCCCTTTAGCAACGAATAAACTTCCGGTTTTTCAAGCCCATAATATTTTACAAACAAACGATTAAGATACTTTAGATAAGAATCTTTTTCAATTGATTGCTTCTGAAAAGCATCTTCCCATAAGCCAAGGATTTTGTAGAATTCATCGGCGTGCCTATTTTGACTCATAAGCCCACCTCGTTGAAAAAATCCATAGCGTGTTGCGAAAGATAATTATTGATTTGCCGAGAATTTTCTTCACGAAGTTTATCAATAACATTCTGCTTCTCTTTCATGTTCTGGGACGAAACACCTTCAGTTTGGAAACTTGATGACACCTTTAATTTAAGCGCAATCTGGGTAGAATTATTTGTCTCTCTTTCCCACCAAGCAATAATAAAGTAATTTGCAAGAATCCTTATTTCCTGCTGTGTCAGGTCAGAAAGAATTTCACGCTCTGTCTCGTCAAAAGCAAGCGAATGCAAACACTCGCCACTAAATTGTGAAAGAGCGATTTTTAGAAAACCGTCACACCACGCCTTAAATTCGTCAAGGGAACGATTATAAAGTTTTGCAAGTTTATAATCATCTATTGATTGGAGGGCAACGTCTTCTATTGTATCGAAAGAGGTCATATTAACCCTCCTTGTCTATCTTTTCTATTTCCATGTAATTTTTGCCAGTAATTTCACCAAGCTGAACAAGAATATTTGCGTCAATGGGCGTACCGTTCAGCCGTCCATCAACTACCATGTTTTCGATAATCTGCTTCTGCGATTCGGAAGCGTTTTTATAAAGGACAAGCACCGAATTGGCATCAAGCGAAAGAATGGTTTTCATCTGTGCATCGGAAATCATGCTCTCATAAGCATCCGCAAGGTCATTCTCTTCAACAAACTCAGCATCGGTAATATAAAACAAGCCTTCACGAGCGGCGTTAGGCATATTGTTTACAATAGCAACTGCTTCGCCTTCCGTGAATGTATGCTTATCAAACTGCTTTGCAAAATGATAGAAAGAATTTCCCTTAACAGTCAGCCCACCCGCAAAAAGATTTATAATGGTTATATTCTTTTTCTTTTTGGGCTTCGGCTCAACAGGGATAGATTGTACAGATACCTTCTGCATATTCATAAGTGCAGCAATCTGTGCCTTGAGTTCAGCGATTTCGTTAGCCTGCTCAACAATTCTTGAATCAGTCTCGGGCTTTTCGACAGAAACTGTAGCAGTAGTGGTTTTCTTAGTAGTAGTGGCAGTAGCCATTTTATTCTCCTTTTATTCCTTTTGTTCAAAGGGGACAGGTTGCCCCATCCCCTGTTTAATTTATCAATTATTCGTTGATAACGTACTTACCCGCATATGCAGCAGACGCAAAAGTGAACCTCCAATCCTTACGGAGGGTGAAGTTCTGAGTAATATCAGCGTTGTCGTAGAACTGGTTGCTATTGGTGAGGGTATTGGAAACAGCACCCTTAACAACCTTGTCTGCGCCGGGCGAAACGAGGTAAAGGGTATTGTTATCAAGTGCAACACCAAAGTTAGCATCGCCAGTAGGAATCTGAGCAAGCTCATAAAGGTCAAAGTTGTAGAACTTCGCCATGATACCGACTGCGCCGTTTGCGCCCGCAACGTTCATGCGATAGCCTGCGATGGAATCAGGAAGAACCTTTGCGAGAGCTGCCTGAGTACCCATGATAACAGGCTTCATACCGAAGTTGTAAGCCTCAAGACGCTGACCGAGCTCGATGAGGGTCTGAGCCTTAAACGCGCCAGTCTCGATAAATGCAGAAGGATAAGTGCCTGCGTCAAGACCTGCGGTAAGTGCGCCAACTGCGTCAGTGGTCATATCGCGCTCAATGGAAAGCACTGCGAGGCGAACGAACTCGGCGATGTCCTCCTTGCCTGCGAGAACACGGTACATATCAGAGTAGACGGTGACCATTCTCTCCTCGGGAGCAACGATAAGATCACCCTTGAAGTTCTTCTGACGGAAAGTGGTTCTTTCTCCGTGTGCGATTTGTTCATGCGGGGTCGCAATGCCCACACCGTTTTGCCGAACCTTAAACAAAACTGCTTATACTTTCGTATAAGTCCAGATTAAATCTTCATCTTATATATCTATGTCAATAAAAATATTCAAATTTTAGATATATAAGAGCCATATTTTTCGATAACCATTAGCTTGTTATCTACTCCCCCGTAAGGGGATAATCGTTGAACCTTTTCCTATTCGGAAAATGGAGGCTAAAGACCCATTTACAAGCACTTAGGATTTAACCATATGCTTATCCTTTATTTTCTTTCTGCTTTCGCAACTTTCGCACTTAGACTTGTTTCATTCTTATGCTGTAGTAATAAAGGCTTTAGGGATTCAAAGCAATTAACATGGAATACTTGCTGATCACTCAACAAGCAGGGCGTACTGCCGTTATGCGGCAATTTTGGTTACCCCTTTTGAAACGACAAAAAGATTACGAGGAGTAATCTTGTAATGGACAGCATCACCGTAAGCGGTGAACTTCATGTCAACAAAGGGAGCAAGAGAATTGGTGATATAAGCAGGAAGGAGCGAATTGATGACCTGATCAATAATCGCAAAAGCAGCCCACTTAACAGCCGGGTTAGCCATCCATGCGTTAGGAGCGTCAGCTCTCTTAATGCCAGAAAGACGCTCAACCTCATTAAAGAAACCCTTGTTAATCTTCTCGCTCATCTCAACAAGAGGAATGGAAGGTGTGCGGGTAGCATCATTCTTGCAGTTGTAATACTCTTCAAAGGCGATGTAGAAATCTACATTATCGCCAGCAAATTTTCTAAGTTCTGCGTTCATATTTATGTCTCCTTTGTATATTTTTATTTAGATTAGTTGCGCTCGCAACGAAGCATCCAAGTAGTGATAAGCTCCTGACCAATAGCGACAGTCTTCTTGCCGACAATGGTAAAGTAAGCACCACCAGTAGGAGCAGTAGTAAGAGCCTTGAGCTTGCCGTTAGCGTCAAGTCCTGCAACAGTAGCATTAGAAACGGTGTCAGGATCAAGATTAGCGGTAAAGCAATTCTTGTCAACCTCGATGTGGTCAACATGAGGATTCATGTAATAAAGCGACATGGGCTTGCCAGCCTTATTATAGAAATATCTGGGGTCATCATAAACCTGAACCTCAAGCATATCAGTGCCTGCCTCAGGAGTACGGACGAGCCATACAGAAGTAGAGGTAGCAGTTGCGGGAGTAACGTTATACTCAAAACCGTTGATGTTCTTGTTTGAATCAACATTCATTGAAGTAAGGGTAACGAAAGTGCCGTTATCAAGATCGGCAGTCTTATAAATACCAACGAGCTTGTTGGAATCTACGTCCCAACCAGTGACGCTGGCGGGATTCACGTAACCATGAGTATTAGCCATTTTAATTTTTCTCCTTTAATTAAATAATTTTATAGTCTGTCCCAAACAGATTCAGACTTCTTTTCGGTTTGTGCAGGAATGCTAAACTTAAACATTCCGTCGTCTGCTTTTACAAGGCTGCCCTTGGTCGCATCAAAGCAAGTTGCCTTGACCTTATTGACGAAAGCGTCAATGTTGTCAAAGGTGCAATTTTTACCTTCCTCACGGAAAGCGTCAATTTGAGACTCAGAAGCAAAGCCCTTGATTTCATTCAACGCGGCTTCTACTTTGCAAGCAAGCTGTGATGCCTCCATGCAACGCTTATATTCTCTAAGCTCTGCAAGTTCGGTCTGACACTGCTTGATTTCTTCGTCCTTCTGCATAATAATATTGTCTCTTTCCTCAATATCTTTAGTCAGTTGGGCGCACTTAGCCTCAAAGTCTTCATGTTCCGGCTCTTTTTTCTCCTCATCCTTATGCTCATCCTCGGGTTCAGAAAGATTTTCGTCCTTCTTTTCCTCGGTGGTCTCAGGCGCAGTTTCAGGTTCAGCCATTTCGGTTTTCTTGGTCTCATCAACCTTGGTTTCCTCTTCCATTTCGACTTTTTCAGTTTCCTTCTCAGCCATCTTGGTTTCCTCCTTTCCGTCAGAATCTTCAAGTCCGAGCTTTTTCTTAATTGCTTTAATCTTTTTCAAAACCTCGGTCTCGTTTTCTTTTTCTGCATACCCTTGTGCCGAAGCAAGAGCCTTGGCAGAATATCGCCACTCGCCGTCATATAATCCCATAACAGGATAACCAAGCTTGCTTACTTCCCTATCTTCCCATCCGGGCTCAAGGCGCAAACAAACTTTCGGGGCGAGGGTTTTATAATTCTTTTCCTTTACTAAATCTTGTTTAGCTTTTTCGCCGTCCCATTCATCTTCGTAAAATGCTTCTTTAGAAGTGTTGATAGGATGGTTGGCATATTTTTCAGCCATAGCTTTCTTTTTGTCCTCTACAAATTTTTCGAGGTCGGAAAGGATTGATGATTCTGTAAAATAAGCGTTTGCTTCTTCTTCAGAAAATCTAACCATTGTAATGTCTGCATCAGGACACGAACCGTTGATCCTATGACCTAAGCAACACAAACCCATCAAATCAAAAGAAACGACTTTACCTTCATCCGCATCGTCTTCTGTAACGACAGTCATTTCGACACTGGAATTGCGCAAATTATCATTCTCAAAGATGGCATTAAATTCTTTGCCATAGATTTTACTTACCACAGCATAAGCATAAGCTTTTGTAAAACCATCTTCTTCAACAAATTCAACTTTCTGTTCACGCGGGAACACACCATAAACTTGTTCGTCCTCGTCGTGGCTCGTACTATCGCCATTTTGTATTTTGGCAACAAGAAAACCGCCAAGAATAGTAGATGCATATTTTCTAAGCGTCTCATCATCAATGTCAAGATGGTGGCTGTTCGGGCGGGTCGATAAGAAACAAGTTCTGAACACACTAAATTTATGTTCGGGATAATTTCTCGACCATTCAGGGACTTCAACAGCTTCCTCAACCTGGAACGATACTTTTCTTTCCATCATTCATCCTCCTTTCCAATAGTTTGATTAAGATATTCCATAAACTTTTTACTTTTCTTAAAATAAACTGTTCCTTCCTCGTCTTTATACATAGGCGGAAAGCCCTTTTGATGAAGTTTCGTAATTAGCCAATCTTCATCACAAGCAAAAAACTTTGAAACATCGTTAGGTGTGCCAAGTATTAGCATAATTAAACAATCTCAGTCGCAGTAATCTTTCCGTCATCAGTAACGGTAATCTTAAATTTCTTGGTTGAATCTTTGGTGGAAGAAGCAAGAACAAGCCCCTTGTCAGTCAGTCCAACAACACCAAGTACATTATCGGTAAAAGCAAGGGTTGAATCAACCTCAAAGCCGCCACATGGAATCTTTGCCATAATTAAAATCTCCTTTGTTATTCATTATCTCTTGATATAGCCCCTGAGTCTGTTAATTCTGATTCGTCCTCTTGGGGTCTACCATTTTCTTTATCGCCGGAAGTTGCAGTATTTACGTTAGTTAGCATCTGGCTGTATTCATCCAGCCATCCGGTATATTTACTTTCCTGAAGCATCTTTTCAAATACAACAGGATGATAGCCCAACGCAGACGCAAACTCGGACATCGACAACACAATGCCCTTATCAGCAATCTTCATCAAATTTTCAAATCTTGCGCTACGCTCGTATCGGTAATTTGAACCATTAAACGTAAACTTGAAATGATATTTTTTGGTGATTCTATTTACAAAAAAATCAAGGAAGTTATTGAATTGCGCATATAATGGCTTCATAGTCGAATAAACTTCATTTAATGCCGCCTCAATTTCGGCGTTACTCATTCTATCCGTTGAATAAATTATACGGCTGATACCAGTACCCGATGCGGCAGTATTGACCGCTTGATTGGTGTACATATCGCTGTTATAATCTTGGAATTGGAAGAATTTGTTATCCTCAGTGGGCATTGCACCAACCTTAATCAAACTATTGCCCATGCCTTGTTTAACAAGCGAAAGCAACTGCGCAAGCAACTTAAGATTGATAGCAAACTGGTCTTTCTGCTCACCCGACTTTGCGCCATCGTAGGTCTTAATACCACCTACAAGAATGCCATATGCTGAAATCAAATCTTTGTTATATTGCAAAGCTTCAACTTCGTTGTTGCGCATAATGTTCTTAATAAAGGGCGCAAGGAAAGGGGTCGGGTTGAAACTGGATGTATCAAAACGGAAAGCAAACGCTCCGTCGTTTGGTGAAACATCAGCCCATAGCGCATATTGTCCGGTACGTCTATCAAGTGGCGCAGACGGAACATAATCAGTACTCATGTTCTGCGTAGTCCTGATATAAGTTTCTTTCAACGAAGGGTCGAATGTATTTATATCAACACCCGGTTGCATAAAATACATCATGTTCATTGAAAACAGCAAGCCCTTTTCCCAATATCCAGTAATCAAGCACTGGTCTTGAGGTAGAATCTGCAAAGCGTAACGCATCTTCTTGCCGTTGCCCGGTTTGGTCTTTCTGAACCATGTAAAGTACTGTTCCGACTTTAGCAGATTCAGCACGACATTGTAAAATTCCTTTTTGTAGTCAAAGTTAAGGAGGAAATGTTCTATGCGCCTTTTGTCGGCAAGATATTCTTTGCTTTCATAATCATCCTTGGTATAAGCGTCCGTACAAACATATGACAAATCAAATGCAAGCGCATTTGCATATGAATATAATGTCCGCTTAAACACCATGTCAAATTGTGTAGCAAACTCTGTGTAATTGGCAAGATTTTTGGGTGATTTGTTATAATCCGCTAACGCTTCCTTTACTTGGTCAACCGTTGGCACGCCTTTAGTTGTGGTCAATGACTGCAACAATTGATTGCTTAAAAATGGCGAATAGAAATTGTTGCCGGAATAAGCATACGCAAGCCCCGCCGCAAATTTTGTTATATCCTCAAGTTGTTCCACGGAAAGTTTTTCTATAGTCTTTTCCATATTTCCTCCTTTCTTAATTTATTAAAATACAAGCTCCAAATCTTCGACATCAAAATCTTCTTTTTCTTGGAGTTGTTTGTTCCATGCGTTTTCTATTTTATCAAATATTGCATTAACATAAGATAAAACAACAACACGGTCTTTTGTTTTATTTCTGTCCTCTTTTAGAACGATCTTGTCTTTTACAACATCAAGATTCAGCGCAACCGCTTCCTGAATAAGTAAGTCAGTTTCACCATATGGCGCAAGAGCTTCCGCTAATTCTTCGGATTGCAACTTAAAAAACTCGCCTGTGTTCTCTATTTCATCGCGCTTACGTTCCATTGGTATTAAAAACTTAATGTTACCTAATTCAAGTTGCTTGCGTAACAACAGCCACCAAGTAGAGTTGTTTTCACTACTACCAACCATTGGAATTAAGCAAGGCACTGCGTCAGGGTCAACTGTTCGATGCTTCAAATCATCAAGCTTTGCTTGCGAAACAATTTGATAATCTGTTTTGTCTGTTACTGTTAAACCATGTGCATCCCATCCAAAACCACGCTTAGGATGCTCACGATATTCAGTCATAATATTAAAAACGGTTTCACCGCCCGAACGAATATCGTGCACAATATAGTCAGCGTCAAAGTCTTGACGTAATTCTCTAACACGCCACGCCGCGCCTGTTGAATCAGAAGCTTCCCATTGAGTAATATATTCCACTCTGCGTTCAAAATGATCATTTTTCCAAACGCCCGAGATACACTCAATAATGGTATTATCGTTGTCTACACCTGTCTTGGCAGTTTTATTGGCAAACGCAAAATCGATGCCAACAATTCTTATTTCATCGACGCCTTTTTTCCTAAACCTGGGAATAGAACCTGTTGCTATTTGCACAGGAGTGGGCGGCTCAAATGCCTTTTCTATTTCTTGATTCTCTACGAATTGCTTAAGATTAAAGAAAGAATCTTCCATAACACCCATTGTCTCATTAAGTCCCTCCATTAAAAAATCTGAAGGAGAAACTTGCCGCTTAAGCTTTCTGTAATCTTTCCACGTTCTCGTACCTTCCCAAATCGCAGTATAAAAGTCTTCTGCAACGGTTACATAAGTTTCGCGTATTTTAGTAAACTGATATGCAACTGCTTGTCGGTACGCACGAATAAACCATTCCCATTCATATCTGGTAGACGTAATATACAAACTTTTTGTGGTTTCTTGCCAACGTGAAGTTTGGTATTTCTTCTCAAGCATATAAGGGGCTGGACGGTTGTGTCCCATAAACTCAAAAACTGAATCAATAATAGATTTTTTTAGCAATCGTGCCTCTTCATAAATAATCATAGTTGCACGAGTACCACGGGCAGCTTCACAACAAGTAACAACGCCAATAGAAGATCCATTCAACGTATTTTTTATTGTGTAAACATAAGCGTCGTTACTACCGCCTGTTTTTATGCTCAAATATCCTTTATCATATAGATACCTAAGATATGGCGAAAGCTTTACAACTATTTCATCACGAATTTTCTCTTCTGCTAACTTTTGACCTTGATAAGAAACCGATGCAGTAATAATAATTTCACTGTTGGGATAAAGACACATTGCAATAATTGCGCCTAATCCACAGAGGAATGACTTCGATGCACCGCGACTACTTACATCCCAATAGACGTCTGAAATTCCCATTAAATGAATTTTATATTTCTGCGCTGCGTACAATTTTATACCCAGCACTTCTTCGGCAAACAAGTCCCAATTACGCCGATAATAAGTTATCCATTTCTTAATTTTTTGCACTTTCTCAGAACTAAGCCATGCGTCTCCTTGTGATGGAGGGGATAATCTCAAGTCGCGCTTGACAGCTAATTGCCTAAAAAATTTTTCGTCAGCAAAGCTCATAGCTCATCTTTCGGAATTGCTGGATAATTCTTACTTCCCCTTATAAAGTTTTCCTGAGAACGCATAAGTTCATGATATAATTGTTCATATCCAGCAACGTCTTTATAAATACTCTTTTCCTCAAGCTCCGCAGGTTCAGTATTTTCGAATTTCCATATAAGACGATCTATAAATTTCTCAGTTTCCGATTGTTCGTTTGACTTAAAATTATCAATCTTTAACAATTTCATAATCTTGAACTTTTCGTCAGTAATCGCTTTTGTGTCCTCGCCATTTTCGAAAGCTTGTCTGAGCCTTAAATCGTCCTTGCACAGCTGTCTATACAGTTCTTCTCCCGCTTTTTCAAGGTCGAGTATTTCATCTGTATACTCATGATACTTATTTTCAAGCCAACGCCAATCTTCAACGGAGTATTTTCCCCATGCCGTCAATAGACTACTCTTTTCAGCATCGCTAAGCGAATCTTCTTCGTCCGCTTCTTTACCAAACATAACAAACAATTCCGTCATGTTGGTGTCGCCATCAAGAGCCGATGTGAACTTACGCCTTGAATTCTTTAACAAAGTGTAGTAAATATCAAAGAATGCCATTTTGATATTGTTGCTTGCTTTATTTTGTGCCTCGATTATCAAATCACGATAAAAAGGCAAATTTAATTGAAACAGTACACACCATATCGCAGAAGCGTCAGCAAACGTTGACTCTCTATCCACAAACATTTGTTTATATTTTACAAACGTTTCTTCCATGCAATCTTTGCACATGGGCAAATACTCACCGTCTTGCGTTATAGATGGATAAAAATTCTTTTTTTGCTTGATGTTTCCGCACATGGAGCATACCTTTTGTGTAATTTTATTAAACCCCATGTTTCCATTTATTCCCTTTTAGTTCAAAAAATAAAACGCCCCATCGGTTTGAGCATATGCTTGCGCACATAGGCTTGATGGGGTCTGTTTCCGTTTATTCAATTAACTGCCGTCCACTTTAGATGGGCGCACAGTAGATATACCTGTACTCTACGCATTGCGCGAGCCTCGGGTGGATCATCTCCTTTCGTTAATTAGTGCTTCTGTTGATTGTAACAAGTGGACAAATTAGCAAATAGATGACCTCCCTTTCTTGTGGAATATCTATATTAACCCCGACTAAGGTCGAGGGGCTTTAGTTTAATATCTCTCGACCAAGTTTCGCCCTCGGTCTCGCTGTAATAGGCAAGATGACAACTTGGGACAGAGCCTTTTCGAATGCTATTGCTATATGGGTCAATGCCCATGACTGAACCAACACGGTGGATTTTTACATCAATGCCGTCAAATGAGCCTAAGCTTTTTGTTTCAGTTGAATGTAAATGACCGCAGTACATTGCTTCAATCCATTTACCCTGCACATCACTAAAATAGCGATACGTGTTAATAGCGTTCTTTGTGCCGTGTTCGAGCAAAACGTTATGCTCAGCAACAGGCACGACTCTTGCAGTGGCGCAGTCATGAACGGTTACACGCTCGTTGTTTTGAAGGCGCAAGCGCACATATTCAGCGACCAACTTTGCAAAATTTTCTTCTGCACTATACGGCTTCTGCTGAAGCATCCGGATTTCGTCGTGATTGCCTGAAATTATCTCAACTGATATGGATACATTCAATACCTGCGATAATCTATTCAACCAATCAGCAAAAAATTCCGAAAATCTAATCACGGTATCAACAACAGGCTCTTTGAGTTTAGCCAAACTGGACAGGCGTAACAGTCCCTCGACAATATCCCCCAAAACGCCTATTGTCAAAAACTTTGCTTCACGGTTGTAATTCTTATCCAACCAATTGAGCAGGTACTCAAATCTTGCACGCAAAATTTCAAAACTGTATGCATTTATTTTGCATCCGTCAACACCACGTACCTCAAATTCCGCTCCGGCATGAATATCACTTATGAGCAATAAACCTTCCTCGGGAGAATATACCCAATCGCCATTTTCTTCAACAGGTTCAAATGGTTCAAGGCGATTGATTGCGTCTACGACCTTTTCACTAAGCATATCTTGTCGTGCATCGCGCCGCAGATTAGCGTTATACTCAAGATTAGCGGTCTGTACCTTTATCTTTTCCTTCTTGATTTCCTCAAGAATTTGCTCAAGATTTTCTTTTTCCTCTGAAGGCGCACCATCCTTGACAAGTATATTATACTGCTCAAGGAACATTTTGAATAAATTTGAGCATCTGCGTAACGTTTCTGGCGAATAAACCTCGCCATCACCCGCCACGATTTCAGCCCACTCCTTTATGGATATATCGCCTTTAGAGAGAGCCTGTGTAGCTCTCTCCATATAAGCGATTATCGTCTCATTTTCATTTCTCTGCATGATTAGTGCTGTGTCTTATTGTTCTTGACCGCGGCTTCAATCTGAATCTTTAACCATTCGTCAAGGTCACCACAATACTTTTCGATATACTTCTTTGCATTGTCGGAAATCATGTCAAGCGCGGCGGTCTTTGCCATATTAAACGCCTTAGCCTGCGCCTCCTTGTCAAAATTTCCACTCTTCTTGCAGTCATCAACGAACACCTGTGAAACATAAACCACGGCATTCCATACAGCGGTAATTGCATCGCGGATAGTTTCGTTCTTGATATATCCTGTCTTAGTCAAAATGTACTGTCCGGCAAATCCAAGTACAGGAAGCAGAACAGCAGTAATCAGGATGTAAAGAATCTGGTTAATAGTTATTGTCTCCATCGGTATAAATCCCTTCTTGATTATCATTTTCTAAGGGGGTTATCTTTATCCCCTCAGATTTCTCTATTTCAGCCTTTTTTAACGCTAACGTAAATTCATCAGTCTTTTTAGCGCGATATACATAAACGCCCAACACGGTTGCCATAAAGCCCATCACGGTAGGGGCAATGTACGCCATTGGAGACAAGTCGCATAACCTGTGCATTTCCCAACAGCAGTACAACAAAAACAACGTGCCAAGGGCGATAAAATACCAAACAACCAACTTGCTTGTTGGTATCTTATTCGTTTTTCTTGCCATTCTTCAACCCCTTAATCAAGGCTTCGAAGTCCTGTTCTGCGTCCTCTTGTTCCGCACCTCTTGCTAATCCCAACTGTTTACGTGCGGCTATGCGCATAAGCTCCTTACGCTCTGAATCGGGCAGGTCGGATACCTTGACACGCTTTCGCGCCTGCTTCGTAACGTATTCATCGTTGATGCCGTTAATCAAGGTTTCACTGGGGGTAAATGACGGCTTATAATGCTCAGGCACAACATATGTCCTAATCGCACCATCAACGATGTGGCTCTGCGTCATCGCACCGACAACCTTAGCTTCAAACGTGCCAAGACTGGGAACTTTGCATACGCCTTCAAAGTGTAATTCACGGGCAATCACAGTGGCAAAAGCATTAACCCACTTCTTGACCGTGGCATCATCTTTGATACCAAGGTAAACCGCTATAAGGTTGTAAAACTCGCTATCAAGCTTACTCATGCTTGCCACCTGCTTTAATCTTCAATTGACGATTATGCTCAATCACATCAAGATCTTCTTGGCTCATTCCCCAGAACTTGCTCTTTTCGCCATAAACCTTATTCGTCCATTCGGCAAGCTCATAAATTGTCGCATCATCACCATATCGGGTTGCATAGAATATGTCCTGTTTGAACTGCGCACTTTGCTTAATCTTAAGACGCTTGAAGCCTTCCTTGGGCAGTGATTCGATATATTCCTTGATAACAGGATTGAATCTAACCCCACGTGGTTTGGGTTTGTTGTTTTGGAATGTAATATAACCAATGCCCGGAAGCGGCACTTCGACCTCGCTAATCAACAAGTCGTGCATCGCTTTGTGGTATACCTGTAGGATATGGGCAACCACATCATAGTCTATTCCAGACATAGCTGCTACAGACTTAACCATATCCGCACGCTTGATTTGAGGGTACTTAACCTCCTCGTCCTTTTCTTCGTTTTCGATTTCTGCCTCCTCAAGCATATCATCAGTTGGCTCAAGGAATACTTTGTTTTCGTTTTGTCCCATTTTTCGGGTTGTTCCTTTCTGTAAATTATTTTGTTCCCTAACAGGGGGTAGTTTTTTATACCACACTTTATTGAATTTGTCAATAAATCGTGGATTTAATCGCCGTTTCACGTTGTAAAGAAAATTAACAATTGCACCATTTTTCAAACATAACTTCTCTATGCGCTTCATCAAAGCATTCTTGGGAACAATACACTTGTTCAGCCACACCGTAGGTTTCGCTTTGGATACGCTTTCCGCATATGGGACAAATCTTGCCCAACTTGGGTGTGTTCGCTTTTAGATTTTCCACAATTTCCGCACCGAAGCATGACCACAGCAGTTTCTTTTGACTGTCCGTCTTGACCGTGTACATATATGCAACAAGCGAATTAGCGATGTAATCGGTATTATAACCTGTGGCAAGTATTTTGTCACGGATGAACTTTATTGCATAGGTGTCCTCGCCATCTACGATTTCATTGTCTTCATTAAAATCGTTTTGATGCGCGTTCCAGTAATTATATGCTTGAATCACCGGATGGTCTCCTTGTACGGTGTAATCAACCCCCTCCTTCATCAGCATACGGTAATCAAATTTACCCACGGTCTTGCAATATTTAATCTTGACCGCTTCAATGTCGTTACCGCTCTTGTCTTTGCGCATTGACCAACCATTGACGTGTTCCGGCAGGCGATTCATGAAGGATTGATTGGGGGCTTCAACCTGTTCGTTGGTTTTGTCCTTTGCGTACTTGAAATAGTGGGGCAGCTTGCTGTGAATTAAGGGCTTGATGATTTCGTTTTTGTCGGCGGGTCGTGGGGGCATATACAAACATTTGGCAGCATCAATCGACCAATTAGATTCAGCAACCAACCACGCCATTGCTTTGCGTTTTTCATCTGTAATTTCACCGCTATTCCATATCTTGCTACACGAATTTGAATAAATGCCGATTTTACCGTACTTAAATGCGGCAATCAATCCATCGTAAATGTTTTGGGGATTGATTTCTACGGCATTTGAATGACCCATTGTATAATTCAAGGGGTAAAAATTGGGCTGTAATCGCTTTGCGACTTTGTTTAAGGTGTTATTCTTTATGACCAGCATCTGGTCACCGTCCCACGAAAGTAGACTATATCATATTCATGCCCTATAAAGGGTTTAGATTGGTGCGCTTCGAGGATGGGAATTTCACCCATCCTCTACTTCCTTTCGGAATAGTCGTTTGAGTTTCAAAGAATGCGTGTTGTGGATTCTTTAAGGATGTATCCGCGCCATCCTTGCTTAAGTTTTGGAATTATGCCGTAATAACTTGAAAACTTATAATTGGTTCTGGGCAACTTATTATGCTCACACAGCCAAATACACGCTTCAACTTGCGTTTCAAAACTTTTAACAAAATTCTCGCCGTTTTTGCAAATCTCAAATAACTCGCATTTCACGGCGCGTCCGTTTTGTCCTAATGGTCTTGACTGCTTTTCTTTGGCATATTCTTTATCCTCGGCGTAAATTTTACTTAACTTACGATTGCCATAATTAGGGTTCTTATCACCTGTAACGTCAGGGTATCTATTAGCCCGTCGCGAATAAAGAACATTTTCATGATGAGAAATCCATTCAAGATTGTAAGCCCAAGGATTGTCACGGTTAAAATCTTTATGATTTACTTCCGGTAAATTATTAGGATTCTCTATCCACGCCAATGCAACAAGTTTGTGTACTGACGGATTTGCTCCTCCATAAAGCGGAACATGGGGATAACCACATTCATCATAATGATATGGCTTCTCCATAATTTTCTTATATGTGCCGTTATAGGTCTTAATGCGCCCTGTAGGGGACACATAAACTTTAACACCATTATACTCAATTTCTCTAAAATCATCGTCATGTTCTAAACACCATTGTCTATCCATTCTCTCACCTCCTTTAAGATTATTTTATTAAACACATTCTTTGTTTACCACAGGATTGCGTTTCCGCTTCCCCTGTTAGCATCATTTCAAGCGTTCATTTCCTAACGCTCCCAATTGGTAAATGATACACCACGGATTTCCGTGTTCACACCATTTTCTCAATACAAGTTTCCTTGTATTCTGGACTGTGACGGTCTTTCAATCCAGCGCAACGATTTTGCTTATCAAGTCATGACAGCTCGTATACAAGCACTTAGTAACAAACCATTTCTTGGTCTCCTCATCATTCCGATTCTTCCTCACGCAATGCTCAAAGTAAAGATGCGGACTTCTCAAGCAATCCAACTCAGCCCCATTGCCAAACTGGAATATGCTAACCTCACCATCTTGCAGTAGCCCCCCCGGATTCTCTTTGTGCTGAAACAGCCATTCACAAAAGGCGTAGAGGTCAGGCGAAACAAGACGGTAATATCCATTCACCCTCAATCGTCCTGCTTTCGCTTGCTTAACTAAACTGCGCTTGGTCTGTTTCAAAATTTCACGATGGTAGGCATCACGGAACAGTTCAGGATACAACATCAACCCCTGCTGGAAATAATTGGGGGTTTGATTATAGGGCATAGCCCCAAGCAACTTCATGTTCGTCCTATAATCTTCACCAACTTTGTCAATTTCCTTGTTGGTAAATTTGAGCAGTTTGTCGATTTCGTTATCCTTGATGTCGTACAAGGTCTGGAGCATCTGGTAATTGATTTGTGCCTTAGGAACATATGGGCGTTCCTCGTTGCAGTAACAAGCATGACAACCGTATTTCTTGAAATTTGCTTTATATTCCTCAAATGACCGGAAGATTTTGTTTAGCTTAAATTGACTTTTCGTCAAGATATACTTGATACCTTCGGCAATCACGTTATGCTCAACGCCATAAATATCTTTTACAACCCATTGGTCTTCCGTGCATTTTTCGCGCAAGAATTTGTCAAAAGGAAATTGCACTAACAACCCTTTAACGAACGGAAACCTGATAACTCGGGTCGTTCCCGCTTCAGGCAAAATCATCCCTACGCCATCATTGAGAGGAACACTCGTGCTTGTATACTGGTTTGTAATCTCATACGTGGCAGTATCAATACAATCCATCTGCCCCCATACCATCAATTCATGGTCATCAACCACGATTGCTTTGTCGATGTCAAAGTCTTCCCAGATGTCCGTAGCTGAACTATTTAGGGATGTGTAGGCAAGCCATTTGTTGATTATGCACCCTCCGCGCTTGTTGACTTCTTCACGACTTAATCCGCACGTCAAGGTCATCCATACACGATTAAGTAGTTGCTCTTCAACAAACAAACCTCGATGCTTTCTTATCGCGCCTGCGCTTGATGAAAAGTACACGTAATGCTTGCCGTTGTAGTTAAATCCATTAAATATCAAGTCATGCAGCACCTGATAAAAATAGAATTCAACGGAAAATATATCCTCGCTCAACTCCCCGGGCTTCAATCCACACACGCGCGTCAGCTCAGATTCAAACAGGCTTATAACGCTCTTGTTGTTGAATTTCTCGGGATTCATGTCCCTGACCAACCCCTTGCCCTTCTTGGACTCAAGGATTTCCGTCAGTCGCTCTTTGCGCCGTTTCAACATGCGGTTGACAATCTTCTTTTTCCACTTGGGAATCGTTGACTTGGCACGTAGCTTATACAACTTAAGCATCTGGTTGTGTATTGCTTGCTCCTCAGCGTCATAGAATATATCTGTGCCGACCGACCGGATAAAGCAAATTTTGTCTAACGCCAATTATTCATCCTCCTTGCCGTAGGTTGGATACTCGTCTTGGTCATCGGATTCATCCTTTGCCCACTCAACCGTCTCTGTATATAGTTCATCCCGCAATCTACGCTGATTACTTTGCTTGCGGTACTTGTAGTAGCTCATCTCACACCACATGGTTCTCCTTTCCGCCCCTCACCCATAGGGCATTTGTTGACCACGTATATATTATACCACATTTTTAGCGATTTGTCAAGAGGTTTTTGAAAATTTCTTAAAAATTTTTTTCTAAATCGTGACGAATTCGATTCTCGTGCACATTTCATTGAATTTTTGCGCAATTCCTTGTCCGTGCCGTGATGGCTAGGGTGCGCTTCGGTCTTAAAGAAAAGTACCAAAAGAAATATAAGGTATATTATATTATATAATATTAAAAGACTATATAAATTTAATAAAATTACTAATAAATTGTGAATACAAGTAAAGAATAAGTACCGTAATATAAAAAAGAAAATCTAACTCTATTTCTTTCTTTCTCTTTTGGTGCTTTTCGTTTCTTTCTTTGGCACGACTTTGTGTTAAAAAATTATCAATCGGTTTTCCGCCACTTTTTTCACGGCGATTCCGCGACCCCTATTTTACCTTGTCTATGCCCGCCCCCCTTTCCTTCGACCCAGCCCATCTACACTGTCACAGCCCCTGCCCGTTTTCTTTGTTCCAGTTCTCTTTTATTTATCGTGTTTTCAGACCCTAGAATCAACGGAAAGGGTCAGGGGGGGTAGTAAATACCCATCCGGAAGTTTCCGTTGAAATTCGCCCTGAAAATCCCCTTTAACTAAGGCAAAAAATTTTTTCAACTTTTTTTCAAAAACCCCTTGACAAAATCAAGAATGTGTGGTATAATATATACACAGTCAAAAACAAAGGAGTTAACCACCATGAAATTTTTTGAAATGCTGAAAAGGTTCAAGTCCCTTGGGGACATTGAGTCTGCAATCGCGAATGCTCAGACAGAACTTAACACCACACTCACCCAAACCGCTTCTGCCAAGGACGAATACGAGCGCAAGACCAATGAACTCAACAGCACCTTCATCACGGAAAAGAATAGACTTGACCAGATAATCAAGGACAAGAATTCTACCCTTGTTGACTTGGACAAGAAAATCAATGCGTCCCAGCGCACTGTCAACACCATCGAGATGATGGATGAATACGGCGTTCCGGATTATGAGGATTCCCTTGATGAACTTGAACACAAACGATACACCTTCCAAGAGAAAGTCAAGGAAATTCTATCGTGGGGCAAGAACAGCCGCAATGGACTTTGGTACATTGACCGAGCTTTTACTCTTGATGGTTCATCACGTGATGGACGCATCATGCAGGAAAATCAAGCGGCTGGTTATGCGTATGTCCTTAACGCCTATCTGGACAAGAAAGAAAAATCTACTAACACGTTCACGGCTCAGGTCGAACGAGAAATCTGGAACAAATTTGACTTGTACCAGAAGCGTGCGGACAAGGTAGGCATCATCCTTAATCGTGAATACGTATCAACACGTATTATAATCATCAACCTGTCTATCAAAATCAAGGCGTTGAAGAAGCTTGAAAATCAGCGTCTTCGCGAAGAAAAGCGCAGAATCAAAGAAGCTGAACAGCTTGCCAAGGATATTGAAAAAGCAAGGCGTGAAATTATAGCCGATCGTCTTAAGTTTGATAAGGCACTTGGACGCGCCACTACCGAACAGGAACGACAAGAAATCAAAGAAAAGCTCAATGCTATTGACAAGCGTGAACGTGAAGTTGATTATCGTGAAAAGCACTCGCGTGCCGGATGGTTGTATATCATTAGCACACCTGCGATGCCGGGAATGGTCAAAGCGGGCTGCACGCGCAGGTTAGACCCCTTAACGCGCGTCGCGGAGCTGAGTAGCGCGTCCGTTCCCTTCCCCTTCATCTGTCACGCGGTTGTATTCTCTGATGACGTGTTTGACATCGAGACAAAGATACACAACTATTTCAACGATAAGCGCGTAAACAAAGAAAATCTGCACAAAGAATTCTTCTACGTTTCACCCGAAGAAGCAATCAACGCCCTTAAGGACGTATTCAAATGTGAAATCCACTATATCGACAAAGTTGAAATCAATGAGGAGGATGAAAGCGATGACTGAACGTAAATTCAACTGGACACGTGTTGAGGATTTAATCCTCATGGACATGAAAAAGGCAGGCATGACACATAAAGACATAGGCACTACCATTAACCGTACGCCTAAAGCAGTAGAATGCCGTTGGCGCGAACTACGCCGGGGCATGGGCAAGCGAAGCAATGGTGATAAGTACATCAAGTCATCTTACGATGAAGCAGACGATGTACTGATGATTGATATGCACCATAACGGCTACCGTCAGTGGGAAATTGCCAACGTTCTTGGCCAGTCCGAATCGGCTATAGGCAATCAGCTTGCACGACTGAAAAGGCAGGGACGCATATGCTAAAGGTTTTGTTAATCTATCTTGTTGTGATGATGATAACGTTGGCAATGACCTTAATTATAATTCATGGAGGTCATGGCGGAGATGATTGAAATTCTTGGATATGGGCTGATAATGTACGTCTTCGGTTATCTTGCCCGATGCATTGAGCAAGCGTTCAAGGCTGTTGATGTACAGCGATATGCCGAACAAGTGAAGACACCGAATGAAACTATTGAATGCACCTATGCTACGGTCTTGACCGATGATAAAGGCAACATATCATGGTTTCGTAACGATAACTTAAATTTACTGAAAAAGGATAAAGGAGATAATAACAATGCGTAAGATAATCATAATCAACGGCGGAGCTGGCGTAGGCAAAGACACCTTTGTGCAGATGTGCCAGAATGTTGACCCCACGATACAGAATCTGTCATCGGTTGACTACGTAAAGGAAGTTGCCCATGAGCTTGGTTGGTCGGGCGAAAAGGACGAAAAGGCGCGTAAGTTCCTTGCTGACCTGAAACAGGCGATGATGCTTTATAATGGCGCACCGTTCTATAAGGTTTTTGAAACCATCAACGATTTCGATAGGAGCTGTACCGTATTCCTTCATGTTCGTGAGCCGGATGAAATTGAGCTTTATAAGAATCAGATAATTGCCAATTATGATAATGTGGTTACCTTGCTTATTCGTAATAATCGTGTTGCCGCAGTAGACACCAATTCTGCGGACGCAAATGTTACCGAGTACGGCTACGATTATGTAATTGACAATAACGGAACTCTACAAGACCTACAAGATTCAGCAGAACTCTTCTTGGAGGTGCTGAAGGATGACCGCAAGGGCAATTAAGAAATACCTTAACTTTGCAATAGACATAAGCAAACAAAGTACAGTCAAACAAGCAAGGTTGGGTGCGGTGCTGGTCTCACACAGCAAAGTTGTTAATGCCTCGCCCAATCTTGAAAAGACCCATCCCATGCAAGCCCATTTGAATAGGCTCAGGGGCTTTGACCCCATGAGCTCCGGGACGAGAAATACCCTGCACGCTGAAATTGCAACGTTGCTTAAAAGTCGCGACCTTGACATTGAATGGAATAAATCAATGCTGTTCATAGCAAGGTTAAAGAAAAATGGTGATTTAGGGCTTGCGCGACCTTGCAATGCGTGTATGGGATTGATTAAGCAGTACGGAATTAAAAATATATATTACACCACAGATAATGGTTGGTGCTATGAAAGGATTGAATAATATGAAATTTAATACAGGTGACATTGTTCGGATCGATTTTGATTATTTATCTAAAAGACTCGCAGGAACAATTGGCATTGTTAGAGAGATAGAAACAAGCACTGTTTCTCCTTATACAACTTGCATAATAGAAGTACTCGAATCAACCGTTTGTAACCCTCTTGTTTTAACTGATGGCATATGGATCAATGGCATTCGCGTGTTGGACAAGGATTTGATGCTTTTGGATTATACCACAGACGAAGATGAGGAATTTTTAGCCAAAATAACAAATCAGCGTATAAACAACAAACACAATACATGGGAGCTTCGTATTCGCCCATGTGACGATGACAAGAATTTTACTTGCGCAGAACTTTATGTTAATGGTAGATTTGAAACCTTAGAGTATGTAAAACGTTATTACAAAGACAAATATGATACGGGAACGGCGTGTGTTGAGGTTTGTAAGAAGCTATTTGAGGTTGAAAACACTGAGAAAAAAAGTGAAGAAAGTCCTACACCCAAATATTATACAGGCAAAGTTGTGTGCATAGAAAGAAACCCATGGTTTACTCAAGGCAAAGTTTATGAAGTTAAAGATGGAAACGTGATTGATGACCAAGGGTCAATATATGGCTTTATTGAGGGTGTGAATGATATGTGCGCTCAAATAAAGGTAAAATTTATAGAATTTGTAGAATAAGGAGATAATAATATGAAAAACAATGCAGGATTTAAGGTCGGAGATAAGGTTGCGTATTTATATATAGCAGGAGGAATTGAGAAGCTCAAAGGCAAAATAGGCGTTGTCAAAATGATTTATAAGGACGCTTGTAGCGTCACTTTCAAAAGCACCAAGAAATATCTCACCCCTGAGACATATGCCATAGATAATAAATATCTTTCGAAAATAATAGGGCAGCATCCAGACACTGATTTTACGCCACATGAAAAGGCTAACGACAAAGATAATGTATGGGCAATTTCGATACAGCCCGCGCCATTTGACAGGGAGCGCACGGTCGCTGACTTGATTGTTAATGGACGCATCGTTGATACGGTTACCGTAAGCCGTTGGCACGATGAGGATGAATACGATGTGGGCGCAGCCGCTTATGAAGCTGTTAAGAAGTTGTTAGACATTAAGGACAAGACGGCAAAGGATATAGAAAAAAATACACCACTTAAGTACTATACAGGTAAAGTTTTCTGCACACGCGACACGGACGTTTTTACTAAGGGAAAGATATATGAAGTCAATAACGGCAACATCGTCAATGATGAAGGAGATGAGTTTGTTCGTTTTGAATCTTTTGAGGAACTTAACGAATGTCCATCTACGTGTGATGCAGAGTTTATTGAGGTTGCAGAGTGAGGTAATGATATGGAAAATAATCTTTGGGATACTCTTACGGAATTGTCTGTAAATGACGAAACTGTTGAAAAACTTGGTAAAAAAAGAATAAACGCACTTTTTATTTGGTTAATGTCAAAGTATGCAAAAGTAATAGACTATGTAGATGACCATATATACCCCGACGAAAAGAAAATAAGCACGTATTTAGGAGAGCTTGACGGTCTTGGCCACGGTCTTCACATACCTATTTACAGCACATTGATTATGGTATTAAAACAATATATATACACAGTGCCTCATTTTAACGAATTTTATTATCAATGGCTGTTTGATAGGTATGCAAACAAGTTAATACCGAATGCAAAAATTGTTAATAAAAAAAACAGATGGGTATAATATTCCTGATTCATGGGTTGAAATTTCGGGAAAACTTTGTCCTGTTGAATGCAAAAAGGATTCTTTTGACAGTAAAGCTCTTTGCCAACTAAAAAGATATATGGAAACATATGGGAGCGAATCAGGCATTGCCGTCGGAAAAGATTTGGGAGTAGAATTAGAGGAAAATATTATCTTCATCTCTTTGTCAGATTTGGAAAAAGAAGCGATACTTGAAGACACTCAAAAAGAAGAAAAAGGGTTGATTACGAAACTATGAATCGCTATTACGTAACTATCCCCGAGGGGCGCATTAAATATTACGCCCCTTCGGAACAAGAAGTCAAGCGCGTCTTTCCTGAAGCAACAGAAATAACGCCGCTTAATGATACAGACCATCTTTACTACATTGAGCAAATTCATGACCAGATAGAACGGGAACTTGGCAAAGATCGATGGATTATTGATACCGTCTTTGGCAAGATGGAATATCAGCAATTCTATGACCCGGACGAGCCACATGAACCCCTTGACGGATGCAAGTACAAGTTGGTCAAGCCCATAGGGTATACGTTCCCTATTCTATGGTCACTAAGCAATCCTGAAAACTTTTACAACACGTATATGAAAATCGCTCAGCCCACAATAACAAACTGGACACGATACAATTATCTTGAATGGGGAAAAATTAAGAAAGATGGGCATTTTCGCAGGACTAAGGTTAAAGACATTAGCGGTTGGTTCTGGGGCAATAACAACGGAGAAATTTACGAAGTTGATAACCAGTTCAAGGAATCCAAGGAACGTTGGAAGAAATACAAGGACAACCCCGATACGATTAAGGTGGAAATAGAAGTTCACGCAGGCAAGTCAAAGTTCATTTATTTTGCAAACAACGCTGAATATGACGAATGGGCAAGGCGCAACGAAGACGAGGTTGTCATATCCACAAAAAACGCCCTGCCACCCAACCCTGATTTAGCAAAGAACGTATTCAAATTGCCGTGGTTTCCTATTCATCAATCGCCATTTACTGACCATCAAACCGCAAGACTTTGGCTCGATACCATGAAGCAGGATAGGGAATTGATGACTTTTGCGCGATGGGAGCAGCCCTATACAATAGAAACTTTAGAAGCTCTAATCAAGGAGGTAAGAAATGCTATTTAGGATTGAAACAGACTTGCACATAAGCGACCTACTGAAGCTGACCAATGATGTGACTTGCGACATTCTTATCTATCCCCATACATTCAAGTATCTATTCAATGGTGCTGAAACGAAGACGGAACACGGATATTTTGTTGAATTGGGCGAAATTGGTCAATTAGTTGCTTTCGCAGAGCGCATGATGGGACTTACGGTATCAATTCGCCCACCGGATATTCATTGGCTTATGGCGGTTGAATGTGCGCCAGCAGAAGAAGAATATATTTATGCATCAACGTTGGTTGTGAGATAAGGAGTTATAATGACATATCAAATAATTTCGGAAAGATATGAATTTACATCTAAAGATATTGCGTTTCGCATGAGTCAATACAAGGTGGCTGCTTCATATGTGGTAGTGCCGTGCGAAGACAAGGAAACTGGTGAAAGATATAAAGACAAAATGTATTTTGTTGAAATCCCGACACTTGACAAGTTGATGGAAATCATTAACAACATGGACGATTTCACTTTTACCATCACGCCCGGCATGAAAGAGCCGATGAACGAATGGAATTTTACGCTTACGATGGGCGATGAAGAAGAATATCTTTATCGTTATCCTATACTTTGGGTTAATTGAGGTGATTATATGAAATTTGTATTTTTTAGCATTAACACACTCGAGGAATTTTGGGAAGGTAAATTCCCGGGCTTGATCAGCGAAAAGGCTTATGTCAGCCCTAACGATGGAAATGAATATACACTGTTTATGATTCGCTTTGATTTCCTTGACCAGTATCAGCAGTTCGTGGACTAGGTGCTGAAGATGGGGTATAATGTCAAGATAGTCCCTACCAATCCATGTGATGAGATATTGTCAACAGTGGGCGAGTCTGCGCCATTGATGTATATTGATAATGCGCTTATGGAAATTGAGGTGATGTGATGAAGTTTATTTTGATAAGTACCGATGGTCTGGAACAAGTATACGCAGAACGGTATCCTGACATGATTGAATTTGTACCATTTGGGGGCGATGACGACTATAGCGAGGTTTGCTTAATCGTGTTCAAGGACGAAAAGGAATTTATGACATTTTGCGCCGATATGTTTGATAAAGGCAATGTGATTCAGCTTGAGCTGCATGACAACCTTGATTTGGGCGAAGAGTATGATGAAGTAACCGATGGCGCAATGTTTATGGTGGTTGACGATCATCATAACGTCACAGACAAGGCGGCATGGGAAGAGCTTGTAAGGATTTATAATGGGGAATAAGAAAAAGCCCTCGTGATTGAGGGCTTTGAGGTTATTCTAAGGATTTAAGGAGTTGTTTGTAGTTTATATCGGTGTCAGCGTTAATAAACACTTTGACTACACCATCAATCAACTCCTTATATCTTTCAAGTTGTTTGTCCTTAGAACTCAAAATTCTGTGTTGTGATGCTTGATTGATAATTCCTTTGGCGTGAGGTTTGTAAGGAATAGTTAATTCATTTGCCGCCCAGACAGGGGTAATGAACTTAACATCAAGAATTTTTTCGATGGAAATAAGACCGGGGTATTTTTCCTTAAAATGTGCTAAAGTTTCTTCGGACTGAATGCGCTTGTCGCGGCAATCGAGAAAGGCTTCAAAATGTCCGCCCTTAACACGATTTCTGTTCTTAAATTCAGTGTTTGGCGTATATAGATTATATATTTCAGCAACATCATCTATTGCGTCACTTTCGAGGGCATAAAGGTAGCTAAAATAAGAATCCTTTTTAGAACTATATGGAGCTTCAATCTGTATGGTTCTTTCTTTATTAGGGTCGATTACGTCTTTAACTTTACCAATCAACACATAACCATTTGTAAAAATTATTAGTCGCTCTTTTTCCATCTTTGTCAAAGCATCATAGATTCTATCAACAAGTATGCGCCCAGCGATTCGGCAGACTTCTTCTTCATTGTCGAATTTACGCTTACGAAAACTTGCCAATTTAGCTTTATCAATAGGATTCATTAAAAGTTGATAGTTTTCATTGACAGCTCCTAATTCAGTAAGAAGCCTTGTCCTAACAAACCATTGTGTTCTGTCATTGTGTGCTTCTCTAAAGATTGAGCAAATTTGGCTCTTGATTGCGGCATACCATTCATCATCATCATAATAGGGCAATTCAGGTGTTTCAAAAATTTTAGTGATAATATATCCTGTTTTTTGCCCTATTAACACCAATTGGATTTCTAAGATAGTCCCTAAATCACGTAACTGATTGTTCTTTAATTTGGTCTGCCTAATATAAGGAACATCAAGTTTTTCGCATAATTCCTTATATTTCATTGGTTGTCCAAGACAAATAAGAGCCTTGGATTGGATGTTTTTAATTCGTTCTTTGGTAAACGAATACATTATATTTCTCCTTTGTATTATGTGATTTCATGGTCGTATACCTAAACCCGCCGACCAACTAACTCAAGCCCGTAAGGGCAAGACAATAAAAATTTTTATTTTGTATACCTATTCCCTTTATAACGTATAGGTTGTTATAAAGGGTTTTGGTATACAAATTTTTTTCATCGCTATCATCTCCTTTATTTTATTAGACTTTTCATAATTATCCTTTCTTATTTTTGTACATTCATCGACCTATGACGCTTATACACGTTCCTTAAAAGAAAACGCTGTCGCATTTTCTTTACGTCAAAAGTCCATATTTTATCGTCTCCTACTCATTTTTGTACATATCATGATTATATATTAGTATCCTTTATATATAGTCACGATATGTACAAAAATTGTTTTGTTGATAAATTAAATTTTGCTTTATTATTATACTACATTAGATTGAATTGATTTGATTTGTTCCTCATATATTATACCACAAAATTCACAATTTGTCAATACTTTTTATTAAATTATTTTTGTAAAATAAATTTTACATTTAATTTGACTATATGTGGTGTTAATGATAACCATATTTAATTTTATACTAATTAGATGAGATAGGGATAGAATAGAATAGATAGAGATAGAGGTATAAGGAAAGGTGCAAACACCGAAGGAAACAAGAAAAAGGATTGGGGAAAAGGGATTGTTGGGGTTGGGGTGTTGTGGTGCTCCAAGCGACTCTCGACCCGCTCGTTCTACACTTGTCCGATACTACCCCCGGGTACTACAAAAACAAAACATTGATAAATATGCATTTATCAATGTTTTATATGCATAGATAAAAAAGTCTATAATCGTTGTAGAGTTTTTGAGGGTATCTGCAAAAAATGCAAGTACTACAACAATAAAATTGCAATTACTTTAGTTCGTGACAATTCTTAACGAAAAGTTCATAATTGATGGAATGAATATACATAGATAGCATTACATATGAATGAAATATTGCAATAATCAAACTAAACCTTAACATATATCCTATCTATTAC
>ERZ808278.419-NODE-419-length-29376-cov-4.852768_pt1 | contig 29376 bp, 32 predicted proteins | sample MGYA00521239_ERZ808278 | MGnify/ENA primary metagenome ERZ808278 (study PRJEB31516, sample SAMN03275600) | gut metagenome | biome: mammalia-associated habitat; material: feces | host: Papio cynocephalus | place: Kenya | collected 2012-07-17 ... | reverse complement strand
TAAAACTAATATTAAACTATAAGAAACCTCTAAATCATATCTTTATCATTCCAATGGAAGGGCTTAAAGTTGAATCGTCTTACACACTTTAGCCTTTCCATTTTTTTAGATAAATAATTTATAATAATCAATCTAAACTAGTAATGACAAACAATGAGATACTGCAGGCATATTACCCATTGGTTAAGAAGTGCATCCATTTCCAGATGAACAAACTTCCTAAACTAGACAAAGAACTGAAGAATGACCTTGAACAAGAGATTTGTCTTATCATGCTTAGCTACAATAATGATAAGCTTAATATGATTCACAACCAAAAACACATGAATGCATTCATAACTGGTATTCTAAGAAACCAGCTTCATAGCTCTACTTCTCCGTTCTACCGTTCTTATCTCAAACTCAAGAATAACAGCATATCATTAGATGACCTCTACTCTCTGTGAAAATCCAGACACAATACTCTATTATCCAGAAGATTTCAACTACTCAATGGATATTCTAAACCAAGATGAGTACCGAATCTCTAAAATCAAATGGGTTATAGATAACAAGCTAACTACTAATGAGAGAACTATTTTCCTTACATTCACACATAATTACTCTAACTATGCTAAAACCTCTCGTATTGTCAAATGCTCTATCCCTACTCTTAGGAAGTACATTTCTCTAATACGGACAAAAATAATTTCTAATCTATAATGATTATACTATCACTGTTTTTAATCTCATTCATAATGGTGTTCATAATTGACTACTCTGGTTTCATCACTGAACTAGAGAACATTCTGACTATCATCACCAAATCAACATTCAAGATACATATTCCAAAACCATTCTCATGCTCTCTTTGCATGACATTCTGGCTTGGACTAATCTATCTTATCCTTTGCTCCATGTTCACTCTGACAAACATAGTATGGGTCTGTGTATTCTCCGCTCTTACTATAGTACTATCTCAGTTCATGGTTCTAATAAGGGATTTGATTCTTAATGTGATGATTAAACTAAACACATGGATAAATAAATTGAATTAAACTGAATTAAACACACTAATATTATGTTGAACGATAACCAATACCAGATTCTACAGCCTTATTATAAGTATCTCAAGGCAGCAAAGTATTCTAACAACATCTTGATTCCACACAATTCGTTCATCAAGATAATGGAGACAGTTTACGGTGAGCACTGGAGAAACCATGTTCCAACCTCTGTCAACACTTGCGGCCACTGTAAAATCCAGGAGCTTTCAAAAATATGCACAATGATAGAAGATTATGCCACGCGGACAACAGATAGAAACTAACTTACATAACGCTCTTAAAGATAAGACTAAAGCTAATCTAGATTTGTCTAAAGAGAATGAACAGATTAAAGAATTGATGGACCAGATTCCAGATTCAGCGGCAGTGTTCCATGCAGACAATTTTTCTCCACGTAAGTATGTAATCAAAAGATTATCCCGTTCTACTAACAATTCAGAACTATCAGAACATTTACGTAATTACTATGGAATGAGCCAAACTGAATCAGATACACTAATCAAGAACTGTAGAGCAGATTTAGCTAAACAGATTAAACAACTTACCAAGACAGTAGCAGCTCGTAATGTCAAACTACTCTATGATATTGCTGATGAATGTATGGACAAACAGCTCTATGACACCGCGATTAATGCTATCAAAGAACTAAACAAAATGTCCGGAGTAACACAATACAACCCAGGTCCTTCTGTGACCATAGCTAAGAACCAACATGGAGAAGAGCTAATAAACATAACATTTGACCAATGAAAGAATGTAAAATGTTAGAAAACAAACCACGTAAGAAAGTTAGATCGGAAGCTTATCTAAAGTACCAGAGGTATCTCAAATCTAAACAATGGAAAGAGATTAGAGATAAAGTTCTTGAAAGAGATGAGTATAGATGTAGATGTTGTGCTAGAGATATTACACACGACCATGCCGTTTTGACTGTTCATCATTCATGCTATAAAACACCTGACGGAAAAGAGATTCTTTATCACGAATTAGAAGGAGACAATCTTAAATATCTAATAACTCTCTGCAGACAATGTCATAATTTTGGAATTCACAAAGTAGCAGCAAACTTTAAAAGATTCGCAATGAAATAGTATAATAAAAGAGAATAATAATGAGTAAGACGATTCACTTCCCTAAAATGTACCAATGGCAGAAAGAAGTCATGAACAAGGTTATCACAGATTCTTCTAATCCCAATAACTTTACATATGTAATCTGTTCACCAAGACAGGTAGGCAAATCATTTCTTCTGATGTCGATTCTTTCATATTTTACCATAGCTAAACAGACTACTTCCGTATTCATAGAACCAACCTTCAACCAATGCCGTAAAGTATACCGATCTATGTTCAAGATGCTAGCTAAGAACAATCTAATCAAGAGCGCTTCAGGTTCTACCTTTGACATTGAACTAACGAATGGCTCTGAGATTAACTTCCGTTCAGCAATGCAGAAAGATTCTCTACGTGGATTGACAGTCTCTGGTGTTCTAATTCTGGATGAAGCTGCTTACATTCCAGATGATGTTTACGATATTGTGCAGCCATTCACCAATGTACATAAGTCACCAATAGTTATGGTAAGCACTCCAGTAGCTAAATCCGGTTTCTTCTGGGATGCATTCAATAACAAAGACAACAATGTTTATTACTGGAACCGTTCTAACTATGATATGACACCAATGTTATCAGATGAGCAGGTTTCACGGTACCAGAGCTCCATGACACCACCTAAGTTCAAGACTGAGATTCTTGGCCAGTTCCTTGATGGAGAATCCATGGTCTTTGGTGATTTCAAATCCTGTATCTATAAAGGAGCATTGGCAGATATGAATCCAATCTATGCTGGAATAGACTTTGCTACCGGTGCTGGTAGTGACTCTACCGTATTAACATTCATTAATAAATCACGAGAAATCATTAGAATAGAGAGTACAAACTCAATGGAGCCAATGGACCAGATTGAGTGGATAGCTAATCTATTGAATGAATATCCAACTCTGCGAAAAGTCCTCGGGGAGCAAAACTCAATTGGTTCCGTATACATGAGTTCAATACGTAGCAAACTAAGACGAAAGTCAATTCTGCAAAGCTTCAACACTACCAACGATTCTAAAAGAAAGATTATCGACTCTCTTACTCTAGCTTTCCAGAACCGTGACATCACTATTCCAGATGATAAGAATCTAATAAACCAGCTTTCGTATTACACGATGACAATCTCCAAGACTGGAAAACCAATATTCAACAATGCACTGGATTCAATCCATGATGACTATGTTATGAGTCTTGCGATCGCTTACTCTTGTTTCTCTGAAGGGAACAATAGATTGACCATTGGACATTCAAGAGCAGTAAGCTAAATAAATAAAATAAATTGATACCAAAACATGAAAAAAATACAAGTAGAAATTCCACACTCATGGAAAGATGTTTCTCTCGAGATGTTCGACAAACTATCCAAAGCAATCGGTGATAAGGATTTCAGAGTAGAGCCATCTACACCAGTTATCAAAGCCATAACCGGTCTGGATGATGAGACAATCAATAACATGGACATTAAGAGCTATCAGAAACTTGTCACTAAACTAGCTTTCTTAACTTCATTACCTTTGGATAGAAAAATCCCAAAGAAAGAGATTACACTATTAGACAAAACCTATTCTATTCTTCTTTATCCTCAGCGTATGACCACAGCTCAGTTCATTGATTACCGTACAATACTCTTGAATGACAAATCCAGGATTAAACAAGCTAAGCTATTGACAGTGTTCATAGTACCAAAGGGAGCTAATTACAATGATGGCTCTTATGATTTTGATGAGCTAGCTAACGTTATCTATAAGAACCTCAATATTGAATTCGCAATGGGTCTGCTCTATTTTTTCGAAGTCATGTCCAGTACATTACTACTATGTTCCCTCGAATCTTCTCTGCTGGACATGAAGAGACTTCTGAAGACAGAAGCAGACCCGAAGATTCAAGAAGAACTAAAGAAGGTGATACCAGAAATGAAAAACCAGAAGAAAGAGTATCTGAACCTGTGGAAGAAGAAGAATCACAGGCTAAAAGCTTTAACCAAGTCTACTGGTCACAAATGATGATAAGCACAGTCTCTCATGAGTATCTCTGCTCTTGGGATGAATGCTGTAAACTACCAATCATTGAGTTTCTTAATGTGTACTCTTTTGTAGTTACAAGAAAACAAAGAGAACTGGACATCCAACGTAAAGCACTTCATAATATTAAACATTAAAGATGAATCATTCACCATGACTCAAGAACAAATCATATTAACTAATACTCCATTCCAAAGCACATGTGAGAACATGCTTATTGAGGTTCCAGATGGTGTTACGGTGGATATCCAAATGTCCACTGATGGAAAGAACTATCATTCTGTGGATTCACCTGTCACTGGACCAGAACTGATTGAGATGGGACCAATAGTACGTGGTTCTAGAATCGTATTCAAGAGTATTGCTAAAGCTAAAATTAAAATAAAATCATGAAGAAGATAAACTTACTTGGACAGGCTAGCTCCGGTAGTTCTGAATCTACTACAATAACCAATTTAGGATTAATCTATCTTAAGCCATTATTGGATATTGAACCAACCAGAGAAACCCAGGAACTATTCCCTGGTGATGATGGTGTCTCTGGTTATTCATTCATACGCATCAAGGGAGTTAATGAATCGATGCAAGAGAAAGAAGTAAACCCAAGCACTAGTAAACAGGTTATCACTCCTGATGCTAGTTACCTTGGTTTAGAGCAGGTCACCATCTCTGCTGTCGACAAGAACATTGATGCTAACATTAAATCTGATAACATCAAATCTGGTGTAACTATTCTTGGAGTTGAGGGTGCTTATCATCCAATCACTAAACCAATTGAGATTACACCAAGTACTGATGAGCAGACTGAAGTACCAGACATGGGTGTTGATGGATTTGACAGTGTGACGGTACATGCTGTAACCAGTGATATTGATTCTAACATTAAGAGTGAGAACATCATTAAAGGAGTAAGCATTCTTGGAGTAGAGGGAACTGCAGAGTTAATAAAAACTCAGAGTAAAACAGTCACATATGATACTCCAGGAGAATATTCTATCACTCCTGATGAAGGCTATAGCATTTCTAAAGCTAATGTTACTGTATTAGAAGAAGCATTGCCAGACCAATTGCGTTATGACCTTGCAACAAGAACTGATGGAACTAGTTCTCCTACGTTTAAAAAGGAAATTGGTACTGATTTCACAGAAGATGGTGACACTTATTTTTTATTCTGCAACGCTGAAGGAAATCCAGCTAAGAATCTTGTTGGATTTAGTTATTGCACTTCAGCAGTGCCATATTCGTATCATCATTATGACGCATCTTACTTTAAAGAGAAAAATGGATTCATTTATCTAAATGTGACTAAACTTGGTGGTTATCAAAACAGCACCGGTGTACACATTGGTTACTTGTTCCATAATCATAAGATTCCAAACAAATTCCTTTATAACTGTGCAGGGTTTGGTGGAATTTCCATTGGAGCTGAATGCCGTGGTGTTGGTGAACAAGCGTGCTATTATGATAAAAAATATCAGGATTTCAAACTACGTTATTTTATAGCGCGTGCTAATAATAATGCAATGGCATATGGAGCAGCTTATTCTCTTTACGCTTCCATGTTCAATCCTACGATTTATAGTTCGATAACTATTGATTCTTATGTTAATACTGGCGGTATAACATATTATAACATCGATTTTAATAACACAGATAATTATCACATTTATCATCAATATTCTGGAAGTGCACAAGCCACTGATGATACCGATTCTTCATATGTTGACATCACGGTTTATAAGTACAAGAGAATTCTTGCCAATTATAACATTACAAACCAGATTATAGGGGTTTATTCATTATCATCAAATGACACAGGATTAATATGGCAATATGGTACAGATGTTAATTCTAATTATAAGATAGTTGTTCATGACAGTAAGACTTACATGTACTGTACACATGCACATGACTCATCATCAGGAGGATTAATATGGTTAATGTTCAAAGATGACAATCAGACAATTCCAGATTTTGGATTCTATGGTATTGATAATCTACAGACTATAAAAATCCAGAAAACTGTTAATCTTGGCTGTGCTGCTTATTTCAGTGACATTACACAAAATAATTACAAAAACAGTTTTACTTCTTTGGTTCCAATTAAAGTTCGTGCTTTATCATTATTTGGATTTAAAAACATTAATTTAATTACGAATTACTATAATTATGCTGCGGCATATGCTACTAATTCTTTGTATGTTATTAATGTGACAGGAAACTACAATTCAGGTGATGAATCTCAAAGTATCAATAGCAAAGGATTAATCACGGTTGATTTGTCTGGAAATTATTTCCCTGGAAACTTCACAAACTCAAATTACAATAATTTCAGCGGGCCAAATGAGATTAGGAATGTAAGTTACTTAGAAGGTAGTTTAACACGCAAATGGATGAATAATAATCTCTATGACACAGTTAACTACATTGATTCAAATCCAGGTGGTAATCATCTGTTTGAGTTAGATTTACCAGAGCAGCCATTATTATTCGGTTCTCAAAACTTATCATTGACTAAATTAGGTATGACAATTAATGGTACTAGAATTCTACCAGAATGGTCTAAAGCATGTTATAATTTAATGATATCTCATAATATTGGCACATTCGAATGTACATTTGGCTTAGATAATATTTACAATATTGTAAACAAAACGATCAACATCTGTATCTTCTGTGACCCAAGTAAAGTAACATTCAACCACAGTACTGATTCTCCTCTTTCATCAGATTATGTGATTAATATCTACACTAATGATGAGTACTCTGATTTAGATGCTTTGAAGACAATGATGAGTACTAATTTCTCTGGTATCACTGTTAACTATGACACATTCACTGTTGTGTATGACACTCTACAGAACCAAACCTTGGAATCTGGACATAATTATGGATTCGTACACTCATCACGTACAAGACATTCATTGCTTAAACTTTAATTGAATTCAATCTAAACTATAAGAGAGGTTACTTGACAAGGTTTCCTCTCTTTTTCTTTTAACCAATATTAAAATTTAAAGATAAATACCCTTTAATGGATTCTATTAACATTGATGTAAAGATGCCAGGCTTGGATGATTCAATCACCTCTGTCAAAGAACTCCGTGCTAAGATTAATGAGCTTAAGGATTCATTGGTGACACTGGATTCTGGTACTGAAGAATACTCTCAGACTGTCCAAGAGCTTACTCAGTACACCAGTAAACTCCAAGAGGTCCAATCTGCTGGCAAACAGACCGTTGACTCATTGCCAGGCTCTTACAATGAGTTGAACAACCAGATGAAAGAACTCTTGAAACAGTACAAGAGCATGTCTGTAGTAACCGATGAAGACAAACAGAAACAGAAAGAACTAGCAGAGCAGATTAACTCCATGAATGATGAGCTTAAAGCTCTTGATGCTGCTGTCGGTAACCACCAGAGAGAAGTTGGAAACTATGCTAACGCTCTTCATGGATTAAGAGATATTATGGATACGGTGCACACTGGTACTGAACAACTTGGTGATGGATTCAATGCCGTTGGATCGATAATTGGCTCTGTGACAGGAGAAACTAGCTCAGCCAGCTCTGCGATGGAAGCTTTTGGCTCTACATTCGAATCATTGACTGGAGTAGCATACTCTCTTTATGATTCACTGGATAAAGTCCAGATTATGTATGAGATGGGTTCTGAAGTCATGGATATCTTTAAGACTAAACAAGCTGCTAGCACTGCCGCTACTGAAGCTGACTCCATCGCCAAGAAAGCCAACACTGTCGCAACTGCTGCTGAGACTACCGCTACTAATGCCGCTACCGTAGCTACCAAAGGATTGACCAAAGCTCTGTTGTCAAACCCATTCACTCTTATTGCCGTTGCCGTTGTAGCTTTAATCGCTAATCTTGACACTCTTGTCAACGCGTTCCACAAAGTAGTAGACTGGATAACAGGAGCTAACGAGAAACTAGCTGAAGAAGAAGCTGCCACTAACCGTGTTATCGCCGCTAATGATAAGTTAATCGCATCACAAGATGAGAGGTCTAAACAGTTTGAACGTGAAATCCGGTTAATGAAACTAAACGGAGCTGGTGCTGTGGCTATTGTTAAAGCACGTATGAAAGAGAACCTTGCTAACCGGCAAGCTCTTAAAGGACAATTAGAACTAACCAATGCACGTATTGCTGATTTGAAAGTACAAGCAGCAGAAGACCCTGATAAGTACCAAAAGATTCTTGATGCTGCCATCAAATCCCGTAGTGAGATTGTCAAATCATACAGGAAACTCCAAGACCAGTTTGAAGACCTTAAGATAACTAGATTAGAAGCTGAGAAGGAAGAAAGAGAAGCTGCAAAAAAGACAGCGACTAGTAAAGTAAGCACATCTAAGAAAGCTAATACTACAATCAAGAAAGACACTAAAGACACCGTTAAAGAACTCCAAGATTCCTATAAGCTTGATGTGTCTAACTTTAAAGAAGCAGTACAGAGTAAATTGGAATCACAAAAGATGTTAATTGACTCTTTTACTAATGCTAAAGGTATACTTAAAGAAATTAATGATTACTCAGATTTAAAGACTAATTTATCTACATTTGGTAGTGATTTGAACAAAGTATTAAAAACACTAGATGACAATAGGTTAGCAGCATCACAAAGTTACATACAATCAGTCACCAAATCTTATGATGAAGAAGTTGAATCTCTGTACAAGAAAGAGAATGAACAAATCACCAAGATTAAAGAAAAGTTCAAAGAAGGAACAAAGGAATACACACGTGCTGTTGAGGATGCTAAGAAAAAGACAGATAAAGCGATTGATGAGCTTGAAAAAAAGCGTTCTGAACTAATCAAAGAGAATCTACCAAAAGATGATTTAAGTAAACTTGGTATCATAAATGATGTTGGAAACTTTATCACTAATGAAAACTATGATGTAATAAAGAATGCTAATACTGAAATCACTAAGTATGCTAATTCACTTTCTACTCTGTCTACACTCTATAAAAATGGTAAAATATCTGAAAAAGAGTATTACGACTCATTCATTAAGCTTAAGGAAGCCTTCAATGATACTAAGAATTCCTTCATGACGGATAATCCAGAGATTAAAAACGTATTGTTACAGATGTTTAAACTTGGTCCAGAGGATGCTGTTAATGAAGCTAATGAAATCCGTTCTAATTTCCTCAGTGAATTACTTAAAAATCTAACTGAAGACACAACAGAGTTACCAGAATTGAACGATTCACCAAGCACTGGTAATCTTATCTTAAAGGCATTTGGTCTTGATGATGAAGGAACAGACAAAGCCATTGAAGAAGCACAGAAGAACATCGATAAGATTTCAAGTAAGTTAGCATCTTTAACTGATTACAAGAACAAATATTATGATGAGCTTACTCCTGAACAACAACAAGAATTAGACCAGCAGATACTAGACACACAAGCTCAATTGTTTGATGCACAGAACAAACAGATGGAAGATAAAGCGAAAAAATCTGTATCTACTATCCAAGGTATCTACAAAGGAGCTATGAGTGGCTTGAGTACTCTTGGTGATTTGTTCCAAGCTAAGATGGACCTTGCTAAGACTAAGGCTGACAAGATTAAGAAAGACACAAGCCTGACTGAGGAAGAACAAGCTAAGTTACTAGAAGAACAACAGAAAGAGTACAACAAAGCTTTTGAGGCTAACAAAAAGATACAAATAGCTCAGACTACAATCAGTACTCTGCAATCAGCAATGGAAGCTTATAAAGCTATGGCTGGAATTCCTATTGTGGGCCCAGCCTTGGGTGCCGCTGCCGCTGCCGCAGCCCTTGCTACTGGTTACATGCAGATTAAACAGATTAAAGCCACAACACCAGATAGTTTGTCAGATTCCTCTTCATCTGATGGCTCATCTTCTGTGACCAACACAATTGATGTTAATTCACTCTTGAACTCAGACCAAGAGAGTAATGACCTTAACAATGATTACTTAACAGAATTACAAGGTAACAAACAGAGTAACACACGCGTCTACGTAACAGAGAGCGACATTACCAACACTCAGAATAAGAAGAAAACACAAGTTAGCCAGAGTACATTCTAAACCAACATTAATATTAAAAATTAAAAGAAACCAACCAATTAAACCATGACTAAAGACAATCTACCAGTTTACAACTTAACTCTTGATGATAATGATATGAATCTCGGATGCACTAAGATATCCCTTGTAGAGCAACCAGCTATCGATGAGATGTTCCTTGCTTTTGAGTCACACACTAAACTAAAGACTATGTTTACTGATGACTCTAAACATATCGTAACCGGTATCGCAATGCGTGCTGATTACCCGATTTACCGTAACCAAGATGGTGAAGAGTTCTATGTGGTGTTCACTAAAGACACCATCGAAAAAATGATGAACAAATTCATGTGTGAGCAACGTACCTTCGACATATCATTGAACCACAATCAGGATGTTACTGACTGCTATCTGGTTGAAAGCTTCTTAATCAACAAAGAGAGAGGAATCTGTCCAAAGGAGTTCCTTGATGTTGAAGATGGCTCTTGGGTAATCTCTGTTAAGATAGATAACCCTGATGTTTGGAATGAAGTTGTCAATTCTGATGTTAAAGGGTTCAGCATTGAAACACAGATGATTGCTAATGCTTTCCATAAGGATAAGAAGAAATCAGCTAAAGAACTTGGTATCACTGAAACACAACTTGACAAATTACTCTCTATCTTCAAATGAGCAACATGAGAAACTCTATCATAGGATTCATGCTGATAATTCTTTGTGGTATCGCTGCTGCAATGATAATGGACAAATGCGCTACAAAACCAGCATATGAAGGACCAATCATTGATTCATTGGATTCCACTCTTTATTGGAAGAACAAAGCCAATGAACTGTACCATGCTAATCTCATCTCTAATGAAGCCAATGATTCCTTGAAGCTAGAGTACAATAAGCTAAAGAGTAGTAAATCTAAACCTATTTACGTATCAAGAACTGTAACTGAACTAAGGGTTGACACTGTCTTAACATTCAATACTGACACTGTTTACCTTATTAGAGAAGACTCCTTGTTCAACATTAAGACTTCATCCAATAATGATTATCTTAATCTGTATGCTAACATTCTCTCAAGGGATTCTCTATCTACTCTCAAGATGGATTCATTAATCATTCCAACTCTGATAACCCATGACATCGTGAAGAGAGATAAGAACTATTACTCTCTGGTACGTTCTGATAATCCATACCTTAGAATCAAGAACCAGGAATCAATGATTAAACTTCCAAAGGATAAGAGATTCAATCTTTCATTATCCGTTGGTTATGGTGCTGGTTACTACTCTAATAAGGTTATTCTAGCTCCTTTTGTTGGGTTGTCATTAGGTTATTCTCTTTTATTATTTTAAGCAAACTAATATTAAACTATAAATCTAAGAAAATTATTCCAAAATTATGAATAAGAAAAACTTTAAACTTTTCTTCAGAACCCTTCTTACTAAGTTTGGTTCTGTAGCTACAGACAATGGAACTCTTTACTGGGATTCTGATGATGAATTAGCTGTTGGTATGGCTGTACAGGTTGAAGACAACTCTAATCCGGATGACATCGCTTATGTTGTTGCTCCTGATGGTGATTACACTGCTGAAGATGGCACAGTATACACCGTTGCTGATGGTGCTATAGCTGACATTAAGAAACCAGAAGAGGAAGAAGCTCCAGTACAAGAGGAGATGGATGAAGAACTTGCTCCTACTCCTAATCCTATCGAAGAAGCAATCCCTGCTACTCCTGAACCAGAAGCAGAACCTGAGTTTGACGCTAAAGAAGCTTATGATGCTCTTGTAGCTGCTATGGCTGAATTGGTTGGCCGTGTTGATGCTCTCCAGAGTAACGTTAATGCGCTGCTTGCACAGCCTGGTGCTGAAAGCCTTTTCTCAAAACAGAACAAACAACCTAAAGCTAAAGCAATCTTCCGTTGTGGAGAAAAATAATCAAACCCTAAATTTAAAAATAAGAAAACACTACAATAATGGCTATTAAATTAAACACTTTAACTGAATACGTTAACATCCATAAGGATGAGCTTTTGACCAAAGCTGTTCTTGGTGCAAACACTCTTGACCACGTTGAGAAAATGCTCGATGTTAAATACAAAGACCAACTTAATTATCTTGACAGTACAATCGTTCTTGCTGACGGTAGCTCTTGTGGATGGAACCCTCAAGGTGATGACACATTCACTGCTAGAACTATCGAAGTAGTTCCTCTGACAGTACAAAAGGAATTCTGCTGGAAAGACATGAGGAAATATTGGATGAACGAACAACTACTGTTCGCTGCTGGTAAAGAGACCCTTCCTTTCGAACAGAAATTCGTTGAGAACAACATCAATGCAATCAATGCTGAACTTGAGAAACAAATCTGGCAGAATGTAAAAGATACTGATGGTGCTCTGTTCGATGGTTTCATCAAACTTATCAGTGATGCTGCAAATTCACACAAAGTATCTCTTGCAGAAGGTTACACAGCAATCGACATTATCGATAAGACTTACGCTGCTCTTACTCCGGTAATGCTTCTCCAGAATCCTACCATATTCGTTAGCCACAGTACATTCCGTAACTACATCCAAGGTTTGAACGCTGTATGCTGCGCTAACCGTCCTATCGTTGATGCCAACACTGATGCAATCACTTATCCTGGTGATTCACGTGTTAAGATAGTTCCTGTTACTGGTTTAGAGGGTGCTGAAGACAAAGCTCTTGCTGTTGCATCTCCTGAAGAGAACCTCGTTTACGGTACTGATGTTGATGGCTCTGAGAATGAGTTCAGACTTTGGTTTGACGAAAAAGAAGATAAGTTCCTGTTTAAGGTGCTCTTCAATGCTGGTGTTCAGTACAAATTCGATGATATGATTGTAATCACAACTAAACAAGCTTAAAAATAAAGAAAGGACAATTTAACTATGGCATGTAATGTAACATTAAGTTCTATAGCTCAGACCTGTGACGCTAACCTTTCTGGAATCAAGAAGATAGCTGTAGCAAACTATCAAGAGGGTGCTTTTAAGCTTGACACTACACCAGCAGGCAACAAGGTTCTTGTGACTATAGATGAGAAAGTAACAGATTGGGTAGAGTTGATTCCAGCTCGTGAGACTGGTTCTTACACTACTACTTTAACTAGAAATGACACCACTGGAGTACTCTACTACACTCAAGAGTTGACAGCTACATTCAATAAGATGGATGCTAACAATGCCGCTGCTGTTGATGCTCTTGGACAAGGTAGAGTAGTTCTGGTAGCTCAAGACTATAACGGCATAAATCACTGCGTTGGTTTAGATGATTACGTGATGGCAAGTGCAATCACTGGTCAGACTGGCGCTGCAAGAGATGACGGCAATAATTACCAGGTAACTCTTCAAGGTGTTTCTGCTCATGTAGACTACATCTGTGCTGAGTACCCAACGATTGCTGGTGCTTAATTAGAGATTATTTCTTCAAATTTCTTTCATAATGATTAAAGGGGTAGCCATGACAATATGGTTTACCCCTTTATTAAATTTAAACTTAAATTGTAATGGCAGACATAACTAAAGAACAACATTTACAGTTTTATTCTCTTTGTCATATCATCATTGCTATAATCTATGCTATAGCTATAGGATTATTAATCGGTGCTTTCGTACTTCCTCCTCCAGGTCAAATTGATAATTCAGTGTTAGTAGCTGCTGGAATCTTGTTCGGGTTCTCAGGATTGATAGTCATAATGTACGCAATAAGAATGCATATCCATGCTAAATTCTCTTACAAGGATGCTAGTATTGAAGTCAATAATACGAAAATGAACTAATCTAAAAAATGAATCCTTAGTATAATGCTAGGGATTCTATTTTTTTCTTTGTAGATTCGCTAACTTCATATCTAGACAATCCATAGTTATCATTCTCTTCATGGTGAAGCAATTCACATTCATTGTCTAGAATGTTGTCTACTTCATATTCATTTGCTTTAGAGAATTCATACTCTTTATCTTCACTCATGTAGAAGCACTCATTGTAATTATTAATCACTCTTATTATAACCATGTCTTTAGATTAAAACAATTAAAATAATTAAAATAATTAAAACAATTTAACACTTGATTCCTTCTCTCCTTTCATTCCTAAGGTGTATAGCCTTCCTCTGGAATGATTATCACTCTTTTTTGTAGTAACCTTTATTTGTTTGATTACATCCTTTCCTAGGTAATCCAGGAACTCCTCAATGAACAAAGTGTTGTCACCACCAATTCTAATATGCTCTGGATTTAATTTGTTCATGTTTGCTAATTTCTTTTAGTTTCTTTATTATTTATTGGTATTACCAATTATACTACCAATGAATATTAAACTTTAAAGATTAATCTAAATTATTCATATGAATTCGAATTCTAAAACGATAATGAAATTTGGAGACGTCTCTCCTGATTACGTAATCCAGGTTCCTTACTACAAGGAGCCACAGGTACGTAATGAAGATGTTTATGTACCATTCGGTGAAGCTAACCTATTTCCAAATGAGCTTATTGAGCTAATTGAGCAAAGTGTCTCTGCTACTGCTATCCTTAACGGTACAATGGAGATGATTAAGAACTACGAGATTACACTGAACACTAAGCTGCCAAATTATCCTTATGTGAACAATGACAATGACACAATACTTGATTTGGTGACACACTGTGCTTATGATTACTTTGTCTTTGGAGAGTTCTTCATCCAAGTAATCTGGAACCGTCTCAACAAGATTTCAGAGCTAATCCACATTCCAGCTGAGATGGTGCGTATGAATCTAAACCGTGACAAGGTGTACTTCAATAGGTTCTGGACTAAGTTCACAAGCAACAACATAGAGTACAACGCGTTCAACCCGGCTCAAAGAAAGATTGATGAGTACTCTCAGGTTTATGTCTACTCTAATGGTGGTCACAGGAGAACCTATGGCCTTTCATCATTCTCAGGATGCTTGAATGATATCGCTGCTGAAGTGTCAGCTTCTTACTATGTTAAGAACTCATTGGATTCCGGTCTGGCTTCTCGGTTTATAATCAGTCTTCCAAACAGTGCTAACCTTACCGATGATGAAAAACAAGATATTGAGGATTCAATAAGAGAGAAGTTCTGTGGCTCTAAGAATGCCGGAGCTTTCATGCTGTACTTCAATAATGATGATTCAGATTTGACAGTATCAAAGGTTGACACTGATGACTCACATGAGAGATTCAAGACCATAATGGAGTTCACACAGTCAAGGATATTCACCTGCCTACATACTACTCCTAACCTGTTTGGTAGCCCTACTCAGACTACAGGTTTCAACACTCAAGAATACCAGGATGCTTACAACCTTTACTACAAGATGACCATGGCACCGTGTCTGAACACAATATCACAAGCTCTGAACAATATCTTTGGAATGGATGATGCTTTGACCATCGAGACTGAAAGCAAAAAGCAAGATGATTTAATCAATGAAGATGAGAGTAAGCAAGATGACATAACCACAGCACAAAAAGAAACTATAGAACAATGAACAACTACAGAAAAACTTTGTTAATATCCGTAAGTGAGATTAAAGCTAACTCTCTGATATCAATGAATGTAGATGATGGGTTCATTAGTGCTACAATACTGAATGCTCAGGAGGTTTACCTTTCATCTATCATTGGAACTGCTCTTTACTATAAGCTACAAGAGCTTGTGTACAACAAAATCCAGAATAAGATGCCAAACATCTATGATGATGAGCATTTAATCTACAATGAGTGTCTGCAGGAGTATGCAAAGCCAGTCATTAAATCTCGTGTTATGATAGATTTACTCTACAACATGAGCTTCAAACTCCGTAATGCTGGTGTAATCCGTTCCTCTGACACTAATGTTACGTATTCATCGATTGAAGAGATTAAGTATCTTGAGAAACAGTACTCAGTTGCTTACAACCATTACTGTGACAAACTTTCTAAGTTCCTGTATGCTAGCACTAACTCAATGGGTGAATTACTTGACAATGTACCAATCTACTATGATAAGCCTAACATGGATAAGAACTACGCTAGTGATGGTGGTCTTTGGTTAGGAGGCTCTAAAAAGAAACAATGTGACTGCTTATGATAGAGAATTATGCACAATTAGTAGACACGGTTCTTGGAATCGCGATTGGGCAAGAGGGTGTGAACCAGGTTGGAGAAGGTGATATCTATGAAATCAACAATATGCCAAACACTCTTTATCCGGTAGTATGGATAGCCAGCACTCAAGCTCATGTTGAACACCAGAACTATTTCCAGTACTCACTGACATTCTACTATGTTGACCGTCTGATTGAAAGCTCTAACAAAGCTTACAGTAATGACAATTCTCATATCGTGTCAACAGGAATTAATGTACTCTCAAACATTATAAGAAAACTCCGCAATATTAATGATATCTATGGCATTGATGAGATTATAAACTACACAAGTTTCAATGACACGGATGTGTTCGCAGACAAATGTGCTGGAGTTTACACAACAATAACGATCGCTGTTCCAAAGACTAGTGTCTGTGTCCAATGATAAATATTATAAATTAAGCACTACTGATTATGATTAAAGACACACAAGTAACATACGAGATAAAGCCAATGCTCTATAAGATAGCTAGAGTAAAGAACTCATCAATGTGGATTTGTGAAGACCGTGAATGGGATGAAACCAATATCCAAGAGTTCAAAGCTTACAAATCACTTCCATTTCCACTGGCAATGACCATAGAAGAGTTCGCAAGTAAACATAAGATAATCACTCATGGAACGTTTGTCAAACTGGTAAACATGAGAGACAATCCAGCTAAAGATAATGAGAACAATAATGCAGAAGAATAACCATTATGACCTGTTGATTCAGAATAACAGTACTAAAGCTATCTATCATATTGATGGCTTGAATGAAAGCACGAGTGTTCTGTTTGTCAAGATACCATATGACTTCAAAAAGGAGTATGAGATAATCAATGATGGATTAGTACAAGAGACTAGAGGAATATTGCACTCAGGAGAGTACACTTATGCTCTGTTCTGGAATACTCTGGATATTGAATTCGTATCAAGCATGGAAGTTGACTTACTCAAGGTTAAGGTTAAGATACCAGATGGTAATGGTGATTTCATGACTGCAGAGCTTAAAGACCTTCATCCTGATGTTGGCCTGGCTAAAGTAGTCAATCCTGATGACCCTACTCAAGAGGTTTACACAGATAATAAAGAAAATAATGAGAATGATGAGAATTATTCTAATAACCTTTATTATTCTCTGGATTGATGGTATAATATTAATACTAAAGATACTTTATTCATATCGTTATAATTTATTTACATTTTGAATCTCTTGGATGTGAATCCGGGAGATTCTTTTTTAATATTAAACTTAAAAGATTAACTAGTTAATATTAATGGCGCTATTCAATTCTACAGGTTACCCTTATTATCTAACGGTGCCACAAGGAGACTACACCATCAAGGTGGATTCGAAACCAATCTACGCTGGTAGGGCTTATCCGTTTCCAGGCCAGAGTACAATTAATCTAGATGTGTCTGCTATAGTGAGCAATGCAATTCCATGTCCAGACTTTAGTGCTGTGTTCTCTCAGAACAATACTAACATCGGTGGTCTGTTGCATGGTGTTTCTGTACAGACAATAGAGAAACTCTATGCTCTTAATTATGCCTGGAACTATGATGGTGGTGTTTATTCTGGTATCAAGGAGAATCAATGTCTGAATGACTACATTACACCGTACATGTACTCGAACCAATACATACCGTACAATGTGTTAACATACCAAGATATGACATTTGATGCTGTAGTGGATTTAACATCTACTACTCTGAATCTGGTATCATTTGAAGCTCTTGGAAATAAGTCATCATTAGACATACGCACAATGGCATTCAAGAACACATTTAGTACATTAGTTGATGGAGTAGAGACATACCTATCTAGAGATGGTTCTGAGATTAATGGTTCTCGTCTTAAGATTAAATCTTGTGTTCCAACTAATACCTACACTCTGTACTATGTCAACATGAAAGGAGCTCTTTCGTTTGTTCATTGCGACTGTAAGAATGTCACCAAGAACAATGTTACAAGAAGCTCTTATTCACACGAGAACCAATATGACAAACCTTGGGCATTTGGCAGTACTAACTATCTAAACCAGGTTTCAAGAACATGGACACTGAACACTAATTTCTTGAATGACTTGCAGAGTACTAAGATTCAAGAACTATTCAAATCACCACGAGTTTGGATTTATGATTACACTACTCAACTAGCAACTGCGGTTAATGTAACTGACACCAGTGTTGAGGTTAAGAACCGTCTAAACAACCATCTCTTTAACTATACAATCAATGTTAAAGAATCCCAAACATATGATATTCTAGGCTAATGAACGTATCAATTTACATAGAGAACTATAAGTTGGACACTAATGAAGACACTATTGTAGCATTAACAATGTGTTACTCTTATGTTGAAGACCCAACAACTATAGCTGGTGATTACTCTAAGAGTATTACAGTACCAGGAACTGTTAACAACAATATGATATTCGGACAGTTCTGGAACATAGATAGAAGATTCCTTGAGAGTGATGATGACTCAAACTCTGGTGTCTATTTCAATGCTAGCAAACGTACTCCAGCTAAAATCTACCTTGGCAATGACATTTTCAAATCCGGTTATGTACAACTCAATGCTGTCAACAAAACCCAAGGTAAGTTAACATATGAGATTACATTCTACTCTGAGTTATGCAACATGCTTCACACGATTATGGATAGTTCTTTGAGTGCTTTGAAATTCCCCGGTAGTCTTGCTCACACCATAAACACCAATGCTATTAATGACAATGTTAATGGAAATGGACCTAGAATAATCGGTTCTGCAAGTGATTTAAGTGACTTTGTTCATTATGGATTAAGTAATGATGGTGTTTTTGACAATTTCAACTCAAGTAAATGGCTTACATTTGACAGTGCTAATGACAAATGGGTTGTTGCTGACATTGATAGCAATGGTACTAATTATGACACGGCAATGATACTGCAGTCTCCTGCAAACAGAGTGAGGCCTTACATTAAGATTAGCTCATTGCTTAACCAGATTAGAGATGACTATAACCAAAGTAATGACACGTTACTCGAGTATTCAGACCCATATTTCTTTAACTCTACTAATCCGTATGTCTGCAATACTGTGATGTCATGTAAGGTTTATGATACTGAGAATTCTAGTACATCATTCAGTAATATCTACTTTGATGATTTTGAAGTACCGTTTGCGGGTGTTGCCAATGCTATTGTATTGAAAGCAAAAGGTAGTGATTTAGTTACTGAAAATGGCTACATGGATTTGTCTTCGTTGACCGTGATTCCAAGAATAGAGATTGAATGTATGCTTGCTTTCGATGGTTCTCTCAATGCTAGCAACTATAACACAGCTGTTAAAAATGCTGTATACTCTGAAGGAAGGCAATTCACAAGTACAGGTTCTATCTTACCAAGATTTACATTACAGAGATTAGATTCATCTGGTAATGTTGTAGAATCAAAAGAAATGAGTATAGAGCCAATTTACCCAGGTTTTGGCGACAGAATATTCTGTAACCAACAAAAAGATGAACACAATACAGTTATTTCACCTTATCTATTTGAGAGTAGGTTAGGAACACCAACATTTGAACTTGCATTCAAGAACTGTGTGTTCAATCGTGTTGAGGCAAAGCTCGATTGCAATGAGACACCGTGTACATACAAAGAGGTTCCAATTTATGATAAGAGATACACAAACCTGTCTACTGGACCACTAACTGCAGACATTATGGATGTCATAACTGATAATAATGATGGAATTGGTGTTACAGATTTTTTCCCATTTAAATTCTACTATGGAAATCTTACTCCTGGATTGTGGCGTTTGCGTGTTCATGTAAGCCCGAATAATCTGATACTGCACATTAGAGATTGTGCTGATTATTCATTTGGTGATTCTTTAGTTGACATTAAATACACAAACATACGTATGCGTGGCAGGTTCAATACTAAAATAGGTTATAACTCACTACCGGCTTCTAACTCCAACTTTATCTACCGTAACTGCCAACCACTCCAGGTGTATCTTGCGAATAACCTTGAAAACACAACGGTAACAAATACTACAGGTTTACCATTGTCAATGACTACAAGCACAGGTAATAGCACTGGTTCTATGGTATCATTCTCTGATATGGTGGATAGTGACACAACACAGGGTGATTTCTTGGTGAACTATACCAAATTATTTGGTCTGGTCTATGATTCCGACACTGTAAACACGGATAATATTATACGCATTAAGACCAGAGACTATTATCACCAGGATTATAAAATTCTAGACTGGACTGATAAGATTGACTATTCACAGACATTCAAACATGACCCATTAAGTTTTAATACTAAATATCTATCATTGAACTATAATCCTTCAGAGAGCTACTACGCAAAGAAATATGCCAACACCTTTGATACCAGCTATGGTGTCCAATTAATCGATACTGGTTATGAGTTCAATAGTGACACTAGTACATTGATAGAGAACCAGTTGTTCAATCAATGTATAATGGTCAAAGGTGAATCGAGGTTCAAAGGTATCTGTCCAGGTTTCTTTGATAAGAATGATAATTCACGCTCACCAATTGACGGTCATTATTCATTGTTATTCTGGAACACTGACCGAAGCGATTGCTATAAACAGCCATTGTTTATTTATGATGACTGTGAGACTATGCATGATACCAGTGTTGGAGGAGAGGAGACCATGTGTTTTGTTGATACTAGTGCTTTGGCTGGTGGTGGTATACAACTGTATGGAAGAAACATTGATGTTCCAGCTCCAAACTCATTGAGAGACTCTTTTAGTACAGACCTTGGTTATCCGCGTTCAAACTATGCTGATTGGAATGTTGGAACATATCCTTCTTCTGGTACAATATTCAATCAGTTCTGGAACACTTACATCAAGGACCTTTACAATGCCAACACGCAGATTATAACTGCTTACGTACATCTTTCTCCTTTAGAGATAATGAAGTTCTCATTCAAGAACTTTGTTAAGATTAAAGACACACTCTGGCATCCAAACAAGATTGAAGATTATAATCCCTTGAGTACAAAGCCAGTGTCTGTAGAGTTAGTTAAGGTCAATGACATTAATGCTTATACTAACGCTCAAATGAAGTTCTATGAGTACTTCCGTGCTGAGTTTAATGTGTACACTAATGATAGCACTATACCTGCTAGTAACATTCTAACTCCTGTCGCTGGTGGAATCATCACTGGTTCCAGCACAAACCAATATTACGGTAATTTCCGTTATGGAGTAAAATGGTCACAAAGCTTCACTACGGTTGGGGTTTATACCAAAGTTAGTTCTATTGAAGCTTATTATTTTGATAGTGATGGTAACCGCATTGACTGTTCCGATTGGTTTGACATTTACACATACACATTCACTTGTAAAGAGATTCCAACATCTGATGTTACGGTCAACATTGACATGGATGAAAATGTGGTTTATCATAGTATTGGAGTAGAGTTAGATAATGCTCAGGTTACTTGGATAGAGCCAGCTATTGAGGTTACCAGATTAAAGGATGGTGACTCATTGAAACTTTCATTCTCTGTCAAAGATGGATTAAGCTCTGATTATAAGCTAGCATATGCTACTGTAGAGATGGATGCAGTAGACATTAGCGATACAACTGTTGACATTGTTAATAAAACTATAACTATAGATAAGGTTACCGGTGATATTGTGATTCTTATAACCTATGCTGAGTTTAATGACATTCTACTGCCATGGGTCAAAGTGACAAACACATCTGATAATGTTGGTTGGTTGGATATTCTTGGTGGTGATTGTACATTGTTAACATTTGGTGCTTATGGTAATCCAAATGACTCATCAATTGGAGTTTATAGTACTTACAAACATCAAGAGCTTAGTACATACACACATGCATTAATGCTCAACAATAAGAATATGTATAGATTAACTAATGGTCCAAAGTCAACGTATACATTCACACCAACACAAGTTACAGTAGATAATCCAGCAACGTGTACATTCACTTATGCTAATGACTCTTATAAAGATAGTAACTGGAAATACCAAGGGTACAATTATGATTATAGTAAAGATTCTCTAGATTCAAGAATTGGTTGGAGTGTGTTTGAGCATGATGGAATTCCTGTAAAAGGTAATGCTTACGTGCCTCTTTACAATCCATTATTCTTTCACTATTACAACCAGACTGCTGTCAACACATTGGTATTCAGATTTGCTGAGACACGTTATGAAAATTATTCATATGCACAAAGAGTTTCAATCCCACGTTCAAGAATAATTCCTTTACTACATTATGAAGATTCAGTTTATAAGGTTAAATTCTATGACAGCTATTCTAAAAAGTACCTTGATTTGACTGTAGATTCGAATTCGAATAAACCAGAAATATCTTATGACACTACTAGTTCATTAGATATTCCATTACAGTGGATTGGCAATAACATTAATTCACCAGGTTCATTTGACATTGGTGAATCAGACACTAGCACTGGTTTAGTTATGTATTTTTACACAACAGAATTAAACAAAAATACATACCTGGTAAGTTCGAATTCTTCCCAATTGGAGTATACTACATCATCTGGAGAAACATTGCGTAATAACTGTGCTAATTACATAATGTTAAATTCAAATGGTATAACAGCTAATTACGGTATGTATGTTAATGAAGGCACTAGAAATACATTGGAACAGTATGAATTTATCATTAGTTCAACATACAACTACATGAATTCAAACATAAGAATAGCATGGTTAAGAAACTATGGGTCAAGAGTAACATTAGGATTAGGCAGTAATTTGTCTGTTGGCAATCAAGAAACTATAGTAGCTAACCAAAGCTCAAGTATGTATTTGTTCAAACAACCAGACACGGAATCATATTCAACTAATGTAAGATTATTGTACCTCAAGGTTTTAAATGGTAAAGACACTAAACGGTATTACACTCCAGTACTACATTTTACAGGAGATAAGAATCAGTACATTAGCAAGGAAGGCATCAAGATTCCACTGGGGTATACTCCTTGTCTGTATGAATCTGTCAACCAGGAGTATGTATACTTAAGCACAGGTAATCCGTCATTTGGTTTCAAACATAATTCTTGATAATTATGAGATACTCATACCCGCATACAGAGAAACTCCTGAACTCATTCGCTCAGACTATCGTATCACTCTACCGTGATAAGATTAAACAGTATTCCAATGGAACCTTGTACCGTACATTGAACTACCGTATTACCAATGGACCGGATGACTTCAGTGTTACCATCAATCTAGAGGATTACTGGAAGTACATTGAGAATGGAAGAAGACCTGGAGCTAAGATGCCACCGGTTTCAGCAATAGAAAAATGGATTGAAGTACGTAGAATCCTTCCAAAACCAATGACTCTGAAATCTGGTAAACAGGTAGTTCCATCAGTAAAGAGTTTAGCTTACGTAATCGCACGTAGTATTGGCAAGAAAGGAATCAAACCTCGTCCATTTATGAGTAAATCAATCGAGGAAGCTACTGAATTGTTCAAGGACAAGCTTATGGTATCATTAAGAGAAGATGTTATTGAACACTCTCAAAGTACCAATTTACTCTAGACTATTGTTTTTCTTTAACTTAAAAAAGGAATCTAGTAACTGTTTCAAACTAGGTTCCTTTCTTATTTTATTTAAAGTTCGAGAATTATTCGATGGAATCGATGAACATTCGAGAATTATTCGATGGAATCGATGGTTTCATTATGAAACATTGTTGTGTAATAATGATGAAAAAGTGAGAATTCATTAAAAACATAAATAAACCAAAATCGGTTTATTTTTGATAATAAATCAAATTTGGTTTATTTTTATTTTTTTAAACTTCTTATCTACGATAGGGTTATCCTTTTACTGAAATATGAATCCATACACCACCTTGTTCTAGAATTAATTCATTTATTGGTAATTTATCTTTAAGTTTAAGAATCATTGTATAAAGTTTTTTGTTTTCACTACTAGTACCAACAGTAATATCTGCTGCACGGAATTTCATATGATTTGAATTTTTGACACCACCTACTGCTTTATTAAGTGCGGGACACCTGTAACCAGAATTAACATGTATAGGTGAACCCCATTTTTCACGTATTGGATCGAGCACTTCTTTAATAAGTCTAACTCCATTTTCAATCAATTCTTCTGGTGGTTCATTAATTATTTTTAATTTTCTTGCAGTACTAGAATAAATTAATTCATTGATAGAAAAATATTTCATATTATTTATTTTATTTATTTTTTTTAATTTCTGTGAAATTTTTAAGCGTTTTCTCCATAAATCATCAAAATCTTCACTTTTATTAGTCTTAGCTCTAATTATCTTGTTTGAATGTTTGCGAGCGGCTAAAATAAGTCTATCATGATGACTTGCTTCAGAAAATGTTTTTTAAGAGTTTGAGATATCTTGGTTTTAGTTTCTGTTGAATGTGTTACACTTATTCCTAATTGTTTTTTTAATTTATGTGTAAGCCTAAGAGATTCAGATATTTTGTTTCTAGTTTTTATAGACTGATTTCTAACATGAGATAATATCTTATTTCTATAGGATTCATCTTTCCAATGACACTTCGATGCTTCACTTATTTTAATTTTATCATCTTGCGTATGATAACAATTTTTTACCTCCGTTGTTTCATTTAAACAATATGGATTATTGATATTATCCATTATTTCTTGATGCTCCTTATTTATCATTTCTAATCTATCATCACAAATATGAATTATTTCTTTGTTAAAATGTGTTTTTCCATATTTCTTTATAAGATTCTTAATATTTTTACCGCTTCCTAAATAAGAATCATTTATTTTTCCATAATGACTTCCAATGTAAAATTGCTTATCTAAGTCATTAGTTATTTTGTATACGTAAAAAAATTTGGGGTTTGCAGTTATGTTTGTCATAATTTTAAATTTATAAATCAGAACAATGACTTACTTTCTACTTCAGGCTCTAGGGCTTGGTGTTCTCTTCTAATGATGTAAGCATTGATTCTTGGATTGCCTGGAACCATCATCTCTTCGTACTCTGGCTCTTCATTGCTGAATACTAGTTTCAATCCCTTCAAGGTCATATTGCCATCAGCTACATTAACGATTGTGATGTACATATTCTTGCTTAGAATGTCTAGTATCTTATAGTGTACTGAAAGAGGAACATCCATGTACGTGTCAAGCAAATCTAGAGGCATTTGGTACTCTTGTTGGTTGTTCATGAGGTACAACATATCGATAAGCTGTAGGTCAGTCATGAGAAGACGGCCAACAAAACCAAAGAAATCCTTGTTTCCTTTGCATCTAGAGGCCTCCAGAGAGGATTTCTCTGGTTCGGTCAATTGGTTAATCAATTGGTTTGAGAAATCATCCAGGTGTTGCCTAATCGCATTGCCATTGATTCTACGGAAATAATCCGGAGCCTGGAACTCAAATCTAAATCTGTCTTTGTTGTACTTCAAATCTTTGATTATACTCTTTTGCATATCTTTATTACGTTTGTTTGTTTATTTATTAATTTATTAATGTTTTACATTGTTATTGTACTGAGATTCCATACTCAACTAAAAGAATGTTCAGTATTTCTTCAAGATTATCCTCAACTAGATTAGAGAGGTCTTCTGGGTCGATTTTGAATTGATTTTCTAGCATAAAATAATATGTTCTTTAATTATTTATCTTATTTTTTCTGAAAAACTTTTAAAATATCTGTTTTTTTTTTTGGTACAAATTAATTACTTATTAATTTAATTTATTAACTTTTAATTTTTATCTAATGAATAAAATAAATTTAAATGTTTATTTAGATTGTTATCAGAAAGAGAATCTAAAACGTGAAATAAACAGTACAAAGTGCTATTTAGATTCTTTAATGTCTAATCAAAGTACACAAGAGAAACAAGTGTTCACAAGATACATGAGTACATATCTAAATGATTTGTTCGAACATTCATTGGAAAAAGATGCATGTTTGTCCTCTGTACCAGATAGTTTAGCTAATATCCAAAAGAACATCAAAGATTCTAATACGAAAAAAGATTGTTCAGTGAACATAGTACCTGATACACTTCTTAAATCTATTAATGTAGGTTTCTAATCTAGAACACTATAGAATAGAGAATCTAATGTACCAGATGCTCTCTAAGATGAACTAATACTCTAGATGATTAATCTATTATCTTAGATACTATAGTTCATTAGGGTTCATGTGGTGCATTAGTTTATACGATACCAGAGAATGATTTAGTACCAGAGTTCTAATGATACCAGAGAATAATTTGTTCCTTAGCATAAATTCTAGAATAAATTACCTCTTTATCCTTATACTAAAAAATAATCTAGTATCTATAGAAAAGATTGGATACCATAGCTTCGTTTGCGGTACGCAAACAAGCCAAGCTGGCGTTCTCGCTTAAGACAAGCTTTAGCTTGGCTGCGAGTGACCAGCTTGCTTTTAACAAATAGGGATACCAGAGAATAATTTGGTACCAGTGTTCTAATGATACCAGAGAATAATTTGGTACCAGAGTTCTAATGATACCAGAGAATAATTTGGTACCAGAGAAAATCAAGGTCTCGTGTGGTCTACTTTATTCATGAGAGGATGGCTCTTCCCTAAAGAAGAGACTATACTCTCTTATTAGTTTATCTAATAATAGACAATGCTGTATTATTAAAAAAACAATAATAATCATTTCCGAAAACGTTATCCGGCAATACCTGGAGGTGCAATACAGAATATTTTTTAATAATACAGCATTGTGGCATTTGAACTGTTCACCACAATGCTGTATTATTAAAAAATCAATCAGATTTAAAGTACAATTCGAACACAAAAAAAGTTCCAATTTCACAATTGGAACTTTTAATAAATATTAAAACCAAGTTATAATATTTTTGTAAAGAATAATTTTATTTATTATTAATGATAAATTCAAAAATCATATTAGAGAATTACAGAAATTATTTACTCACAGATAAAACTTGCAAATTTGTGATTAAATTCTTATGTACGAAGTATAAGATTAATTTCCGTTCTTCTATGATATTTATTGATGAACATATTACATTCATACATAGGGAAAACAACTTATGGTCATCAGATTCTGGCAGCTTACTTTGGGCGTATCCAATTGAGAAGTACAAATTAATGCTCCATTCTAATGATACGTATACGAATAACATCTATTCAAAGATTTCAGATAATGCCGTAATATTGCTGAATATTAATGGTATAAATCCGCAAAAAAACAATGTTAGTGATGATTATCTGGTTAGATACATTACAGCGTGTTTCTATTTTATACGTAAGCATCATATCTTGGATAACAAAAATTCTTGGCAAACAAAGATAAAGGTGATTGATTTCGCACAGAAATGCATAGATAATTTATGCTGGCGGTATAAGAGTATAAATGAACTCAATAAATCGATACTTACAACTAACAATTCAAATGTCAATGCAGTCTATAATGCTAAACATGCTATAACTCTTGGTACTGCACCATTAATCGAAAGACAACGGATAACTAAAAAAATAACTAAAAACATTTCAAATATGAAAAATTCTAAGTTTACACAAGAAGAGAAAGATTTCGTAGTAGAACATCGTAAGTCAGGATTTACAATAGAAAAAACAATGCTCTTATTCAAAGACAAGTTTGGTAAATCTATTAGTTTGGGAACTGTTAGAAAAATGACTAATGGAGTAGTACTGCCGAAGAAAGAGAAAAAATATGTCAAGCGTACGCCTCTCGGTAAAGAAAAGAAGAAATTTATAATAGACACCCTTCTAAAGAAAACACCTGTAGATGAAGTTACAAGAATGTTTAAAGATGAATTTGGTGAAACGATACCTGTGCAGACAGTCTATTCCATTAGAAGAAAATATTTTACTAATGAAGAAAAGAACAAGTTAGATTTTCGTAAGAAAAAAACAAACAACATTAAAAATGTAATGGCTGAAGCATATGGCTTGGATTTTTCTAAGTTCATTCTTACTACATCCGGAAAGATAAAAGCGTGTCCGTATAACTACATGGTATTAATGAAGCAGACAAATCAGAGTGTGACTAAATCTGGAAGCAATTTCGTTCTGAATGGTAAGAAAGTCCCGAACATACATCCAAATGACCTACGCAGAAGATTAGAATGTGGAATGCTTAAAGAAGACCCAATAACTCCTTTGATTGATTTGATTAATCTTTGTTTATGTATAAATAAAGAGCCTAAAATGGAAGATATCTATGCTGCATTAGTCATGTGTTTACAACGATAAATAATCTATAAAATTATACATAATTATTTTGTTTTATTTATCTTTGTTTCACAGGAACAAATATGTATGTCAAAAGCAGGTGCAGAATTAAAGGAAAAAACAGCTGTTTTTGAGGACAAAATCATGATTTTTTGTGAGGACACAACGTTTTTTCACTCATTTAACATATGTAAACAAGTGTTAACAAAAGCAAAAAAATGTAAAAAACAACTGTTGTCCTTGTTTTTTCTGTGGACATGTCATCACTTTTTGCTGCTTTCTCGGTCACTTGAAACAGCAATCCCCATTACTGTTCTAGGATATTTGTCCTATTGTCCTATAAAAATATTAAAAAAAATAATATTATAATAATAGGGTATTGACCAACATCCAGATTATGAATTCTCCCAAGAAATTGGATAAGTTGGAAAAAAACGCAGGACATTAGGACATCATGCTTCTACATTATTAATGTGTCTCATTGTCCTCTCAAAAAAATGAACTTATTGTTTTTTCTCATCTTTTTCTTTTAAGGTAAGCTAGATTCTTAGTACAATATTAATGTTACCGATATTGGTAATAACATTTAAAACATTAAATTGATATGGCATACTTAACTATTCATGAGTTCATCAGCGGAGAAACAGAAATTCTTCTCAATGTGGATGGTAAGATCAACATATGTGTATCCAGGACTGATTCTGATGTTTATTCTAGAATATCTGAATATGTTAAAATGAATAGTGAT
>ERZ808278.418-NODE-418-length-29491-cov-20.595461_pt1 | contig 29491 bp, 28 predicted proteins | sample MGYA00521239_ERZ808278 | MGnify/ENA primary metagenome ERZ808278 (study PRJEB31516, sample SAMN03275600) | gut metagenome | biome: mammalia-associated habitat; material: feces | host: Papio cynocephalus | place: Kenya | collected 2012-07-17 ... | reverse complement strand
ATCAGTGCTATACTGATAAAACTAGAAAACTGAATGAAATTGCAGCGGAGAAATTGCCATGAAAGAGGAATTAGGGCTTGAAAAGCCAAAGGGAAGAGTTTTTGTCTCGGTTTATCCGTCGAACTTGAAGGACAAGGACGGAAACAGGATTGGAAAGTGCGTTGGGAAAATCAGAAATAATGTGGTTTCTACAGAGCAGCTCGTTGCGCGCTCGAAAAGAGGCGGAACTGTTATTTCTGAGGAGACTCTATTGTATGCGGCGGAAATTTTGTCAAAGGCTGCGAAAGAGGCTCTTTCGGATGGGCTTGCGGTTGACCTTCTGGGGCTTGGAACGCTCGGTTTTTCAGTAGAAGGCAGCGTTGAACAGTTTATGACCGCGGGCGAAATCTCCAGGCATTTTAAGCTTGCGTTTACGCCGTCAAAGGAAGCGGAAAAAGCTCTGAAGAACATTCTGCCGTCGCAGATTGTACTGCGGAATTCAAGAATCTATATTTCAGAAGTCAAAAGCCTTGCGGCGGAAAGCGCGGAAGAAAACACGATTTATATGAACCGGCCGCTCCGCATAAAAGGAAACGGGCTTAAAGTCGGCGGCGAAATATGCGGCGTGTTTCTTGTTCCGTGCATGGAGCAGAATGTGTATGCGCCCCGTTCTGAATGGATTCCTCTACCGAATCCGTACACAAACACACCCAAAAAGCTGGAGCTTTATCTGCCGGACAGCTTCAATCTTGGCTACGATGGAGAGAGCTGCGAGGAAGAGCCGCTTTTTTGCATTGCGGTTGTAACAAGCCTGAATCCGAACAGCCGAGAGCGCGCTGAATGCGTGGAGGCTTTTTCTGAGGCAGTAAGGGTAAGAAGAGTATAGCTTGAGTTTCTATTCTTCAATTGCAAATGCAAAAACAACCGGTTTCCTTACACTGCACTCGCCCATTTGCAGAATTTAAACGTTTTGCCCTTAAAGGCTAAAAATCACCACTCCCCTTTTATCTCGTCCATGGAATCTCGATCGCCCATATCCGCGTTGTCCGCAACTTGAGAATAATAAGAGCAATAATCCTGAGCCGGATCGTCAGAAAAATAATCTCTTTTTCCTTTTGCCGCCTTTATTTCAAAGTCTGCATAATCTGAATGTTCATCGTCAAAATCTTCTTCATCTTCGTAGTAATCGTGTCCATAATTATGAGGCCACCTTGGCGGCTGTCCTTGTGCTCCGATATATGCGCAAACTATAAAAAAAAGGATGCAAAAAAATATAAATCCGGCAATAATTCCCATTTTTGTTCTCCCATAAAAAGCAAGATTAAAACTTTAGTTTTCACTAAAAACAGCTGCTTAGCTCTTATTCCTCTGCTAATATGTTTGTCATTGCCGTGCCCGACACGGCAATCTAGTGTAAAATTTCAATAGATTATCGGGTCTAGCCCCGATAATGACAAGGAATGTCGCTGAGATTTTTTAAATTAAATTAAAAACAGATTTTTTTCCGAGCCAGACCCCTGCTATACAGCCTGCCACGCTCAAAAAAACATACAAACCGCCAACTCCGCAATTTTTGGCCGTAAAAAGGTTATAGGCTTCGAGGCTGAATGTTGAAAATGTTGTAAATCCGCCGCAAATTCCTGTCTTTAGAAAAAGCATTGCGTTTTTTGAAACATTTTTGTTTTCTGCTATTCCGACAACAAATCCAATGAGAACTGCGCCTAAAAAATTTGTAACAAGCGTCAGAACCGGGAATTGTGTTTTGACAGGAATAAGACTAATGGCATACCGGCCGCAAGCGCCTGCTGCTCCGCCTAGGGCTACGAAAAAAAAACTCATTTTTTTTAAGACGCTTTAATGCTCTGCCATTGGATGGTCCTCTAGCTTGCCTTTGTGCGAGAGATTGACCGCTCTATTTAAATAATGAAAGGTAATAAATATTCCCCATATAAAAATCAAGCAAAATGATATAAGGCAAATTGCCGAAAGATCTTTCATAAAATATGAAACAATAATTGCAAGTGTAACAGTTGCCTGAATCGACAGCAAAAACAAAATTGCCGCATTTTTTGAAAAGCCAATATTCAAAAGCTTGTGATGAATATGCGCCCTGTCAGGACTAAAAATCTTTCTGTGCTCACGCAGACGTCTCCAGATTGCGGCAATTACGTCTGTCAAAGGAATCGAGCACATAAGAACCATCATTGGAATTTCGCGGAAATTAAACCTTGGATTGTCAAAAAAGAAAAACGGAGAAACGGCGATCAAATATCCTAAAGATTGGCTTCCGCCATCGCCCAGAAATATTTTTGCGTTCGGCTTGTTCCAGTACATAAAGCCAAGCAAAGACGCGCAGAGCATAAAATAAATAAGGCTCATGCCGTTGTGCGCCTTATAAAGCATAAAACCTATTGAAAGACAGGCAAAAAATGAAATTCCTGAACAAACACAGTCCATCCCGTCAATCAGGTTATAAGCATTTACAATTGAAACAATCCAGAAAAAAGTAAGTATTTCGCCGACAAAAGGCGGAAATTTCCAGTACAAAAATGTCGTAAAGTGATAAGGGCTTACGCTCACAACTAAAGCCGCAAGAATCTGCATTAAAAACTTTAATTTTGCGCGCATATTAAGAATGTCGTCCAAAATTCCAAAAAAAAGAATAATTCCAAAACCTATGAATAAAGGCCAATAAGAACTAAGCACGACAGTTTTAAAAACAAAACGAACAAAAAACCAGACAATTAAAAGAGAGGCAAAAACTGCAATTCCGCCAAGACGAGGAATATTTCCTGTGTGAATCTTGCGCGGATCAACTTCATCATAAAGGCTTAATTTTCTGCAAATTCTAATAATTAACGGACAAAAGACTAAAGATAATACAAACGTGCCAAGAATGGCCAAAAGCATGCTAAACTCCTTGAAAATACATACTATGAGCCTATGAGCCTATGAGCCTATGAGCCTATGAGCCTATGAGCCTATGATAAATTTTCAAACCGTTTTTTGCAATACAAAATTCGGCATTTTGTCAAAAAAAAACTACAAAAGTAGTTTTTTTAACTAAAATTTATAAATATTGCTTTTCGTCCTGCCCTTCAACGCTTGCAAACAGCTCCACAAGGTTTTTTGCCGGACTGTTGTTTATTTTTTGCAGAAGAACTTCTTCAATTTGAAAAAATCCAACGTCAGCGCTCATGTGCACTTCGATTTTTATCGGCTTTTCTTTGCCTTGAAGAATTTTTACTTTTTCGATCGAATTTGCAGAATACTTGTGAATATCGCCAACAGACGGTTTTGAATTCATTTCCATAGGAATTCGCGCGCGTCCCTTTGTCATGTCGCAACCGTCGGCAATAAGAATCAGGCCGGCTTCTATAGAATGAATTTTTCTTGTTCCCATGTGGCCAAGAATTCCTTCAAGAGCCATGGAACGGATTATAACCCGTCGGTTCAAGTCTTTTGATTCTGGAAGCACAGTTTTTAAAATTCTTTCTATCATATTGAATGCAAGAATTCCTGAATAAAGCTCATGGTCCTGTCTGCCGATCGTCATTCCAAAATCGTGAAAAAAACTTGCAATTACAACTGCCGTTACGCTGTCAGAAAAACTTCCGGCATTCTCATTTTCGAGGCTGGTCTTTATGCCGCAAGTATAGAGAATTTTAAGCATTTTGAGCGCGTTGCGGCAAACTGTGCGCATATGAACAGGCCCATGGTCGTTAAAGCCAAGCCGGACAATCGAAACAGTATTTGCATAATCCTGAATCGCCTGCACTTCTTCATCGTTGATTAAAATTTCGATTACTTTGAGCGGAAGCTCGTCTTTTTCGGGTGTAAGCTCAATTATTTCTTTTGCAAGCTGAACCAATTTTTGGTCAACCGACATTTCTTTTACAGATTTCATAATGACATTATAACATTAAAAAAAGGTTAAAATTTCATTTGTATAAAATTTTAACCTTTTTTTTAACAAAATCTAATATTTTTTATTCAATTTTTGCGGCAGGGATTGGAGTACCGCCGAAGGCGTCGTTTTGCTTTGCAAAACGATGGAGCGCAAAGACGCGGAAGTACGGAAAGCTTGCCAGAATACAAAAATTACAGATAATCTGCCAGGTCGTAGATCAGTTTTTCGGTTTTTTCCCAGCCAAGACAAGGATCGGTGATTGATTTTCCATAAACTCCGTCGCCAATTGCCTGCGCGCCGTCTTCGAGATAACTTTCAATCATAAGTCCTTTTACAATTTTTTTTATGTCTTCAGACGAATGGCAGCTATGGATTACGTCTTTTGAAATTCTTATCTGCTCGAGATATTTTTTGCCGGAATTTGAATGGTTGCAGTCTACGATTACAGCAGGATTTTGAAGCTTTGATTCGGCATAAGCGTCAATCAGCGCGCGCAAATCTTCGTAATGATAATTTGCATGAGCCCGGCCGTAAGCATCTACATATCCGCGCAAAATTGCATGCGCGAGGGGATTTCCGTCTGTCGTTACTTCCCAGCCACGGTACAAGAATTTCTGATGCGCCTGAGCCGCTGTGATTGAATTCATCATTACGGAAATGTCGCCCGAAGTCGGGTTTTTCATTCCGACTGGAATTCCAACGCCGCTTCCGACAATTCTGTGCAGCTGGTCTTCGACTGAACGGGCGCCGACTGCAACGTAAGCGAGCAAGTCAGAAAGATAACGGTGATTTTCCGGATAGAGCATTTCTTCGGCGCATGTAAAGCCAGTTTCTTTTACAACGCGTGTGTGCATTTCGCGGATTGCAATAATTCCTGCAAGCATATCCTCGCCTTTTGTCGGGTCAGGCTGATGCAGCATGCCTTTATAGCCAGTTCCTTTTGTGCGCGGCTTGTTTGTGTATACGCGCGGAATAATAAAAATCTTGTCCTTAACCTTTTCCTGAACTTTTACAAGGCGGTTCATGTAGTCGAGAACGGCAGTTTCGTTGTCGGCAGAACATGGACCGATAATCAGCAAAAAGCGGCCGTCCTTGCCTTCAAAAATATTTTTTATAATCTGATCGCGTGCTTCTTTAATTTTTGCAACTTCTTCTCCGAGCGGAAACTGTTTTTTTAATTCAGCCGGAACTGGAAGCTTGCGAACAAAGTTCATCTGCATATCCATAAAATTTTCCTCCGCAAAAATCCGCGCAAATTCGGCAGATTCTTTCGTTTCTATTTATAGTAATTATAACAAAACGGCTATAAAAAATAAAGTAAATTTATAAACGTGTAAAAAGCTTTTTGAGCGCATTTTGCTACACCAACCGGTCAAATGCGTTTTTTTACAGACTTTTATTCAGATAATCCAGCGAATACTGCAATGCCAGGGCAGCGGCATACGCCAGACTTTCTTTTGCCAAGTCGAAATGCTCGTTGTGATGCGGCCAGCTGTTTTTTTCGCTGTCGGAAGAGCCTACATGGACATATGTTCCAGGAGCTTTTCTTGAATAATCTGCAAAATTATCTGAGCCAAAACGCTTTTCCAAGTCTGTAATTACATTTTCTGGCGCTGTGATTTTTTTTGCCGATTCTACAACTTCCGCGGCTGTCTCTTTTGGGTTTGTGCAAGGATCGCAAATGTCTTCAATTTCGACTTCTGCCCTGCCGCCAAATTCTTCTGCTGTATTTTTTGCAATTTTTTCAACCTTTTCTGCAAGTTTTTTGCGGCTTTCCGCGCTAAAAGTGCGGATTGTTCCTTCAATTTCGGCTTCGCCGGCGATTATGTTGTACGTTGTTCCAGAATGAATAGAACCGATTCCCAAAATTGCCCCTTCAACCGGCGAAATCACTCTCGAAACAACAGTATGAAGTTTTGCAACGGTTAGACTTGCAATAAAAACAGAATCTACTCCGTCCTGTGGTCTTGTAATATGGGCCGCTTTTCCGTGAATTTTGATTTTTATCCGGTCGCAGCTTGCCATGTCCGCTCCGGTTTTTACTCCGATTTTTCCAACTTCCATTCCTGCCTGAAAGTGAATTCCAAAAGTCCTGTCAACTTTGTCCAAAACGCCTGCTTCAATAATCTGTCTCGCGCCTTTGCCAATTTCTTCCGCGGCCTGAAAGCACAGAATAACTTTTCCAGAAAAATCCGCCTTGTGGTTTAGCAAAAGTCTTGCAGTTCCAAGAAGATAAGCTGCATGGCCGTCGTGCCCGCAAGCGTGCATAATTCCAGGATTTTGGCTTTTATATGGAACATTATTCTCTTCCTGAACAGGAAGAGCGTCTATGTCTGCCCTCAAAAAAAGGGTTTTGCCAGGGCGGCCGCTGTCAATTTCGGCAATTACGTTTGTCTGGCCAACCCTGTAAGGAGACAAACCTAAAGCTTTAAGTTCCTGTTCGATTCTATTGCAAGTTTCAAATTCTTTAAGGCCAAGTTCCGGATGCGAATGAAAATAGCAGCGCTGCTCCCACATATATTCCAAAAGGCTTTTTGCTTCTATAAAAGATGGTGAATTGTTTTCTGATTTTGCAGAATCTTCTTTTGACGATAAATTGTTCATTTTTTGCCTCCAATAAAGTTTGCAACGCAAACTTGTAAAAATAAAAACAGACGTTATTTTTGGCTGTTTTTATCTTACACTCCGCTTTACGCGCTTATACTTATATGAATAAAAAAATTTTTTCATATATTTTTCGTATAACCTATTGACATACTAGGTTTATTTGATGTATTTGTTATACATCGCTTTTACCTAGTTAGTCAATAGGTTAAAAAACAAAAAAGTGCTAGGGTATGGAACCGCGCCGGAGGCGGCCACTGGACTGAGCGGAGCGAAGGAAGCGGCTGGAGCGAAAGCGCAACGGTGGAACACCCGGCCTGAGCAAAGCGAAGGCAGCACCCAAAAAAAATGCAACTCACAGGAGGTTTTTATGAGAGTTACAAAATTATTTTTATTAACAGCTTTAATTATTTCCGGAGCAGCATTGATGGGCTGCACAAAAAAGGCTGAGCCTGGCAAAAATACGGATTCTGCAAAAAAAACGCTCACCTACAGCCGTTCGCAAGGCCCTTACACTGTGCTTTTTGAAAATGCGGTTAAACCGATTCTTGAAAAAAAAGGCTACACCTTAAAAGGCTACGATTATTCTGAGCTTTCTTTGGCGGACGATGCTGTAAATGGCGGCGATGTTGATTTTAACGTTGAGCAGCACACGGCTTACGCTCAAAACTACAACAAAGGAAATAACGGACATCTTGTTCCAATTACACCAATTCCGACAGTTCCTGCAAGCATGTTTTCGAGCCATTACAAATCCTTGGACGAAATTAAAAATATTAAAAAACCAAAAATTGCCGTTCCAAACGACCCGGCAAACACTGCCAGAGCTTATGTTCTGCTCCAGAAAATCGGCTGGATTACTTTGCGCGAAAATGTAAATCTTTCGACAGTCACAAGCGAAGATATTGCGTCAAATCCGTACAACATCCAGTTTACCGAAATGAAAAGCTTGAACATTCCTCAGGTTCAGGACGACTTTGACTTTGTAATAATTACAGGCTCAATCGTTTACAATGCCGGAATCGACGCCAGCACAGCGCTCGCAAAAGAAGATGTTCTTCCTCACTTGATTTTGCAGGTTGTTGTCCGCGAAGACAATGTAAACTCGCAGTGGGCAAAAGATTTGGTTGCCGCCTACCACAGCGCAGAATTTAAGGCTTATCTCGAAAAAACAAATTACGAAAACGGACTTTTCTGGATTCCAAAAGGATACGAATTCAATTAAAATTTGAAAAAAAATTAAGGGCGTTGCCGCCGCAAGCGGCGGCCGGGCTTTGCAGGGTTCCGGCTTTCGCCTGCATTTGCGGCTGCCTGCAACCGCAAACGGCTTTGCCGCCCTTTCAATCCCTAACGCAGAATCGCAGGAGTTTTTATGAAAAATATTATTGAATTTATAAATATCAGCAAAACTTTCAAATCCAAAGATTCCGAAGTTCACGCTCTAAAAAATATTTCGCTTTCTGTGCAAAAAGGCGACATTTTTGGAGTAATCGGTTTTTCTGGAGCCGGAAAATCAACTCTTGTGCGCATGATAAATGCTCTGGAAAAACCAACTTCGGGAAGCATAATTGTAAATGACGAAAATGTCCTTGAATTAAGAGGCGAAAACCTTCGCGGTTTTAGAAAAAATATCGGAATGATTTTTCAGCATTTTAATCTGCTCCAAAGCCGCACGGTTTTTCAAAATATTGCAATTCCGCTGGAACTTGAGCATTGGCCAAAATCAAAAATTACAGCCCGCGTAAACCAGCTTTTAAAATTTGTCGGGCTGGACGAAAAAGCAAATTCTTTTCCAAACGAACTTTCCGGCGGCCAAAAACAGCGCGTTGGAATTGCACGCGCTTTGACCCTCAATCCAGAAATTTTGCTCTGCGACGAAGCAACAAGCGCCTTAGACCCGCGAACCACAGATTCAATTTTGGAGCTTTTGCAAAAAATAAACAAAGATTTAAACGTTACAATTTTGATGATTACACACCAAATGAACGTAATTCAAAAAGTCTGCAATAAAGTTGCTGTTCTGGAAAAAGGCGAGCTTGTCGAAAGCGGAAATGTAATCGACGTGTTTGGAAATCCGCAAAAAGAAACTACTAAAGGTTTTATCCGGACTGTAATTAACGACCAGCTGCCGGAAAGTGTAAAAAGTTATTTACGAGATTACGACAAGCCTCAAAAAGTCGTTCGGTTGCGTTTTGACGGAAAAAACGCCGACAATCCGATTATGTCGCTTGCAATAAAAGAAACTGGCGTAAATATTTCGATTTTGTACGGAACTGTTACAGAACTTGAGGGAAAAGTTGTGGGTTTTCAGACAGTGCAGATTACTGGCGAAGAAAAACAATTAGCAGCAGCGGAAACATTTTTTAAGGAACACGGTGTTCCGGCAGTGGAGGTTAAATTATGATATTTGGAATCAGCGCTTCAAAAATCTGGCTCAGCATAGGGCAAACTGTCTATATGGTCGGAATTTCGCTTTTGGCAGGACTTTTAATCGCTTTTCCGCTTGCAATAATTCTTTTTTTAACGCGAAAAGGCGGAATAAAGCAAAATCAGATTATCTACAATATAATAAGCGCAATTATAAACATAATCCGTTCAGTTCCATTTATAATTTTGATTGTGTACATTATGCCGTTTACAAAAGCAATTGTCGGAACCCGCGTAGGCTCAACAGCAGCGCTTGTTCCTCTTACGGCATACATTGCTCCATATCTTGCGCGGCTCATAGAAAACGCGCTTTTTGAAACAGACAAGGGAATTATAGAAGCAAGCCAGGCGATGGGCGCAACAATTTTTCAGACGATTTTTAAATTTGTTCTGCCGGAAGCAAAAGGTTCAATTATCTTGGGAATTACGACAGGAACTGTTGGCTTGCTCGGAGCAACGGCAATGGCTGGGGCTGTCGGTGGCGGCGGAGTTGGCGATTTGGCTTTAACCTACGGTTATCAAAGATTTAACACGCCGTTAATGACAAGCACAGTTGTTATTTTGATTATTTTTGTTCAGATAATCCAGGTGATTGGAACTCGTTCTGCAAAAAAGCGTTAGCGTTGTGCAAGGCGGCAAGGCCGGCCGCCGCAGGCGGCTGGAGCGCAAGCGGAACCTGGAACATAGCGACGGCTTTAGCCGGAACGCCCGAATTTTATTTTTGATTCTGGCCGTTTACGTAAAGCTCCGGTTTATAATAATGCTCGCGCATTGCAAGCACGGCTTCTTCGAGTTTTTCGGATTTCATAAGATCGAGAATGTGCGCGTGCTGTGCGTAAATTGTTTTTAGGGCTTCCAGTTTGTTGTCAGAATAATAGGTCGAAATAAACGCCATCAAGGTTTCTTTGGCGTCATATTCTTTGACCAGCATTGAGTTGCCTACTCCTTCGATTATGCAGCGTTCAAAATCGTGCGTAATATCGATATATCCAACCGCATTGCCTTCGTCCAAAAGTTTCTTTTGTTTTTGAAGCTGAGCTTCGAGTTCAGGCAAAATTTTCGGCATTTTTCCACTGCGATAGCAAAAACGGTACGCGGCAACTACAAGAAAAAAAACAACCTGAAGAATTTCGTTTACCGTTTTTTTATCTGGATCGATTACAAAAAATCCCATATTGTGCTTGTATTCTATCAATCCCTCTTTTACAAGCAAGTTTATACTTTCGCGAATCGGCGTGTTGCTTACACCGAGAGTCCGGCAAAGCTCGTCAAGATTTATATTCTCGCCACGTTTAAAATCCTGATTTAAAATTCCATTTTTTAGATATTCATAAACCTGATCACGCAAACTAACTTTTTTAATCAAACCAGACACAGCTAACCCCCATTGGTTATTTGTATTATGCAAAATATGGCTTTATTTTAATATATCGTGCATTAAATTTCAAAGGAAATTAGCCTGAATGTCGAATTTTGAAAAGAACAGTCATTGCCGTGCTTGATACGCCAATCTAGTGTAGTTTTTCAGTAGATTATCGGGTCAAGCCCGATAATGACAGAAAAACAAATCTGGTAACGACAAATGGCAAGCCCGATAATGACAGTCCGCTTTATGTCATTCTCTTGCCTGACAAGGGAATCTCTTAATGACATTAAACTATAAAACTCGAAGTTCTGGCTAATTAGGCAGAGTTTTTGCGCTTTAAGAATTCTTAAAGCGTTTTATTTTTCTGCCAAGTTTTATTTTAACTTTTGATTGATTTCTGAAAGCCGATCGAGGGCTGCGTTCAAAGTTTCGTCTTTTTTTGCAAAATGGATCCGCAGATAGTCGTTTACATTTTCCTTAAAAAAACTAGAACCCGGAACCATTCCAACTCCAACATCCCGGCAAAGAATTTCTGCAAACTCAAGATCGCTCGTTACGTTGAGTTTTTTCATATAATCCTTAAAATCAATCATTATGTAATAAGCGCCTTCCGGAACATTGTGCCTAAGTCCGATTGAATCCAGCCCTTTACACATTATGTCGCGTTTGTGAGTATATTTTGCCGTCAATTCGTCGTAATATTTCTGCCCGAATTTTAAACCGGTAACTATTGCTTCCTGCAAAGGCGCGGCCGCTCCTACTGTCAAAAAATCATGAACCTTTTTTATCCGGTCTGTAATTTCTGGAGGAGCAATTGTATAGCCAAGCCGCCAGCCTGTAAGCGAATAAGTTTTGGAAAGCGAGCCGCAGACAATTGTCCGTTCTTTCATACCCGGAAGCGCCGCCATATAAACCATTTTGTTTGGTGCGTAAATGATATGCTCATAAACTTCATCGGTTACAACATAGGCATCGTATTTTTTTGCAAGGTCGGCAATCACCGTCATTTCCTCAAGAGTAAAAACTTTTCCGCACGGATTTGAAGGATTGCACAAAATCAGCGCTTTTGCTCCAGCCCTGAATGCGTCTTCGAGCTTTTCCGGATCAAAATTGTACTTTGGCGGAACAAGAGGAATATAAACCGGTTCTGCGCCCGAAAGAATTGTGTCCGCTCCGTAATTTTCATAAAATGGCGAAAAAATCGCAACTTTGTCGCCAGGATTGCAAATCGTCATCATTGCAGCCATCATCGCTTCTGTTCCGCCGCAGGTCGTCACAATTTCGGAATTCGGGTCGACAGGAATTCCCATCAATTTTGACTGTTTTGCCGCCAACGCTTCGCGAAAATTCTGCGCTCCCCACGTTAACGAATACTGATGAAAATTTTCGTAGGCAACCTGCGCAAGCCTGTCCAAAATCGGCTTTGGCGGTTCAAAATCCGGAAATCCCTGGCTTAAATTTACAGCATCGTATTTTAACGAAATGCGCGTCATTCTGCGTATAACCGAATCAGTAAAATTTGCAGTTCTAACAGATAAAGATTTCATTTTTGCCTTCCATCTAATTATTTTTAATATTCCGGGCCATTTTTGTCAGCCAACAAAGCTGGCTGACAAAAACCGGGCTTTGCAGGGTTCTGGCTTTCGCCTGCATTGCTCCACTTCGTTCCGCAACGGCTTTGCCGCCCTTCCAATCCCTTGTCCGTAAAAACAAAAGCCGCTCTCTTTGTACCAGAAAATCCTATTTTACATAGCTAATTTTTCTGTTTAATATTTTTTCCGGATCAAATGCCTGTTTTATAGCGTTCATCAATGCTACATTTTTCTGTGGAGTTTGTCCAAAGAAAAATTCACGCTTGCTCACACCAAGTCCGTGTTCACCAGAAATCAAGCCTCCAAGACTGTGCGTCTGCTCATACAGTTTTTTAAGGTTTTCGTGCAATTCTTTTTGCCAGGCTTCTTCGCTTCGGCTGCCACGAACCACACACAAATGAACATTTCCGTCGCCGGCGTGTCCAAAACTTATCATTTGCATGCCAGTTTCAGCTTCGAGCCTGTTTACATACTTTACAAATTTATCAACCTGGCTAATCGGCACAACAATGTCCAAAGGTTCCTGCTCGCTCACCGCTTCCACAGATTTTACAAGACAACCGCGCACACGCCAAATATTTGCGCTTTGTTCTGTGTCGTTCAGAACAAAAAAACCGCGGCTTATATTTTTTACAATTTCTTTTAATTTTAAAATCGCAGCGTCAATTTCTGCCCTGCTTCCGTCAAATGTAATCAAAAGATAGGCTTTGCAATCAGTATCAGGATAATGAATGTTTTTTTCGGCAGGACTTACGCTATTTAAAAAACTTTCGCCCATTTCGACAACTTTTCGTTCTATAAATTCAACTGCGGTCGGATTTATATTTGCCTTTAAAATCAGCGGAACAGATTCAATTCCAGCCTTAAGACTGTCGTACGAAATTAATAGGCTCGCAGAACTTTCAGGTTTGCCAACGAGTTTTAAAAGACATTTTGTTATGACGGCAAGTGTTCCTTCAGAACCAATCACAAGGTCTTTTATATCAAGGCCAGTTGTATCTTTGCGGTTTTTTGAGCCTGTTTGAATTACTGTTCCGTCCGCAAGAACAAGTTCCAGTCCCATTACATAATTTCTTGTGACGCCATATTTTACAGCACGCATTCCGCCGGCATTTGTCGCTATGTTTCCACCGATTGATGCCATTTTTTCGCCGGGATCTGGCGGATAAAAAAGTCCAAGGCTTTCTACATATTTTTGAAAATCCTGCAAAATAACGCCCGGTTCAACAGTCGCTGTAAAATTTTCCCTGTCGATTTCGAGAATTCTGTTCATCTGTGAAAAATCGATTATAATTGCATTTTCAAACGGAACTGTCGAACCTACAAGATTTGTTCCTGCTCCACGCGGAGTTACAGGAATTTTATTTTTGTGGGCAAATTTTAAAACTTCGCTCACTTCCTGCGTTGACTTTACAAAAACAAGAGCTGATGCACTTCCCTGTTTGCGGCCCAAAGTATCCGAAAGAAATTTTTTTTCAATTTTTTCACCGTAAATAATCCGGCTTTCGTCTTTTATAATTTTTGAAAGTTGTTTAACTTCTTCCATATAAATACATTTCCTTTTTAAACGGATAAAATCGGGGCGTTGCGGGGGTGTCCCCGCTAGAAGGGGTAGCGGCCAACAAAGTGGACGCGCAGGGGAAGACTTTCCCCTCCCCTCCTTTTTTTTAATTGCAAAAACCTCCAAACAAAAAGTCCGGAGGTTTGAGCCTGATTTTTATTCTGAGAGGCGGGCAGAAAGCTCGTCTTCGTCCCAGCCTACCTTGATAAAATATCCGCCGTAATTTTCGTTAAAGATTTTTTCGGTTTCGGCTGTTTGAAAGGCTGCTACGACTTTGCGGAAAAGCTCCACCTTTGCTGAATCTTTGAGACTTTCGGCATTTGCGGCAATCAAGTTCCAGTAATTTTTTTCTGTAAGACTTGTGTCGGCAAAAATTGCGCTTTCTGTTTTTATTCCAAAGCTCAGAGCATAGTTTCCGTTGATAATCGCCGCGTCTACGTCTGGCAACGCCGAAGGAATTGTGTTTGCCTTGAGTTCTTTAATTTGAACTTTGCTTGTAAGAACGTCGTTGATTCTCGGATTAAAACCGGCATTTTCGTTGAGAGTTACCAGTCCTGCCGCCTGCAAAACTTTGAGCGCGCGCCCGCCGTTTGTAACATCGTCCGGAATTGCAACAACTGCGCCTTCTTTAAGCTCTGCTACAGATTTTACTTTTGTTGAATAAAGGTTGAGCGGAATAATGAATGTGTTTCCGATAATTTTTAAATTGTATCCGCGGGAAGCCGAATCTGCTTCCAAAAAAATTCTGTGCTGGAAAGCGTTAAGGTCAATGTCGTTGTTTGCAAGCGCTGTATTTGGTGTGCTGTAATCTGTAAAAAGCACAATCTGAAGGTCAATTCCTTCTGCCTTGAGCGCTTCTTTTGCAGGTTTCCAAATTTCTTCGTACATTGCCCCGACAACGCCAAGCTTTACTGTGTTTGATTTTTTTTCACCGCAAGAAGTAAAAAAAACCGAAATAAGTGCAAGCGCACTTGCCAAAATTGCAATGTTTTTTTTCATAAGAATCTCCCTTAAAAGACCGTATTTTTGAAATCAGCCTTTTGTTTTTATTCCCTAGCAAATCACTAGGTAAACTATATTTTTGTTTATACTACTTTTAGTTTTTTTATTCAATAGTTTTTTATTTTTTTGTTTTTTTAAGCAATTTTTTTTAATGCGTGTGTTTTTTTATAAAATTTGTGCCTGCCCATTGAATAAGATTTACAACAATGACAAGCAAAATAATTGTAAGCCAGGTTATGTCCTGCATATTCATATCGTGTCCGTACTGAATCGCAAAATTTCCAAGACCGCCAGCTCCAACTGCCCCTGCCATTGCCGTCAATCCAATTAAACTTACCGTCGTAATCATAGTTCCGCGGACAATCGGGCCAATGCTTTCTTTTAGGTAAACCCTAAGAACAATATCCCACGGACTCAATCCCATGCTCACGGCCGCTTCGACAAGACCAGAATCAACTTCCGCAAGAGCGGTTTCAATCTGCCGGCTAAAAAACGGCACAGTTCCAAAAACCAAAGGCACAATCGCACCGCGAACATCGATCGAAGTTCCCATAATAAGCCGGCTCAACGGCATAACTCCCGTAAGCAAAATAATGAACGGAATCGAGCGGAAAAAATTTATCAGTTTATCCAAAATCTGATAAACAATTTTATTTTCGAGAATCGCTCCTTTTTTGGTAACAACAAGAGTAATTCCAAAGACAAGCCCCAAAACAAAACTTATCGTGCCAGACCAGAGCGTCATCTGCAAAGTTTGAACAATCGAAATTCCAAAATTCACATAACGCTTGTTCGCCATCAAGTTCGGAAGAATTTTTGTCAAAAACTCAAGCATTTTTTAAAACCTCCACACCAACATTTTCTTCGCGGATATGTTCAAGAGCGCGTTCAATCGCTTCTTTTTTTCCGCTAATAATTGCAATTGTTCCACCGATCGGCGCATTCTGAACAATTTCGATTTCTGCAAAAATAATATTCATCGTCACATCGTAAATCCGCGAAGTTGCGCTGATTAAAGGCTCGCTCACGTTTTTTTGAATATACGAAAAACGTACAAGATATTCGCCTTTTTCCAGATGAACAACAGGGCTGTCTTCTTCAATCAATTCCTCGATTTTTGTTAAGCTCGAAGTCGCCTTAATAAAGCGTTTTGTAACTTCGTTCTGTGGATTTGCAAAAATATTGAACACATCTCCCTTCTCAACAATTTTTCCGCGTTCCATAACCGCAACTTTGTCGCAAATCTCTTTTATAACTTCCATCTGGTGCGTAATAATCACAATCGTAAGCCCAAGTTTTTTATTCAATTTTTTTAGAAGTTTTAAAATCGCCTTTGTCGTCGTCGGATCAAGCGCGCTCGTCGCTTCGTCGCAAAGCAAAATGTCCGGATCATTGGCAAGAGCGCGGGCAATCGCAACACGCTGTTTTTGGCCGCCGGAAAGCTGCGACGGAAAATTTTTATCCTTGTCGTTAATTTCTACAAGCTCCAAAAGCGAATGAACTTTTTGCGAAATCTCCTCCTTAGAAAGTCCAGAATGTTTTAACGGAAAAGCGACATTTTCAAAAACATTGCGGCTTTTCATCAAATTAAAATGCTGAAAAATCATTCCAATTTTTTTTCGTTCCTGCCTCAGTTCTTTTTCCGAAAGCGAAAGAAAATCCTTGCCTTTTACAATCACTTGTCCAGAAGTCGGTCTTCCAAGAAGGTTAATCGTCCGCACCAAAGTCGACTTCCCTGCCCCGCTAAAACCGATAATTCCATAAATCTCGCCTTTTTCAACCGAAACAGAAGCATCTTTAACCGCGTCAAAAATTTTTCCGTCCTGCTCAAAAGTTTTGGTTATGTTTTTTAATTCAATAATTGCCACAAAAACCTCCATATTTAAATTTTTTGGGCCATTTTTGCTTTCGCAAAAACCGGGCTTTCCGTACTTCCGCGTCTTCGTGCTCCATTCCTGCGTTGCACTCCGGAACGCCTCCGGCGGTACTCCAATCCCTTGTCCGCAAGGACAAGGCGTTCGCTTTAGCGAACACGTCAATAATCGAGTTTTGCGTTAACAAAATCTCGCAGCGTGGTTGCACGCAAAATTTCTTTTTTTTCTATAAATATCGCTTTGGAAAAATCAGAAAAAATGCTATAATACTACCAATTCTATAGGTTACTTTTATAACACTTCTAAAAAATCCCCTTTTTAGAAAAATTTTTCCTGGAGATACTTCTATGTTAAAAATTTCAACAAAGGGTCAATACGCGCTTTTGCTTATGACCGACCTTGCAGAACAAGACCCTTCAAAATACGTAGCTCTTAAAATTTTAAGCCACCGCCACAACCTAAGCATAAAATATGCCGAACAAATTTTAATGCAGCTCAGCAAAACCGGACTTGTTGTCGGTTTACGCGGAAATAACGGCGGTTACAAACTTGCAAAATCTCCAGACCAATACACAGCTGGAGAAATTTTGCGGGCAATGGAAGGCAATTTAAGCCCAAAAGGTGTTTCTGAAGGAAATACAGTTTCTTCCGTTGGAAACGATGCTTTTTGGCAAGGTTTTGACGAAGCAGTAAATCAATACGTTGACAGCATTACCCTCGAACAAATTGCCGAAAAAAACCGCGAATTTAACGGTTTCGACTACGTAATTTAATTAAAAATTCAATCCTCCGTTCAATTATTTTTAAACTCGCTGCAAATTGCTTTAAGCGCCTCTTCGAGAATTTTTCTTGGAGTGGCGCAATTTATTCTCTGAAACTTCTCTCCTTCAATTCCAAACATTGTTCCACGGTCAAGCCAGACTTTTGCCTTATTGAGAATTTTGTTTTCAATCTGAGAGTCCGTTAATTCAAAATCCGAAAAATCAAGCCACAAAAGATAAGTGCCTTCCGGCTTGCAAACCTTGATTTTCGGGCAATTTTCCGAAATGTATTTTTCTGCAAACAAAATATTCTGCCAGATATACGAACGAACCCGCTCAAACCATTCATCGCCTTCAGAATAAGCGGCAGTTGCGGCCTCAATGCCCATAATAGGCGGCTCGTCGTAGCCGGTGCATTCAATTTCTTTTATAAAAGAATTCCGCAATTTTTCGTTCGGAATTACAATGTTTGAAAACTGAAGTCCTGCCAAATTAAAAGTTTTGCTCGGAGAATTGCAGATAATTGAATTTTGAGCGGCTTCTTCAGAAAGCAGCGCAAAAACTGTGTGTTTATGACCTTCAAAAGTTATATCGCAGTGAATTTCATCGCTTATAACCAAAACATTGTGTTTTAAGCATATTTGGCTCAATTTTAAAAGCTCTTCTTTTTTCCAGACCCTTCCGCCAGGATTGTGAGGCGAACACAGGATAAAAAGCTTTACTTTTTCAGAAACAATTTTATTTTCAAAATCTTCAAAATCAATTTCGTAATGTCCGTTTTTTAAAACCAATGGATTGTTCACTAGTTTTCTTTTTTGATTGCTAATTGCTTTAGAAAAAGGATAATAAACCGGCCTCTGAATAAGAACAGAATCGCCTTCAGAAGTAAATGCGCGTATTGCCATGCAAATTGCAAAAACAACTCCAGGAGTATTAACAACCCATTCTGTTTTGATTTCAAAATTGTGCCGGTTTTTATACCATTTTTTTAACGCATCGTAATAGCGAGAATCTGGCCAGCTGTAGCCAAAAATTCCGTGATTGCAGCGCTTTTTTAGCGCATCTGTAACACATGGAGCTGTCGGCCAGTCCATGTCGGCAACCCAAAGACTGAGCACGTCAATAGGTTTATTGCGGGCTTCTGCCAAATCGTATTTTATTGCCATTGTATTAGAGCGGTCTGTAATTTTATCAAAATCAAAAGTCATTTTTTTTCTCCAATAAATAAGTTTATTTTTAGTTTTTAAAAATGCGCCAGGGATTGGAAGGGCGGCAAAGCCGTTGCGGAACGAAGCGGAGCAATGCAGGCGAAAGCCAGAACCCTGCAAAGCCCGGCCGGCACTTTGTGCCGGGGCGCCCGGCTTTTAATCTTCCAAAGCCTGCTTTATATCATTTTTTAAGTCTTCAAAATTTTCGATTCCGACAGAAAGCCGGATCAAAGTGTCGGTTATGCCTTTTTGCTTGCGTTTTTCTTCCGGAATTTCCGAATGGGTTTGAGTGAGCGGATAAGTTGCAAGGCTTTCCACTCCGCCCAAGCTTTCCGCATACCGGAAAATTCGGATTTTGCGCAAAAATCGTTCGACCGTTTTACTGCTGTCCAAATAAATCGAAATCATGCTTCCAAAACCGCTCGCCTGCGATTTGTGAATTTCGTGTCCTGGAGTTTCCGGCAATCCAATGTACAGAACTTTTTTTACAAGTTTTTCAGTTTTTAAGTATTGAGCCAGTTTTGCGGCATTTTCGCTTTGTTTTTCCAATCTGACCGTCAGAGTTTTTATTCCGCGGATTGTAAGCCAGCTGTCAAAAGGTGCAAGCATTGAACCTGTAGTTTTTGTTATAAAAGCCATATCTTCGGCAATTTTTTCGTTATTTGTCGTTACAAAACCGGCGAGAACATCATTGTGTCCTGCAAGAAATTTTGTTCCCGACTGAATTACAACGTCAGCGCCAAGTGCAAGCGGTTTTTGATAATAAGCAGTCAAAAAAGTATTGTCGACAACAAGAAGCGCTCCGTGCGAATGAGCAAGTTCTGCGGTTTTTTGAATGTCTGTAACCGTCATGAGCGGGTTTCCGGGAGTCTCGATAAAGACGATTTTTGTGTCTGGACGAAAAGCTCTTTCAATCTGTTCAAGGCTGGAAGTGTCTACAAAAGTTGTTTCAATTCCCTGTTTTTTTACAATTGTGTTAAAAAGCCTGAGAGAACCGCCATAAATGTCGTCCGAACTTATAATGTGGCTTTTTGTTTCGAGCATGCTAAAAAAAGCAGTTTCAGCAGCCATTCCGCAACTAAACGCAAAACCGAATTTTGCTCCGTCGAGAGCAGCAACCGTTTCTTCCAAAAATTTCCGCGTCGGATTAGAAAGCCTTGAATAATCATAACCTGTCGATTTTCCAAGTCCCGGATGAGCAAATGTCGCCGACTGGACAAGCGGAACAGAAATCGCTCCCGACAAATCCACAGATTTTGCCTCTGGATTACCCTGAACACAAAGCGTATCAAAACAATAATTTGAAAATTCCATAAAAACTCCGCAACAAAAGACAGCACGGCTAAAAAAACAATAAGCCTGTTGTCAAAAAAAGAATAAATAAAAAAAAGAGAATTTGCCCGGAAAAATTTAAAAAGCAGGAAATTTAATCTGTTAAAAATTAAAGGGCACGAGAAGAAAGGCGCATGACACCGTTGCGGAAATTCTGGCGTACAAGTTTTTCAAAATAAACTGCCATTTTTCATGCACCTCCAAAAAAAGATGTTTCCACTTTAATAAAAAAATAATTTTTTGTCGATAGGCCTGTAAATTTTTGTAAACTGCCAATCATGCATGTTTACGCAGCAAACTCAGCCAGGAATCTGTTGGAAATTTTCAGTATATTATCGGGTCAAGCCCGATAATGGCATTAAATCGCAAAACTTGCAGCAACTCTGCTAACAGTTGTCGCAGCTCAAAAAGTTTGCTACATTTTCTTATAAATGCTGGTTAGAAATAATTTTTTTGACGCTTGACATAAAAATTATTACCTAGTATATCTATCGGCAATCAAAATATCGACAAAGGAGATGTAAGATATGAAAAAAATCCTGGCAATCACATCGGCTTTACTCGCAGCAGTTGCAGTAAACGCACAGACAGTTCTCAAAGTTGGAGCAACTCCAGAGCCACACGCAGAAATCCTCAACCTTGTAAAAGATGATCTCAAGGCGCAGGGAATCGACCTTCAGGTAATCGAATTTACAGATTATGTAACACCAAACGATGCAGTAGAATCTGGCGACATTGACGCAAACTACTTTCAGCATATTCCATACCTTGAATCGTTTAACAAAGAAAGAGGCTATCACCTTGTAAACGCGGCAGGAATTCACGTTGAGCCATTTGCAATTTATTCTCACAAAATCAAGTCGCTCTCAGACCTCAAAAAGAAAGCTTCAGTAGCAATTCCAAACGATCCTACAAACGAAGCTCGCGCGCTTTTGCTCCTTCAGGAAGCAGGACTTATCACTTTGAAAGAAGGCGCAGGTATCGAAGCAACGCCACTTGACATTAAAAAGAATCCTCTCAAGCTTAAATTCAAAGAAATCGAAGCCGCTTCGCTCCCACGTGTGCTCGACGACGTTGACGCCGCTGTAATCAACGGAAACTACGCTCTTCCAGCAGGACTTTCTGCAAAAAAGGACGGACTTTTTGTTGAAGGCTCATCTTCACCTTATGTAAACGTAATCGCAGTAAAAGCCGGCAACGAAAACAAGCCTGCAATCAAAGCCCTCATCAAGGCAATCGAAAGCGAAAAAGTAAAAGAATATATCAACAAAAAATACCCAAACGGCGAAGTTGTTACAGTTTTCTAAAAAAGGCTTTTAAATTTGGACGAAATTCTGCGGTCTAACCTGCTTTGCGCAGTTCCGCTTTTCGCTCCATTGCAAAGAAAACCGTGATTTTTAATCACAGTTTTCTTTGCAACGCTTGCGCGCTGCTCCAATCAGGCGTAAATTTTCCTTAAAAAAATTATTTTCCGTTCTTAAAAAGATTCGTCACAAAAAAATCAGTCAAATCCCTTATAACTTCCGCTGCAATCATAAGGCCTGCAACAGACGGAACAAAAGCATTGCTGCCAGGTGTCTGTTTTTTTAAATGCATGCAATTTTTTTCTTCAATTTCATCAGAATTAAATTCATCTTCTTTCGGAGGAATTGCTTTTTCTGTCGAAAAAACGCATTTTAACCGTTTAATTCCGCGTTTTTTAAGTTCATTGCGCATAACTCTGGCAAGCGGACAAACGCTCGTCCTCGAAATATCAGCAACTTCCAGCAAAGAAGGATTAACCTTGTTTCCGGCTCCCATGCTGCTTATAACCGGCACTCCGGCTTCTTTTGCCTTTTCAATAATCGCAAGTTTTCCAGTTACAGTATCAATACAATCAACGACATAATCATAAACAGAAAAATCAAACTGGCCGGCAGTTTCCGGCATAAAAAAAACTTTGTGCTTTGTAACCTTGCAGTCTGGATTTATGTCATAAATCCGCTCTTCAGCAACATCGACCTTGTTTTTTCCAAGCGTCGAATGAAGCGCAAAAAGCTGACGATTTATATTTGACAGGCAAACAGTATCATCATCAACAATATCAATTGCGCCAATTCCAGAACGGACAAGAGCTTCAACAACGTAACTTCCAACTCCGCCAATTCCAAAAACAATCACTCTTGAAGCAAAAATTTTTTCCATTCTGTCTTTGCCAAAAGTAAGGCAAATTCTTTCAAACTGGTTTTTCATAAACAAAACTATTCTTCATCCCCAAATTTTTCATCAGATTCTTCATCTTCGTCAGACTCGTCATCATAAAACTGATCCAGAAAATCTTGCAATTCTTCAAATTCTTTTTCATCGCGTTCTTTTGAATCTTGAGTTCGTCCGTCAATTATAAAACTTTCGCAGTACATTTCTAAAGTTTCGATAATAAAAACAAAATCCTCTTCTTCAAGCCTGTAAATATCTAAAACTTCGTGAATTTTAGGCAAAAGCCTTTTTAATCGCTCAATTGAATCGTCATATTCCGCTGCAATCCGTGCATTTTCTCCGTCAGAACGCAAAATATCCGTCCGCTCATTCAAAATCTGCGAATATATTTTTTTCAACGTCTTTAATAAAAATTTGTCTTCTTCATTCATAATTATTCTAAACTTTATACTTCAAACTTTGAGTTTTATCAATCATAGAAAAATGCAAACCTTGCCAGGTTTGCAAGCTGTTTTTTTAAACTCAACCTTCGCCTTAAATCTTAAAATTAACGTTGCGCTTTACAACGACCAATTGAATTTAGGCAACGACTCTACTAAACTACCCTAAAGGAAAAAACAAATGGAAAATCAAACCAATAAATTTTTAAAAGGAATTTTTTTCATCCTTTTATTCTTTTTAACAATTCTGTGCGGAATGCTTTTTAAAGTAATGGCTGATGTTTTTAAGCCTGTCGTACTTGCAGTTCTGCTGTCCCTTGTTTTTTACCCTCTTATAAAGCGCCTCTGCCTTTTTATAAAACTTCCATGGTGGCTTTCGACAGTAATTGTCTACCTTGCGTTTTTTATCGCTTTTTTTCTTGTCGTAAACATTCTTACGGCAAGCTTTAAGGCAATTGTTCTTGCAATTCCACGCTACCAAGAACGTTTCAATGCAATTCAAGATTCAATCCGCCTTGCAATCGAAACCCATCCAAATTCTAAATTTTTTGCGCTTTTAAATTTTGATGAAGAAGCCTCTCTTTTTGCAAATTTAAACAACCAGTTCAATATTCTTGAATATTTAAAATCTCTTGCAATTGTCTTTACTGGTTCTGTCGTAGTTTTTATGAAAACTCTTTTTTTGGTAGTCTTGCTGTCAATTTTTCTGCTTGCAGAATTCAAAAAGACCAAGCACAAGGTTCGGCTCGCATTTACAAACGAACACAACCTGCGCGTTATAAAAATCGTGCACAATATCATAAAAGACACAACTCATTACATCTCGATTAAATTCGTAATTTCGCTTTTTACTGGAATTTTCATTTTTATCGCATGCGCACTTACAAGAATGGACTTCCCTCTAGTCTGGGCATTTTTGGCATTTTGCTTAAATTTTATTCCAACTTTTGGCTCAATAGCTTCCTGCGCAATCACAATACTTTTTTCAATCATACAGTTTTATCCATCTCCGGTCGCTCCAATTATAATCGGAATTTGGGTTATTGCCGTAAATATGATTCTTGGAAACGTAATTGAACCAAAAATTGAAGGCGACAACCTCGGCATTTCGCCGTTTGTTATTCTTGTTTCGCTCTCTCTTGCCGGCTGGCTCTGGGGAATTTTGGGAATGATTCTTGCAGTTCCTTTAATGGTTATAATAAAAATTGTCTGCGAAAACATTTCCTATCTAAAACCCATTGCCGTTTTTTTGGGAAACAAAAGCAACTAAATCACATTTTTTGCCTTGTAATTCCAGAACCGGTCAATTTCTCTCAATCCGCCGCTCATATTTGTAACAGAACGGTTATCTTGCTCGCCAGAATAATTTTCTTGTGAACAGCAGAATCAACTTTGCCAGTCGATTTTTTATGCTTCAAATCTGCCGGTTCGCCTCGGCAATTTCCTTTTCAAGCTCAATTCTTGAAGTTCCGCCCTACCCTCTTCAATTTTTTCATAAAATTCAAGAATTTCGTTTTTTACCAAATTTGAATTTACGAGATTTTTTAACTTTTCACCGGCGTTTTTTAATTCTGAACAAATTTCGCCTTTTTATACGAGCGGTTCGGCAACAAGTTGCCGCCGGGCTTTGCGCAGTTTCGGCTCTCGCCTGCATTAGCGGATTTTCCGCGGAAAATCCGCTAACGCTCCGCGCTGCTCCAATCCCTACCGCTTTAAAACAAAAAACTCTCATAGATAACCAAACTGTTACATAAAGTTTTTCAGTTTTAAATGTAACAGTTTGGTTATCTGCCAGCGAATAATTTTTTTATCTTTTCCTTTTTTAACCTCAAAACTTAAAAAGCCCTCAAAACCGCTTCAAATTCTTTCAGACGACAAATTACTCAAAAATAAAAAACAAACGCTTCTACGGCAATCCTCGCACGTCTTTTTTCTGTTTAGATATTTTCTAATCTTTCTAATCTTTTTTATAAACTATATTAGATTTTTTATTATATTTTTATCAATCTTTTATATTAGTTTTTATCTAATCTTTCTAAGTTTTTATTTTAGAAACCTAATATTTATTAGATTTTTTATTTGCTTTTTTCTAAAAAATATGATTAGATATAAAAAAATATAAAAATTCATAAAATTTGGAGACAGGCAAAAAAATGAAAAAAATAGCGGTTGCCATACAAAAGGGTGGAGTAGGCAAAACAACAATTAGTCTTTCGCTGGCGGCGGAACTTGCCTTGCAAGGAAAAAAAGTTCTTCTTATAGACGCGGACCCTCAAGGAAACTCCACAGGAACATTGCTGGAATCTTTTGACCACGACCTTGCAGAGGCTCTTTACGGCGATGTTACAATTGATCAGGTTATATCAGCAACAACAGTCGAAAATCTTTTTGTAATTCCGACAAATTCAATCGACAGAAAAGGAAGCCGCTCACTAAAAACATACCGCTCAAGCGAAGCTCAAAAAGAACCTTATATCTTTGTAGACCTTTGCGATGAAGTTGAAAAACTCGGCTTTGAGTACTGTATTTTTGACACATCTCCAGCATTCGACGCCTTTGAAGAAGACATTATGACAGCGTCTGACGAAGTTATTGTTGTTATAAAAGCAGACGCATATTCTCAGGACGGGCTTCAAATTTTCAAAGATAACCTGGACAGTTATAAAAAACGCCGCCGCGTCCAAAATCCCAAATTTGAAACAATAGTCCTTAACGAAATCAACAGAAGCATAAAGCTTACAGATATTATTTCTGAAGGTTTAAACGCCGGAGATTTTAATGTCGTTTATGTTCCTGTCGATCAGGATTTTAAATATGCCACAATTGAAAGACAGACAATTCAGCAGCGCGGAGGAAAAAAAGAAACTCTCGACGCTCTAAAAAAACTTGCAGATTTGATAAAATAACAGTGTAGGGCAAAACTTTTATTGGAGGAACAAAAATGCCGATCGCAACAAAAAAAATACCTCAAGAATTTTTAAATCAAATAAAAACAAACCTCACAAAAACAGAAAAAACTGAAGAACCTGCGGAAAAACTTGCCGCAACATCAGTTTCCAAGACTTCCGCTGAGCCTAAAAAAGGAAAATATGCCGACGTAATGAACATAAGGCTTTCGGAAGGCCGCCGCGAAGAAATTAAAAAATTCTGCACAAACTGCGGAGTTTCAATAACTCAATACATCGAGTCTTCTTTTGAATATCTTTCAAAAGAAGTTGCTGCCGGAAGAATCATAATTTCAAAAGGCGGAATTTCAAGTACCGGCAACTAAAAAACGGATGGAAAAAAATCAAAATGGGAAAAAAAATAAACCGGGAAAACAGCCTTATTCCAATTGATAATTCGGCGGACGAACTGTTCGAATCCCTTAATCAACTGGAAACTCAAAAGACAAAAAATGTTTTAAGTTATATTCCGAGTTTTTTTACGACAGCTTCTTTGCCTTTTAAGAATATAAATAAAACAGAGTTTATACGAAAAGCAAGCAATGGAATTTCTTTGATATTGAATTCTCCAACAAATGTTCCGTTTGGAAAGTATGGACGGCTAATTCTTTCTGTTTTTACAACGCATGCAGTTCTTTCTAAAGAAAAAAATGTGCCTGTAATCGTTGAATTTGATTCCTTGTCGCAACTTTTAAATGAAATGCAGCTTCCTCGTCAAAGGGGAAAAGACATTCTTGAGCAGCTCTCGTGCTTTACAAGAGCAACATTTTCGTTTGAGAAAAAAGAAGAAATTCAGCTTCAGGCAAGTTTATTTAAAGAATTATATGAACCTGGAGAAAAAATTCCAAAAGGTCCGGTCGAAGTAAAAACAACGACAACAGGAACAATTCTTTTTACAGATGGCGTTCAGTTTCAAGAAATTATAGATCCGTCTTCAAAAAGTCAGCGTGTTGGAAAATTTAAAATTATTCTTTCTGCAAATTTTGCCGCTTTTTGTCAGACACATGCAGTTCCGATTAACTATACTGTTTATAAAGATATTACAAGTCCGGTTGGAAAAGACATTTATGCCTGGCTTGTTTACAGAAATAACGGACTTATGGCAGAAAAACCTGTCTTTATACCAAGAGATAAACTTGTTGAACAGTTTATGCCCGTTGCAGAAGATTCTGATCCAAAAATTGCGAATGTAAATTATTCCCGGATAATTGATCAAATAAGAGAAATAAAAAAAGAGTATTATCCAGAATTAAAAGTTGATATTGATAAAACCGGAGCAGGAATTACCTTGTTTAAGAGTCCTACACCTGTTCTTGCAGATGATATAAGATATGCCCTTATTTCTTCTGATTTGGGAGGATTGTAACAGTTTGGTTATAAAATTTTGTGTAACAGAGTTGTTATCTATTTTTAGGAAATCCACAGAATTTGCTTTTCTATTATTAGTTTAAATATATTATTAGATTATTATTAGATATAATGGTAGAAATAACTAAACTGTTACATTCGGATAACATGACTGTTACATAGAAAATTTGAACTGTAAGTTTCTTCTATAGTATAAAGAAAATAAAACTTATCCACAATGATAACGTAACTGTTACATAAAAAAAGAGATTTCCACAGGTGATTGTGGATGAGTATAACCAGACTGTTACATTTTTTGATAACAAGATTGTTACATATAAAATAAAAGCAGCAAGAATTACAAGAATTAGTTTAAAGATAAACTAGGTTTTGCATTAAACTTGAGAAGATAACATAACTGTTACAAACGATTAGAATTCTACATTCAGGCTAGATAACAAAACTGTTACATTGAGTTTGACCAGAAAACTTACCCCGGATGTGCAGGACGCAGCCGACCGCAGGCAGAACTTTGTTCTGCCTGCGGTCGATGAGCGTTAGCGAATCCGGAGCAGCCGGATAAGACGGGGAATGCGGTTCAGAATTTTAATAAAGGGTTTCGCCCAAAAGTCTTGAAGCCAAGCTTGCCGCCAGAATTGCGGTTTGGTTTCGGACGTCGAGAATCGGGTTTACTTCGACAATTTCGGCGGATTTTACTTTTTTTGTGCCAGCCATTTCTTCCATTAAAAGGAGAGCCTCGCGGTTTGTAAGACCTCCTGGAAGCGGAATTCCTGTTCCTGGCGCATACATTGGGTCGAGAACGTCCATGTCAAAACTTACGTGGATTATGTCGATTTTTTGAAAAAATTCTTTTACTTTCTGGACAATTGCCGGAAATCCGTGCCTGTCGATGTCGCTCATTGTAAAAACCGTAACGCCGGCTTCTTTCATTAAAATTTTTTCGCCAGAATCAAGGTCGCGGCAACCGACAAAACAGATGTTTTTTGGATCGATTTTCTGCCCTTCAAAATAAAGGTTTGTAAGTTCAGAAAGGCCGATTCCTGCTGAAGCGGCAAGACATTCGCCGTGAATATTTCCGCTTGGCGTTGTGTTCGTATCGTTAAAATCTCCGTGCGCGTCAACATAAAGCACGCCGAAAGATTTATTTTGTTTTTTTGCTGTTGCGCTGATTCCTGCGATTGAACCGAGCGCAATTGAATGGTCGCCTCCGAGAACGAGTGGAAATTCGTTTTTGCCGGAAATTTCTTCGACAAGTTCAGCAAGTTTTGTGCAGGCATTTACGATTGGTTTTAAGTATTTTGCTTTAGGATTTCCGATATTTTGATATTCCTGCGGTTTTGCATGAAAAATATCTGTGTGTTCAAAAGTAGAGTGGCCGAGGCTTTCCAGCCGCTGTTTTATTCCTGCAAGACGGATTGCAGACGGCCCCATGTCTGAACCGTGGCGGCTTGCGCCAAAATCTAGAGGCATTTCTAAAATGTGTATTTTCATAACGGCATTATAATTTTTTTTTTTGCGAATGTTAATAAAGAGGGTAGCGACGTTTTTTTTACTTTTTTAGAAGCTCTTTAATGTAAATTGCAATTTGCAAAAGACAGCGAGTGTCGCCGTCAGAAAGGTCAACATTCAGAATTTCTTGCAGACGCTGAATCCGGTATAAAACGGTGTTTCGGTGAGTATTGTTTTGTTCAGAAACACTGTGAATGTTTCCGCCGAGTTTTAAGTAAAGCTTGAGAGTTTTTAAGTAGTCTTCGCGCTTTGCATTTTCGAGCTGGTCTAGGTTTCCGAGGACAGTTTTATAAAGTTGTTCGAGAACCTTTTTGTTTTTTACTTCAAGCAGAATTTTATAAATTCCGAGATTGTCGTACTTTTCGAGCTTTTCTGCATTTTTCGAAAGATTCATTGTAATTTCCGCGTGGACAAAAGCTTCTTGAAGTTCTTCTGCAGAAGAGCAGTATTCTGAAAGCGAAAGTTTGGAATTGCAAAAAAATTTATCATTTCGCGTTATGCGGAAAAGCTCTTCTGTAAAAAAAGAATTGTCATTTTTAATAATGTAGATTACTTTTCTGTTGTGAATAAAACAGCAGTAGTCGTTTTGCGAAAAATTGATTTTTGGATTTAGCGAAAATTGAACATACCGCTTTGCCTGCTCAATATCGTTATTAAAAAAATCTTCTTTTAATTCCAAGAGCGCAACCGAAAAACTTTTTGCGTCATGAAAAACCGTGTTTTCGATTTGCTTTGGGTCAAATTTCTGAGTTTCAAAAATTGCGCGATAGAAAAATTTTTCAACATTATGGCTGTTTTGGCTGTCGGCAGAAATCATATTTCCGATTTCCTGCATTAAGTCTACCGTATGAATTTCCCACGGCATTGTAAAAAGCGGAAAATTGATTTGGTCGCAATAAGTTTTAATCTCCTGAGGAATTTCAAAAATATATTTTCCAGTATTGACGATTAAACCAGAAGCATTATGACCGGAAAATTTTTCAATAAAATCTCTTAAAAATGAACACAAATTTTCAGACTCATTTATTCCCTCGTTTTCGGATTTTCGTTTGAGCAAAAGCCCTGTTGTGATTGCAAGTTCTCCGCCGCGGATAAATTCGCTAAAAGAAGGATCTTCCGTGTAATAAATCCAGCTGACAGTCTGCTTAAGGCCTTCGCGCCCGGCGACAAGCTTTAGTTTAAAAGGAGTTTCCGAAAAATTAAGGAGAGTGTTTACTGTAAGTGCCATTTTTGCCACCTTGTAACTAGTACACAAAAAAAATAAAACTTTTTGGAAAAATAAGCAAGATGCACGATGCACGTTTTTAGTTTTTGATGGAGCGCATTTTTCGCTCTTATCCGGCTCTTACTGCAAGTCCTCCTTCGCTGCGCTTCGTCCGGTCTTTCCGTGACGATCCGGGCTAGGTTTTGTTTATAA
>ERZ808278.417-NODE-417-length-29521-cov-4.445361_pt1 | contig 29521 bp, 36 predicted proteins | sample MGYA00521239_ERZ808278 | MGnify/ENA primary metagenome ERZ808278 (study PRJEB31516, sample SAMN03275600) | gut metagenome | biome: mammalia-associated habitat; material: feces | host: Papio cynocephalus | place: Kenya | collected 2012-07-17 ... | reverse complement strand
TTTTGCTTTCGCAAGTCTATGAGCACGCTCTACAAGTACTCGGCTCTTACCGCTACCTGCGCCGGCTAAGCATAATATTCTAGAACTGTTGCTATTTACAGCAGCTTCTTGCTGAGATGTCAATGATATAGCCATTACTTGTTTCCTTTCAGATAGATGTATTTTGCGTTGTTGTAGAGCTTGCTATAATTAAACTGATTTCTGTGATTAGAGTATGTATTGATGAGTGATTTAGAGTATCTGCTGTTTGGGTGACGTTTCATTTCAATAAACGCAGCGATAACAGACATAATAGCAATCAAGCTTCCAATGAACTTATACAAGTTTCCTGCAAGCGCAGATAGCACGATAGAGCTAAGAAAACCTAAAAACGATAGTCCCATATACATCATCCACATGTCTTGTTCAGTATCGATGGAAAAGCAGATTGCAAAGCATGCTGCAGATACGGTGGTGAATATTGCGGATAATACAGAGCTGAATTTTTTCATTTTGATGTGTCCTCCGTTTGTGACTAAGTATTTCTCTATGTTTATATTATAAGCGATATCGGCTAATAATTCAACTGTCGTTAATAATTCGTTAATATTTACTACCAATTCAAAAAAAAATAAGACGCAGAATGAATTTCTACGTCTTATATAACGATTATATTGCTAGCTACTTTATGTTAGTATTTCTATCCGCGCCCTCTAGGTGGGTAGGTGACGTAGCGATGAAAGTAGTTACAGGTGGTAGTTAGTCAACAATTCTAAAGTCCTCTACATAGCTATCATGGAAATCGAACTTAACATCTGCATTTTCATCTGAGTATTCTGCAGAATCTCCATAGTTATCTTCAGGATATTCATCATACTTCTCAATACCTGCGATATGATAAACCATCGTGACATGACAACTGATTCGGTATTCACCTTCTTCGACAGGGATGTCATATTTAAGAATATCATCCAGATCTTCGAGCAGACCATTTCGATCTCTCACTTTGACGTCATATTCTTCAGAGTACAGCGCATCCTTATCTGTCATCACATCATCTAAGAATGCGTCGTCTAGGTATTCCCAGGAGCCGCCTTTGTCTACATCAATTCGAACTCTGTCCATATCGAATTCAACAGCAACGTCTTCAGATACTTCTTCAGGTTCCGGCCTATCTTTAGGTTCAACAGGTTGTTCTATGTCATCTGCAGAATTGATAGAAGTTGCATCTTTATTTCTAGGAGTTACATATGCTACTAAGGTTGAAGAGGATTCGAAATCAAAATATGCGTCGCTATCAATTTTTTCTACAACTGGATCAATAGCTTCTTTGATTTCCCACATATCATCATAATCAAGCTCAGATCTGACTTGAATCTCAATCGTTTTATCTTCAAGCTGGTTGCATTCAACAACTAAATAATCGGATACATCAGATAACTCGAATCCGAATCTCTCTGTCATAACTTTTGACGCTGCAGAATATATCCGACGTCTATAGGATTCTACCACAGTATCTGCAGAAGATCTTACCTCGGTTGAATTATATATCATACGCGGTTCAATATCTTTATTTACCTCAGCAATCAATTCAATTGCTTCATCTATGATAATATCGCACCATTCGGTATTTTCTACGTCCATATCATCTGCGTTGAAATAATAAGAGCGCTTGATAGTTCTACCGCCCTTGATGACGTCAATGTGTCCATTTTTAATGTCTGCCCAAGCGTAATCTGCGTCATCGTATGGCGCGATTCTAGATACTTGAGCGTGGAAATCTGAATAAATTGTCCATGCGTCTTGTTCAGTGTTTACTTCTGTATACTGAACAGCATATTTCTTTCTGTCTTTTGTTACGGTCATAAATTTATCTAGTTTACTTGATGATGCTGCGACAATCGTACTAGAAGAAGCCGATCTGATATTATGTGCAATAATCAGCTTGCCCTTTCTCTTTGCATCTGGAAATACTTCTTGAATTTCTGACAAATAATCCGCAGTCTTTCTATTCAACTGATATCCAGATTTAGTAGGACCTTCATTTGAATCACCACGGCCTTCATATACTGTTATATAAATCGGTGCGCCGGACTTTGTAATCTTCGAAATATTTTCAAGAACAGCTTTGCGTGCGGCTGCTTCCTTGATTACATTCAGCACATTAGAATTTATTGCCCAATCAGCTCCGCCGTTAGCTTTCAATGTTTTTAGAGTTTCTAGATTATATTCTTTAGATCTATTGTACGGATCGTAAACACACAACGTAGCGCCTAAGTCTTTGATATGCTCTATGGAATTATCAAAGCGTCCACCTCCGAAATCCACACCTGTTGTGCCTCCGGGAATAGAAATCATTCGGTACACTGCTGGAAGTTTTGTTGAGTTAATAGACGTATCGGCAGAGTCGAATTCTTGATCCGGATGATCTAGGTCATTGTCGTCTTCATCTTCATCTTCTGATGCATCTGAGATCTTTGATGACGAATATACGTCATCGTGATCTTCATCACCCGGTCCAACATAATCTTGGAACCATTCTGCAGCTTCTCTTACATTGTCAAATTCTGCGTCAGCGTACATTTCATCAGGTTCATATATATCTATATCACCGAACATACAGATGAACTTATGCTTTCTCGGATTGAAGTATAAAGCATAGTCCGTCATCATTCCGTCGCTATCTCTAACAGACTTTGTTCGTAAAAGTACCCACGATTGAATCAATTCTTTGGACGATTTGATTTTTCGATTCAACTCATCGTGATTTACGATGTTGTTTAATTCCAATTCGAGAATTATAGAATCTCCAACATATCGATACAGCAGAATGACATCACCAGAAATATGAATATCATTCAAGTCAGAATCCTTGAGCTTGTGATTTCTATTTTGAGTTGTTATTCGAAGATTAGCTAAATCATCTATTACGTCGTGCAGTTTTCGAATGATATCAGATTTATGCTGAGCCTGAAGCTTTTTCAATGCTCTAGTGTATTTCTTAGTCGCAACAATGTTAAGCATTATCTGCTACCTCCTCCATAAATTTTAAAAAATCTTCACCTTTCCACACCTGCGTAGTAAACGGCGTAGCATCTGTGTATTCTGCCCATATCTCTTCAAAAGATTTTTTCTGCTTCGTGGCTTTATTTGTATTATCTTCATTGATATCTGAGCTACTGTTAACTTTAGCGTTTTTAGTGATTTTCATAAGTTACCTCCTAATGTGTATGTTGTTTACGATTGCTGAACTTATTGTTGTGCTTTATTTCATCTTGAACTTTTTGAGCTTCTCTAAAACAAGTGTAGCTGCAAAAATGACATCGTTTTCCTTGAAATGTAGTTTCGTATATACTGTTGTATACTTTTAGAAATCTCTTTCCACAAATATCACAAGTCAAAAACTCTGAATTTTTCGTTCTCATTGTTCCACCGCTTTTACAACCCATTTAAGATACTGATCAGATTCCTTATCACATAACGGACAAGTACCATGAATAGATTCTGTAGGCTGATCAGATTCAATCATAGATGAAATAAATATACCGTGACATTTTTCGCACTCTGCTACATAATGATTATCAATATTGTTGTTGATGTCAATATTGATATCATCCTCAATATCTGAATCATCTAGATGGTCTTGTAAATCATCTAATGTGTCAGACATATCGTCGAGTGTATCGGATATACTGTTGTCATCGCTTAATTCATCTGGTGAAGGTTCAGGCGTAATTTCCTCAAAGTCGTCGCTGTCGAAATCATCTGCAGCTAAGATTTTTGACAAGCTACTTGAAGTTGAATTGGATATAACTTTGCTATCAATTTTGTTAACAATATCATCTAAATCTTCAGATAATTCAACAATTCCGTCAGGTTGTAAATAGTATTGAAATTCAACAATTCGTTCTACATTGTCTACATCAAGTACTAATTTTACATTGTATTCGATTTCATCGCTATCAATAGACGCATCTGACACTTTTGTAACAGTAAAATCTTTGATAGTTACGATATCATGTTCTGATCTAAGAAGATCAATGATATACTTTTTATCATCATTCGCCATATTCTTCACAGCGATTTCATTTAGATACATACTATAGCACCTCACTATCTTTATACAATAAAAGGTGATAATTTAGTCAATAAGCCAGTGTTTCTTAAGATCTGACTTTGCTTTGGAAATATTGGATTGACTACAGTTAAATTGTTCTGCAGCTTCTTTTTGAGGGGTCTGAGGATTATCGACAAGATACTGAGCAATACGACGTCTAGATAAGGGAACTTTTTCAATAGCTGACATCAGATCTATATATAACTCTGTTTCATCAATTCTATCTAGCGGATCTTTTATTACGTCTGCAAGCGTCACATTGTTTAAGTCTGCGTATGACATATCCAAACTTAACAGGCTGTTCTGCTCACTTCGTTTCTTAGTGGGTCTTACTTTCATGTATATTTCATTTCGCATGCATTGATATGCGAGCGATGATAATTTACCTTTGGTTGAATCATATATCAATATCGCTTTGCATAGCCCTAACATACAATACTGAATTACATCCTCATATTCTAGTAACGTATGCGGAGCAATTTCATTTGCATACTTGTATGCTAAATTGATATTATCTTCAACTAGTTTTCGTTGTTGATCTGTCAACTTCGGAAGATTATTTATTGTAGGCATATTAGTAGCTTGTAATAGACAGAGAATCAGCAAACTGTAACATCAATACAAGCGGATATCTTTCATTTGCTGTCTGAAGGCTATTTTCTTCTGCAGGATGCGTATACCAGTGTCCCATATGATGAGTGATTGCAAGTTTTTCAGCTGTAGAGAATCGGAAGAAACATCTTGCAAGTTCGAGAGACTGTTGTCCATGAGGAAATTCGGTATTACCTCTGTTGTATGCGGTTACAGCTTCCCATCTACCTGTTTCTTTGTTTTTGACGTTTCTTTGATAAGGTGTATACAAGTTGATTTTACACCAGTCATGAACCAGCGCAACTAAACACGCGCTGTCATAGGATACATCGCTAAATTTATCAATTCGATGAAGATCTACAATCTGATTGTACACAGTTAGTGTATGGTAGAGTAATCCGCCTTCAAACGCTTCATGAAATCTAGTAGAAGCTGGTGCGGTGAAGAAATCTGTCTGATCTAACCAGATAATAGCTTTCTTAACGTGTTCCATCATATCATCTGGATCTTTGCCAGCTCTTTGAGCTCTAATCATGTAGCATCCGGAAATCAGCTGCTTGTAACTATCGGATAATCTATTAGTGGTTATAGTACTTGCATCTAGCCAAACTTTCTTGCCTACACCATACTCGAGTCGGTCTCTATAAAGTTCAAATTCGGTTTCTATATCTGAAGTAGAAACATCAATATGGGCATTATCCGAAGTAAATTCGCAGTTCGGATAATTATCTGTCAGCCATCCTACAACCTCCATATTGTTAGCTTTGCTCAATACATCAAATTCATTTTCAGATCTACGTATGAACCAGTAGCTAAATCCAAGATATCTCATATTTTACACCTCTTAGTTTATTGTACGAATTATTTAACAAATTTTAACTTCCGTTTGAACTTTCTGTACTTCCGGCTGTATTTACTTAGTATCATTTCTAGCATTATACTGTTTGTTTGCGAAGCAGGCTCTGGTAAAGTAGTTAAATATTCAATATTTGCTTTGTCATCTATTAAGGTCTTGAAAATTAAGTCTAGTGCATATTGTGCTTCTATCGGAGGGTATCCTACGATGAAACCTTCACCTGATTCATATCTAGCAGATTTGTACCAATCATTCATCTTGTTTATGAACCCTTCAAACGACACATCGTCTTCCCATTTCATTATTTATATGTCCTCCTCTACGTATTTTGTAATATATTTAACGAATCTGAATACACAAGAATAGGCAGATGTATTTCAATCTGCCTATTCTCGGAAAGGAGGTATCCACAATACCATGAAATCTCTCTTAATTAGACTACCCGCAATTCTAATTAAAAGATTCCCGAAATCTAATTTATTTGTTCGTGAGCTTGATCGCTTGGTTGATACCGGTAGCAGCAAATCCAGAAACAACGCCTACTGCAGCAGCAGTCATTGGATCTGTAGCTGGAAAATCTGGCACATTTAAATAAAATGCAAGAATGCCGAGAAGCAGCCCAGTAAATCCGCAGATAACTGGAATCCAGTTGTTATCAATTTTAGAAACTTTTACCGCAGAGCCTACAAGATACACAAGAACTACAATAGCAGCAAAACTAACAATACCAAAATCCATATGTATATCGTCTCCTTATTTTCTATTTATGAGATAATTTAAGGTTCGTGCTATACGACTTCAAATTCATCTAAATCAGAATTTCCAATTTTTCCTGTATACATAGCAATGATTAGGTATGACTTCGATATCTGTTCTATTAACAGGAATCTCAAAAGCATCACAAATGTTTCGTTTAAACTCGACATCTAACTTAAATTCTTCTCTGCATGTAATAATGTAGGACTGTGTAAGTAAATCGAGGATAACTCCACCTCTAGGCAGTGATTTATAGCCGTCGTGTAGCAGTTGCTCTCTTGTCTCAGTGTCAGATACATTATCGTCAACAATTTTTCTCCATTCTGTCAAATGATTTCTATCTGAGCTGAATTGAATATACCGGATATCTACATCTCCTTCATCTGTTGGGCACATTTCAGACCAAACTTCAGAATTGTCATAGTACCACCAAATACCTACATTTCCAGAGGTTTTTGAAGCTTTTACGTACCTTTTCAATACAGTCATCCTCTCGTAACAGTAAAAAAAATAAGACAATCTATTTAACAATTGTCTTATCTGTTTAATTATTCACCTATGACCAATTCGACTAAATCGCCGATATAGTCTAACAGAACTTTTCGACTATTGACAGTCGGAATCTCTTTATATGGAATTTTCCACGAATCAATCTTTTTGATGTTTATAGATTTGATATTATCAGCTTTTAACTTTGCGATGTCTCTTATATCTAAAACAAAAGCCCGTTTATCTGTAGCAAACAGTACAATAACTAATCCGAACACATTAGATATTTGAGACTTTTCTAGCAATGAATCATATTGAAATTCGGATATCATTGATAGGTCAAATCTATGTTCCCATGTAGCCTTTGACTCTATGTAGAACATATAGGGAGATTTGAAACAAATGAAATCACAAATGTTCTTACTGCCGTAAAATCCAGAAAGCTGATCTGGAATTCTATCGAAGCAGTATCCGTCTTCGGGTCTATCAAGCCATTGTTTTATTTTTTGCTCGGCTTTTTTACCTAATCCGTCATTCATTCAAAATCACGCTCTAGGTTCATACTCATCCTCAGGTAATCCGATATGAGGCAAATCATTTACTTCCTGGCGCCAGTTGTCGTTAGACATAACTTCGTTCCACCAATAGTTGACATCATGATCGTCGTCATCTTGGATCCATTCAGCAGCTTGGTCGATGTAGTCTTCAGCTTCAGGTGTAGTCACATCTACATGTTCAGATTCAAGCTTTTCAATGATCAAGGGTTTCCAGTCATCTGGAGTATATCCCTCATATTCATTCTCGTCTGAAATATTCAGATCTCTGTCAATGAAATTAGTAATATAATCTACATCCGGACCATGATCTTCTGGATCCATTGTCAGATCGTCAAATGGGACAATATACTCTCTGATTCCCTTATCTGACACTACAACAATCGCAACATCCGAATCGTGAATTTGATAGTTTACAGAATCTGCGTAAGGATATAGATTAGATTCAATATCTATCATTAAAGATTTAACATAATCTTTTTCATAGTTGTAGCTATCGTCATCAACGTCAATACTGCCATCATCGCCTTCGTCATATACATCAGTTGCGTTAATTGCTGTTGTAATTTCATTGGGAGTAGACAGCTCGTCGATCTTAGATTTAACTGAATCGATAAATTGATTTAATGTTCCGTGTGTAGTCTTTGCCATCGGTAATCACCTCTGTTATTTAATAAAGTCAATGGTAGTTAACGGACGTACAATACTTCTGTAGAACGTATCTTTGCGGATTGTATACGCAGCGTACTCATTCATGTATCTATCAACTGTATCACCGTTATGATTCTCTGCGTAGTAAGCTGGTACTTCTTTTACCATAAATGACTTGTCAGTCTCAGACAACAAGATAAGATACACATAACCGCGATAGTATTTGCTCTTGCTAGATTTTACACCTGTCTTGGTTCCTACTAGATCCTCGACTTCAGCTTCCAGTAGCATATTATCAAAATCTTCATGACTCTCATACCTAGGGTTAGGCTCAGTAATATATTCTGAAGGTTCTGGAGGAACAATATGATTGAGCATTGTCTTGAAATCAATATTGTTCAACACTTCTAGTACTCTTACAATTTCTTTAAGATTACTCAAATTTGTTGCACTCACTGCGTTAAGACCTGACCAAGAAGAAGACTCTTTCTTCACATTTCCGTTTCTGTCAAGATAAACTCTATAAGTCCAAGAAAGTGCCTTGTCCTCGTCGAATTTGTTATCTTCATCGGAAACACGAATCTCGTAGCTAGAGCCAAAACTTGAACCTACATCTACTGTAAGATCTAGAGAAGTGTTACCAATAGCGTAAATAACTGCCTTCTGGAGAGACCGTTCACGACCATACTCTTCGTTTCTGTAAGCTTTGTACTCTTCGTCATACTTAGCCTGACGGTTAGCTCGATCTACTTCATATTCTTGCTTACGTTTCAAGATATCGTCTCGTCTGTTACATGTAATTTTCATCATGATGCCTCCACAATGTATTTTGCAATCTCTGTAGTGATTTCTGACAAACTGGATTCTAACTTGTTTAAAATATCAAGCATGTCAGAAGTTCTTTGACCTTGTCTAGATAGCTTATCAACGCCGTCTACAATGTAGTCAAAGTCGTATTTGACATCTTTTAACTTGTTATCAATAATTTGTGAGTCATCCACCTCCTCTGCAGCCTTCACAATTCTATAACGTTTCTTCATATTAGTTTCACCTCAGTCAATAGTTAATGCATCTGGAAGTGTATACAACTTAGCACATCCGTTTTCCAGATAAATAGTTTTGATAAAATCGTCTATATCTAAGGTTATCAATCGGGTATTTTTCAGATCAGACTGTGTATTTGCGTCAAAAATCTTATTCATTAGCTGAGTAGGAACAAATTTGTAACAAACATCTCTATCATTCTTATACAGGATAAACGCATACCCGGATAGTTTGTTATATTGTGGATTACTAGATACTCCAATACCTGTATGCTTCGTAATAGCGTAGCTTAATCTACTAAATTCCGATTTTCTGACGTTGTCTAAATATGATTTGTTGAGACGGTCAATGTTATTCAGCGCATATACATATTCTGGATCATTCACGCATTGATTGTATGATAAGATAATACTAGGAGTGTTTGAAGCCCTTACAAGATTTAGGATAGTGTTACATAATGTCAGATCCTCAGCAATTGGCAGATTTATACACTGCGCTACATAATACTTAAGTTCACATCTAGCATCATTGTTTATCCAAACATCAGGAACAATCTTAAGCGAAATTAAACGCATATCAAAATTGATCCAATTCATATCTTCTCCGATTTCATAAGTACACTTTGTTTTATTATCATCTGATTCGATACTGTTGATGATGCTATCTAAAGTTGCATGCAGTTTTGATAGAAGTTCGGATTCTTTCAACTTATGACTATTGATAATATTTGTAGCTAGTCTTAACTCATCTGATGCAAGTTCCAAATTAGTAAGTTCAGTGTTATTCATGTAGTCCTCCTTAGATATCTTTACCTAATAATATAGCGACTAAATTTGGGTTATTTTTGAAATCAAGTTTATTGTCAACCAGATAATCCGAAGTGTCTTTCTTATTGTATACAATATCGTGCACTCTTTCATCAATTGTGTCTTTTGAAATAAGTGTATATACATTAACGGACTTCTTTGCTGAAATTCGATGACATCTATCTTCTGCTTGTAGTTTATCTGCGTAGGTCCAAGGTTCATCATAGAATATGATGTTGTTTGCAGCTGTCAATGTATGTGTTGTACCTAGAGCTCCGATAGTGCCTATCATGACTGTATATTCAGGATTATTCATAAACACACGTTTATGCTTTTGTCTCTCTGCCTCAGACATTGTACCAGTAAAGCAGCATACTTTATATTTAGAAGCCAAGAATCTAAACAATGTTCTTAGCGGCTCAACCCAGTTAGAGAATATAACTACCTTCTCACCCCTTTCATGAATTTCTTCGAGTAATTCAAGCAGTTTAGCTAATTTAGCGTTGTACTTCAAATAATCCTTATCTACTCGCAAGTCATGATCGACTAGTTCGGGAGATCCGTTTACCTGACGAAGGCGTAAGAATCTAACCATCGGATTCAGATCGTTTGCAATTTCTTCTGCGTGCTCAATCAAATCCATTGTAACTTCCTCAGCGAGTCTAGATTGATACTTTGTGTTTTCTACATATACATCCATATGAATCTTGTCAGGTAGATCCAATACATCTTCTTTTCGTCTCCGAATCATATTCTGCTGTAGCATCAGCTTTAGTCTAGGAATATTTCGGTATGCGATGACTTCGTGTCCTCCATATCCGCCATAAACGCAGAAATATTGACACCACTTATAGTAACTTGTGAAATTATGCGCATCAATAAGCCTCATAGGCAAAAATACATCTGTCGGCTTATTAACAATAGGGGTACCTGTAAGCGATATCCATGTGCATCTTCTACCTGTTTTATCTTTTATTCTTAAAATCTGCTTACCTTGTAAAGAAGTAGGTGACATATTCTTATGAATCTCATCAATTATGATCATGTTTAGCTCACCATCGTTGATCATCTCAATGATTTTATCAGCTATCGGGTATTGTTTGCCGACTTTCATCCGAATAGCTTCTACATTTAAGATGATAAAATATGGCAACTTGTCTTCATATTCATCTCCATACATATGCCCACATGATAGATCGTCTAGTTTATTTTGACTGCTTCCTACCATATAAGCAGCTTGCCCTAGTTTGGGATGTTTACGTTTCCTTGATCCTAGAATGTAGCCGTCCATCTTGCCATTGGTGTGTTTTCTGATATCATCTTTCCAATTATACTTTGAAGTATTAACATTGCAGATAACTAGACAATGTTTATATCGATTGTAAAGTTTGTTGTACATTGCGTAGTTAACACTTTCTATCGTCTTTCCACAGTTGTGTACAATCACGCTGTTTGCTATGAAATTGTGGATATCTTCGCTATCGATTACTATGTCGTATACATGTTTTATTCCGAACGGCTCCACAGATACAATTTCCTCGGAGTGAGGAACACACCATGTTTTTATTCCGTAGCAGTAATAGAAATCCTTGTCTTGAAATTGTGGAAGATGTTTTGTAGACGTATCAGCATGCAACTTTGCATGCGCAGAAATAGACAGCAGTTGCAGGTTCTCAAATCTATTATCCGTTTTTATGTGATTGATGTGATGAATAGCCTCAGTTTTAGTATCTATAATATGTCCAGTATGTTCATACCAAACTTGATGATGTTCATATACGCCCATTCCATTCGATTTATCATGTAGGGGCCATAGTCTTGTGGGCCTACCCTTCAATCGAACATATCCATCTTCATCTATAGTTTTTACAACTACATCTTCATCCAATACGCCACGCTTTCTAAATTTATACATACATTTTCTACAATATCCTCTATAAGTTGCGTCAGGATATTGTATGATGCCTTCTTTGCTTCCGCAGTTTATGCATCTTACAGGATCTCCATTTGTATAGAGTATGTCGCCTGCAGATAAGTTTTCAGCTGCAACCCAGCCAGTTTGCGTGTATAGCTTGTGATCGGGCGTACAAATGAGATATCCGGATTTGAATGTAACCTTAATAACAGATCTATTTCCTTTGTCCAATACTGACTTAATCGGCATGTATTGGAATCTATCATTGACCATACACTTGACTTTGAATACGTGTCCAGTAGAAAACAACTTATATACGTTAGACAATTTGGTTTCACGTGTCCATGACTTGTTGTGCTCTTTGATACGAACAATTGCATCTCCATCAATACAGCCGGGATCGTCTGCACAAAGAAACCCACTCCTATAACCTTTACGCTGTCTATCTATGGCATATTTCATGAAATCCAGCTGGTGAGGATATAATTTACTACCCTTCTCTACAAATAATTTGATACCGGTTAGATCAATGTTCGGAATGACTGTAGTAGGCTCTATTTCAGCATTCTCTCCAATTTGTTCATTACTAGTTAATTGATATGAATCAGCATATTTAGATCCTTTCAGCATGTTTAGAAACATACCAAGCTTGTCTTTGTGCAATCTCCAGAATTTTTCATTTGGATTCCATTCTTTTCCGGGAATCTGTTTTATCATAGCAACGATATTTGGATCATATTTGAATCGGATTTCGTAGTAATTTCCATTCTGATTTATCTGTATTCCGTTCATCGTATTACGCTCCTACCCATTCAAATGTGTATCCAGCTCGTTTTCTGCCCGTTTTCAAACTATCGGAAACTGCTGCCGGATCAATTCCGTATTTCTTTGCTGCTTCTGACTGTTTATTAAAAATTTCACCAGTATCGATGCATCTTACTTTTAGTTTGAGCTTAGTCGTTGTCGAAGATGTAAGTATTTTAGACGTGCTAGCACGATCCGAAGTACTTTCTTTATTATGAAAAAATGAAGATTTCAAATTGTTTCGGTTTTCAATAGGCTCAGAAGCTTCTGACTTTACTTCAAATTCCTTAGGTTCTGCAACCCGACTAATCGGACGCCCTGATAAGTATTCTTTAAATTTAGAAACTGGTACTAACTTGCCTTCAATTCGGAATTTGTAACCAGCAGAATTCATTTCGGATATTGTCTCTTTGTCATACAAGCATTCAGCATGTTCTGTGACCATCACGTATTCGCCAATAGGATTAACAATCTGAAATTTCATATTAGCCTCCAACATATAAATATATAAACATTAGTATTGTATAATCACGAATACAATAACGATTCGGCAAATAAAATTAGGAGAGCCTCATTGTGAGACCCTCCTTGGTACAGATATAAAGAATGGAAAGACTTGTAATCTAGATCAGTTGTGATAGATATCGGACTGTTTAACTACACCTGTGATACCTGACAGATTGGAATTGATAGTTACACAAGGATTGTTATCGCTCCAGTTGCAAATATACAGCTGACTGTTCTTAACCCAAGACGGAATAGTTTCACCTGTCACCCACTTTGTAGCGGATGCCTTTAGCTTGACTTTATCACCCTTCTTGAATGTTTCAGTCTTACTAGGCTGAGACGGCGTCGCAGCGCCTTCGATCTGGCTTGCGTTTACCCAACCATATACTGAGGTGGCACTTGTCGTATGGACCAGATGATAAGGATGAGCGCCAGAAGCTTTAACGGTTACCTTAGCCGGACCTGCAGGCAAGCCTGTAGACGCAGGAGATGTTGCGTTAGCGCTAGAATAATGGTTACCGCCCTTAAACTGAACTACATCGCCTACGTTGTATTCCTTTGTGGTTGGAGTTGAGGATTGAGCTTCTTTGATCTGGGAAGCGTCTACCCAACCATATACGGAAGTAGCGCTATCCGTATGAATGAGATGATATGGATGTTTTCCACTCGCAACAACTGTTACCTTTGCCTTGCCTGCTTTTAAATTCGTAGACGCTGGAGACGCTGCATCTGTGCTGTAATAATGATTACCGCCAAGGAAGTTAACTACATCTCCGACTTTAATCTTACCAGATGGCGTAGGAGTCGGTGTAGGTGTCGGATCAGACTGACCAAGCTTTGCATTCACTCTATTAGCAATATCCTGGAAGCGAGCTTTTAGATATGGACCAGGGCAACCTGTTGCCTGGAACCAGCAGTGCATTGTAAGATTGCCCGACTTGTCACCAGTATAATTGAGTTTCTTGATTCCGTTTCGCTTGCAAATATCTACGCAAAGAAGAATGAGCTTTTCGTAAGCTGCATTAGACACAGGCCACGGATCTAAATTTTGACAGTTAGCGACTTCAATAGTTACTGCTCTATAGTCATTCTCCGGACTACCAGATGCCCAAGATCTACCGGATTCTTCAACATATAGGCCAACTCTACCGTCAGAGCCGATACCGTAGTTAGAAGATGCTTGACGAGTCTGGAATACATTACCACAAGTTTCTACAGACAAGTTACCAGCCATATGGTGAATTGTGATCTTATCGATCTTACCTGTTGGGTTGTAGTAGCTATTTACTCGAGGATTTTGCATCGGGCTGATGTGCGTATGATTTACAAGACTACTATTAGTATATGTAGGCATGATTATTCAGCCTCCTTCTCTTCACCTTTGCCTCCGGTGAATTCCTTAATTGTTTCTTCTGAAATCTGAGATGCATCTTCAACTACAGGTGCAATCTCTTCAGGATGAATCTGGTCGATTACTTTTGTTTCTGACATGATTAACTACTCCTTTACTTCATGTATTTATTGAGTTTATTCTCATGAATATGGCCCATACACGGACCAAATCCACTTACCATGTAACGAACGTAACAAACACCGTCGTTGTTTTCTACTACACGAACAACTCCGGAATGTCGTGTTCCAATATCTGACAAGTTAGCGTATTTATGAATGACAATAGTTCTGCCATGCGTTGCAACAATAGAACCTACAGGTAGATGAATGCCGACTGACGAAGGCTGTGAGTCAGCAGGTGTTGTCTTAGACGCTTCTATCACTTCTTTGACCTCGTCTTCCGATTCTGCTGATTTATCTGATGTTACTCCATCAGATACGCTCACATCTGGATGTGCTGACTTTTCTCCCTCAGCAGCTTCTTCGATTGGTTTTGCTTTTGGCTTCGGGCCAGGCTTCTTTCGTTCTTTTACTTCGATAGTTTCTGTGCCTTCTGCAGCTTTTACATCAGATTCCATTACTTATACCTCCTTGTATTCTTTTTGATACGGGGTGTAACTCGTACCAAATTAGGCGAGTTAATATTCTTACTCTGCTGCGTCTATATTCGTCTGGTCCAAAATTATACACAAATTTTAGCCTATGATATTTACAGCTTGAATAAATAGACAATTTTACACTATATATAACTTGAGCGTCATCGACTAGTTCTGTATATGTGGATATGTAAGTATCTATTAGATGCTGTCTAGACTGTGGATAAGATCTAAGATGTTCAAATTTCGGATATTTTCGAGTCATTACCCACTCTATCGCATCAGATTCATCAACTTTATGAAAGGTAGACTTCGATATGTAATCCGCGCAATTAGCAATCAGTTTTACTGCTTCAAACGTATTTCCGCATTCATTTGCTATGACGTCAAATTTCTCATTATCATGTATACTCACGATATCGGCTCCGTGGTATTTTTAATTCTATTCCGATTTCGTTTACATCTAGGTCCAATACCCTCCAATATAGATCTAGGAGATGTAAGCTTTCTTCCACATACACAGCACATCCCACAATGATATATTTTCATCTTTAAGTTTCTACGACGATTGTTTGCTACATCTACTACATATTTTGCACCAAGGTAAACTGGATTATCCGAGTAGAAATTAGACGCTCTAGTTATTCGCATATTTCCGTATTTTAACATTCCTACGTATAGCCAATAACCAGAAGACGAATGATAATATACGAAGATAGTCCCATCTGTGAATCTATCCTTGTGTCTAGGGTCATTGAAGGCGTAAGTTTTATGAATACCGGTTTCAGGGTTTTCTAAAGTTATTACGCCTTGACCACTAGTTATATACGTTTGAAGTTTATCTACATCTGATATTTCGTGCGAAGATTCAGGATATGTGATAAAGCCGATTGTATCTTTCATTTATACATCCTCCAAATTTATATTGATGTATATCTCAGATACAATTAACGATTCAATGTGATTACAGCATAGATAAATATGAAACTTTTATCTGACTTACAATGTCATCAAATACGGATTGAATATCCGGTGAAAAATCTGGACGATATAATGACAGAGTACAAACAATATTCTCTAAACAGGATTTGATGTCAGATTGAATTGAATCCACATCTGTGCTTAAGATAGAAACACATTCACCGCGTTGCACAAGTGAAATTGGATTCTTCTGTTTCCAGCCGGATGCTACAAATATAGAAATAAGTCTTCTAACACTGTACATGATGTCCTGGGCGATGCTGTATCCATCGAGGAACGTGTAGAAGGGAGAGGGATTAGAGTACATTCCTAGATATTGGAGATTGAGAGTGCTAACGTACAGCTGCTGCACAACGCAGTCCATTGGATCATGAGGCTGTACGTATTCGACTTCTTCAGTGGTTAACTCATCAGGAGTAGATTCGACACAGAACGCAGTTGGTTCTTCTGACAGCGAAGCTACAAAATCTGTGTCACCCAGCAAACAAGTCATATCAGCCATTGCTGGAACTGAGTCGTAATTAGCGTATACACTGTGTACATTAGCAGATACTTCAGATCCTGCAGTTACTTTTGATAATGTAACATACAGCTTCTTACTTGAATTCATGTCCTGCTCTTCCGGCGGAGCTTCAGGACTTTCATTCTTAGATTTGTCATCCTTTGCAAAATCATCCATATTGAAATCGTCTTTATTGTCTTCAGCGTCCTCAAAGCTCTCATCATAATATTTATCGAAGAATTCAGTGATCTTATCATCCATCTGATCTTCTCCAATAGACGCCCAACTTGCTTGATGACCATCCTTCGATTTAATATAGAAATTAAATTTACCCTTTAACTCGGGCACAGGTACAACTTTGCACTTAATTGTATGCCCCTTACCTCCAGTTGCAACAAATATAACACCATTATCGTAGTTACCGTCAACTGGTTTAGATTCTGTGACATTTACACCCATCTTTGACACTTCTTCAATACCTTTGCCGATGAACTTAGGTAAAGACTTTATAAGATTTGTAATCAATCCGCTTTGGACATATTCTTTAGCCATCTTATTACCTCCATATAAATATATTGGCAGATAGAATCGTATTAAACAACTCCACCTGCCGAGAGGGATGAATATGAAAATTATCTTACTTTCTTCTAATCTGTCTGACAGGCTTCTTCACATTTCTGTTGAGCTGTCTAGATGCCTTAACTGCCTTCTTTTTCTGGATAGGTTTTCTAACAGACTCAAGAACTTCTTCGTCGCCTTCAGCCTCAACAGTATAGACATCTTCACCGACAGTGAATTCAACAGACGCGCCGTCGTCTGCAGTATCAACGTCTACCGGCTGCTGAGTTACTTCAGAAAGTAGCTGAGCAACGTCTTCAGCTTCAAAAAGAAGATCAGCTGCTTCAGGCGCAACTTCGACATCCTCGACGCTTTCTCCATTGCGGTCTGCTTCTTCATCTGCTTTGATGCAAGCGTCAATACGTGGAAGCTCATCTAGCTCATGTCGAAAATCTCTTAACAATTCTTTCCACCAATAGTTGACATCGTGGTCGTCGTCTTGCATGATTTCCTCTACTGACATGTCAATGAATTCATCTGCTTCGTCAGAATCAACATCTACTCTTGCAGACTTGAGTTTTTTGACGACCTTTGCTCTAATTTCTGCTTCAAGCTTATCGTTCAGCGCATCAAGTGCGTCAAAATCATAATCAGCCTTGATTGCCTTAGTAGCACGCTTGCTATGAATAACCATATTTGGCCTCCTTAATTTAATACAACAAGTTTGTTTTTCTTTTCGTTCAATTCTGTTCTTATTGTTTCTAGCTCTGTGTTAGCTTCTGTAAGAAGTGTATCACCGTCTAGTGTGACATTTGATCCTTCAATAGTGTATTTTGATCTAGATCGGCCTAATGATATCTTTGCGAAAGCTATACTCATTCTTACTAGATAGTCTATCCAAGTATTTCCTTGAATTTCAGATACATCTTGTATGTCAGGTACATAACGTATTGTAACCATTGCCGGTATCGGATCTCTATGTGTTACATATACAACTTGGTTGTGTGGATCAAATTTCCATTGAAAATCAGTAGAAATTGTGTTTCGGACTTGAGCCATCGCCATTTCAGTTAAGATAGGATCAATATTGATATTCTGATTGTTCCCAATTCTGCTATAAGTCTTCGCAGCCATTGCAACTTGAAATACATTACCGCTATCAATATTACTAAGTGTCAATCCAATTCTAGGACTAGACGCTTGAACATTCAATACCGTTTTTGTATGAATATCATACTCGAGTAAATCAATTCTAGTTTGGAATGGAATAGTTTTTTCAACTGATTGACGCATATATCGTTTAAGCTCTCTGAATGCAATCAATACTGCCTTCCTCAAATCTACTTCTTCTACATTTTCGTTAGTAGGAAGGCCTAGCATAAATCCCACTTGTTCTACAATCTCTTCCATTGTCATATACTAGGCCTCCTAACTTACTGAGCTTTAACTAGCTCTTTTTGCTTACCGTCTGCAGTTAGCTTAAATTCAAAGCCAGCAGGAGCGGCAAGTTCATAATCTGCAGGAATGAAGATATGCGTCTTTGCGAGGAAGTTTTCCTCTGTGCATCTATCTTCTTTGGTATACTCTACTTCGCCTACAATCTTAACTGTCGTATCGGCAATAGTGACAGTACAGCCGTCATCGTATTCCTCAGATAATCCATAGTGTGCGTCAAATGCGACATGTCCGCCAGAAGCTTTAACAGCTGTGTTATTCTTTAGTGTAACATGTCCGTAGTTATTAGAGAGAATATACTGCGTAGCAAGTTTACCCTGTAGCGTAACATTGTCTAAAACTAAGCTATCTGAGAAGTTCTGGATAAGGATCGCTAGCATGGGTGAAATCACCTTGATTGTACCATTCTTAATAACTACGTTTGAGCCCTTCATAAATCTCATACCGTTTGTATATTGCTCAGAAGCTCCTACAAATGGCGGGATGCAAGTGATAGTATGCCCATCCAGATCAATTGTAATGTTTGATCCGGATTCAGCTTGAATACCACTCTGCGAGACATTCTGGGTCAGGTGAATATATGCGTTAGTCGGATTGGCTGTAATAGCCTTCTGAATCGCATCCTCGCCGTCCGAAGATGAAATATCTACCTGACCCCTTACATAGGGGAAACTTCGATCTCAAAACCCTGATCCTTCAGAGCACGAGCGACTTCCTCATACAACATTTTATCTTTGTAGTCTTCTGTTTCAAATTCGTAGCCCTTGTCTTCGGTGGACGCAGCTTCCGCAGCCTGAGCAGAGAGGATAGCAGACTTGCAAGCGAGGACAACACCAGGATGTACAGAAACAGAGCCGAGGAACTCTTCGAGAGACTCAGCCATGCCCATCTCCCAAACATTCTTCGGATAAGCAGCGTCATCGATGTCCTTGCGGAAAGCTTCCTGATCGACATAAGACGTACCTAGAACAAACTCCGGTGCAATCGGATAAGTCGGAATAGAAGCTTCAGCCTGAACTGGCTTTACATACTTGACAGTAATCTTGTAGCTCATTGATAAAACCTCCAAAATGATTTTTCATTTATTGCCTAGTAGTTAAATAGGCGATTTAATCTAGGCCACAACATTACTGTTTGAGTGACCTTCACGTAAAATATAAGGTTCACTTGTATATAAGTAAATCCAACAGCTATAATATATGATTGTCAATGAATTCTTCAGCTTCTTCGCTACTAGCAAAATTTACACGTTGTTTCATTGGATACGTCATTCGGTTGTCAACATAGTAAATGAACCAACCATATTGGTAACAGTAGATTGTTATGTTTTTGTATTCATACGAATTCTCAGCTAATTTTATACGTTCCTGTACATTCATTGTTTTCGTAGCCTTTCACGAATGATTTCAACTGACTGTCGTTTTCTTAAGTACCTATGTTCATCTGGTGGATATAATCTAGACGCATCAAACGAATTATCTTCTAGGAAATTTATCAACTCTGCTAAACACGTACAACCGAATCCTCGTATTACTTCTGTATCCATAAAAGACAAACTTGCAACTTTTCCTAATGTTGTATATCCAGATCTAAGTAATGCGTATTTCGTTCGCTTAGACAAGTTGCAATTTTCTATTAGCTCCCTGTCGTCTCTAATATCAGGAATCGCTTCACCTAACTTGAACCGGCGCTTAGCTATCGTCATATATTCGCTTGCAAGACAGCTTACACTGCAAAATAATTTATTGTCCGATTTATCTGATGTATATATCCAATCACCTGTGTATATGGGTCTATCGCAATGACAGCAGGGTACGTAAGGCGCAGGGAGTTGCTCTACGTGCTTTCTTATCCATCTGACGACTTTGCTATCTTGACCTGTTGTTTTACCTGCGATAATATCTAAAAGCAGATTAGAAGTCATATACGATAAATCTAATGTAGATTTTACATAGGCTGCGCATGTTGCTGAGTCATCAAATAATCTGGAGCCACATCTATATATGTATTTCATACTTCGTTTATTTTATGTATTACTGAAAGTCTTCTGCAGGTGTATTCATCGGATTTGTATCCTCTACAGTTACATTACAATACTGAATCTGACTATGATTATACATTGCCCCGCAGTGCGTAGAGCAGAATCTATGAATACCATGATCTACATCATTGAATGTTACATAGGACTCGCCTACGTAAATAGGTTTCTTGCAATAACTGCATTCAATATATGGAATGAGCTTGCGTGTGACGTGCTCTCTGATCCAAGGCCAAATCTTAATATTTTTTGTTGGACGTTCCATACAACTAAGCATGATGCGTAGGTGCGAATCAGTAATACACTTTTCGCAGAAATTATTAGAGTTAATGTAATTGACTGCTTCTGACGCTGACTTGAATTCTTTGTCGTCCACATAGTAATAATATCTTGGAGACGCAATCATATTCTTTCTACATCCTTTCAGTTTGTTAATATGTGTATTTTGTTGTATATACAGATTCTTTATTTAAGAATCGTGTTGTATCAAATAACGACCATCCTTTATCTTTTAGATATATACTGTTCCACGCGTGGTAGGTCTCTTCGCCCACATAACCCGTGATAAGCTTGCACGGGATGCCCACGCTGCGCAGCATGGCGGCAGCAAGGCTTGCATAATCAAAGCATATGCCCTTGCCGATCTTTAAGGTCTCATCCGGCGAAGGCAGGTAGCCGTTCTGCACGGTCGCGGCTTTTTCCGTATCGTATTTAATGTTTTTCACCATGTAGTCATACACAGCGGCGGCAATGTCCGCATCGGTGGTGCAGCTTGCGGCAAGCACTTTCACCTTCTGCACGCAGTCGGAGTTTTCGTTGTAGTCCACCATCTGGCTCGGGCGCAGGTACGGCTGAAATTCATCGGCAAGCGTTACTTCGGTGCTTGTTTCAGCAATACACTTGTATTGATTATCTTGAATACTTTGCATCAGTCTAAGCTTATATGTTCCATCTTCCATATTAACTGGAATAAACATGCATCCTTCCCCATTAGGTACATCATAGTTATAAACTAAATCTGAGCTAGGTTTTCTAACTTGGAGCTTCAACTTATATTTGCTCTTAGTAGATAACCCTACAATTCCATCCGATGTTTGAGATAAATCAATAACTCCAGGTCCGAATGGCTTTACTGCGTAGGTGTGAAGAATGGACTTTTTGAATTCAGGTACTACATATTTTGGTTCAGAGCGCTTATTGCGCTTAAATAACTCCATAAGATTACACATATTGTATATCACATCCGTTTAAGTTGTTTATTTGTATTATGTCTCTGTACAGCAGCGACAAATGCAGCTCTATTTGCATCTCGCCTACTCTGTTCAGCAATTTCATTGTTTCTCGCTGCGATATCATTAGCAGCTTCCTGTGCATCAGCCATTCTATCATTGATATCGTTTTCACGAATCTGTTCGGCGAGTTTCTGGTTGTCAATATCCATCTGAAGTTTTCTATCATAGCTGAGAATTGCGTCATGAATTGTACCTTCGGATGTTTCCATGTAGTCTTTAATGAATTCTACGGCATGCTCGCTTCTATATGGACTAGGAAGGATCTTAGTCGAGTCATAGATATGATTAAGCTCAGCTTTGTCTTCAACAAGACTCTTTTTCAACTTCCGAACAGCTGCGTTTCTAACATCTTCAAATTTCTGCTTCTCTAGATTATACATCGGAATAGTTACAGTTTTATACTCATGTACAGCGTTGTTGTATACTGCCGTTGCTCTTGCTACAGTATCTTCAAATTCCTTATCAATCTGAGCGCATTTGGCTTTATATTCTGCAGAATTCAATGTATCATCTACATCTTGCTTACGTTTACCATACCACCAGATTGTAAATCCGATAGGCCAAAGAATGGAAGCGCTGGTGAGAAATACATTTGCACCTGATACCAGATACCAGAAAAATCCTACAGGCAAGATAGAAGAGATGATGCTAAACATGATGCTCATCACAATACCGGCTCCCATTACACCAAAACTAGTCTTCCAGTCATACTTTCTATTAGACTTCACTACAGGATAAGCTTTTCTAAGTTCTGGCATGACCGGCGCAGCTGGTGGAGACTGAAATGTTCTACTCTGCTCTCTTCTCAATTCATCCTCATTCCAGCTGATGTTGAAATTAAGTTCACTAATTCTCTGAATGGTCTTTACCTGTTCTTCTCGTGTCATAAAAGTTACCTCCATAAGATTGTATTGATAATTTAGTTATATTGATATATTATTTCTGTTTTAGGCTCATGTAACGATACTGATATCAGTTAGACTCAACATCTGGGTTGTAAGTAGATTCGACTACATCTGTATATTCAAGTGCGAAACATCTGAGAGAACAAAATAGTTTATCGGATTCTCGCTTATAGAAAATATTAGAACCTGAATAGATACGTCTTCCACATCTATCACAATATGTATGTGGTACCTCCTCTCTGTATACATTATCCAGAACCCAATGTTTGTCAAAATCACACTTGAATACTTGATCTGGATGATTCATCAGTTTAAGCAGATCTGTTTCATATACAGTTACATTCAGATGATTTTTCAAGTACATACATACTTCTCTAGATGTATTGAACTGTTTATCTACATCTTTTATGTAGTAATAATATTTGTTGTTTCCTCGGGCTGCCATCTAAGATACTCCTCCGATTGTTTGATTGATTATTTATGTAAATATTAACGATAGATAAATTTTTAATTTTCAGAAAATAAAAGCGACAAAATCTTAAAATGAAATAATGTCGCTTATACTATTATTTAGTCACACCAATCGTCAATTCGTCTAATGAAGTTGTCTTGATATGCGATACATCTTGTAGAGCAAAATATGTTACTCCGATAATCTCGCATAAAATAGGGACTACCTTGATAAATCTTTTTTCCGCAGCACTCACAAATCTTGTAAGGTAGCTCTTCTCTACAGACATTGTTACGAATGAAACTTGGGATCTTAGTCGAATGAGATTCGTCATTGATGTGTCTAAGATACTTAGATAACATAACATTGTTTACAGGTCTATCCAGCACATCGAGCGAATTCAAGAACTTACAACATTGTGTTAGATTATCGAATGTGTGTTTCTCGTCTTTGTACATAACTACATATATCTACTTAGGAGGTACATAACTATTGAATTCCAATTCGTCTTCTCTGTTCATATTAAATATTTCATTTCCTGATATGCATATCTTTACTGACAATCAAATTAACGGTTCAAATTAGTCTTCTTCAGACTCTTCGATATCTACTTCGTATGTGTCAAACATATAGTTGCATGCACACTTATATGAGCAGAAGCGAAGAGTGTATCCAGAAATCATGATAACTTTGCTCGGATACTGGATGTCATTTTTGCAATAGTCGCATTTACATGAATAAGAAAATTTGGCTGCCATGCGTTCAAAACTCCCTCAATTTATCTGATTATTTTATCTGGTCATCCCATTGCCAAGTTATTACGCCACTGTCGTATACTTTGACAAATCCATGCTCTTCCATTATTTGTGTCTCTGTTTTTGTTAAGTCTATATCGGCATCGTTCAAAAATTTCTTTATGTTATGTTTTTGTGCGTTGACACGGTTATATGCAACATCTGTCAATTCATCTACCCATACGTATCCAGGAGAAGATCGACTCTTTTCTGCAAATCCTAGAGTTTCATACAACTTGCCCGTTGTATGAGCTCTATCTGAAAATGATATGATATGTTCAGGGTGGCATTCATCTACAAAATGCTTAAACAGCTTAGAAGCTCCGCCTACAACAGATGTATTCAATATGTTACAAAATCGTACGAGTTCCCAGCCCTCAACAGCTTTATTTGTTCCGATAGTTCGTCTGATCTTGCCAAACGTCATAAGAGAAACTAACTTATCTTTATAGTACAACCCGAGTCTAGCAGACGAATTTGCAAATCCTTGCCGATGATTAGACATCAAAAATTCTTTACTCTCTGAATATGAAACTTCGCGTAACTCACAATTTCTCGCATAGATCTGCGCAACATTTTTACCTAAAGCGTTTCGTAAAATAGACTCCATAATATTACGTTTATGATTCCATTCATAACCAAACAGATGAATAAGTCTAACACCATGTTCTTCACACATATCAGTCTTCATTTGATGATATTTTTTATCTTTTGGGAACTGACCCCAAGGGTCCGGAATAGATGAGTTATGTGTAACTGTTGGATCGCACTCAATTCCTAATTTCAATTCAGGTAGATAAATATCAAGTTCATAAGGAGATATTATTGAACGACAATTACATATGATTTTAGTATCAGGTGATATAGATTGCAAGTAATTTTTAATCTCGGATTCGATATTAGAATTACTATGCTTAATTAAATCACGAATATCTACATTCTTTATTGCGTTATAAAGTGACGCATTACAGCAGCCAAAATGCAAACATAGCTCATGTATAGTAGGAGGTGTGTCAAATTTAGTTTCGAGATATTTTTTAGGATCGGATTTGAATTTTACCCACTCATCTAGATTACCGATTTGCGTTTGACTTACATTTTCCGAACCAAATTTGCTTATCATTCTTTCTTTTATTCGTTCCTGGATGATAGTAGATTTAGATACGTTATCCACTCCGTATTTAGCTAAACAGGTATCTTTTCGTTTTGCTATCACATCGGGATTAGACAAGAAATGACTAGACCCATATTTAGATACAGATGTTTCTTTTACCGATTGTTTGTATTCATCAGTCTGCGTATACCAGTCACTGCCATATTTAACTCGGTTGGTTCCTTTTATTTTATCTACTGCGCCAGGAATATCCATAACACGCTTTACACTATATCTCTTCATCAGCGTTTTTTCCTGATGATGCATCATAGCTGGAATATTTTTATTGTTAGCTGCAAGCTTATATCTGCATTCTTTAGAGCATGTTTTTATTCCCTTATATTCAATCAGATTAAACTCAAATTCCTTTCCGCAAACTTCGCATTTCTTGTAATGAGGTCCTTGACAGTATACATCAAACTTTGTTTTTGGTGTAAACAGCTTTCCACAATATTTACACGCTTTTTCATTTGTAGCTGCATTAGACTCTCTGACCTGCTCAGCGAATTTATCGGCGCATTTTCTAGAGCATGTTTTCTTTCTTGAACCCTCAGGCGTACATCGACAAGTAAAATCATTTCCGCATATTGGACAAGTTCTCATTTTGATCTCACCGCAATTACGTTGTCTATATGTATTAGGATGAAATTTCTCACCGCATGTTTGACATATTTTTACTAAATCGTCTGGAACTTTAGCAATAGCCAATTATCATCATCTCCAATAGTTTTAACGATTCAATCCAAAATAACAAAAAAAAATAGCCTAAGCTCATAAGAACTTAGGCTAAACTCTATTTGTTTATCAAGCTACTAATTAGAAGCTTCCAAGGATTCTGCCGCTAACGATCGTTTCTGGTACCGTGCATTTGAACGCATATGATGTTGCGTAACCTTGCTGGACAGACATGTTAGAGAGTCCGATAGCATCTGTAGTCATAACAGGCATATACTCGCCGAATAGGCAACTATTCTTTCTAAGGTCGTTGGACTTAGAGCACATGACCCACGTATCCGGATCGTAAGACGGGTTGACATAGATTTCAAATGCATCAAGCTTACCGAGATGATACGGACCAACCTCATCAGCGTGATCGCCAGCGGACTGGAAGCCGTTGATCATTGACATGTATTCAGCAGCCGTAGTACCTACAACAAGTCTATTCGGGCGAGTCATTCTCGTCTGCTGGTAGACAGAAGCAGCGGCCTGACCAAGCTTCAGCTTAAACATGTTGAGGTAATCGGACGGAACAACAGCACCAGAAAGTACCGGAGATGCATCCCAGTTGAACTGCGGCTTATAAGAAGCAGCCTTTGCAAGTTCGTCGAGGCAATGAGTGTTGATCTCTGCAGTGATTTCACCGATAGCAGCTTCCTTCTGCATATCAGCGATGGATGCGCCGTATTCTTGCTGAGCAGCAAATGCGGAATAGACACTCCAATAGCAAGCAAGTTCATGTGCTTCAGCTACGAGATTGAGCTCATCAAGCTGGAGGTAACCCTTGCCCATCTTTGCGCCATACTGACCATTCGTATCAGGACCAACAGTCTCATTGTCGTACTGATAAGTAGCGACCATGTCACCATCAATTCCAGTGATGGAACCAGTACCATATTCGATAGTACCAGCTTCCGTCATGTTCTTATCGTAGAGCTTACCGTCGCCCTTATCAACATATACACCTGTCTCTGTCTTGATAGTTACCGTACCAGGAAGGACCGGAGTATACATGAGCTGATCATCGACTGTCTCGTTCTTTACTACACGACCCGTGAAGTTCGGATCTACACCCTGGCGGTTAGCAAACGGAGAAGCGAGAACGGTACCAGCCTTCGTCTCACCCTTAGTGTTTTCAGCAATGAACTTAAAATACGGGATGAGCTGCTGACGAGACTTCATTGCAACGGAACCAGCAATATCGGTGATGATAAGCTGCTGAACAAACATCGGAAGGAGTTCGGTGAATTCCGGACGAGTCATGATGTTTGCCGTATTAGTTGCTGCCATGATAGAAGCAGAACGATTGCAGTTTCTCTGAAGCTGAGAAGCAAATGCCTTCTGAGCCGGAGTAAGATTCGTTGCTGCCATGATAGAACGGTTGTTTCTATTCTGTACGTTAGAGGTGATGCTCTGATTTGCACGGATCGGCTGACGACCGTTGTTCATCGGAGCTGGATTACGTCTTGTAATCATAAGATTATACACTCCTATATTTATTAGAATTTTTTGTTTTACATTGATACAATATCGGAATAATCGATATCTTGCATGTCTTCTACATCTGCTTCTATCGGTTCATCTCGTACAACTGAGTTATATTTGATGGAATCTCTTACTGCAGACTTCAAAGAAGACACGTCTGTTGAAGCAGTTATTTTGACATTTTTAGGATCAGCGCCAACTGCTTGTGAATATAATTCGGAATATGCTTTTTGATATTCAGTTATCATTCTTCTGCATTCTGCTATCTTATCCTTGCACGACTTTAATTCTGCATCACGGTTTGATTGCCCTCTCTTAAGTTCTTCAGACGCTGTGACAGTTTCACGCAACTGGTTCTTTAGAGAAGAGATTAACTCATCCTTAGATTTGATATCAGACTCATTGGCTTTTATCTTCTGACGATATTTAAGGTTTAGCTCAGAGGAGGCAGTTATTTTTTCGTTTGCATCCGATATCTGCTTATTAGACAATTTCTTGTAAGCTTCAAACGCGTTTTTATCCTTTGTCATCTCTGATTTTAACTTTTTTATAGTCTTCTGAGAAGCTGTTACGGACGTTCTATGTCTATATTCGGCTCGATATCTTGCGTCTACTGCAGCTTTTACTTGCTCATTGACAAGTCGGTTCATTGTAGCCATCTTCCGGGCGCACTGAATAGACTGTGCTTTAAGCTGAGCTTCTAAGTCATTTGCTCTCTTTAGCTGCTCAACATAAAGCTTAGTCAATGCATCAATCTTCTCTTTTGCTACCTGCTGACAGATATCTTCATCTGTAGGCTCAATGAGGTCTGCAGTTTCGAACGTATTTACTTCTTTAGAATCGGCGTTGTTCAATTCAGATAGCTCAGAAATTCTATTTTGAATATCATCATACATGTCAGACTGTTTTGCAAACTGTTCAGATAATGTATTCAATGTTGAGCAACTGGTGATATCCTTCAAATTAGATTTAACAGATGCGCATAGTGACTTATACTTCTGCTGGCCGTCTGCGGAAGCTGCAATAAATTGTGGAATACTTTCTGGAAAAGCTGGGAATGATACAAGATCAAATCCTCTAAATACAAATGTTTCAGGGTCAACAGAATTATTTACGATATCTCCTGCGCCTCTTACAGAAATGCCAAATGTTACACCTGCGTCAATAAATGACTTGACAATTCTACCTACTGGAGTGTCTACAAGATTGAATTCACCATAAACTTTACCGTCGTCGTCAATGTGCCCTTCTGTCATCACGATACATGCGTCTTGGAACCGCATACAATTTACGTCATCCGGGTGCCCTAGATATCCAATATAATGCCCTAGTTCAATAGCTTTCTTATAATCTTCGGATTCAAATACGTGTTCCCAAACTTCACGAGTGATATCTAATCCGTTTAGATTGGTTATATTAGAGTCTGCACACTCTCCGGTGAACTTACCAATTATCGCTGAATTGTGATTAGTTATATCATCCGCAGGGATTTCTTTATTCTTCAGCAATGACTCCACCTCATTTCTTAAGTTTCTTTGCAGCAAGACGTACCATGCCACCGATTGCTAATGTTTTTATCAATTCCTTGATGATACCAGATTCAATGTCATCTGAATCATTGACGTATCCGTTATCAACTAATTCATCGTATGTATCATCCGAAGCGTCTTTGACTTCTTCTAAATCATCGTTGTCTACAGATAAGCTTACCTCATCTTCTGGATGGATCTGATAAGTAGACTCTCCAACGGATATTTCGATATTGCTGTCTGTAGAATTCATTGATATTGATTTATCAGATAATTCGTCAATCTGACTCAAGAAATCTATCAAACTTGCTGGTGTAAATAGTAGTGTAGAATTCTCAGTAATTGCTGATTTAATATATCGTTTTTTCAATCTATATCACCTCTATAATTAACTCCAATTGTTCCAAGTCAATGAAGGATTGTACTGAGGATGCAGACTAGTTAGTCTGCCTAACTGATCCATGCCACCCAGTTGTATCTTCCATATAACTTGAACAATTTGGTTTCTATTTACTCGTATAATTTCTTTACGAAGTAAATCTCTATTCTCTGTCTTATGCATATCCCAATTCTCTTCATCCGGCGGTGCAATTCTATAACCAGC
>ERZ808278.416-NODE-416-length-29563-cov-4.239122_pt1 | contig 29563 bp, 23 predicted proteins | sample MGYA00521239_ERZ808278 | MGnify/ENA primary metagenome ERZ808278 (study PRJEB31516, sample SAMN03275600) | gut metagenome | biome: mammalia-associated habitat; material: feces | host: Papio cynocephalus | place: Kenya | collected 2012-07-17 ... | reverse complement strand
GCGTTTTGTTTTAATGGATTGTACAGTTTATTTTTAATGTTGCCATAGGCCAACACCTGTGTCCATTCACGTTGATTTTCCGAACCGTAAATTTCACCCGAATAGTTTTTTGTTTCTATAACAAACACACCATACGTATTTATAACGATATGGTCAATTTGGGAACTTTTGTTTTCGTTAACGAGAATGAGGTCGTTAATTACGTACTGCTCATTTTCAACTGTTTCTCCGATTACCTGACGCACTTGATATTCACCACGCTTACCTCGTGTTGACGGACGTTTTAGGTAAATAATTATTATTGAAAAAATAATTACAGAAATTATTATAAGAAAAAGCATAATTTCCCCTTATCTTTTACAAGTCTTTTCAATGTCGGTCATTATAGATTTGCGCTTAATAACGAACAATCTGAAATCCCCTTTCTTCTTTCCTTAACCCTGTCGGTTAAAGAAACGAGTGATGTTTGAATAGCCGGGTGTTTACGAAATCGCTTAAATCAAACTTTCTTTTCATATTGTTAATATATTAGCATATTCTAATCTTCTCGTCAATAATTTGCTATATATAAGCAAAATAGAGAAAAGGCGGGAATTTGCCGTTTCCCGCAAGCGGGAGTCCCTCGGCAAGAATACGGCAAAGCCGTATTGACGAACCAAAGACCGATTCACGAGAGAATAACCAAACAGGCGCAACCGCATTCTGCGGTTGCGCCTGTTTGGTACTCCCTGCGGGAATCGAACCCATAACTAACCTTTAGGAGGATATATCTGACCCTAATGTAGGGTTTGCAAAATACCTAAAATGCGTATTTTGCGTCATTTTCGCCGTTTACCCGCCGTATTTTGCATAATTTTTACGTCTTTAAACAACTTTTATAGCGTTCAACAAACCAAGGCAACCCAAAAGGTCACCAAATTTGGTGACATAAATTTATGTCAATAATAGTATAGGCATTACCAACCCCTGTGCTTTTTTATTTCTTTATATCTTTCTGGACCATAATGACATTCCCAGCAAGTTCCTTGGTTTCCTTGCGTAAAATAAAACTCGCTATCGCTACCTTTTTTGCCGCAATGAGAACATGTATTGTCAACTAAAATAAAATCATTGTTTTTCGATTCGTTCAGTAAATAACGCTTTAAAAAAGACACGCCGTTTTCTTTAAACAATAACATCTCTTCTCCGATCACAATCCACTTAACGTCAATATCCTTTAACGAGTACTCTTTCAATAATTTTTCTATGTAGCCGAGCGTAGTTTTCGAATCTCCCATTTCTACAACGAAAGCACCATTTCCGTTTGAGCAAAGTAGCGGAGAATAATGGTGATCCAAAATTTTTACCTCGGTTTCGACTTTATATCCGAGATCTAAAAATTGTCGAGATAGAGATATTCGTAATTCCTTAAAAATTTCGTTATCATTTTTGTCAAATCTATCGTAGTCGCAGTCGGTATTCGTCAAATGAGCAAAATAAGCCTGTTTTTTATCACCGTGACAATATCTTAGAATAGGATTTTTACAATGCGGGTCAACATATTTTAGATACTTGTTTCTGCTGCTTATTCTAATAGCCTTTTCTTCTTGATAATTTAATGATATTTCATATGCGCTAATAACTCGTTCGTTTAATAATGCTTTATCCATAAAATCCCCTTTTAATTGTATTGTAGCACGATTATATTTCAATTATCTGCATGTTTAATACAGATTTTTTCAATCGAATTCATTATTGATTTGCACTTGGTAGCAGATAACCTGAATTCCTTTGCTACCGCAAACAAATCGTCTTTGGTCGGATTGCCGTTACCGTTTACCGTCATTTCGTGTTCAAACTTATCGGTTACGCGCGTTAGGTCGTATGCGGGAGAAAGCGCGTAGCCGTTAAGCGTTTCGTCGTAAATGAATGCAAAATTCTTTCCGTGATCGTCTTTGTTGTTATAGAACACGTTAAAGCACATACGGCGGAACGCCTCGTATAAATCATCGGTAGGTTTCGCACTAATGGTTTGAATCACCTGGAATAGATGCATATAGTCAAGGTTTGGTATTTTGTGAGTAGTTTCCAGGAGAGCAGCAAGCGAAATCGTATGGACACGCCTTTCACCTTTTCGGTCAAATCGCTTTACTCCGAAATAGCCCGTGCATAACTTGGACGGAAACAGTTTATATTCGTTTACGTTGATACTGCATTTTTCGGCAGTTTTGTTTGCGATAAATTCTTTTTCGCCTATGTTTTTAGGGTCGATTCTGCAAGCGAATTTTACAATCCATTCTTCGCCGTTTAGTTTAATGTGCGCCTTTGGTCTTGCGCCGCCGCTGGAGCCGCCCAAACCGTAAACCAAATCCAAATCAACGGGTTCGCTTTCGTCGTTTAATATCTTTTCGATTTCCTTTGACAGTTCGTCAAAATTAAAATTGCCGTATTCGTATTCAAAAGGTTGAGTAGGTTCGTACGTCAATCCGCCTAAGCCGTTTTTATTCACGAGCGACAACTTGGTTAAAATAGAAATTTTGTTGGAATTTATTCCTTTCTTGCTCAATAAACGGTTCATCAGCAATTCGCCCCAGCCATCGGGGAGAGAATCCCAAAACACGCCGTATAATCCCGCGAATAAGTCTTTTTTGCTAACGTGAACGGCATTATTGAGAGGTAACGATAAAGGAGATATAGAAAAGCCGTTTTTCACCCAGGCGTCGTCGTATTGAAAGGCGATGACGGACGGTTCGATTTCGGCAAGATATCCGACTGTGCGACCGTTATACTTAACCGTAACTTTTTTTACGTCTTTAATCATAATTTCAAGTCCTTTAAGTTCGTTATTCTTTTACTGCCGAAAAGCTCGTTAAAATCTTCAAGACAATTGAGCGCGCTTGCGATTTTTAATAAGGACACGAACGCTATATCGCCCGTGCTTTCAAAACGTCGAACAGACGCGTAAGAAACCCCCGACTTTTGTGCAAGGAGTTTTTGAGATAACTTTAATTCCTTTCTGCGTGATTTAACCCTGTCGGTCAAAGAAACGAGCGCTGATTGAATAGTGGGTGCGTTTACGAAATCGCTTATATCAAACTTTCTTTCCATAGTGCTAATATATTAGCATATTTTAGTCTTTTTGTCAACAATTTGCTCATATATAAGCAATATTCGATTTATTTTTTGAAAAACTGCCAACTATACGATAATTTATTTCGTTTGTTTTTGTCAAAAATTCATCGCTTTATAAAAAAAAATTTCAAAAAGTCAAACGATTTTTGGTAACGGCATGTTTTCCCCTGTTCATATGTAAATTATCAGTTCTAATAAACATAATTAAAAAATATTTTAAAAAATGTTCGCAATTTTGTTGATAAATGGCTTTAAGTTGCATATAATACTAATGTAAGCAAAAATGCGAACATATATTAAGGGAGTAAGACTATGGCAAAATATAAGGCTATGCCCAGAAGAGACGACGGCGCGGTAATTGCAAACGCTGAAGGCGTTACCTTTGGGAAAATGATTAAGCAGCTAAGAGAAAGATGCAATTTATCGCTTCGTGGCGCTTGTGGAGAAATAGGAATATCCACCGCGTACCTTTCCGACCTTGAAAATGACAGACGCTATCCGCCTGTAGGCGATGTTATCAAGAGAATGCTTTCTACTTATAGAGTAGATGAAAATACTGAGTATGAGGTTATGGAGTTAATCGGATTAGGAAGAAAGGAACTTGCTCCCGATATGGCTGAATTTTTACGTAAAAATCAATTTGCCAGACTCGTGGTTCGAAAACTAATGCAAGCGGACAACTTGGATTCGCTCGTAGTCGACAACGCAGACGAATCGCTTGCGATAATTTCAGCCGTTGACGGTCTTATATCAAAAGGAGTGGAAACTCGTAAGTTTGATGCTGACATAGAAGATTAGTCTGCCCATTCTTAAAAAGGAATTGCCGATTCCTTTTTAATTTTACTCGTGTGTTCGCAAGATTGCTAACAAATATATAAACAGGAGGAAACACGTTGACAACTGGTAGAAACTACATAAAACTGGACGAAAAAGTGAATTCTATCACTTCTATTCCGCCACGCGCAAAAATACTGCACGGAGAGATTTGCGCTTTATCGCAAACAGACGGGTTTTGCTTTGCATCAAACAAGTATTTTGCAAGGCGATTAAACTTGTCAATTCAATCGGTGAGCAGATTGATAGGGGTACTTAAACGTTACAAACTCATAACCATTAGCCGCATTACAGACGATAACGGCTATCGTAAGCGTATTATTAAACCGATTTCTTCAATAGCATTGTCAAAAACAAGCGCAGGTAATGCTCAAAAATGCGAAAAACATACGCACAAAAACGCTAATCATAATACAGTAACAAAATCAAATGGATATCCATATGGGAATAATTTAATCGTTTGGTCCGCCCAAATTTTCATCCCCCTATAATAAAGTTTCGGGATTCTATTTAGAGATTCAATCATTTGCGCATGAAGCAAATTCGTTTCCTTTTTCTTAGGCTGTAGGTCTTTGCAAAAAACAACTAAATATCCTTTATTCTTCAAATACGGCAAAGATTTTGCTACTATATGCGTAAGGGTAGGAATAAACAGTTTCGGGTCCACGTTTCCCAAATCGGTTTCATAATCAGTAAACGGGGTTGCGGTTTTACCATAGACATCTATGTCCGCTCCCGTTTTTTCTTTTGACATCATATTTGCATAAGGTGGGTCAATTAAAATCATGCCAGCCTGTTCCGACCCAAGTAAGCCACTCATATTTCTTGCACTATCAAGCAAAGTGTCGCTATTACCGCATAAAGTGGGAAAAGATGGCAAGCCTAAGCATTCTGCTGCAGCGATATATGCATCAATATATTTTTGATTTAAATCGATTCCTGCTCCACGTCGATTACAGAGAGCAGCCCCCAATAAAGACCCCCCAACACCCATGAAATAGCCTAAAACTATTTCATTTTCTTTTGTAAAAAACTGAATTAAATCACGCATTAGCTGTGGAGGCTTTGGCGTAGGGTGAACTTTTCGTATATGATGAGCATAACTGTCTTCACCGCGTGTTGTATATCGTGTATTTATCACGGAACAAATATGGTTTGTCCACTCTGAACCGGATAAATCATTGATTTTATTGGCTAAACAATATCTTTTTCCGTTGGAAATTTCAATACTTACATTACTATCGCCAACAAAAACAGCATTATCAATATCCGCTTTTACCCAACTGGGGAGAGCTGATATTTCTTCTTCAGATAGGAAATTTTTAACTTTTCTAATGGTTATTTCTTCCATAACATTAATAATTTGTGATTAAGACCTCAATAGTTGTATTTTTTTGTCCTTCAATTGATAGCTACAATTTGAATAATTGCTATTGATGAAATGCATATTGTATTCTTTTGCCCATTTTTTTTCACCATATGAGAACCATTTAATCGATATTCTAAATATTTCTAATGGAAAAACAAAGCCAAATCATACAACAGCTAATTCTATTCGATATATTCTAGAGTCCATATGGAAGTTTATTAAACCTAATTTGCAAACCCTCGAAGACTTTGTTTTAGAGGAGGAAGTTTTTAAAGCTAATGAATATATTTACACAATCATAAATGATTTTTCACACGGAACAATACGTCTGGAGAGTAGTTATACTGAAGAACAAATTGTTGAGGGGTGTAAATGCGTAATTTCATATATAGACGAACATTTTCCTGGACAAACAAAATTAATAAACAGCTAAAGATAACTAATACTTTACAATGCAAAAACGACCGATAAATCGGTCGTTTTTTGGTCTTCCCGCCGGGAGTCGAACCCGAAACTGCGCCTTAGGAGGGCGCCGTTATATCCATTTAACTACGGAAAGATATATTAAATTTTACAGGATATAGCAATACCCACTTTGGCGAATTTTTTCGCCGCTGTCACCATTTAGGTCACCATATTTTTATCTATCTGCCGGCCGCTCGCAAAAATAAGCAATTTCGGGCGGTTTTCGCGTAGTTTTGCCCCGTTTTCAAGGGTTCATATTAGGAATAGCAAACCCTTAGGAGGGGACTGTTATATCCATTTAACTAAGGAAGCTTTTTCGCTTCATTTAAAAATTCTCGCTTGCGACCTTGCGGGTTTTGTCGCCTTTTTTATCCGCAATACTTTAATGCTTTGATTTTTTTAAACTATTTGCATTTTACATTATTTTTTTTCATAAGTCAAATTTTTGTAACCGTTTTGTTAAATATTCTTTTTAAGTTCTTCAACGCAATAGTTTAACCCCGCGCGAAACTTGCAAAAACGCCTTTCAATACCGCAAGACGATTCTTCGCTTCCGGCCTTACGCTTTGCCGAATCGGTGCGACGAGGGCCGGGAGGATAAACGTGGGAGGATAAACCTAAACGAAGTAGCATAAAATTATTTATATGGGTGTTCGCGAAGCGCGACGCTCAAATAAAACGAATCGTCGGCTTCAACGTGGTCGCCGCGCTTTTTAAGGCCTTTTCCGAGGCCGCCGAGAACCACGACGACTTAAAACGGCGATAGCCTGAAACGATTATAACCGAGAAGACGATTACAACCGAACAATCGAGAAGGCGGGCAGGAATAACGGTTACGGCTGAAAATAAAACGAATCGAGAAAGGGCTGCGACCGCAAATTTGCGGTCGCCGCCCCTTCTTAATGATAATCAAAAACTTGCGTTAAACGACTTATAGCCGCACTTTTCAATAATTTTGTTTGAAATGCGATACTATTTTGTCATTATGCGTTTAATTTCGTCGAGCGAAGATTTTTTCACTCCTATATCCAGCAGGAAATTTTCCGTGTTTTCCGCCAAAGTTCCTTCGCCGTAATCGGCGAGGTAATTATAAACTTCGAGTATTTTGTCGGTCATCATTTCGGGCGCGGCTTTATCGCGGCAGCCGGATTCCGAAAAGAACGACGCTTCGTAATCGATGAGAATATCGTTGTGAGACGCGCCGAGAAACGCTTCCAGAACGGCGGCTAACGTTCCCGTCCTGTCGCGGCCGATTGCGCAATGGAAAACTATGGGGTAGTTCTTTTCGTCGGCAAAAACCTCAATCGCTTTTGCCATATTTGCCTGATACGTTGCGTCCGTGAGCTTCGCTCCGCTTTCGACGTAATACGCGCCGGGATAAGAAAAGTAATTTGCGCCTTGAAGGGGAGAGCGTACACCCGCAAGCCCTTCGCCGGCGTTTCTTAAATCTATATCGGTTTTTATGCCGAGGGCTTGGATTAAGGCAAGTCCTTTTTCGGTTGCGTTTTCCAACGCCGCGCTTCTGAAAATCATACCCTGTTTAAGCGTTTCCGAGAAGAAAGCTACGTCGCGGAAGTTTGAAACGCCTTCCACGTCGAAGAATTTAGGCGTTTTTTCCGTTTTGAAGCGGCCGCCTCTTTTTGCCGCGACCTTGCCGCCGAGCATAGCTTCTACGCTCCAAACGTATTCGGTGTTGACGTTAAGTTCCGCCGCTTCGAAGGACGTGTTTTCGGTTTCAAACGTCAATCCCGTTCCGCTCGAACTCGCTTCTTTCACGTTAAGAACGTAGCCGTCGACTTTAACGCTGCATTCCCAAGTGAACGTGACGTTTCTTCCTGCGTAGTGGTTGCCCTTTCCGTAATTATCGCCGACGCAACGCGGCTTGTACGTCGTAATCCATTCGGTGATTTCCTCGTTTGCAAGGCTGACGATTTCGCCTCTTGTCGGCGAAGTGAGCCTTAACGTGACGGTTTCTCTTTCAGACATTTCTTCCTCCGTTATGCTTGAAGGGCTTACGGGCGCGTTTTCTGCGCAGGAGCATAAACACAATCCCGAAAAAATGCTCAATACGATAAGTAAAGCGAATAATTTTCTCATTGTTTTCCCTCTTTTACAAATTTTGCGTCGTTAAAACTTAACGTGGTTCGAATCTCACTCGGCTAACGTTTTCCGCAAGCATATGTTAGCATAAAGAGGTTGAAATTGACAGCGGCTTGCAATTTTTAGTGCATTTTTGGTTAAATTGTCAATTATTTTAATTCACTAAAAATTCCATTCGGCGTCGCTAACTATTTTTCCGTTTCGGGTGCGTTTTTCAATTTGCCCGGTTGTAAGAATAGTTGACGTTTTCCAAAAAATGTAAATTATAATGTAAATTATAATGAATAAGTCTTTTGTTTTGAAACTTCCGTTTTGTTAACCGGTACGTTATATTCTTTTTGTCTTTCCTTTTTTCTGTAAGCGATTGGAGAAATACCGGTTATTTTTTTAAACGTCGAACAAAAATTCTGCTTCGAATTAAAGCCGGAGTTAACGGCTATGTCCATTATGGGGGCGTTCGTGTTGCGAAGATTGCTTTTCGCGTATTCGATTCGTTTACCGTTGACGTATTTCGTTATGGTGGTGTTTGTGCATTGCTTGAAAAGCCTGTGCAAATAACTCGGGGAAACGCCGAAGGTCTTTGAAAAACTGACGGGGGAGAGGTCGGCGGTTAAATCGTCGTTTATCGCTTTCAGCATTTTCGTGACGTAAATCGATTGAGTGTTAGTCGCGTTGTTCATATAACAGTTGCCAACGCTTATGAAAAGCGAAAGGGTAAGCAACTGATGCAAATACTCGGATTCCCTGTCGTTTTCTGTGTTATTTAGCGAAAAATGGATATTTTTTAACAAAGAAAGAATGTTTCGGGTGTCGTTAAGTACTATATAATCCTGAAACGAACTGAACATCGTGACGATACTTTTCAGTTTAAGCAAGAATTTTTTTATGGAAAAGTCGCCGTTTTTTTGAATTCTCGGGAGAATCTCGAAGTTAAAAATTCTGCATTTTTCGTTTACGGATATATTATGGATAACGTTTGAGTCGAGCAAAACGAACTGGCCGCTTCCAACCTGAACGCTTTCCGTTTTTCTCGGTTTTTTAACGTTCAAAACGAATTTCCCTTGCTCGGCGTACATTATCTCGTAATAACGATGAGAATGAAATTCCATTTTATAATCGGATTCAAAGGTTTGATGATAGAAATTCACGGGAGTGAACTCGTAATCTTCGCCGGCGGAAATCAAATCGCAAAAATTCATTTTTTCTCTCCTTTTTCTTTAACGATATTATAACATTCCTTTTCTCGTTTTTGCAACGGAGTTTGCAAAAAAGTTCACTATTTTTTACATAGCCGCGTTTATTGGTTTAATAAATTTGCTCATTGCGGAAAAAGTTATGTTAAAATAAACCCGTTAAACGGACGACGTTCCGTTATATCCAAGGAGGGTAAAAATGAGAAAGATTAAAAAAAACTTACTGGCAACGCTGGTTGTCGCGCTCGTCGCAACGCTTGCGGCAGCAATCGGGTTTATGCCCGCAAAGGCAGAATCGGGCGGTTTGCCGGGTATTGACACTCATTACGGCGAGTTTTCCGCCGTATATAACGATGACGGAGACTTAATCGGAGTTAAGCCTTCCGAACTGAACGCTTCTATGAAAGCCGCCATAATTCTTGGCAAGCAATCGTTCGGCGGAGCTTACGGCGCAAATTTCGTCGCAACGTATAAACAGGAAGTTCCAGCCGAGGGTAACGCAGGCTTCTTTGCGGGCGCGTCGACCAACGAAAACGGGATTATCAACATTTGGCAAACCGTTCGTATGTATTTCAGAATGGATTCCAACGGTTGTTTCCTTATTTCAAACGGCGCGATTGCCCAGTCTGCGGCTTGGCGCGGTGAAAAAATTCCCGCTGCGGGCGACGTCGTTGACGTAACGGTCACCGTGCAAGGCGAAAAAGCGACGTTCGTCGTGCAAAACGACGGCGCGGAATGTATGTGGCTCGGCGGTGACGTTGCGGGAGAATATGCCCAAGGGCTTTACGCGGGTTTTGCCTGCGCGGACGCTTTGGCGGGAAAAATAATCGATTTCACAATCAAAAACGTCGATACGCAAACGGAATTCAAACTTTATGAAGCCGCCGCTCCCGAAGAAGAGGAAACTTTCCGCGACGAATTGCACGGCGATTTCTCCGTTCGTTTCGGTTCGTGGCAGCAAACGGATACGGACGACGTTACCAAGTTAAAAACGCTTAAAAACTCCGCCCGTTGCGAGGACGCCAGCGGTCCGAAAGCCGATGCGGCTTGCGTAATGAGCGATTTCGGCTGTCTTCTCGGCGAAAATTTCAATATTAAATACGATATAACCGTTCCTTGCGCGGGCGGAACTGCTGGGCTTGTTTTCCGCGGAACTTATACCGGAAGCACTTTCAGCATTTATGAAAGCAAGGGCGTATATTTGAGAAACGACCTCACTTGTATGTACGTTTTAAGCGGCGGCGCGGTTCTTATAAAAGAAAAATATAGCGAGAACGTTACCGAAAACGAAATCGTTTCGGTTGAAGCCGCCGTCAGCGGGACTACTCTTGCGGTGAAGATGACGAAAGCGGACGGAACGACGATTATCGATACCGCCGTTGAGAATATTGCGAGTTCCGCCGCGGGAACTTGCTCTGGCTTCGTGTGCGAGAGATATAGCCCCGAGATAAGAAACGTGACGGTAACTTCGGGAGAAAATCATTATAAGGCGTATCCGTTCGAGTACGTTGAGCCGATAAAGGAAAACACCTTCACAGACACTGCGCTCGGCGACGTTATGAACCCCAATTTTAGCGTTATGTGCGGAACGATGAAGCAGGCGACCGACGGAAGCAGGCTCGAAACTACGGCAACCCACCTCGTTTACGGAACTTCGTCGATAATAAGCGGCTTCGGCGGCGTGTACGGCGAAAATTTTGAAATAGAATTCGACGTTTCCGCTCCCACCGAGGAAGAGAGAACGATTTACGAAGGCGCGGCGAACGGCTTCCTGTTCAGGGCTACCGACCCGACGAATTGCTATACGGGTATTTATTTCTGCGTTCAGGCGGATAAAGCGTTTATTCTCGACGGAAAGAACGACAGGCGTTTCGGTTTCGTTTTCGATAAACGCAGATACGGCGGTTTGTTCACTTTGAAGGCAACCGTTTCGGGCAACGATATAACGGTGTCGTTTGCGGACCAGTTCGGAAAAATCATTCCGTTCACGTATAACGGCGTCGGCAATTCTATGACGACGAAAACCCTTGCGGGAATTCTTTGCGATTATGCCGACGGGCAGTACGCGGGCTTCGCTTCCGATAGAAGTAACGGAAAATTCCAGAACGTGAAGATGACTTCCGGAGAAAAAGAATTCGTCGCTTTCCCGTTTGCGGAAGGAAAAGAAGACCTTTCGGAAAACTATAAAGTCGTTTCCGTAGACGAAAACGACAAGGTCGTTCCCGCGGACGTCGATAACCCCGACCTTCTCAAAGCGGATTACGATATAATCAACGAGGGGTTCGGTTACATTATATACACTAATTATAACGGACAGGCTCACGACATTAAAGTCGTTGATAAAGACGGAAACGACGTACCCGACGAGTACGTTCTGACAATCAATTATAAAAAGCCTCCGTACACCACTATGGAAAGCTGGACGCCCCAGACGAAGGCGGAGCGTCACGGTATATACGTCACCGTTTCCGACGCCGACGGCTACGTTTACGCAAATATCAAGTGCGCTTTGAGAATCCGCGCCATCGAACTTACGATTGAAGGAGTGGTTGCGGAAAACAGAGAATACGACGCAACGAGAAGCGTGAAACTTTCGGGCGGAAGACTTATCGGAGTTATGGCCGGCGACGAGGTTTCGTTTGAACTCGGCGACGGCTCGGTTAATTCCGCCAAGGCGGGCGACAATAAAGAGGTAAGCACCTATATTCTCCTTACGGGAAAGGACGCGCGCAATTACACGCTCGTTCAGCCGGAACTTACCGTAAATATAGCGAAGGCAAAGCAACAAGCCCCCGACGCTCCTCGGATTGCTTCGAAAACGAGCAACGGCGTAACGCTTCTCGAAACGGACGATACTATGTATATGGAGTTCAAACTCGACGACGGCGAGTGGCAGGATTCGTTGGTTTTTGAAAACGTGACGAAGGGCGCGCATAAGATTTACGCGAGATACGTCGGCGACGCAAACAACGAAGCGAGCGAGCCGAGCGAGGCTTTGGAATTCACGCTCGGCGAACAAACCGCGGCTTCGGGTTCGGGTTGCGGCGGCAGCGTGAACGGTTTGAGCGTTTTCGCCTGCTTTGTTGCGGCGGCCGCGTTCGTTCTTCCCGCAAAGAAAAAAGAACGTTAAAATTTAAGGTTACGGGGCAGTTTTTGCCCCGTAACGGCAATTAAAGAGAGAAAATATGAAAAACAAAGTGTTAAGAATGTTGATTGCGGCGGTTGCCGCATTCGGAATGTTATTGTGCGCTTCGTGCGGGACGAACGGCGAAAGCGAAAACGGTTCGACGACGGTTACGAGAGACGCTTCGGACACGAACGACTACGCTATGAACGAGCTTACCGAAATGAAAACGGCTCTTTCCTGGAACGCCGACTGGTATCCCGCAAAATACGACGCGCAAAACAATCCGGTTTACGATTTGTACGAAAGCGCATTGAATATCAAAATGGTAAACAAATTCGCGCTTAATTTCGACGGTTACGAACAGCAGATAACTTCGGGTATAATCACCGGAGATTTGCCGGAAGTGTTTTTCGTGAACAACAAAATGCTGGACGAACTTATCCGTAACGATTTGCTTATCGATTTAAAGCCGTATTACGATTTGTGGGGTACGGAAGAATTGAAAAGCACCTTGGAATACAATAAGGACAATTTCGCTTATCCCACGAGGAACGGAAAACTTTACGGTATTCCCAAGGTAGCCGACGATTGCGACCGCGCGACCGTTTGGGCAAGAAAGGATTGGATTGACAGATTGAATTCCCGCGATAATTCCGGCAAAACGATATGGGATAAGGAAAACGATTTGCGTTACCACGCAAACGGTCCGCAATCGCTCGAAGAATACTGGGATTTGGCTTACGCGTTTGCAAAAGAAGACCCTGACGGCAACGGCAAGAGCGATACTTACGGAATTGCTATAAGCAAGGACCTCGACGCAACGGTTTTGCCGATTTACAATGCGTACGGAGCGTATCCTACGACGTTTGTAAGAAAAGAGGACGGCAGTTTTGAAAATCTCGGCATAAAGGAAGAGATGAAAAAGCCGCTTCAAAAGCTTGCGCAGTGCGTAAAAGACGGCGTTATCAACAGCGATTACGTCAACTGGGGCGGTCAGGACGCCTGGTCCAAAGCCGCCTCAGGTTATGCGGGTTTGGTTTGCGGCCCTGCGTATCTTCCTTTGTGGCCTCTTTCCAACACGCTCGCTTACGGCGGCGAATGGGTTGCGAGCCCGATGTTTGCGGAGGACGGAAAGGAATTCGTTCAGACGAGAGTTCGTAACGTCAGCGGATATTACGTTGTGGTAAAGGGATATAAGCATCCCGAAGCCTTGATAAAAATTCTCAACAACCTCGCCACGTCCGACGAAAACAACGCTTGGTATAAAGGCTATATGGCGGCAAGCGAACCTGCCGAGAACGCTTCCATATTCAACTGGATGCCGATAAGCATCGACCGTTCAACCGTTAATTTCGAGCGGCACACGGCTATTATGCACGCAATCGAATCTTACGAAAAGAGCGGGGAGTTCGACTTTTCGATGATAGAGGCGAGGGATATGGTTCGCTGGAATCAGGTGAAGAATTACTACTTGTATAAAGCTGACGCGGGTTGGGCAATGTATAAGACGTTTTGTGAGGGAGTAACCGTTGCAAAATCCTATAAAAACGAAGGGATTTACACCGATTGGGTATATAGCGACACTCCCACGATAAAAGCCCGCAGCGCGTCGCTCGACGATATGGGAGCTCAAACGCGGGCGAAGATAATAGCGGGTAAACTCGATATTTCCGCGTTCGACGATTACGTTACCGATTGGTTGGAGGGCGGCGGAAGCAAAATTTGCAAAGAAATGAAGGCTTACGTCGATTCTCTTTCCGCGGCGTAACGCGGCGAAAAAACGAAAAAGTAAATCGAGGTGTTAAATGAAAACGAAATCCGGCGGCGGCTTCCGCAACTATGTGAAAAAAGGGTTTCTCGCATACGATTTGATGTTCCTTCCGGGACTGATATTGCTTATTATATTCAGCATAATCCCTATGTACGGAATAATAATAGCTTTTCAGGATTATATTCCGTCCAAGGGCGTTTTCGGCTCGGAACTTAACGGATTGTATAATTTGACCGAGCTTTTTGCGAGAAAGGAAATATGGAGAGTTATTTTCAACACGTTTTTTATTTCGTTTTTAAAAATCGTGCTGGGATTTCCCATTCCGATAATTTTCTCGTTGCTTTTGAACGAAGTGCGCCTGCAAGGCTTGAAAAAAGGAGTTCAGACGATAGTTTACCTGCCTAATTTCATTTCTTGGGTAATTATGTCCGGAATAGTTCTCGATATGTTTTCGACGAACGGAGGCGTTATAAACAACCTTCTCGGTTTGTTTAACGTTCCTCCGCAGCATTTCCTCGACGATGAAAACTATTTCGTGTTCGTTATAGTTATAACCGATATGTGGAAGGGCTTCGGCTGGGGCTCGGTTATATATCTCGCTTCGATTGCTTCGATAGACGTAAGCCTTTACGAGGCGGCGGTTATCGACGGAGCGAAAAGATTTAAACAAACCGTGCACGTCACCTTGCCGGGAATGATGTCGATAATAATTATGAGCGCGGTGCTTAATCTCGGGAACGTTTTAAACGCCGGATTCGACCAGATATACAATCTGCAAAACGACCTCGTTTTAAGAACCTCGGAAATAATCGACACTTTTTCGTATAAGCTTTATAAAAACGAATACGCTTGGTCGCAAAGCACGATGATAGGGTTGATGAAATCCGTCGTTTCGGCGGTGTTTATAGTTTCCGGTTGGAAACTTGCCTCGAAGCTTACCGATTATTCCGTGTTCTAAGAGGTGAAACGATGGAAAAAAGTTTAAAATTCAGGAGCGGAATTCGTCCGTCGCGCGTAGCGGAGGCGATAATTTACGTTGCGGTTATTTTCGCCGCGCTCTTATGTCTTTTGCCTCTTCTTAACGTTCTGGCAATTTCGCTTAACAGCAAAGATACCGCAGACAGGGTGTTTTTGATTCCGAAGGATTTTTCGCTGCAATCTTACGAGATAATGCTCGGCCGCGCGCAGCTTTACAATTCGCTTTGGATAAGCGTTAAAAGAGTTGTTCTTTCGATTGTCATCAGCACGCCCGTTACGGTTCTTATGGCCTATCCGCTTTCGAGAAAATCTTCCGAATATCCTACGCGCAAAATTTACGTTGCCATAGTCGTTTTTTGTATGATATTCAACGGCGGGTTAGTTCCGGGGATAATTCTCGTCAAGGTTTGGCTCAAATTGACGAATACCATATGGGCGCTCGTTTTGCCTATGGCCGTTCCCGTTTATAACGTGATTCTCGTTATGAATTATTTCAGAGGATTGCCGAAAGAAGTCGAAGAGGCCGCCCGCATAGACGGAGCAACCGCCGTTCAGGTGTTGTTCCGCGTGGTTATCCCTATGTCCACGCCGGTTATCGCAACCGTAGTTATGTTCGTGTTCGTCAACAGCTGGAACGAATGGTTTAACGGACTTATTTTTATGGACGACGTAAACCGTTATCCCTTCCAGACTTACCTGCAATCGACGATAAAAGCACCCGATATAAAAAGTATGGTAGACCTGCAAAACTACGCGCTCGTTTCGGATAAAACGATAAAGTGCGCGCAGATAATCATCGGAATGATTCCTATGATTATCGCGTTTCCCTTTGCAAACAAATATTTCGCTTCGGGCGTTACGCTCGGCGCGGTGAAAGGTTAAGGAACGATGCCGGCCAAGAATAAAACGAGCCGTGGCCTGACGGCGTGTTTTTAACTAATAAAGGAGAAAGATGAAAACGAAAAGTATTAAATTCAAAACGTTAATTACAATCGCGACGGTTGCGGTCGTAATGTTTTCTTGTTCGGGTTTGACCGGAGCTGTTGCGAAAGCAGAAAACGCTTCGGAAAAAGTTTCGGGAACGACGTATTACGTCAGCAGCAGCCAAGGTAGCGACGAAAACGCCGGAACTTCGGCGGATAAACCGTGGAAAACTTTTAAAAACGTCGGCTCGTTGGTTTTGTCCGCGGGCGATAAGGTGCTTCTTAAAAGAGGCGACGAGTTCCACGAAAGGCTTTCGGTTACGGGTAACGGAACTGCGGACGATTACGTTGAAATCGGCGCGTACGGAGAAGGCGAAAAGCCGATTATAAGCCAGACGAACGACGACGGCGACGTAGCCGTTTTGCTCAACGATTTTTACGCCGATAAAAACGGCGACGCGGTTACCTGCCCGATTAAATACGTCAGAATCAGGGATTTAAGAATCGAAAACACGGCTATGGGCATTTACGTCAGGCTTATTGCCACTGCGAACACTTCGCTTGTCGCCCCCGAAACGCAAAGCAAATACGTCGAGGTTTCGGGTTGCGAGTTTCAAAATATTCAAAACGACGCCCTTCACGAAGTGAATAAAACGGTTGACGAGGCGGAAGCGGGTTACGACGGGTTTTCGCTTGCGGCTTCCGACGCGATAAACAAAATTTACAATAACAAAATTACCGAGGTTCACGGTAGGCCGCGCGGAGATCTTCCGATAATCGAAAACGGAAAATATAAGCCGACGGGCGGAGGAAGTTTTGAATATTTCTTTGCGTCCTGCGTTTTCGTCGGCGGCAAAAAGAATACCGTAAGGCCGGAGAATATCGACGAAGCTTCCACGGCGTTCGAGTGCCTCACCGTTAAGGATTGCGTGATGACCGACGTGGTTTCGGGCGTTATGTGTTATTTTTATAATTTTAACGGAACGTCCGGCGATAACGGATACAGGCAGGCGTTCAAAAACGTGCGCATAGAAAATATAACGGCAACCGGAGTAGCTCCGTCCGTAGTCGGTTTCAGTTGCGTGGACGGGGGAGCGGTGCTTCAAGGAGATTCGATGGTTCCTTCGCCAGAGGGCTGGGGTTTAATTAAAAACGTGAGAGTTATTCACGGCGCGCTCGACAGAGAGAACAACGTGCCGCTGGGAACGACCGACGTCATAATAGAATCGTGCAAAAATCTTCTTTTTTCGGAATGTGAGTTCAACGGGAGCAAAAATCACAACAACTGCGACGGTTGCGGATTCGATTTCGAGGGCGGAAACCACAACGTCGAAGTGAGCGACAGCGTTTTGTCTTATAACGACGGCGGCGCGTTTCTCATTATGAATAACGGCTCGGGAGCGCATAAGAATCTGTTTATAAAAAATAATCTGATTTATGCAAATCTTCAAAACGCTTATCATCAGTATAACAACAGAAACAACGGAATCGATTGCAGATATATCGCCATATATAACGAAGGGAATGAAAATATCGTTATCTCCGGCAACGCCGTTCATATGCAAAGGCTCACGACGATGGGCGCGGAAATCGTGTTTATCGGGCCGAAAACTGCCGAGGAAGCGGGCTATAAACTGATTGACAACGAAATTACTTACTATGAGGACGGCGCGTATTTCAAGCAGTATTCCCAATATCGGGAACTGACCGCGGGAAAAGGTTCGGTTGTTATTGACGACGCGGATATAAGCCTCGGAAGGTATAACGCTCTGCTTTTAAACGTGAGAGGAACGAAGGTTGCTTCGGGCAAAATGCAAGCGACTTATCTCGACGGAGAAAAATCCGAAAAAGTTAAGTTTACGGCAGAGAACGGTTATATCGAAATAGGCAATATATTGGCCTATAAGTCGGTTAAACCCATAAAAAGCCTTTCAATAGAATCAGAAACGATAAAGGAAGGAGCGGCAGTTTCGGCAGAGTTTTTCATCTTGCCGGAAGTGAGCGCGAAGGTAATATCGAACGTGGAAATCGAGCTTTCGCTCCTCACCGAGGGAATGGCTTTCGCAAGGGATTTAGAGGCGAATAATTTCGGCTTGTGCAATTTGTTCACGCGCAAAAAAGTGGTTGCGGCCAAGAGAACGTTTTTAAACGAGGCGGTTATTACTCTCGACGGCGAAATGACGGAAAAGGAAGCCGAAAACGTTTCGTTAAAAGGCGCGATTTTGGTTTACGGCGAGGCGTTTGCCGATTCGGCGGGCAGAGTTATAGCCGGCGAGGACTTAAACGGCAAAGCCAACGAATATCTCACCGCTTGCCTTAAAAGTTTGCGCTTGGTTCAAAAACCGTCGAAACTTACCTATTCCAAAGGAGAAAACCTTAATCTTAACGGAGCGAAACTCGCCGCGGTTTACGCCGACGGACGGGAAGCGGATATGAACGTTTCCAAAGCGTTCGTAAGCGGATACGACGGCTTAAAAACGGGCAACGTGCTCGTAGGGCTGCAATATGCGGGGAAATACTGTTATTTCAGCGTGAACGTAACCGACGATAAGCCTTCGGAAAGCGGAGGGCAAGGTTGCGGCGGCGCGATAAACGACGGCGGAGCGGTCGGCGCGATAATCGTGACTTTTGCGGCGATTGCGGCCGTCGGGCGGAAGAAAAAAGACAAATGAAAACGGCAAAAGAAATAATAGATTTGATTAGCGATATAAAAAGCAACGGCGAATATACGTTGCCTTTCGGAGAATACGACGTTTACGCCGATTGCGCGCGAAAGAGGTTTTACTATCAATCCAACAACGATTCCGGAGAAAGGGAAATAGCTTTTTTATTGCGCGACAAGGAAAACGTTACGCTCGATTTCGGCGGAAGCGCGCTCGTGTTTCACGGAAGAATAACTCCGTTCGCCATAGAGAACTGTAAAAACGTCACGTTGAAGAACGTACTCGTCGATTACGACCGTCCGTTTTATACGGAGGGAATCGTTGCGGAAACGGGAGAGAATTATTTCGTTCTCAAAATCAACGCGAAAAAATTTCCTTATAGGGTGGAAAACGGCAGTTTCATCGCCGTAGCTCCGTTCTGGGAGAACGATTTGGCCGACGGGATTAACCTTTTTCTCGAATTCGACGCCGAAAAGCGCGCGCCCGCGTATAATTCCGTTTTGCAGATAGCGGTGACGGGAAAAAATGCGAAAAAGAACGAAAACGCGCCGATTGCGCAAACGACTTATCTCGTTGAAGATATGGGCGAGGGCTACGTTAAATTCGTCGGTTCGCCGCCAAACGGACTGAAATCGGGAAACGTGATGACGATAACGCACGAGAAACGTATGAACAGCATAATTTACGCCTCGGAATCGGAGAACTTGCGCTTTGAAAATATCGAGGTAACGCACGGCGGGGCGATGGGCGTCGTTTGCCTGTTATGCGAAAACGTGAGCGTTTCGGGTTTTCGGTGCGAACTGACAGAGAGAAGCAAGGGGCTTATTACGCTCAACTGCGACGCGTTGCATTTCGTTAATTGTTCCGGCGTTATTGACGTAGAAAATTGCGTTATGTATAATATGATGGACGACGCAATCAACGTTCACGGAATATATAACGTCGTAAGCGAAGTCGGCGAAGGTCGTTTAACCCTCGACGTTCGTCATTTTCAGCAGTTCGGCATAAACGTTTATAAAAAAGGCGACGTTGCGTTCGTTGCGAAAAAGGGAACGTGGGACGAATTTATTCCCGTTTCGGTTAATCGGGCGGAACTTATAAACGAAAGGCAAATCGAAATCCTTACCGATAGCGATTTATCGGATGTAGTCATCGGCAGCGAGATATGTAACGACAGCCGTATGCCCGAGGTTCGCGTTTGCGGTTGCCGTACGGGCAATAATCGGCCGAGAGGGTTCTTGGTAACCACGCCGAAGGAAATTACGATTGAAAACAACTATTTCGCAAATTCGGCGTACGCGCTTCACTTTTCCGGCGACACGGCTTTCTGGTACGAATCCGGAGGTGTGAGAAACCTTAAAATAACTGGCAACCGCTTCGATAACTGTTGTTACCATTTCGGCGAGTATCCAGTCTTGTTTTCGCCCGTCGCAAAAGATAAGAGAACGGGATATTATCACAAAAACGTTTTAATATCCGGCAATCGTTTCGACGTTTTCGGCGACGGATTGGTTCTTGCGGAGCACGTTGAAAACGTTACGGTGAAGGACAATCTCGTCGTGAAATCGTCCGAATACGAAAAAAGGACGGAAACGGCGGAATGTTCGTTTACGGAATGTCGCAACGCAACTTTTTCGCCGTTTGCAGGAAATTTAGGAGAAAAATATGCGGAAAGTAATTATCTTTCCGTAATGACGGAGGGTGTGAAATGATTAAAAAAATTTTGGCGGCGTCGTTTGCCGTCGCATTGATTTTTTCCTTTGCGGCGTGCGGGTACGACGACGGCGGTCACGGCTCTTTCGATTTCGGTGAATCCGCAAGCGAAAGACAAAGCGAAAGTCGGCAAGAAAGTTCGGTTAAGGAAACGCTTATGGAATACGATAAATATACGCTCGAAGCTTACGTTAATCCATTTTGGAACAGCAAATATATGTACAACGAAACAATGATGTTCGTCGGCAAGGACGATTGTCCGAGTATGCTTTTCACCGCCGAGGAGGTAATTTCCGTTCGTTCGTACGACCTTAAAACCGAATATAAGGAAGGAAAAGACTACGTAATCGAGGATAACTGCATAAAGCTTACCCCCGACACGTCGATACCTTATTATACGGAAGAGGAATATTATCCGACGACGTATAAACAAGGCGCGTGTTTCGGCTGTACGAGAGACGATAAAAATTATATTTTATTCGGCGAGGGCGATACGTTTTGCAAAAAACAAATCGCGGTAACGTATAGGCACAGCGGCAGAAATAAAGTCCCCGAAATAGCGGATATGAGCGACAGGTTTTCCAGTTCGCTCGAAAAACTCGAAAAGGGTAAGCCCCTGAACGTCGTTTTTTACGGCGACAGCATCACAACGGGCGCGAATTCGAGCGGAATAATAGGCGTAGGGCCATATGCGCAAAGTTTTCCGGAAATGGTCGTCGGTTGGCTCGAAAAGAAATATCCGTCTTCAAAGATAACTTACGTCAACACGGCCGTCGGAGGAATGAACACCAAATGGGGCGCGGATAACGTTGAACAAAGAGTGAACGCGCACAATCCCGACCTCGTGTTTATCGGCTTCGGAATGAACGACCCGTCGCTTGCTCCCTCGGAGTACAAAGAGCAAATCCGCAATATAATCGATTCCGTAAAAAACGCCTCGGAAGAAACGGAAATGATGCTTTTTTCGTCGATTTTGCCGAATAGCGAAGTTACGGGATTTTTCGGAAATCAACATCTTTTCGAGGCCGAACTGAAAACTTTGGCGGACGAATTGAACGGAGTGGGGTTTGCGCCGATAACTTCGATGCACAAATATCTTCTCAAAACCAAGCGTTATTACGATATGACGGGCAATAACGTCAATCACCCTAACGATTTCCTCGCGCGGATTTATGCGCAGGTTATTTTAAAAACGCTTATAGGTTAAAATTAAACGTAATAAATTATAGGGCGGCGACCGCAAATTTGCGGTCGCCGCCCCTTCTTAATGATAATCAAAAACTTGCGTTAAACGACTTATAGCCGCACTTTTTGACGTTTTCATTTCAATTTTCGGTTTTATCGGCGTGGATTTTCTTTCGCTCTCTGAACGCGGCGGGCGAAACGCCCGATTGCTTTTTAAAACATTTGATAAAATGCGAACTGTCGAAAAACCCGCATTCCTGCGCAATGGTCGTAACGCTCATATCCGTTTCTTCGAGCAGCCTCTGCGCTTCCCTCACGCGATACCGGTTGAGATATTCCAGCGGAGTTGCGTCGAAATAACGCTTGAAATGCCTTAAAAACGTCGATTTTGACATATTTGCGGCGTTGGCGAGCGATTCCACGGAAAGCCGTTCGGAATAATTTTTTTGCAAAAATTCCATTGCGCGCATTACGTACGTAAGCGAATCGAGGTCGTTTTCTTTCGCGTCGCTTTTTTCAACCAGTTCCTGACAAATCGAAGTAATCAAAAATAACGCGAAAAGTTCCGTTTTTTCGGGCGATTCGGAGTTTGCCGTGAAGGAGGCCAGCCTTTCAAAATCCTTTTTGTAGGCGTCGAATTTGTCGGCAAAAGAGATGATGGAATTAGCGTTTTTGTTGTATATTCTCAAATACGGCTCGATGTCGAAAAACGTGTTGTAGCCCGAAACGTTTTTCAATATCGGCTTGTATTTATTGAAAAAATCGTTTTTGAAGATGATATGAAAAACGTTGAAATTGTCGTCGTCGAAAACGTAATTATGCTTGATAAACGGCGGAATAACGAAGATATTCCCTATCTTAACCTGAAATTGCTTGTCGCCGATAAAATGCGTGCCGCTGCCTTCCACAACGGCGTTCAGCTCGTAAAAATAATGAAAATGCGGCGAGAAACGCCCGTATTCTTTCGAGGTGTGGAAATACGCGGCGACGAGTTCCCGCTCTTCAAAAAGGCTTTCCCCGTAGGATTCGGGGTGCTTCGGATTTTCGCTTACTTTCATTTTTTTTCACCTCGTATGCCGGGTTGGTTTTTCCGACGAAATTTTTCGACCGACAAAACTTTTCGCTTGAAATACGCAACAAGAATATCACACCGACCGTGATAAATCAACGAAACGGAGCAAATTTCCGTAAAAAATTTTCCCACGGGCAAAATTTTTCTCGTTTTGCCTCAATTTGCCGTAATTTGCCGCGTTTGAATTTATTTTACAACGAATATGACGTTTTTATACTATGTTTTCTTCATTGCGGGTTGTATGATAAATAAGGAACGACAAACGGGAAACAAACGGAGGGCAATATGTTTAAAGGCGTAAAATTTTATAGCGGCGACGAATTGAAGATAAACGGCGCGCTTGACGACAATGCAAAATTCGTTTCCGAAAAGCAACTGAAAAATGCGGAAAGATGGAGTAAGCTCGTCGAGCCGTTTATAACCAAAGAGGATTCCGACGGGTACTGGCGAGGCGAATTTTTCGGCAAGGAGATGCGCGGGGCGTCGCTCATATATCGATATACGAAAGACGAGGAGTTATACGGCGTTTTAACCGCGGCGGCGAAAGAGATGATTTCGGCAAGAGAAGAAAGCGGCAGAATTTCGGCTTACAGCGTTGAAAAGGAATTCAACGGCTGGGATTTGTGGTGCAGAAAATACGTTTTAACGGGCTTGCAGCATTATTATCGGATTTGCAAGGACGAGGCTTTCAAGGCGGAAATTCTCGAAGTTTTAAAAGGTCACGCCGACTATATAATTTCAAAAATAGGCGACGGCGAAAACCAAAAGAGCATAACGGAAACGTCGTCTTGGTGGGGCTGCGTCAATTCCTGCACGATTCTCGAACCGATTGTCGAGCTTTACAAAGAAACGGGAGAAAAGAGATATTTGGATTTTGCGGGGTATATAATTTCCACCGGCGGAAGCAGCGATTGCAACTTTTTGGAGCTTGCGCTCGAAAACAAACTTTATCCTTATCAATATCCCGTGGTGAAAGCTTACGAAACGATGTCTTTTTTCGAAGGGCTTCTGGCTTATTACGAGGTTACGGGCGAAGAAAAACTCTTCACGGCGGTTAAAAATTTCACCGAGGCCGTTGTGAAAACGGATATGACGATTATCGGGTGTTCGGGCTGCACGCACGAACTTTTCGATAATTCCACGGTTAAACAGACCGAATATTCCGAGCAGATTATGCAGGAAACCTGCGTTACGGTGACTTGGATGAGGGTTTCCGCAAGGCTTTTCTTTTTAACCGGCGACGTAAAATATATCGACAGAATTGAAAAATCTGGGCTGAATTCTCTTTACGGAAGCTTAAACGTGAACTGTAACGACATACTGAATTTATTCAAGAAGAAGTACGTTAAGGGTATGGTTTTCGATAGCTACAGTCCGTTATATAAAAATTCCCGCGGGCGGGGAACGGGCGGTTATATGGAATTTGCGAGCGGCGGCTCGTGCGGGTGTTGCGACGCAATCGGCGCGTGCGGAATTGCTTTGATGCCCTTAACCGCCGTTATGAAGTGCGAACAAGGCGTGATAATCAATTACCTTTTCGACGGCGAACTTAAAATCGACGACAAGGACGGAAAACCCGTCGCACTTAAATTCGCAAGTGATTATCCGAGCGGAAATTCGTGCAAAATAACGGTGAATTGCGAAGGCGAAGCCGATTTGACGTTGTTCGTGCGCCGCCCCGATTATTGCCGAAGCGTTTTCGTTGACGGCAAGGACGCGGGGAAAAGCGGATATTACGAGTTAAGCGGAAAATTTAACGACGGCGACGAAATAGAAATCGAATACGCGAACGAATTGAAGATACGTAAGCTTAACGGTAAAACGGCCTTCGTTTACGGTGCGATTACTTTGGCTGCGGACGAAACCAAAATAGGGGAAATCGATTTCGATAAGCCGTTCAAAATCGCCGCGCCGCTCTCTTACGAAAAACTTCAACCGCAAAAAGGCGAATTTTTAAGGTTTGCGATAAGTCTTGCGGACGGCGAAAAACTGCTCTTAACCGACTATCAATCGTGCGGGAAGAACTGGCTCGAAAAGAAAAACCGCGTTACGGTTTGGTTTGATTGAAACGGTTGCCGAAAATGAATCCATTATAAAATCCCTATGGATAAAAAGCCCCCGCCTCGGAAACGAGGCGGGGGCTTTTCGTATTATTGTTAAATTTATCGCCATATCGTTATAGCGTCAATCTCTGCGGCGATTTCTCGACATAGCAATCAATAAGACGAATCTTAAAAGATACAGCAAAGAAACGAGGAGCGAGGCGATATAAGTCAGCGCGGCCGCGGAAAGAACCCTTTTCGTTTTTCTTAATTCGTCGGAGGTTAAAACGTTCGCTTCCGCAAGCATTTTCACGGCTCTTCTCGAAGCGTCGATTTCCACGGGGATAGTGACGAGCGCGAATATAGTCGAAAGCGAATAAAGCGCTATGCCTATCGCGATTAAAAGTTCGGCGGTTGTGCTTTCATACCAGAACGTGAGCAAAACGCCGACGAGCGCAACCGGTACGGCAAGCCTCGAACCGACGTTGGTTACGGGAACGAGAATCGAACGCAGTGCGAGAAGCGGTGAATCGGTGTGTTTTTGCACGGCGTGCCCGCATTCGTGCGCGGCGATTCCGAGCGAAGCAATATCCGTTCCGTTATAAACTTTTTCGGATAAGCTTAAAACGTCGGTGGAGGGATTGTAATTATCGGTGAGATTACCGTTGATTCTCCTTATCTCCACGGAGCGTATGCCTTGTCTTTCCAAAATCATATCGCTCATTTCGTTTGCGCGCCACTGCGATTGCGATTCCACGCGGGAATATTTTTTATATCTGATTGTAACCAGAAGCTGGCAAACGAGCGCGACGATAATACCGGGGATAACGATTATAAAGCTCGAATAATAAATGAAATAAATCATAATTCACCTCTTTCGTTTATTATATCATAAAGCGACCGCGTATATTATAAAAATTTGATAAAATTTGCAATTACAACAAAAAAGTGGGGCTATAAGTCGATTAAACGGCGTTTTTCGCGGTTATTACCGAGTTTTTTCAAAAAAATTTATTCGGTTTTATCCGTTTTTTCGCCGATTTTAAGAAAAACGATTGACTATTTTATATTTTGAAGTTATAATGTATAACAAACGTTTTAAAACGATAAATTCTTCGACAAAATTATCAAAAGAGGTGATCGTTATTACTAAATCGAGATTCAACGTTGCGCGGAAATGGCTTATTTTCTGGACGCTTTTTATAGGAATCGGCGCGGTTGCGGGCGCGGCGGGAATGTTAATCGATACGAGCGGCAAGGCGATGGGTATGGACGCAATGCTTCCGTATTTTCAAAAACTTCCGTTTGCGGACGTTCTTTTTCAGGATTTTTTGTTTTCGGGGATAATGTTGCTCGTCGTAAACGGAATCACGAATCTCACGGCGGCAACGCTTTTATTTGTGAAGAAAAAGGCGGGCGTCGTTCTCGGCGGAACGTTCGGAATAACGCTTATGCTTTGGATTTGTATTCAGTTTTATACGTTCCCGTTTAATTTTATGTCAACGATATATTTCGTGTTCGGGTTTTGTCAGGCGGTAACCGGCTATGCGGCGTCGGTTTTTGCGAAGCAGGAGGCGTTTTCTTTTAACGAGGCGGACTATCCGAACGTCGGAAAAAATCCCGAAAAGCTCGTGGTTTATTTTTCGCGTATGGGTTACGTCAAAAAGTTGGCTTACGAAAAAGCGAACGAAAGCGGCGCGATGATTTACGAGGTTAAATCGACCGAAAAAACGGAAGGAACTGCGGGTTTTTGGTGGTGCGGAAGATTCGGAATGATGCGATGGGGTATGCCGATTGAGCCGATTAGCGTTGACCTTACGAAATTTGAGAGCGTGACGATTTGTTCGCCTATCTGGGTTTTCGCGCTTTCCGCGCCCATTCGCGAATTTTGCAAGCAGGCGGCAGGGAAAATCAAAAAGGTCGATTACGTTTTCTCGCATTACACCGAGGGAGTTTATAAAAACGCGGCGGAGGAAGCCGATGAACTTCTCGGCGTTAAACGAACGGGAATAAAATCGGTGGTTTGCCGCAAAGGCGATTTTAAAAAAGAAATCAACGCGGACTAATCGTGCGTAAAAGAAATAAACGCGCGTAACAGAAGAATAAACGCATACGTAAAAAGGAATAAACGCGTATAATTAAGCCGCCCCGCGGAGCTTTTAAGCTCCGCGGGGCGGCGTTTATCGTTTATCGTTAATCGTTTATAACGCTGAATTTAAACTAATCGACTTCAATCAAAACAAATCGTCCGAATTTTCGTCGGCTTTTGCTTCGGGGTTTTCGCCCGTTCTCGTTTCGGTTTTCATATCGGTTCTCGTTCCGTCGCCCGCCCCGAAATTCGTTTTTTCGGGCGTAACGCCGGCCGAGTTTCTCACGTCCGCGCCGTAACGGCAGAGCAACCAAGCGCCCAACAGGAACAATCCGGTCGATAATCCGCCGTAATCGCTTCCGTCGTATTCCAGCCCGAAGCAGGCGTAAACGATGGCGGCAATAATCACGCTGACGAAATAGGAAGCGACGTAAATAATACCGAGGTTACGCATTTTCGTGCAAACGTACCTGTCGAAAGGCGTGCCGGCAACGAGTTCGTCCTCGAAAAATTTCTTCGCAAACCACGAAACGGCAATTCCTATTCCGCAGGAAAACGTGCCGCTTAAACACGAGCAACGCGCGAGATTCAAATCGAACGAGTTTTCGCTTTGGTCCATAATTTGTTGCCACAGCTCGGAATTTTCGCCGATGGCAAGCGTTATGCCCGCGCCGAGAGCGCAACAAACCGTTCCGATTATACAACAAACGAATGCGATTGTGGCGAGAATTTTAAAAATTTTCGCTATTTTCTGAATGATTTCCAATGATTTCATAAATTTTCTCCTTTTATTCGTTAACGGGCGGAAGTTTTATTATAAAGAAGTTTTATTATAAACTTCGTTATAAGCTTTAAAAAGCCCCGTTATTTTTTCTTTTTTAAGAGTTTTGCAAACAAAATATACGCGGCAAGGAAGAGAAGTATCGCTCCTACGAGAACGAGATACATAACCCAGGTTTCCACTTCGTTGCCGAAAAAATATACGTTACAATCTATTCCGTCCCGCACTTTCTTTATAACTTCGACTTTCGTCGCTTCGTCCGGAATAAGCGCGCCAAGTTCGTTCACCGCTCCCGAAATGGAGTGGTTGCGGATAAGCGCAGTGCCGTAAGTTCCGGGGAGGAACATTATGAAGTTACGCAGCCCCTCGTCAAAACTTGCGATGGGCATATACGCTCCGCATAAAAACCCGTAGCCCGCCGAAACGATTGTGCCGACGGCCGACGCCTGACCGCTCGTCGTTAAAAACGCGTTTACGAAAGACGATAACGCCGTTCCGAAAAGAGTTAAGAGAATTACGTCCGAGATGAGCAAAAACACGTCCGAAACGGACAGATACCAGCCTTGAATTGCCAGATATATCATACAAGCCGCCATCGCCGTGAAGGTGACTATGATTGTGGAAGCGAACGTCGCGGCAAAATACGAAACGGATAAAACCGAACTTTTAACGGGAGAAACGAGCAAATCCTTTCTCGAACCGTTGGTTATGTCCTGAATCATTAAGAGGTTGGAGCAAAACGCCACCGTAACGCAAATAACGGCGAGCAGCGACGAAACGAGTTCGCCCGCAACCAGTCCGTTCATAATTTTGTCCGGCACGGCGAAGCCCTCCGTTCCCGTAAACGATTCCCTATAAATTTTCGCCAGAAACGTGGCGTAAAGAATGAGCAGAATCAAAGGAGTTATGAGCGATGAGAAAAACAAACCTTTGTCCTTGAAAAACGCTTTCACGTTTCTTTTCGTAAGTTCAAAAAACGTTCTCATTTCAGTTTCCTCCCACCAGTTTTTTCCCGGTAACGGCAAGGAAAACGTCGTCCATCTTGCCTTTCGTTATTTCAAAATCCGAGAAGATTTCGGGATTTTTAACGATTAAATCCCGAGCCTCCGCAGTGTTTTTAACCGAAATTCTGAAAGCGTCGCGAATTTGTTCGTAAGAATGCCCGAGGCTTTTTATAACGCTTTCTTCCGCGTTGTAAACGGTTATAAAATCGCCGGTGTAAGCGTTTTTCAGTTCGAGCGGCGTGCCTTTTGCGGCAATTTCGCCGGAATCGAGAATAACGACGTAATCGGCGTCCGCCGATTCTTCCATATAGTGCGTGGTGAGAAAAACCGTCATTCCGTCCTTTACCATCGCTTCGCGTATCACTTCCCAAAGCGTTTTGCGGGTTTGCGGGTCGAGTCCCGTCGTGGGTTCGTCCAGAATCAACACCTCGGGCTTATGCAAAAGCGCGCGGGCAACGTCGATTCTTCTTCTTTGTCCGCCGGAAAGTTTCCCCACCGTGCGCGAAAGCAAATCCTTAAAATCGAGCCTTTCCGCAAGTTCGTTTATGCGTTTTTTGGCCTCGTCGCCGTAAATTCCGTAAAGCGCGGCGCGCGAAACGAGATTATCCTTAACGTTAAGGCAGCCGTCCAAAGCCGAATATTGAAACACTACGCCGAGTTTTTTTGAAATCTCCCGCATATCGGTTTCCACGTTTTTGCCGCAAATCTCCACGTTTCCGCCGTCCTTTTGCAAAAGGCCGCACATAATGGAAATAGTCGTCGATTTGCCTGCTCCGTTAACGCCCAAAAACGCGAAAAGTTCGCCTTTTTTAACCTTAAACGAAAGATTTTTTACGGCGTGAACCTCTCCGAAACTTTTATCGAGTTCGGTTATCTGAATAATATTTTCCATAAATTCTCCGCAAAACGAAATCAATCTATAACACTTGTTTTAATTATTATAAGACATCGCGCGCGCTTTGTCAACGGTATGTACGGTTCGTACATATTTTTTTTATCGCAAAGCATACTTTTTGTATGACGAAATTACCCGAAAAGCTTTTCAAAAAAATATTTTTATTGTCTGCGGCGTTGATTTTACGTCCCGTTTTTCAAAGTTCGCGGATTTTCGCGTCTGCGGAAATTTTAGAAGCTCCCGCCGTA